>Ga0209401_1000271_pt1 | contig 35533 bp, 48 predicted proteins | sample M_140807_MF_Meta_FD_187318 | JGI IMG/M metagenome (GOLD analysis project Ga0209401, IMG submission 187318) | Freshwater microbial communities from Lake Montjoie, Canada to study carbon cycling - M_140807_MF_MetaG (SPAdes) (version 2) | ecosystem: Environmental > Aquatic > Freshwater > Lake... | reverse complement strand
TCAGAATAAGATTGACCAAGCTAACAAACAAGCAGAGATAGATAAGGCTGCTGCTAAATCAGGTATTGAGAATGCCAAACTAAGAGCATCAACCATTGCACTTATTGATGCCCAATTAGCAGAGAATGTTGCTCAGATTAGATTAGATGCAACTAACAAAGCAATTGAAGATGAAGTTAAAATACTTGAGGTAAAAAGAGTGACTGGAACTGCAACAATTGAAGAAGAGATTAAGATTGCAGATAAGACATTTCAGATTGAAAAGAATAAGCTACAAGCACTAATTGATGCTAATAAAGCATCTAATGCTGACCTTGAGTTATTAACTGCCAATCACGAAAAGAAAGTTACTGACATCAAGAATAAAGGTATTCAGGAACAATACAATCTTAGAGTTCAGGCATTTGAACTACAGAAGATGTTAGGTGTTACTACCCTTGAAGACGAACTATCATTGATACGTGCAAGAGGTGAAGCAGAATTGAATGCTAACAAAGATTCTAATAAGTCATTAGAACAGAAAGAAGCAGATAGAAAGGCAATCATTGCTAAGACTGACAATGATATTGCTCAAGCTAAGATAGTAGAAGCAAACAAACGTATTGATATTGAGAATGCAACTGCACAAGCAGCGGTTACTTTAGGTATATCGACATATGACCAAAGAGTAAAGTTGATTGAAGACGAGGGTCAAAAACAAATAAACTCATTGGATAAAAAGAAGATGACTGAGGAAGAGTATAATGCAGCAGTCATTAAGATTAATGCAGAAACAACTGCTAAGTTAAATGCAGAGCAACAAGCACGATTAGATAAGGTATTTGAGTATGCAAATGCAGTAGTTAGTGTATTCTCAGGTATCAATGACTTGAGCAAACAAGCAACAGAGCAAAGAGTATCAGATATAACTGCATCAAGTGAGGCTGAGTTAAAAGCCATCAATGACTCAGATGCATTAGAACGTGATAAGATTAAGCAACGTGCCGCACTTGAGAAAAGAACTCAAGCAGCAATATCTGCTGAGAAAACAAAACAAGCAAATAGGGATAAGGCATTAGCATTATTTCAAGCAGTAGTATCAACGGCAAGAGCAGTAGCAGAGGCATTACCAAACATACCACTATCAATCTTAGTAGGTGCTGCTGGTGCAATTCAGATAGCAGCCATTGCCAGTCAACCAATACCTAAGTTTGAGAAGGGTGGAGAGATTGGTGGTAAGAGACATAGTGAAGGTGGTACGATGGTAGAAGCAGAGCAAGGTGAGTATATCGTCAACAGAAAGCAAACATCTGCCCATAGAAGAGAATTGAATGCCTTAAATCAATCCTCTGATGCATTCAAGAAGCTAATCAATGAAAGGTATGTTAGACCAGCTATAATGAATTATATGTTAGGTAATAAATCTAAAGAGATGGGTGTTAATGTTAATGCTACTCTTAACTCAAAGACTATGGAGGCTGAGTTAAAAGGTCTAAGAAAAGATTTAAGAAACGATAAGAGACAATATAATAATTCAATTGACCAAAGATACCAATGGCAGTAGACATAAGATTCTTAATTGATGGTAATGATTATGGTCAACCAACTAATGCTAATGACTTTGGTTTCACTATTTCAGAAGAATCAAGCATCAATGCACGTATAGTATCATTCAACAATGACCTTAACTTTACTGGTGCTGCATTTGAATATATCTATACTAACTTAATTGATACTGGTGGATGTTCATTAATTAATGTTGAGGTTCAGTATCTATGCGCTGGTGTTTGGAAAAGACTTACAACTGGTTACATCGTAGTAAGTGAATGTGTATTTGACCTTGATAGGTGTAGTGTTACTACCAAGTTGTATGATGACTCATTCTCAACTAAGATTAATAACAATAAATCAATACCATTCTTTAGTGATTCAAACATCACTAAGAATCTACAACCAATAGTACCACCTGAAATACATTATGTTAATCTATTCAATCCAGCTACCAACGTTTATCAAACAAGTTCTAATACTGGATTCATTACTATCTACGATGCATTTAAACATCTTGTAGGTTGTATGAGTGATAACCTTGTTGATTTTGAATCTGACTATTTTAGAAATCAAATTGATTCAAATGGATTTGGTAAAACATTGATGGTAAGTAATGGTCAAGCAATAAGGTCGGATAGTGCCATACATACCAACTTAGTTTTTGAGAAATTATATAATGCACTTAATAGAAGATTAAGACTTGGTATGGTAATTCAGAGACAAACAAATGGAAAACCGTTACTTAGGATTGAAGAGTATGCATACTTTCAACAACTAACACCATCAGTCAATTTATATAATCAGCCTGAGATTAAATTTAATTATGATTCAACTCAGTTGTATGCATCTGTTGATTTCGGCTCTGACCCATTCTTGAATGACTTTGAATGTGGAGATGATACTCAGAGATGTTCTTTTCCTCAGACTACTTTTAGAGGCTTTAGAGATGAGACATTTGGTGTGCTTGGTGAATGTAACACGACTAATAAGTTAGACCTTAGTTCAAGTGATATAATCTTTGACACTAATGTGATTGAAAATATATTTAGATTTGATGCTGAAGATTATGATACTGATGTGGTTCTTGTTGATAGTATTTGGAATGGCTTTGCAAATCCAATATTAGCAGCACAAGGTGACCCATTGGGAGTAGGTGGTCACGTTTACAATTCTGACTATATTAATGAACAAGTTGCTGAGAACTGGCTTGGTGGTTATCCTAACTCACTATATCAATATCTTCAAGGATTCGACCCTAATACTACAATTTTCAGAGCAGAGATAGAAGATACTTTAGACCCTGTTCAACAATTTACTATTGGTAACCCAGTTGATGGTGTAAGATGTTACTCTACAATGGTAGGTAGTCATTTAGATTTTACAGAAGAATTAATTGATAATGGTAATAATTTCTTTGGAGATAGATATGTAATACCATATGATGGTATCTACTCATTCAGCGCACAATGTGTAAAAGATTATGCAACATATTCACCTGATACATTATCAGCATTTCTATGTAAAATACAAAGATATGAGAGTGATGATACTACATTAATACAAGAACGTAGTGGCGCACCTAATATAATGACTATTAATAGTGGTAATGTTACGAGTGTAGTATGGAATAATTTAGTATGTGTTGCTGGTGACATTATTAAGGTTGATTGGTGTGGCACATCTGTAGATTCATCAATACCATATATTGCAAGGATAGCAAAAGAAAATCTACAAGGCTATAAGACATATTTTGAAGGTAGTGGTAGACCATTTGATAGAAGTGAACTTGTACCAGTTGACCCAAATGAGATAAGAAGGTTAATCTATAAGTTTGAAAGACCATTGACAATGAATGAGATTGAACAGATACTTGATAACTCTTCAAGACCAATATCATTTGGTAGATGGGATGACCCATTTAGAGTAATCAAAGGTTACATCAAGAAGTTAGATGTTAAGAGCATCATAGAACAAGAAGCATCATTTGAATTAAAGTCTAATAGAATACTAAGATGAGTTACATATCAATACCAAATCAGCCTATTATTTTTCATTCACAAGATGAAATACAGACTCTTTGTGAGGAATGCGGAAGTAGTGACTACAAGCAGTTGATAGACTTTAATGACCAAATATTCTATCAAGTTGAGTCAACACCTTGTACCACATCAAGGTTATTTACCTATGATACATTTACTGGTATTTGGGAAAATGCAGATAATAAAGTATGTAGTATTGGTGAGGCTGGTAACTATGTTGTTTATCTTAGAACTCAGTTCATATTCCAACTTTACCAAGTTACATTTACTATACCAACATTTGAAGAGGGTGTATTGAATGTTAGTGTTGATGGTTCATCAACATATCAAATCACATTAGCTGGTACTTATACCTTGTATTTTGCTAACCCCACAATGACTAATGATAGTATCACATTACGATTCTTTACCAATAGTGGTGAGATAGGTTGGGTGGGATGCTTGAGTCAATATATATTGGTAGATGGTTTAGCATCAATTAATCAAATGAAGGTTGGTATTGTGGATTCAACAACCTTAGAAACAATTGATTTTATTAATCCTACATACACATTAAAAGATAATAAGATAACTACTGCATTTGATTTGACTGATGTTGAGATAGGTGCTGGTTGCTATCGTTTGGCAATGACTGACTTTTGTAGTAATACTTGTGGTCAATCATTTGTCTTTAATGGTGTATTTAGAAGTTCACCAAGAATAGGTGTTGATGGGTGGATTACAAGCGGTACTGGTACTATTACACTAAGTGAAGGTCAAGCAGAGTTTGTATTACTTGAATCTCAAATTGCAACCATTACCTCTAATGGAAATCAACTATGTGATGGTTTACAATACTATGTAAGCATATTTATTGAGTCACGTAGTAATGTTAGAATCTTTGCTAAGATTGGAAGTAACCAAGTACAAATTACTGGAACTGGATACCAAACTATTCTTATAGCTGCCAATGGCAACAACCCACTTGAAATATTAGTTATTGAGTTTGGCGGTGAGCCATCTAATGCAATCATTAAACTTGTTGAGATACAGATAGAAGATAATGATATCCAATGGGATATGTATAGTGACATACTTACAATTGGTGACTATAATGATTCTTGCAAATATTTTAAGATAGAAGGTTGTAACGCACAAGACCAGTTTAATCTTGCCTTTGGTGGTTCATCATTCTTACCTATGATAAGACTTGAAGGCAGAAGGTCTAAGGCTCAATACGTGACCAATGCTAATACCTTTAGATATGCATCAGGTCAATGGTCAGCAAACTATGTCAACAGATTAAAGCAATGGACTTATTACTTTGGCAGACTACCCGAATATGTTCTTGACTTTTTATCTACCATCTTCTACTATGACAATTGCTATGTCAATGGTGTATTGATGTTTCCACAAGATAATGCATTCCCTACGATTGATTGGTCAGATGCTGATACATACTTAGGTTCATTTGCAATTGATTTAGTTGAGAAAGAGAATAAGGTTGTTAAGGTACAATGTGGTGACTCAGATGCTGATTGTTTACCATCCATATTAGACAATCAAGATGAACCATTTATACTTACTCAAGATTTAAATAGAATCACTACTCAAGATTCTGTTAATTTGTATTACGAAAATAATTTGTAGATTTGTATATCTTTTTGCAACCCGTAGGTTTAACAGAAGCGACCTTTAAGAGCGACTGAAACAACTTAAATCTATACTACAATGGGCTGCGCCTCTTATTGCGAATCGGGACTTGAAGCACACGACTTAGTCGCTTGTGGAGAGTACAAACTTGGTGGAGTATCCGCCATTATTATTGGTGCTTGTGGTGCAACATTAGTTGACCCTACATCACCTGAAGAGATAGAAGAAATGCTTATTAGTGGAGATGCAGTATTAGTTGAAGATATTCGTTTTTCTCTTCCAGCGGGTTCACCTATTCAGGTTGACTCACCAGTTGGTTGTGGAACTCAGATTAGAATTAACGAAGATAGAACTGCTACTCTTTACGATGCTAACGTAACTGACCAAAACAATTCATTCTACAATTCATTGAATGCACAAAAAGTTGGTTGGATTATGGCATACTTGTGTGACTCAGGTAAGGTTATTTACATTGACCCACCAGTAGGTATTACAACATCTGCTAACTTCATTATCCCTGAACAGAACAACGAACTACAGAGATATGAAGTAACATTTTCTTGGAGACAAAAAGAGATTCCAACACAATTTACTGCACCAGCAGGATTGTTCAATTAATGGAATTAGAAACTAACACTAACGATAATACCACATCTTCTACGGAGGGTGTGGTACTATTTGCTTTTGGCAAGGCTGGATACTATCAAGCAGCATACAACCTTGCCTATTCAATTAAGCACTATTCACCATCAGTTAAGATTGCGCTCTTTGTTGATGATATTACTAAGTGCAATAATGCTACTGGTGACATCAACAAGTATGTTGATTCAATTTCAGAAATAGAACATTCCGACCTTTACGTTGATAGTAAATTTGACCCAGCTATGTTAAAGGTGTCTTTATATAAGTATTTGCCTTTTAAAAATAATCTTTATCTTGATGTTGATGCTATATGTCTTAAAGACATTCAACCACTCATTGATGATTTAGTTAGTACAAAGAGGCATTACATCAGTCATTGTGTGGGATATCATACTATTGATTTAGGTCGTGGTATCCCCTCAATGCAATGGGCTTGGGCTGATGATATATGGAGTCATTTCAAATTAAGTAATGATGCCATCTTACCAGCAATCAATAGCAGTCTTCAATTTATTAAAGTATGCAATGAGTCTAATAATCTATTTGGAATGCTTAGAATCCTTTATACGACTAACCAACTACCAACTGAAAAACTTAGAATGAAGTGGGGTAATGGGCAACCTGATGAACTTTATATGAATGTTGCATTAGCAATGACTCAGTATGACCCATCTTATAAGAATGATGGTATAGTAGGTGGTGGTACATCTGAGACTGGGTTCATTCACTTTGCATCTGTTCGTGGTTTGTCATTCCAAGAAGTAACTGATAACTATTACTTTCAGTCTTACTATGGTGGTCGTAACTTTACATCACGTTTCTATACTGAGTGGTTAGATAGATTGTTAAAGGTTATAATGAAGTCAGAAAAAAAGATACATCAATTCCATATTGACCGAATTATTGGTCAAAAATACGTGAACAAATGAAAGATACATCTACCAAAAAACCGAAAGGAAGACCTAAGAAGGTCGTAACAGAAATTGAAATTAATACTACTGACATTGTCACAACTGAGACTTTCAAAGAGGTAGCACGTCACGACTGGAACTCAGAAGATGAGGTAGGTCAATTTTTAGCATCACTTGTTAAAATGTCAAAGTATAAGACAATACTTGAAGTGGGTGTATTTCAAGGTGAAACAACACAACACCTTATCAAGTCACTACCAAAAGGTGGTCAATACGTAGGTATAGACATCAATGATTATAGAACAGATGCAACCAAATTGTATATGGCAGAGGGTGGTAAATCAATTGATTTCATCTTAGGCAATTCACACAATGAATTAAAAAAATTACCAACTGCTCACTTTGATTTAATATTTGTAGATGGTGACCATTCGTGGGCATCTATACTACCTGAGTTCAAGTTAGTTGAAAAGTTGGTTAGTCGTGGTGGAGTAATCGTTTATCACGATACCATCCATCTTAATGACCCTAAGAAATTAGTTGAGTATGCAGCATACTACAAGTACAACACAACAACATTAAACACACCTGAAGGTCGTGGTCTTTCAATAATCCATAAATAATCTACTTATGAAAACTACATTCTGTCGTTCTAAATCTTGTGGCTCACACATTATCAATTCAACAACATCAACTAAAGTAGTAGCATAATATGGCACTCTCAATTGAGGAGGTAAATAAGATAGTCAATAAGTTTGCTAAGAAACATAAGGCATTCGATAATGATAAGTCAAGGTCAATGACCAATCCTATATCCAAGCAAAGGGTAGGAATGTACCAGTATCCCGAATATTGGGATGGGTATAATTTCTCTGCTATGATGTATGATAGTATCCTACCTCACGCAAGAGCAGATGTATATCCTGAGCATTTACTTTCTGTAAGGTCACCAAATCAGACTGATGCTCAATACCAATATATCAAAGCTAACTACAAGGCTACTACTCTAAATGTCTTTGAAGATTTTAAAGCTACAATCTCTCGTGCTTTTGCTGACCAAAATTGGAGTATCAATGTACGACCCGAAACAGATGAACGATTTGGTGAAGATACATTCAGAAGATTCATCAATGAAGAGATTGAAAAGTTTGGTAGTGTTGAGGCATTTGTAAAGTCAATGCTACCTACTCTCAAGTTGATTGACCCTAATGGTATCATAGCAATTGAACCTGAAGATTTTGATATAGAGAGTGATGATAATGGTGAAGAGGTATTGATGGGTAATAACCTAATCAAACCAATGCCATCATACTATAACTGCAAGAGAATCGTAGGTCAAGAATATGGTAGATGGTACTTGGTTATATGTGAAGATAAGAGTCACGTAAGGGTAGGTAGCAAGGTTGAAGAGAGTGGTATTGTACTTGAGTTATTTGATGATATAAACATTTGGAGAATCGTACAAGTAGGTAAGAAAGGTGACTTAACATTTGGTGAACCAGTTATATATTTCAATCACGACTTAGGCTATGTACCTTGTCGTAAGTTGATGGGTACACCATTGCTGGTCAACAATGAGTTAGTATTCCAATCACCATTCATCACGGCAGTTCCATTACTTGACCAAGTGGTACTTGATGAGAGTTACTTGCAGATGAGCAAGGCTACCTCTGCTTTTCCATTTATGGTTGCACTTGGTGAGATTTGCGAGTTCGTAGATAGAGAGGGTAATAGATGCGACAATGGACAAATCTTTGACCCTATTGGTGGTGGTTATCGTACTTGTGGTAGTTGTAGTGGTGCTGGTGTTAAGAGTAGATTCTCACCTACTGGTATGTTGTTAGTAAAGCCTAAGACATCAATGAGTGAAGGTGACTCAGGATTAACTGGTGACTATATGAAATTTGTAAGTCCACCAATGGATACCTTAACCTTTCTTAGAAATGAGATTAATACTCAGATGGATAAGTCAAGGAGTGTACTACATCTACCATCAAGTGATGCTGCTGGTACTATTGGTGAGGCATCAACTGCTACTGGTTCACTCAATAAAATGAGAGCATTGTATGCGTTTGTAAAACCTATTAGTGACCAACTCTTTGGAATGTATGAATTTATGCTCAACACTATTGGTCAGATGCGTTATGGCGAATACTTTGGAGGTGTTACTTTGGTATATCCTACTTCGTTTGACATCTCTACTCCAAGTGATTATCTTGCAGTTATATCAGAGGGTATTACTGCTGGTGTACCTCCAGCGGTAACATATGCCAATGTATACAACTATATCAAGGCAATCAACTATACTGATGATGAAAGTGCATCGGTCTATGAATTGATTATGAATGCTGATGAACTCTTATTGATGGGTCAAGCAGACATAGTAGCAAGACTTGGTTTAGGAACTATTGAAAAGTGGCAAGATGTTCTTCATCAATCTGCTCCTCAACTTGTAATGGAATTAGTAAGAACATTTGTACCTAATGCAGAATATGAAAACTTCCTTGAGCAACCTATGCAAGACCAAATAGTTCAACTAAGAGATGCAGCAGTAGGTAAGGTACGTGAGGTACTTGACCCTATACAATTAGCACAACAAAATCTATTGAGTGGCATCGCTTAGTGATATAGTTAAGGAGAAAATAAAACTCTTTGATAGTACACCCGATAAAATGGGTACTGCTACTGAGAAGGTGCAGTTAAAGATATGGAAGGAACTACTACCTATCATTAATGACCTTGAGGTAAGTTCAACTGGTAACATTATTCAAAGTGATAACAATGTTGCACGTATTGGAATCATTGCAGATAAGTTGAATGAGGCATTAGCTGGTAAAGAATATCAAGCAGTTATAAAGACTTTTCTTAACTCTATTGATGAAGGTGTTATATTGAGTAATGAAGTGGCTCAGAAATTTGACCCAGCATTTGAACCAACTGCTGCACAAACTAAGCTACTACAAATATCTAAGACCAATGCCATAGATACATTCATTGGTAGTGGATTAAAGAACAATGTTACTCAACCATTTGTTGAGCAGTTAGTGACTAACATATCAGCACGTGCGCCACTAAAAGACACTATTAATGCACTACAAGGTGTTATACTTGGAACTGATGCTAATGATGGTTTCTTACTAAGGCATATAAAGACTAATGCATTGACTGCTCAAGCAGTTGCTGATAGGTCATATTCAGCAGCGGTAAATGAAACCATTGGTGCTATATACTTTGAATACTTAGGTGGTGAGATTCCAACTACAAGACCATTTTGCCAACATCGTGAGGGTCAAGTTTTCCATAGAGATGAGATTCAACAATGGGGTAGAGGTATTAATAGTGGTGGCATTGATGATATTGAAGATGGTACTTGGGCTGGTAGAATAGATGGTACTGATGCTAAGAGTATATTCACCTTTGTTGGTGGGTGGAATTGTAGACACTACTTAGTACCAATAGAAGCAGATATGGTAGATGATTCTGTTAAAGCAAGAGCAAAGGCTGAAGGTTTTGATACTGGAGAAACACCAACAAGAACAAGAAATACTGCTTAATATAACGTATTCAAATAATTATTATCTTTACAAAATGAACGTAATAGTAATGCCTGAAGGAGAGATAAAAAAAGTCTCCAATATGGTTGCTGAACTACTTATACTTAATGGTGGTCGCAGATTAGAACTTAAACCAATTGAACTAAATACAAATAACAATGAAGGAACAAGAAGCATTGGAATTAGTGAAATTCCTAAACCTCGAAAGCGCAGAATCAATAGAGGAAGCGAAGGAAAAATTTACTCAACAATGGATAAAGTCTGAGGAGTTATCTTCAAAGATTGGAAGAGTAACTGGTAGCATTACCAACGTAGCACGTAAGGCATTTGAACCATTTGGTATTGTACTTACTGAAGATGATTTCAAAGATAAGAAAGTAGAAGAGGTACTTAGAAGTGCATCTGAACGTGCTAAAGAATCTTTTGAGGCACAACGTGAAGAGTGGGAAAAGAGAGCATCAGGTAATGGCTCTGAGACCTTAATCAAGGAGTGGGAGTCTAAGTACAAATCACTTGAAAAAAAGCACAATGAGATTGATTCTGCTCGTCAAGATGTAATGACTCAATTTGAAAAGTATAAGGAGAAAGTAAAAGAAGAAAGTAAGATTAATTCAATCAACTCAATCTTTGAGAAAGAACTTACTGCTATCAAGATTGACCCATCTGTTAGTGACATTACTCTTAGAGGGTTCAAATCAGTTATTGCAGAAAAGTATGTGATAGACCTTGAAGACGATGGCAATGCAATTGTGAAGGATAAGAAAAGTGGTGAGAGATTAAAGTCAACTGCTAAGGCTGGTTCATTTTTGGGTATCTCTGATGTGTTATTAAAAGAAGCAACTGATGCTGGTATCATTCAGAAGAATGTACATCAAGGCAAACCAATCAATCAAAGAGGTGCATTTATACCAGCTATTGAAATGCCACAAAGCAACAAAACAAAAAGTGTTAACCCACGTTTTTTAGGTATGTAATTTAGTATCTTTGAGTGTTCATAGTGGTTTACTTTTTATGCGAAGATTAAGTAAATAATGTTTGATTGAGGAAAGGGTAGCAGAAATGTTACCCTTTTTTTGTGTTTGTAATTGATTGATTATCAGGCAAAAGAATTATCTTTTTAAAAAGGTATTGCAGTATCAAAAACTAATTGAGTGTCTTAAATCGTTTATTTGAGGCTTTAAAAACGATTTGATAAAAACAAATAATATCTAAAATATTTTTGTAAATTTACCACGCAAAAAGACAAAGTAGTCAATCGTGACTTTAACACGATGCCAAAAAGTAGGTAAAATACTCAACCTTTAATGAGTCAAAAACTAACTTTCTAAATCGACTAACAATGTCAATTTCTCGTATACTTTCCGAATGTCCAAACATTCAAGCACCACTTGGTCAACTCTTCATTGAGGTTGGTCAACGTGAGTCATTACCTTTTCTTGAGTATCTTAACTCACCTGAAAATGTTAAATTAATTCGTCAACAAGTTTCTGCTGGTGGTGGTAAACTACGTACCGTAGAAGCACGATGGATTCAACGTCTTCCCGAAACAGAAGTAGTAGAAGGTGCAGACATTATGAATTGTACTGCTACTAATGTATATGGTGATTCAACAACTACCTATACATTAGAGACTACTGATACTTACCAAGCATCTCAGTTAATTTCGGGTGCAGATATAGCACGTCATTGTCAAGACAATAGTGTATACTTCTTAGAATCAGTTATGCGTCTTATGGATGTGATTGATAGAAAAGTTGCTACTGCTGCTGCTACACAAGCGGTTGCTGCTATTGGTACTTGGGGTACTGATGTTGAAGATTTCTACACAATGGATGGTGACTGCATCGAAGTTGCAACTATTGGTAGTGGTGGTGAAGTTAATCCATTTGCACTTGCTGATATTCAACAAGCAGCGACAATGGCTAATTACCCATCTTCACCAATTGCTTTTGGTGGTGCTGCTATGCAAAGATATGCTAATGCAGTTAAGGCTGGATGCTGCTCAAATAGCGGTATTGACATCTTAGCAATCTCTCAACAAAATGGTTTTGGATTTGCTTATGATGCTCGTGTTGCTGCTGCACAAGGTGACCAAACTCACGCATTAGTAACTACTGCTGGTGCTATCCAATGGTTGTCATACAATCTTGCTGAGTGGAACTCTAACTTTACACCAAGTGTTGGTAATGGTTACTCACGTACAATTGCATTCACTCCTGCTGGAGTACCAGTTGACTTGACTCTTAAAGATGATTGTGGTAACTTATCTGTTATCGTAACTGCAATTGGTAAGATTGTTACTTTACCAACTGACATCTATGAGGCTGGAGATAAATTCGCTGGTGTTAACTATGTGAATTGTGTATCAATTGTAAATGTCCCGTAATTGACTCACAATTTCTACTGAGTGAAAATTCAGATGAATTGTTGAGTGAAGGCGGTGATAACTTACTATCACAATAAATTGAGGGGTGGGTGATTAATTGCCCACCCTTTTTTATAACTTTGAAAAAACTAAAATATGTGCTTTGAAAAACTTGTAGGTTTGAAAGGCTGCCAATTGTCTGAACCATCTACTGGTTTATACATAGATGATTTAGGCATTAACACGACTCTGTTAGGTCAATTGATTACTGACCAATACAATACTGGTGTCGAATTGTTTGAAGGTAAGAGAGCCTTTGCTTGGAGGAAACTATCAAGTGATATTCTCACTCGTCTACAAGCCACAATGAAAGCAGATACTATCATTGAAAATAAAAGAATTGGTCAGGTCTTAACCAATGCATCTAATGTTGACCTTGCACTTGGTGCTGGTAGATATGCTGGTATTCGTGTTAAGATTGACCCAAATAATACATCATTTCTTAATTTCTACCTAAGTCAATTGCAGATTGACATCTATACAATGGCTACACCAGTAGAAATATTGGTGTTTGATATGACTACTCTCAAATTAATTGATTCATTCGATTATCAATCAGAAGCAGTAGAAGAGTTTATTGGTAGAACCTTTAAGGCAAAACGTAGAAAGTTAGATTTAGCTTTTGTCTATGAGTCATTGTACGATACTACTAAGATGATTACCAAGAAAGGTGCTTGTACAGATTGTGGAGGTAGATTGAAAGAGGCTCATATTTGCCCATTCGTAGATGCCATAGGTATTGAACTAACTACTGATGGTTTAAATGTTACATCATCACTATCTAAGAAGTATACTCAAGGTATGTCCTTTGTCTATAACGTAAATTGTGATAGAGAAAGTTGGTTATGTTCTATTGGTGGTTTAATGGCTATGCCACTTGCATATGCTACTGCGGTCGAAATCTTTAACTATGCCTTAACCATTTCACCTAATCAGAGAGTCAATACTGCGGTATCAGTCAACAAAGGTAATAAGGTCTTTGCAACTGCTGATGCTACAGAAGGTATTGTGGCAGCACGAGATATTGCAGCAACACGATACAATGAAGAGTTAAGTGCAATGTTGACTAATATGAGATTGCCTGATGATAGACATTGTTTTGATTGTAATAAGAATTATAAGTACGTAACTGCACTACCCTGATGCCTACGATTAAGGAAATGAACGCACGTATGGATGCACTTAACAAAGAGTGGTTAACTAACTTTAAACCACTCTATCGTGCTGGTAATAATTTGAAGAGAGTTATGTTCAAACGTATATTTGGTAAGGGTAAAAGTGGTGGATATAATACTGCTATGGATAGTCTACCAACATTTCCTTATTCAACTACACCTATTTACGTTGACCCTAATTCACTAAGAAATGCACCAGCATCATTTAAGTTCGGTAAACCTACAATAGATTCTAAGGGTAAAAAGAAAAAAGGTAAACCAATTAAATCACTTTATTTTCCATTAGGATATGCTCAATTAAAGACTAAGACATCTGCTACTTTACCACTTCAATTAACTGGTAAGTTAGCTGGTGGATTTGATAAATCTGAAGTAGTTAAAGATGGTCTATCAGTTAGTGTAACACTACCTGATTCAGAAGCAGACAAGGCTGAAGGATTGCAATTTGGAAATAGAAATTTCAAAGGGTATGGTGTTATCTTCCAACCTACTGATATGGAAGAAGAAGAGTTCTTGAAATTACATGGTCAATATGTTGTTGATGTTATAAATGAATTATTGAAATGAACCTACTTAAAAACATAATAGACCGATTAAATCAAAGGGTTGAAGTTGCTAATATATTCGACCAAATCTACCCACTCTGTGAACTCAATGCCAATGGCAATGAAAAAGCATGGGTACATTATATTGGCAATGGTCAGGCTGAGGTAGTAACTAATTTCGATGCAAAACAAGGTACTCTATTTTGGGCAAAACGTGGTAAGGTATCAGTAAGTAAAACTGAATCATTAAAGGTTAGTGGTTGTAAGACTTTATACTTAACAACCTTTCCATTGACTGCATATGCAGTTGTTAGAAAGTCACATCTACCTTGCGATAGTGAAGATTCCCAAGATTGGATAGCATCACGTATCTATAGATTGATAAGTGGTACTGACCCTGACTTTAAGAGTGCATTAGCAGTCATTCAATATGAGGTAATACCTAATGGATATGTTAATGAGATTAAGTCTTTGACTGCTAACTATGAATGGGCTTGTGTTGCAGTAGATGTTGATGTGGCAGTAGTTAGTGCAAGTGAAGATGGGTGTTATGATATTTGTGCTACTGGTGATATTCCACTGCCTGACTTACAACCTTGTCAACCTTGCCTAACAGAGGTAGCAGTAGATGGTGTAACTATTATAGGGAATGGTACAAGTGCTGACCCATTGGTGGCAATTGGTGGTGGTGGTGGTGGTGGTATTAAGACTGCCATTGCATTTTCAACTGACCATCTTGCATCAACTGGTAATCAGTATGTAATTGGTAATGTTGTTTGGTATAATGGAAACATATATCGATGTATTGCTGCAAATGATTCAATACTACCAACCAATGCTACTTACTGGACTAATCTTGGTGCAGGTTTTGAAACGATTGAAAGACCAGTTAATTGGAATGCCACAAGTGGTAACAATCAGATTCTAAATAAACCATCAATACCTCCAGCACAAATTAACTCAGATTGGAATTCATCAAGTGGGTTAAGTCAAATTTTAAACAAACCAACTATTCCAACTGCAACAAGTGATTTAACTAATGATAGTGGTTTTATAACATCTGCTGATGTACCTACCCTAACAAGTGAACTAACTAATGATAGTGGTTTTATAACAAGTGGTGATATTCCACCGCAAGTTAATGCTGATTGGAATGCAAGTAGTGGTGTAGAAGAGATATTAAACAAACCTACTATACCAGACGCAACATTACTTGTACCTTATACTGGCGCAACTGCTGATGTTGAACTTGGTGCAAATGATATATATGCTGGTAAGCATTGGCTATATGATGCAGTAAATGATAACTATGGAAGTATTCATTTTACTGATACTGACTTCCACATTGAAGATGCTGATGGACATAAGATGCTTGTCATCGAAGATGGCTTTATGCAGATTCACTTGAGTGATACCATTCAATCGAATTTATTTACAAGTGATTTAACTGAAACAAGAGACCATTACTTACCAGATGCAAGTGGGACTATTGCACTTACATCAGATATTGTAAATCAAGTCAACTCAGATTGGAATGCAACAACTGGATTAAGTCAGATATTAAATAAGCCAACATTAGCAGCAGTAGCTACAAGTGGAAGCTATAATGACCTTAGCAATAAGCCAACAATTATTCCTACATCACGCAACATTGGAACATCTGCACCATTAACTGGTGGAGGTGACTTGAGTGCTGATAGAACAATTTCTATAACCAAAGCTACTGGTTCAGTTGATGGTTACCTTGCAGCTACTGACTTCACAACTTTTGCAGCTAAACAAGACGCACTTGTTAGTAGTACAAACATCAAGACAATAAACTCAACAAGTGTTCTTGGTAGTGGCAACATAGCAGTTGAGCCTACTATAAGTGCTGGTACAATATCGCAATACTATCGAGGCGATAAGACATTCCAAACATTGGATAAAAATGCCGTAGGATTAGCAAATGTTGATAATACAAGCGATGCCAATAAGCCAATAAGCACTGCTACTCAAACTGCATTAAATGGCAAACAAGCAACATTGGTAAGTGGTACAAACATCAAGACCATTAACTCAACTTCCTTGCTTGGTAGTGGAGATATAGCAATATCATCTTTTGGAGTATATAAGAACACTACTAATGGTGCTGCATCAAGTTTATTACTTAACACATTTAGTTCATCAGTTCTTGTACCAGCTAATTCAGTTGTTGCTGGTAATATACTTGAGTTTAAGCTAAGAGGAATAAAGACTGGTACTGGTAATACATACACCATTAGACTATATGCTAACTCTGCGAATAACTTAACTGGTGCAGTATTACTTGGTGTTTATAGTGGTGGTCAGACTGGTGCATTTGGTCAGCAAATGGTGAGGACTGGAGTAGTTAAAAATGCAACAACGAATACTGAGATGATGTCAACGGCAGTTACCAATGTTGGGAATGACTTTCAAAATACTACCTTTTCACCAATCGCAGTAGATTGGACAAGCGATAAATATATAATTGGTGCAGTCCAAAATGCAATTGGTACTGATTCTTCTTTAATTTCATTTATATCAATGACAATAATATGATAGACATAACTCTTGAAGGTGGCTTTGTTACTTTCTATTCATCGTTAATAGGTGCAATAGCATCTAATGTAGAATCTGTTGAGGTGGTAGATGATATGAGCGTTCACTTAGGAACTAATGTAGGTGTGTTCTTAATAAATGTAAATCAGTTCACCTTTAATAGCATCAAGTTCACCAATTCAACTAAAGCATATACATACATAACTAATAACTAAACAAATGGCTGGAGTAAAAATAACCGACTTAACTCCACTTGCTACGGCTGCAAGTGATGACCTATTATATATTGTAGATGTCTCTGACAATACAGAAAGTCCTCAAGGAACTTCTAAACAAATTGAAGTGGGTAAGATGTTTTCAAGTGGAAGCTACACTCCAACAATTAGCGGAGAGGTGAATGGCATTGTTGTAGATGTTAACTCTGCAACTTACATCAAAGTTGGAACTATTGTAGTAGTATCTGCTCAATTACAGATTAGTATGGATACTGGAGAGACAACTGGCACATTTGAAATTTCTCTTCCAGTATCATCAGATATAACATCTCAAAAACAATGTTTTGGTTTGATGCAATATAGTTTTGGTGGTTTACCTTTATCTGAAATTGTATCTTGTAGCATCGGTGGAGAGACAACTAATAATACTTGTATTGTTGATATTGAAGTAGCTACACCATCTGTTTCATTACAATATGTAGCAATCCAATTCCAATATCAAGTTGTTTAATGAATATTAGTAAGACTGGTATTCAATTAGTCAAAGACTTTGAAGGTCTTAGGCTCAATGCATACAAGTGCAGTGCTGGTATGCCTACAATTGGCTATGGTTCTTGCTTTTATCCCGACAAATCTAATGTCAAGATGGGTGATGTTTTGCGTGACAAAGAAGAGGCTGAGATATTACTAATTAACACCCTTGAAGACTATGATATCTATGTAAGTAAGTACACAAGGTCAGTCAAATTAACCCAATATCAATTTGATGCTCTTGTATCATTTGCTTTTAATATTGGTTTAGGTAATCTCAGTAAGTCTACTTTACTCAAGATGGTACTTACTAACCCAAATGACCCTAAGATAGCAGCAGAGTTCTTAAAATGGAATCGTGGTGGTGGTGTAGTGTTGAAAGGTTTAACCAAAAGAAGGCAAAAAGAAGCAGAACTATATTTCAAAAAGGTCGTATAGGTGTGTATGGCTATCGACCCTAAGAAATTCAAACAAATAGCTGACTTACTTATGGTGTATTGGCACTTGACTATTGGCTCACTCATATCTGTGGTTGGTTTTTGGCTATTTTTTACCAAGAAGATAGACAAAGAATCATTTGCATACATCATTGGTGCAGTTGTGACCTTAAAATGGGTGTGGAAACCATCTGATAAAGGAGGTAGCAATGATTGATGGTGTAAAGGATACTATTTATACTCATACTATTGATAATGTATGCGTAATTGGTGCATCGTGTAAGATTCACAACCACGTTATTAAGGAAATTATAGGTACACCTGAGCCATTTACATTTGTAAATCACTATATGGGTGACACATCTATGTTCATTTACCAAAATCAATGGGGTGAGACACTATATGTTGACAAAGAAATCACTAAATTTGAGGCAAATGATGAGGTAGAAGTTGAACCATCACTATCTATACCATTCAGAGCATCGGATACCATCCAACCTTGTGATGCTAAGTGGTTAATTCGTGGTGAAAAGTTGAATCTTAAACCGATTATTTCACACAAAACAGAATTAACTATGGCTCAACCTTACCAGTATAGTGATTTATCTAACTCAATTGTAATGATGTTGATGTTATTGGCTACATCTATTTGGCTATATCGTTCTACATTCTACTGGTTAGAAATGATTCGTAAGATTAACAAAATAGTTCGTAGTTAGTCGATGTCAGCAATATACATCTTAGCCAATTCTATTGACTTGTTGTATGTAGTTTCTGACTATGAGGGTAAGATTGTTAGTTCTAATGACCTCTTCAAAGAGTATTCATCTCACATCAAACCTAAGAAGGTTAGTGATATTATAACTGATGATAGTGAACTTGATGATTATGTTCTATCAGTTAAGAGAGCCATTGAAATATCACCTAATCCAGTTCGAATCTACGCACGAACTAAGCAGAAAAATAGTGGTTTAAGGTGGGTGTTGTGGAATTGCTATGCCATACTTGGTAGTCTTCATTTCATAGGTTTTCAAATAACTGATGTTACATCAATCACCAGCCACGAACACGAGAAGCAAAAGCAGTTACTGGAAGAGTTTAGGTTTATGCTTAGTCACGAACTAAGGCAACCATTGACATCAGTTGCTGGTGTGGTTAAGTTGCTGCTTGATAAGGAGGGTAAGATGCAAGAATCAGAGCAGACTGAACTACTAAAGATGGTTGATGATTCAATGAAGAGGTTAGATGAATCAATACATTTACTTGTCAAGAAAGCAACAAGGCAATTATGAGAGAATGCACCTTACCAATGGATGAAGAAGAAGCAGATGAAAGACTGCTAATTGTGGTAAAGCACTATGTTACCGAGAGAGAAATGCCAATATATGTAGCAAAGAATGTGTTGAGGTCAAACCTAAGAGATAAGTCTTGCTTTGAATTGAAGTGGGAAAAGTTCATTAAGTTAATTGGTAGTTATGGAACAAAATAAGTTTGACTCACTTGATAAAGTATTGATGATTGTTGGTGCATTTGTAATGATACTTATCTTCATTCATACTTGTGGTAAGAATGGTCAGTTGACTATTGACTATCGTAAGATGAAAGAAGAGGTGCAAGAATACAAGATTCAACATTTAGCAGATAGTAGTAAGTTAATCAGTCAGGCAATTAACTATAAAACATTAATTGATATCAAAGATATTGACTTGAAACTACTTGCTATTAGGAATCCTAAAGAGATAGTCAAGATTAAGTATAAGACCATAGTTAAAACCAAGATTCAACTTGCTGAACCTATCACAATTGATTCAACCAATTACATTAAGCTACCAGTTGAATTCTCAGACTATAATGATTGGTGGTCTATAGATGGTAAGATTGACACTACTGGAAGCCTTGTAATCGACTCAATCGTGTCAAGTGGTACTTTGACCTATTCGGTGGGAGATACGTTAAGAGATGGTCTTATTAATAGGTTACTGAGGAAATCAGATAGTATAGTCAGATTGCACATTGACAATCCTACTATGTCAATCACTAACCTTTCAAATATATACGTTAAAAAAGAACCTAAATGGTATCAATTAACTGCATTTAAGGTAGGTGTTGGTGTGCTTTTAGGTATTGGTATTAGCAGCCAAATAAAATAAAATAAATTAGGAAAGCACATTATCAGTTAGTTACGCAATGTGACTAAAAATAATTGTATTTATTTTGATAGAGGTATTGCAGAATCAAAAAAAGGTTTTACATTTGCCCATCAATCATTCAATCAAACATTTACTCACTATGGAAGCAATCATCAACATTAAGCGCAAATCTTCGGGATATTCTTATCTAAATGGACATACCTTTGAAGTAAAAAAAGTCCTATCAAATTCAATTGAATTACAAATTCCATCGCAAATATGCGAAGGCAGATTTGATACTTGTGACTTTGCCTTTGATGAAGTTATTATTGTCGATATTGACGAAGAGGTACAATCTGAATATAATCAATATTGTTGGGACGGAAAAGGATGCTATATTAATCTTCGATACTATTGCATTGCAAATCGGATTAAGACAAATGAAGTAATGAATTGCCCTGCCTAACCAATCAAGGGAGGCTCAGACCTCCCTACTTTTTCATTTCTAAATTTCTAATCAATCAATCTATAATTCATAAACTATGAACACATCAACTATTTTCAAACTTGCAGAAGGTAACACCTACTTTCACTATGACCATCTTAATGGCTCAATGATTTCAATCGTAACTGAAGGATGCTATAGCGGAATCTTCACAAGATGTGATTCCAATTGTGCGGTAATGGCTCGTCAGTTCCACAAAGAAGAATATCACAATGTACCTGATATGTATCGTGACTATGTTGCAATAAGTATAGATGAATATATTGAAGCATACGATAAGGCATTAGCTAAGTTAGAAGATGCTGCACACATAATGTTTAAATCACTTTAATTTTTAATCAATAAATCCAATTCAATTATGTTACCAACACTAAATGCGCCCATCGGTGGCGAATCCAATTACACTAATAAGATTGCTCCAGTAGGTATGCATCTTGCACGTATCTATCAAATCATTGACTTAGGAACTACTGAACAAACTGGTCAGTTTGGTGGTAAAAAAAGAAAGGTTCAGGTACTTCTTGAGTTACCACTTGAGACTGCAATCTTTGACCCTAACAAAGGTGAACAACCTTATTACGTAAGAGGTATGTATACATTGTCAATGCACGAGAAGTCAACCCTAAGAAAAGATGTTCAGTCTATGCTTGGTAAGACCTTAACAGATGAAGAGGCTAAGAAGTTTAACATCTTCACATTGATTGGTAAAGAATGTATGGTTAACGTAATTCATCGTCATAGTGGTGATAAGACTTATGCCAATGTTCAAACCATCACACCACTTCCTAAAGGTATGGTATGTCCTCCAGCAGTTAATCCAGCAGTTGTATTCTCTACTCAACAACCTGATATGGATGTGTTCAGAAGTCTACCTGATTTCGTACAAGACAAGATTAAGTTAAGTGATGAGTTCATTGCTTATATGAATGCCGAGATGTCAGCTAAGTATCCTAAGATTGAAGCACTACCTACATTCACTATTGAGAAAGGTGTTAACCCAAGTGACTTTGACTGGATGCAAGGAGATAGTGAAGACCCAAGTAAACTACCATTTTAATTAATCAATGGAGGGTTAATAGCCCTCCTTAAAAAACCAGCTATGAAAGCAGAATTATTACTCAAGGTTGATTCACTCTATGAAGTCATCAACCATTCAAATACTCTCAAGACTCAGCAACTAATCAAAGATGCACCATCTAAGGTAGAAGATAAGCTATCTTATGACATTACAGAGTATACCATCAAATTGGCAAATGAGGTCGTTAAATCGATTGAATCAATGCGTAAATACGTAACCACTCCTATTGATGCATACAAGAAGCAGATAATGGAATTGGAGAAAGAAGCAACTGAACCACTCAAGATGTACATCGAATCTGCTAAGACTAAGATGTTGGCATACAATGAAGAACTTGAGAGAGTGCAAAGTGAGGCAAATGAGAAACTAAGGATTGAATCTGAGAAAGCATTGTCAGATGTATCCATTGAAGATTTCTCTGCATTAGCTGGTCAGTTAGTTGACCAATCAATTAGCATCAATACTGAGCAGCCTAAAAACATAAGGGTAACTAAGAAGGCTCGTATCTGTGGTGAGGTCAACTGGTCGATGGTACTTAATGTATTGTTTGCTGCTGAGTGCCTTGACTACCAAGATTTGCTTACACCACTTGCTAAAGCTATGGAAAAGTGCGGAGTAGTGAAAATAGATGGTATTGAAATTTACGACCATAAAACACAAGTAATTCGTTAGTTATGACAAGAGACCAATTCGTTTACTTTCCAGCCTTATCTTGCTCACGAATCAAGAAACACTATACTGGAGATATATCATATGCAAAAGCAGCACTTGAGTTAGGTGTTAGTCTACACCATCAGTTGTTAGATTTGAAACCTGAAGATATGAACCTTGAGGCATACAATGTCCATAAGGCAATATCTAACCATCCAGTAGCTAAGAGAATAATGAATGGTGCAATCAATGAACATCCAATGATTAAAGAAGTTCAAGTAGGTAGGCATACCATAGAAGGTAAGGCAATGTTTGACATCTACAATAAGAAGTTAAATGTGATAGCAGACATTAAGACCACATCAGCAAAGACATTAGATGTATTTGGTTCAGATATGGTTAAGCATTACAATCACATTCAAGCAGTATGGTATTCATTGATTGCTGGTATTGACCCTAAGAACTTCTACTACATTGGTGTTACATCAAGGTCTAAAAGAAGTGGCAGCACATCAGATAGCATCTTAGTATATCGTCACAATGACCACGAGATAGCAGATGCATACAAACTGATTACTGGTTATCTTGACACTAATATCAATGAACTCAAATCAAATTTTAATTCATCTTATAAATCATAAAAATGAAAAAAGAAACATCAATTGAAATTATACTAAGGCTACTTAGTTCACACTATAAATTGAACAAAGAATGTCCTGAAGTTATTGAAGTGATTGAAAGTTATTTAGAAATAGAAAGATTGCAGATACAAGATGCTTTTAATGATGGTTATTCATTAGGTAAAAATGGTCATATACTTGAAAACTATGATAATGGAAAAGAATATTTCAATCAAATATATTAGAACCAATGAAGGCTAAACTAATCGAACACATCGAATACTTAACTGGTAAGTCAATTAAGTTCAAAGAGATTGACGAAAGGTATACAATAGCAGTCAATAGATGGTTCTTATGTGGTGGTGACCTTCCATCTTCACAGATTGCAAACTACCTTGACATCAACCACAATAAGTTAACTCTGCTGATTCAGAAACAGATGTCTAAGATAACTGGTGTTGATATTAAAGACCAAGCACCAAAGGTTGAGGTCACCTATTCAAAAAAAGAGTTAGAAAGAATATACCCTAAGTCATACAGATTTGAATGGCAACCAGTATATGAACTGAACTACTATCTTTACCTTGCCAACAATTCAAGAAGTCAACTAATCCACAACTACAAACTTTTTCTAAATGAGTCAAGAAGCAGAGATATACAAGGTCATAGCAAGGTATCTAACCATCAAGTACCCTAAGTTAATCTTTAGGTTTGATTTTGCTGCTGGACTCTACCTGAGTCCTTATATGGCAAACAAGCATAGGTCTCAAAATCCAATCAAAGGCTACCCTGACCTATTCATTGCAATTCCTAAAGGTAACTTTGCTGGTCTATTTATCGAAATCAAAACAGATAAGGCTAACCCATTTAAGAAAGATGGTACACTCAAAGCAAATGAACATACTGAACGTCAAGCAGAAGTATTAAAGGCATTGAATGAAGTAGGTTATGCAGCATTATTTTCTACTGGAGTAGATGAAACAATTAAAGTGATTGAGAGTTATCTTAATCAAGAATAATTTTGTATATTAGCACCATTCAGAACTGGAATCCTGAATGATTTAAAAACATTGTCACCCTATGGTGACTGCGAGGCAATGATTAAAATCTGAGCCGATTCCAGCGCAGTCCTCATAGGGTATTTTTATTGTTATGAAAGCAAAAATAGACAATCTTGAAAAAGAAGAATTGATTGAAATGATTAAATCAATGTGGGTAGAAAAAATATTAAAAGATTTAGATTATGAATACCCCGATGAATGTGTACAAAAACAAATTTCACTTGAATCTTTATTTATTGATACTGCAATCAATATTGACAATAATATTTTAAAATATTTTGGTCACGATGTTTGACTATTTTAATGGGTATTGGAACTGGGCAAGTATCAACCCAAATAAGATTAATTCAACATCAACTGCAATCTATTTTTACATCTTATCAATTGCGAATGAATTACATTGGAAAGAATCATTTGGTCTATCTGCTACTCAGATAATGAATGGTGTTAATATAGCAACCTACAAGACATATAAGAAGCACTTTGACGAATTGGTTGAAAATGGATTGATTAAGGTAGTTCAACCATCCATTAATCAGTATAAATGTAATGTACTTGCCTTAGTAAAATTTACCATAGCACAACCAAAGCAAAGTATAGAGCAAGACCAAAGCAACAACCAAAGCACAACCCATATTCATAAGACTATTAAAGAGGTAAAAGAGAATAAAGAATATAAATACAAAGAGCCAAAATCTATAAATGATTTTGTCAAGTTGATTGAGTCTGAGAAATATTTAGGAACTGATGAAATTCTTAACAAGACCTTCATCAACTTTATTCAAATGAGAATCAATATGAAAAAGACACCTACTAAGAATTCAGTTGAGTTACTTACTAAAAAACTAAAAGAGATATCTAAGGCTAACAAAGATGTTGCTATTAAGATTCTTGAAAACTCAATAGAGAATAACTGGATAGGCATATTTGAACTAAAGACTAATAACACTAACAACTTTGTCAAACAAACACCAGTAGTCTTCAATCGTTCATCACAAGGTCAACACTATGTAGGTGACGATGTCAAATAGTTGTACGTACATAAAAAAAATAAATGAAAATAATTTGTAAATGTATTGCGTATTCAAAATAAGTATATATTTGCCTATCAATAATTCACTAATCAATTACTAATTCAAACACAATGTTAACTTCAAAAACACATAAAGCAGTAAATACTCAATGGAGAGAAGAAGTTTTAATTACTTTAAATCTTGAATATACTATAGTTGGTAAAAACATAATATTCAAAGGTGATATTGGAAATTATAACACATTAGTAGATTTATTGGTAAGCGAAAGAATCAAACTTGGAATTAACCCTTACTAAAATAATAATCAAGGGTGACTAATAACCACCCATTTTACTTACTCAATTACTAAATCATTATGACAATCTACAATCAAATCACAGAGAAAGAAATTAAGAAGTTTCCAATCATTGCTGCTATGCCATTTGGCAAACAAGACTACAAACTAAAAGTAGTTGGTCACAGATGGGTAGAGTTCACATACGATGTCAACCCTAACTATCCTGATGATAAGATGCTGATAGGTGAACGTGAAATTAAAAGAACATTCAAATGACTAACCCACAACAAGCACTAATAGGTATCTTAATGACTGGTGAAACACATCAAGAACTAATGCCACAACTTGGTGAGCATCTATTCAATGAGGTGCTTACCTCACGTTGCTACCAAGTAATCAAGAAAGTAATTGACAAAGGTCTTACACCTAACTTAGTCAATTTCTTTATGACTGCAAACGACATTGATAAGTTCACACCTAAAGAAACATCTGAGATAGTTACTTGGTCAAACAACTTGACCTACAATGAACCAGTTAATGAATACATTGCCATACTAAAGGATGAACACATCAAGAGGTCAATAGCATCAATCGTAACTGAGCAATCATTAGGACTTTCTAATACCGATGGATTCACAACTGCTACATCAATCATCAAGTCATTGACCAGCCTACTTGATACTGGAAGCAATTCAGATAATATCATTAACCTATCTGACCTTACCAATGATGAACGTGAGGCATACTATCGTAGGGCAGCACTAACATTATCAGGTAAGACTACTGGTCTTGAGACAGGGTTAAAGTCACTTAATAAGTTTACGGGTGGTTTTCATCCTGAGTTTATTATCATAGCTGGTAGACCATCAATGGGTAAAACTGCACTTGCATTATTTCATGGTATGAAGAGTGGTGAGGCTGGTATCTATTTCAATCTTGAGATGAACAAGAGTCAACTATGTCAGAGGCTAATACTTCAAGAGGCTGGTGATTCAATTCATTCTTCAAGGCTCAGGGATGGAAACCTTAGTCAATCAGAACTGCATTCATTTGAGAAGACTATTGGAAGCATCGAGAAAGTACCATTTCTAATTTACGATAAGGCAAGATGTGGTGTGCATGAGGCAATTCGTGTAATGAAGAGAGAGCATCGTAAAGGCAGATGTAAGTGGGCAATCATCGACTATTTGCAATTAATGACCATAGAAGGGTTCAAAGGAGGCAATAGAGAAGCAGAAGTAGCTGAGATAAGTAGAACATTAAAAGCAGCACAAAAAGAACTTGGTATACCAATTATAGCACTTGCTCAACTTAGTCGTGAGGTGGAGAAACGACCCGATAAGAAACCTATCTTATCTGACCTAAGAGAATCGGGTTCATTAGAGCAAGATGCAGACTCAGTTGCTTTTGTTTGGAGACCATCATACTATGGATTGAATGATGAAGATGGTAACCCATACACTAACCACATTTTCTATCTATTTGAGAAACATCGGCAAGGTGCTACTGGTATAGTTGAGTTCAGACATTCACCTAACATGACCAACTTTACTGATGTGGTTACACATGACATTGGTAGTACATACTTACCACAACCTAAAGACCTAAGACACTATGCAGACAAAGACTGGGATAAAGAAACCAATGAACCTTTCTGAGCCATTACCATGTGAGTTCAATTACTACGAGATAAGAAGTGGTAAGTGCGAATTTGCTAAAGTATATCACGGCAAGATATTTTGTACTAACAAACAATGTAAATAAGAAAAATGAAAAATTTATTAGTATCATTTTCTGGTGGTGAGACATCAGGATTTATGGCTCAATGGTTAAAAAATAATTATAGAGAATTAGGTTATCAAAACATTGTATTTGTTTTTGCTAATACTGGACTTGAAAATGAACAAACATTAGAATTTGTTGAAAGATGTGATACTAAATTTGAATTGAAATTGCATTGGGTTGAAGCATTGGTTTATCAAGAAGAAAGAAAAGGAACAGGGTATACAATAACCAATTTTGAATATGCTAAACGTAAAGGAGAGCCATTTGAATCTATAATTAAAAAATATGGTATTCCAAATCCAGCAACACCACATTGCACAAGGGAGTTAAAACAGAAACCTATAAAAGCATTTGCTAAAGTTTGGTTTGGCGGTCAACCATATCATACTGCTATAGGTATAAGAAGAGATGAAATAGATAGAATGAATGCTAATGCAAAAGAAATGGGATTTATTTATCCTCTTATCAATAGTAAAATGATACCAATGACTAAACCTATGATAAATTTATATTGGAAGTCAATGCCATTTAGATTAGAGTTAAAAGGTTATCAAGGAAATTGTACTACTTGCTGGAAAAAATCAGATAAAAAACTATTTCAGATTGCAAAAGAGAATCCATCAGCATTTGATTTTATGAATGAAATGGAATTGAAATATCCAATAGACCCATTAGGTCATAACAAAACATTTTTTAGATATAATAGAAGTGCCAAACAAATATTAGAACAATCAAAGAACTGGAATAAAAAAGTTTTAAATGATGCTGATGTATACAACTATCAACTTGATTTACTTGGTGGTGAAAGTTGTGAAGTATGGTCTGAATGTGGGTCATAAATAATAATCAATGTAAAACGTAATCAAATAATCACTATATTTGTTGACTATGGAACAAATCAAGAAAGAAAATAGGGGCGGCAAAAGACTTGGTGCTGGTCATCCTTTTAAGTATGGTGAGAAGACAATCAACATTACATTTAGAATACCAACATCGCATAAGGAACTCATCAAGGTAATGGTCAAGCAGTATCTTGATAGGGTGAGTGATGAACATAAATCAAACAAACCAACTAAACCTGAACAACATTATGGCTGCTGAACAATCTGTTATTGAACTAATCTTTGAACAACAAAACGAATTGACCATTGATGATTTTAATCTATGGCTAACATCTAACTATGAAGAGTTAAAGTCTCAGCATAAGTTAGAAGTAATGGGTGCATTTGATTGTGGTCAAGAGGATGCATATAAGAGTGGATTCTCAACTCACGGCTCATCTGTATTTTATAAAGAGTCTTATGGAGAGTAAGCAGTTAGCAGTTGATTGGCTGGTTGAAAAGATTAAGTTAGCCAAACCCAATTTCAAATTTGATTCTCTGATTAGAGAAGCCAAAGAAATTGAGAAGGAGCAGATAATTGAAGCATATGAACAAGGAGAATCAGAGTGGACACCATTTGAATTTAAGACTGCACAAGACTACTACACCTCATCCTATGGAAAGTAACCTACTACTTATACCTTGTGCAATTGAATCAGTAGCCACAAGACGAGATAAGACCTTAAAGGTAGTAATTGGTACACAAGAACTATCACCAGCAAAGGCTGCTGAACTATTCAACCAATGGACATCAGGTGTAGGTGTGATGGCATTCAAGGGTGAGGCATTCAATTACAATGATGAAGAGTTACTCAAGTCAATGAAGATAGATGCTGAAGAGATGGGTTCTAAGACACCAAGTCAAAGGTTGAGGTCTTGCCTATACGTTCTATTTGAACGCAACCCTGAAGGCTTTAATGACTTCAATACCTACTATGCATCAATGATGGATAAGTTCATTGATATGGTCAAGAAACGAATTGACACCTACCAGTTATGAACAAGACCCACACCATACAAGATTCAAGTGGCAATAAGTTAATTGCCTATCATAAGGATTCAATCATCAATCTATCATTGCTACTTGCTGATGGTAAGAAGAGAGCCATAGGTCAGATTGATAAGGTCACAAGGACTCTAAGGCTCGTAAGGTCACGAGGTAAGCATCTTATGAGAGTTAATAATTCATACGGAATCAATTACTACCTGATAGAAAATGGTAAGTTATTTGACAAGGTTGAGATAACAGATGAACAAAGTAGATGGCTCATACCTAAAGAATATCTTATTCAACATTGCACCACGATGAACTTCAAGACTCAAGGATTCGAACTACAGAAATTCATATCACTTGACAAACTAAATTCTTTCATAACTTTGTAACTTCAAACAGATACCTATGCCACTCATACAAGGTGATACCTACGAGGTAATCAACAAGAACATTCAGAAGTTGATTAAGGAAGGATACGAGCCTAAACAAGCAGTAGCCATTGCATATGCTGAAGCACAAAAATCAAAACGTAAAAGATGAAAGTATCATTTGATTTCGATGGGGTACTGGAGACACCACAAGGGAAGGCACTTGCTCGTAGAAAGATTAATGAAGGTGACCAAGTATACATCATCACGGCACGACAAGAATCAACAATGTCAAGAAATGTATATGAGGTAGCAAAAGAGTTAGGCATACCAAGACTGCACGTTTACTTTACCAATGGCAAAGACAAATGGAACACGATTAAAAGACTTAGTATAGATGTTCATTACGATAACAATCAAGAACAGATTGATAAGATAAAAGAGAATACTGATACACGAGCAGAAAAAGTAAGTTATGAATAATCAAGATGAACCTAATAGTGTAGGTAGACCAACTAAGTATAAGGAGGCATTCAATGACCAAGTCTTTGAGATGTCATTGCTTGGTTTAACAGATACTCAAATGGCTACAATCATTGGTGTAAATCAAGATACATTCAATGAGTGGAAGAAAGTCTATCCGAGTTTTTCCGAGTCATTAACGCAAGGGAAAGAGAATGCAGACGGCAAAGTGGCGAAGGCAATGTACAAACGTGCATTAGGTTTAACCATCATTGAGGAGGCACTAACTAAAGATGGTCAGATAGTACAACTAAGAAAAGAGTTACCTCCTGATACACCAGCAGCAAAGCATTGGTTAGCCAATAGACAAAGAAAGTTATGGGCAAACAATGGTGAAAGTACAATGTATACTACAGAGCCATTGATTATCATAAGGACTGAGGGAGACAAAGATGAATGAGTTATGGAAAGTATTTGAGACTGGATACGAAGTGTCAAACTTGGGCAATGTTAGAAGCATTGATAGAATAGTTACAACATCTAAGAATCAATTAAGACTGAAGGGTAAGATATTAAAACCAGCAATAGATAACAAAGGCTATAAGAGATTTGCCATAATGAAAGATGGTAAACTAATTACTTATAAACTGCATAGGATAGTTGCTATGGCATTTATTGACAATGAATATAGTAAACCACAAGTTAACCATATTGACGGCAATAAATTAAACAATGCAGTTGATAATCTTGAATGGGTTAATAACTCAGAGAATCAATTACACGCATATAAATTAGGTTTAAGTAAATCTAATAGACTACACTTACATCATAGATGTAAACAAACTAAAGAAGGCATTGAGGCAATAGTTGATTTGAAATCTAAAGGAGTAAAGAATCAAATTATAGCAGATATGTTTAATTGTTCTATTTCATCAATAAAGAGATTAAACAAAGCATATGTCATTCAAACTAACTAAGAGACAAACTAAAGCCTACGATATGGCTATCAACGGATACAAGAAGGTTATTGTATTCGGTGGTGCTATACGATGGTTGCCCCTTGCAGAAATGTAAGGGGGAAAGAATAACGTGGTGGTAAGACATATTGGTTACTACTAACACTATCTTCATTATCTTTACTATACCCACGTTCAAGATGGGTAATCATTCGTAAGACATTGCCTGACCTTAAACGTACAACCTTTCCATCATTCAGTTCAATACTTAACGATGGATTGAATCAATACATAAGTTCATGGAATCGTGAGACCAATGTAGTTACGTTCACCAATGGCTCAGAGTTAATCTTCATGGCTGAGAGTTATGATGATGATAAAGACTTGAATAGGTTCAGAGGACTTGAGGTAAATGGTGCTGGTCTTGACGAGGTAAACGAACTACAAGAAGCAACATTCTACAAGGTGCAAGAACGTATAGGTAGTTGGAATAAGGCACAAGGTCAACCACCAATAGTATGTTTGGCTACTTGCAATCCAGCTAACAATTGGGTAAAGTCAGTAATCTATGAAAGATGGCGAAGTAACACACTACCTGAGAAATGGTGCTACATCAATTCACGCATCACAGATAACCCATACATAAGTCAAGACTATCTTGAGTCATTGAAAGAACTACCACCAATTCAGTATGCAAGATTCGTAGAAGGTGACTGGGATGTAATGGATGAGGTAAACAATCCATTCCTATATGCTTGGGATGACGATAGACACATTGACGATTCACTAAGTCTTAACCCTCACCTACCAGTATTCGTATCTGTGGATTTCAACATCAACCCACTCTCAGCATTAATCATCCAGCAACACACAACTAAAGGTTGTTCAGTCATTGGTGAGATAAACATAGATAAGGGTAGCATTGATGCATTCTGTGACTATGTTGAAAGTCTTAATGTGCCTCGTGGTCTACTAAGGATAACTGGAGATGCAATGGGTAATGGCAGAAGCATCCAACAACGTGATAACTCAAGTGCCTATACCCAAATCAAAAGAAGGTTGCACCTTGCCGATAGTCAGATAATCATACCAGCGAATCCAACCCACTACAATAGTCGAATAGACTGCAATAACGCATTAACTCGTCTTGATGTAAAGGTTAACTCTGTTAAGTGTAAAGGGTTCGTGTACGATGCCAAACAAGTACAATGTAATGCTGATGGTGGAATCATTAAATCAAATAGAAAAAACTTATCAGAGAGAGCAGATTTTCTTGATTGTTTCCGTTACTTTGTGAATTCAATTTTAAAACGATACCTATGAGCATTTGTTCACCTTGTTACGACTCAGGCAGTTATGTAGATGTATGTGCTACTGGTCTGACCTTTGGGGTAGCAGCACCTGATACCTCTTACCTTGTGTGCATCCAGTATAAGGCTACTGGTCGCATTCAGACCTTTGTAAGCATTAGTGATGAGTTTGGTAACATTACCATTGAAGGAGTCTTGATTGACCCACTACAAGGCTATACTCTTTGGATAACAACTGATACACCAAATGGTACAAGGCAAGACCTGACCATAGGAGAAGATACCTATACTTGCATTGACTTCAGCATTGCGGTAAGTGATAGTGAACCATCAATAGTTAACTTGACCAATGACTAAGTTATCTGCAATCATCAGAGGGTGGTACTACTACCTTACTGCCAACAAGAAGTCAAGGGAACTCAGTAAGGGTAGGACTGCCATATGTAACAACTGCCAACACCGATATAAACCACTTAATGTATGTAATGCTTGTGGTTGCTTTCTACCAGCCAAGACAAGGGTTGAAGATGCACAATGCCCTCACGAATACTGGTGACCTATGGCTAACTTTATCATTCTACAATCGACCCTATTAGAATACAATAAGAACATTGAAGATGAAGAGTTACAAGAACTATCTGCAATTGATTTAGGAGACTGCAAGGTGCTGGTCAATGTCAATTCAATAATGATGGTGGTAGAGAATCAAGGAACAACAATATTAACCTTAACCAACTTAGATAGGTTGGTTAGCAACAACACAATAGATGAAGTTATTCAGAAGATTAATGCCTCACAAGTGGTTGCATCTATTCAATAGATGGAATCAGAAGCAGACCAGTTACAACTTGGTGAAGGTATTCACTAAGGATGGTTACGACTACCTACGATTCCCAAAGGAGACCAATATGCCACTTGAAAGATTTTCAATGTCTATGGCACTACTTGAACGATTGAGTTCGGGTATAAGTGGTAGTGAGATGGAAGGCATACTGGAAGGTATGGAGAAGGCATTGGCTGCTGGTCTATCTAATCCTAAGAATGCAGCATTGGTTGCTACCTACATTCACATTATACGTGAGAGGCAAGATACTATTATCCATCGTGACCTACTGCTTAACATTGCTGCCACATGGATTATACGTGACGATGAAGACCCTACCATCATTAACAACGATATCCACAAAGAGAAACTTGAGGTATTTGAAAAGATGTGCATGGAGGGTTCACACGATTTTTTTACACGGCTGGGTATAGAGCCGCTAATACCCTTAATGTCTATGTCAGCAGAAGATATGCAGAAATTATGGGTATACAACGTGGAGGCACAACGCAACCTGATAAAAGCATTGACCCACTTAGATTCTCTCCACGATACAGAGCGAGTGAAACGACCACGAGAATTAAAACTCAAGTAATGACAATTGTTGAGGGTGATGTGGTAGCATACAATCAACTAATGCATAGTGATGTTGATTTATTTTTGACTAAATTTGAGTCGTTCATAAAATCTCAGAATCGTGGCTAAAGTTATTATTGAGTATGAAGCACAAGCAGCATCGTTAAAGGCAGTAACAGATACTATTATCAATGCCAATAAGCAGATTGGTGATAGTGCTGAAGCAGCAGCCAAAGAAGGTAGTGCTGCATATAAAGCTATGGGTAAGTCTATGAGTGCTGCATTTAGTTCACAAGAAGTATCTAAGGCAATCAATAGCAACATAGCAAACATCAATAAGAATCGTGATGCACTTAATAAGCTAACTGGTGAATCAATAAAGTTCAGTAAGGCTGCATTGACATTGGGCAAGGTTGTTAAAGAGAATGCAGCAGAAACTTTAAAAGCAAAGGAGGCATTAGCCAAGTACCAAAAGACATTAACAGATACATCCAATGGTACTGATTCAACTGGTAAAAGAACTCAATCACTAAAGGGTAGACTTAGAGAATTAAAAGAAGAACTATCTAAACTTGAGACTGCTGGTCAAGAAGGTAGTGCAGCATTTCAAAAACTATCAATTGAGGCTGGTAAGTTACAAGACCAAGTAAGTGATACTCAAGAAAGGGTTAAGGTACTTGCATCTGATACATTCAAATTTGATGCAGCATTAGGTGCGGTCAAAGGTTTGGCTGCTGGTTTTGCAGTTGCTCAAGGTGCTGCTGCTGCATTTGGTGTAGATAGTGAAGAACTTAATAAGACCATTGCACGAACTCAGGGAGCATTAGCATTACTAACTGGACTGCAAGAGATAGCTAACTTGGTAACTGGTCAAGGTGCTACCAAGATAGCATTACAGAATATCTTCTTAAAAGAAAAGGTAGTAGTGACTGGTTCTGCTGCTGGTGCAGTAGGTACATTAACTGCTGCTGAAGAAGGTGCAGCAGTAGCAACATTAGCAACCAAGAAAAGTCTTGACTTATTGAAGGTGGCAATTGCTGGTACTGGTATTGGTGCATTGGTTCTTATACTTGGTGCATTGTATTCTGTTTATCAAAAGAATGCAGAAGCTACTAAGAAGTTTAATGACTTGATTTCTGAACAAGAAAAACTTAACAAGGCTGCTACCGATGAGATAAGAAAACAAACTGCTGAAAGACAAGACCTGAATGATAAGTTATTGGTTAGTGCTGGTAAGTTAACTCAAGCAGAAGCAGATAAGAGAAAGATTCAACGTGATACTCAAGCAGAGATTAAAGCACAATTAGTTCCTCAGATTACTCAAAGAGAGAAATTGATTGAGCAAGAAAAACAATTGACCATAGAGATTGAGGCAAAACAGAAAGCCATTGACTTAGCATCTAAATCAACACGAGAAGGTGCAGCATTATCAATTGCTACTAATCAAACTGCCATAAATAATTTAGAGAAACAAAAAACAACCACCATAAAAGCATTAGGTGAGGTCAATGCAAACATCAGTAACATTAAAACTAATGTATCTGAGACTGCTAATAATTCAATAAATCTAATTGACATTGATGCAGCCAAAGAGAATGCTGCCAAACTTAAAGACATCAATGATAAGTTGATTGAGGATAGGTTGAATGCTGAACTTAATGGATTGAAGAGATTGGAGATAGTAGATGGTGAATCAACTCAGAATAAGATTGACCAAGCTAACAAACAAGCAGAGATAGATAAGGCTGCTGCTAAATCAGGTATTGAGAATGCCAAACTAAGAGCATCAACCATTGCACTTATTGATGCCCAATTAGCAGAGAAT
>Ga0209401_1000268_pt1 | contig 35682 bp, 33 predicted proteins | sample M_140807_MF_Meta_FD_187318 | JGI IMG/M metagenome (GOLD analysis project Ga0209401, IMG submission 187318) | Freshwater microbial communities from Lake Montjoie, Canada to study carbon cycling - M_140807_MF_MetaG (SPAdes) (version 2) | ecosystem: Environmental > Aquatic > Freshwater > Lake... | reverse complement strand
AGCCGGTCACCAGCACGCTGGTGGGATACCAGGTGGCCAGATCGGCGGGCTCCTGGCCGCCCTCGCCGGGCCAGCCGAGGGTGGAGAAGGGCCAGAGGCCACTGGAGAACCAGGTGTCGAGCACGTCGGGGTCCTGCTCGAGCTGGAGCGCCCGCCCCGCCGCCGCATGGGCCGACCCGTACTGCGCCAGGGCCTTCGCCCAAGCCTCCGCCTCATCGCGGGCCACCACATAGGGCGTGGCCTCGGTGATCACGCCGCCCGTTTCACTCACCACGAACCAGGCGGGGATGCGGTGGCCCCACCAGAGCTGGCGGCTGATGCACCAGTCGCGGATGTCGGTGAGCCAATCGCGGTAGACCTTGCTCCAACGCTCCGGCACGAAGCGGGGCTCCGCTCCGGCAGGATTGTCGAGGGCGGTGCGGCAGCGCTCGGCCAAGGGCTCGGTGCGCACGAACCACTGGGTGGAGAGCAGCGGCTCCACCGGCACCTTGCCCCGGTCCGAGTAGGGCACGCTGTGGCGGTGGGGTTCGGTCTTCACGAGCAGGCCCTCGGCCTCCATCGCCGCCACCACCGCCTTGCGCGCCTCGAAGCGATCCAGGCCAGCGAAGCGGCCGGCGGCTTCGTTCATCGTGCCGTCCTTGGCCATCACCGTGATCTGGGGCAGGCCATGGCGTTGGCCGATCGCGAAGTCGTTGGGGTCGTGAGCGGGGGTGACCTTGACGCAACCCGTGCCGAAAGCGGGGTCCACATGGGGATCGGCCACGATCGGGATCTGGCGGCCCACCAGGGGCAGGGTGATGCTGCGGCCCACCAGGTGGGAGTAACGCGGGTCGCTGGGGTTCACGGCCACGGCGGTGTCGCCGAGCATCGTTTCGGGGCGGGTGGTGGCCACCACCAGGTGGTCGATGGGGGTTGCTAGTGCCCCTGGGCTGTCAATCGGAGCCTCGCCAGCGGAGTCGGTAGCGGCAGCGGAGATCCCAGCGGCAGAGGCAGGTGCTGCGGCCTCCCCCTCCAGCGGCGTGAGCGGATAGCGCAAGTGCCAGAGCGACCCCTCCACCTCCTTCATCTCCACCTCCAGATCGCTCACCGCCGAACCGGAGGCGGGGCACCAATTCACCAGGTATTCGCCCCGGTAGATGAGCCCTTGCTCATGGAGGCGCAGGAAGGCCTCCACCACCGCCTTATTGAGGCCTGGATCGAGGGTGAAGCGCTCCCGCTTCCAGTCCACCGAGTAGCCAAGGCGCCGCAGCTGGCCCACGATCGTGCCGCCGCTCTGGGCCTTCCAGGCCCAGGCGCGCTCGAAGAAGGCATCGCGGCCGAGGTCGTCCTTACTGGCCCCCTCCGCCTTGATCTGCTTCTCGAGAATCGTCTGCACGGCAATCGAGGCGTGGTCGGTGCCGGGCAGGCAGAGCACGTTCTTGCCCTGCAGGCGCTGGAAGCGCACGATCGTGTCGATCAGGGCGGTGTTAAAGGCGTGGCCCATGTGGAGGCTGCCGGTCACATTCGGCGGCGGGATCACCACGCTGAACGGTTCGCCCGGGGCCGCCGGATCCGGATGGAAGGCGCCGGCCTCCTCCCAAGCGGCCTGCCAGCGGGCCTCGGTGCCGGCCGGGTCGTAGGTCTTCGGCAGGGCGGGCTCGGGCGTGGCTGATGCCCCGCTGGAGGAATCAGCGGAGGAGTCCGCGGAGGGCGAAGCGGAGCTGGCGGCCTCAGGCACGGCGGGCGAACGGGGTTAGCCCCATCGTCTCAAACCCAGGACAAGCGCCTGCTGCAGAAGCTGCAGGCCGTGGCCACGCCGATCGCGCTGCCGCTGGAGCTGTGGCAACCGGGCTGATCCAGGGATTCCCGCCAGAAGTTGTCCTGGGCCTAAGCCAGGGCAACCCCGGCCCCCTGCTCCCGCAACCCCTTCAGCGCCGCGTCCGCCAGCAGCCCATGGAAGGCCGTGGTGAGGTGGGCCCAGCTGTCCCACCAGAGATAGCCGGCCGCATCAAGGGTTTCACCGCGGGCTCCCCGGCCGGGGTCGCCCGCGGTTGGCGTGCTGGCATCGCCAGGGGATGGCAAGGCCGTGGCAGCCGATCGGGCCTGGGCGGTCCCAAGGGCCTGCCGGGTGGTGGCGGTGTCGGTGGGACCCACCGGAGAGCCCCAAACCTCTCCATCAAGCTCCAGCACGGGCGTGCCGATCTCCGTGAACCCAAAGGCCACCGGATCCGCCAGCACCGCCAGGAACAGGGCGTGGAAATCCGGCTGCACCACCACCAGCCCCCGCCGCACCGCCAGATCCTGCAGAGCCTCCTGCAGGGCGGCGTTCTGGCGGGCGATCAGAGCGTTGAGCCCGTGGCGCTCCGCCTCCCCCAGCCCCGGCAACTGGATCGGGCTGAACCCCCAGGGCAGCTCGCTGGGCACCATGTACCGCCGCAGGCCGGCCGCCGCCAGGCGCTCCACGGCGCCGAGCAGGTGCAGGTTCACCGCGTCACCGACAGCGGGGGAGGGGGGTGCATCGAGGTAATCGTTGGCGCCGGCCCGCAGCACCACCAGGGCCTCGGGATCGAAGGGGGTGCAGCGATCCCCCAGGCCAGTCGGCTCCAAGGATGCGGCCTGACCAGCTGCCGGCGATATCCGGTTCGCACCACTCAGAGCAGCCAGAGATGCGGCAGGGCCAGGGTCGCCGCCGAGCGGCCAGACGCCGGGCTCCAGGCCGCCCGATCGCGGGGGTGTCCTTTCTGCATCGGTCGCAGAGGCCAGGGGAGCCGGGCCGCCAGGAATGCCGCCGCCCCGCCCTGGGCCTGGCTCAGAGCCGACCCCGCCGGACTCAAAGACGCCACTCCGCCCCGCACCCTCGCCCAGAAACCCCGCCACCTGCTCCAGCAGGTTGGGCATTCCCTTCGGGGATCGGCCCGCTCCGGAACGGGCGCCGCCATAGGCATGATTCGTGCCACCGGCCAGGGAGTGAACCAGGGGAGGCAAGCTGAGCCGCACAGCCAGCTGCTCCACCCACACAGGGCCATCGCAGCGGCGGCCCCGCCAGTGGGGCGGGCAGGGAAAGGCCGCAGCGCCCCTCAAGGCGTAGGCGTTGCCCCCATCGCAGAGGCTGTCGCCGAACACGATCAGGGAGACCACGGCAGGCTATACACGGCGGGGTGCTCAGGGCAAGGTGATCCAAGCCCATCCTGATGGCGACTCGGAAGACTCTGACAAAGGGTCTGGATGCGGCGGCAGGCGTCCTGCAGCACCCGCAGGCTCACGAATTCGATCGAATTGGGATCGGCGAAACTGAAGGGATTGTCGATATCGAGAATCAGGCGCAACAGAAAGATCAGGTTGAAGGCAATCACCGCCAGGAAAAACACCGCCTCATGGAGGGCTGCGGCGCGGGTGATGATCAAGCCCCCGCACAACAGAGCCGTGCCGATACTGGCCAGCCAATACACCAACGGAACGAAGGAGGTCTGGCGGATCGCTTCAATGCGATTAACGATCAGGAGCACATCGCCCATGTGACCCATCAGCCGCCCCTGCAGGGTGGACGAGGTCAGAAGCACCGCGGCGCGCACCGCCGAGCCATGCACCTCGCGATGGAGCTCCATCAACCGAGGCGTGGCCAGCCCCCCCAGCAGCCAGGTGTGAACCCCATAGGCGAGCCTCAGCACCGCCGCCACCTCGCCTCTTATGTAGGCGTCGGGATTGTGCTGCGGCACGGCCGCGATCTCCAGGGCGAGAATCTCCAGCACGCCGGCGAGCTGGGCGGGCAATTTCTCGCTCTCCTTGAAATCACTGAGCACCCCATTCAGCAGAAACCCCTGCAGGAACACGGTGGCCGCCACCAGGGCCGAGAAGAGGGGGTTGAGGCTGATGAACTCCAGGCCGAGCCCATGCACCAGCAGCTTGAGCAGCACCAGGGCCAGCACCGCCAGCACCACCTTCAACACCAGGCGTAGACGACGGCGATGGCTGCCTCGGAACGGAGCGAGAAACGGTGTCAGCCGACGCAGAGCGCGCGGATGCAGGACCGGGAACGGAGCATGGACTCCAGGCTTCGCTCCAATCAACGAGGATCCATCATCAATGCAGCACCCTATCCAGCCCCCCCCGACTCACCTCGCCTCGCTGCAGCGACAGGTGTTGCACAACACATGGCCGCTTGGTCCCCGGCGGGGTGGGTGCGCCCCTCAGCTCACCGGAACGCCTGGATGCACGCAGAGCCGGTTGCGGCCGGCCGCCTTGGCCGCGTAGAGCATCGAGTCGGCGGCGGACACCACCTCCTTCGCGGCTTTCCCGGGTTGCGCCACGCACGAGGCGAGCCCGCCGCTGAGGGTGACCACCCCGTCGCTGCCGCCGACCCCGTGGGGAATCGCCAGCGTGGTCACGGCGCTGCGGAGGGTCTCGGCCAGCTCGGCCGCTGCATCATCCGCCAAGCCACTGAGCACGAGCACGAATTCCTCACCGCCATAGCGGGAGATGCGGTGACGCTCAGCGGGGCTAAGGCCGGCGGCGAGGCTACGGGCCACCCGCCGTAGCACCCGATCTCCGGCCGGGTGGCCGTAGTGGTCGTTGTAGGCCTTGAAGTGGTCCACATCGAAGACCACCACGGTGAACGAATGCCCCGCCTGCCGGGCCCGGGCCCACTCCCGCTGGAGCACCTGCTCGAAGCGCCGGCGGTTGGCGATCCCCGTGAGGGCGTCGCGGTGACTGAGGCGTTCCAGCCGGGCATTGGCCGCCACCAATTCCCGGGTGCGCTCCTCCACCTGGCGTTCCAGCCGCAGGGCCTGGGCCTCCAGGCCGGCCACCAGGTGGCGTCGTTCCTGATTCACCACCAGCACAAACAGGGTGATGAAATCGGAATAGATCACCAGCCGCTGCATGGTCCGCATGCCGAGCCCGTTGAAGGGCTCGGCACCCCAAGCGCCCAACAGGAAGGGAATCCAGAGCTCGACAAGCGCCACCACGAGGAGAATCACCGTGACGCCAAGGGGCTGGAAACGGAAGGCAGCCATCACCAGGAGCGGCAGGATCGGCACCATCGGCGTGGTCCGCAGCAGAGGGGTCACCCCCCCCTGGACCAGGGACCAGCCCAGGAGCACAGCAGCCACGATCAGCCACCAGTCCCAACGGCGGAAGTCCTGGACGTGCTCTGCACCCTTGGCATCAAGAACGGCCAGCAGCAGCGGGGCCATGGTGAGTTGCCCGGCCAGACGACTGTTCAGGGGGGGGATGGCGTCGGCTACGCCGCCCGGCAGCACCCCGGCCAGCAAGGTGGCCACCATCCCCCCCAGCCAGCAGGCGAGCACGAACAGCAGCAGCTTCGGAATGGCATGGAAAACCTCGCGCTGGCCCCGCCAGCGGGCAACCAACAGCAGAACCATCAGAGGCTCCACACTCAACACACTGCCCAAGGCGAGCGCACCGGGCATCGCCTCAACCTGCATCGCCCCAAACACAGAGCCCAGCCAGAGGCCCGGCATCACGCTCCAACCCCAACAAAAGGCAAGGGCGCAGACCAGGCCCGAGGGCAGCCAAATCGGCGGCACTCCGTCCACCCGGGCAGCCTGGCTAATCCAGACCAGCAGCACCACCGCGACCGCAGCCGCTCCATTCCGCAGCAACGGCAGGTGGCGGAGCATCAGGATTCAGGGCCGCATCGCACCAGGCGGAGACTGGGCCCAGAGCCTGGCTGATTGGTCGAGGGAATCACGAAGCAGCTATCAAGAAGCGGGAGGAATTGCTATCGCTCCCTGAGTGCAAGATGCCGCATGAGCAGCCACTTCGTCAGGAACGAATCAAGACAGAGGTTTTGGGTGCGGTTAACGCAACAACATCTAGGGATGAACCTTAACGGCAGCCATCGAGAAGTCGCGCAGCCAGCATCTGGTGCGCCCTGCCACCGTTTGCCAACCTGACCTCAACGCCATTCACCCCAGCGATCCGCCCCCGCCGATGCCCAGCGCCCCCTCCCTGGAATTCATCCCGCCCCAGCTGGACGGCCGGGTGCTGGCCGGCGCCCGCCGGCTGCTACCGCTGTGGCTGCGCCGGGCGGGCCTGCGCGGCGTGCGGGTGGAGGGTATGGAGCGGCTGCAGGAAGCGATGGAGGCGTTCCAGGGCGGCCGCTGCCGGCTGCTGCTGGCCTTCCGCCACCCCAGCCTCGATGATCCGGCCGTGCTGGCCCACCTGCTCTGGATCGACCTGGCCCGGGCCGGCCGACCCGGCAGCGAGGGGGAGCGCCGGCGTCGTTTCCGCCCCCGCCCCCACGCCCAGTTCCTCTACGACCGCGGCATCCCGCTCTGGGCCGGCACGCCGGTGGGCTGGCTGCTCTCCCACTTGGGGGGCTGCTCAATCCAGCGCAGCAAGCTCGACCTGCCGGCCCTGCGCACCGCCCGCGCCCTGCTGCTCGATGGCCCCCACCCCTTCGCGGTGGCACCGGAAGGGGCCACCAATGGCCACAACGAGGTGATCAGTCCGCTGGAGCCGGGGGTGGCCCAGCTGGCTCTTTGGACCGCCGATGACCTGGAGAAAGCCGGCCGCAGCGAAGCCACCATCCTGCTGCCGATCGGCCTGCAATACAGCTTCACCGCTCCGGTGTGGCCGGCCATCGAACGGCTGCTGCGCGAGCTGGAAACGGAGGTGGGGCTGCCCCCTGCCGCCGACCGTTCCCTGGATCCGCAGCGGCTCTATGGGCGTCTGTTCGCCCTGGCCGGGGTGATCCTCACCCGGATGGAGCGCTTCTACCGCGACGCCTATCACCAGCCCCTGCCCAAGGCCTCGGACGGGACGACCGCGGCCAGCGGCAACGCCAGCCTGGAGACGGGCGGCCCCGCCCCGCAACCCTCGGAAGCCGCAGGCAACAACAACAGCGATCTCGGTGCGCGGCTCAGCCGGCTGATGGAGGCGGCCCTGCAGGTGGCTGAGCGCGCCCTGGCGGTGGAGGGGCGCGGCGATGTGAACGAGCGCTGCCGGCGGCTGGAGCAGGCCGGCTGGGACCGCCTCTACCCCGGAAGCGGCACCGCCACGTCCCCCACCAGCGCCCTGGAGCGGGGCCTGGCCAGTCGGCTGGCGGAGCAGACCGCCCAGCAGCTGTGGCACATGCGGCTGGTGGAGTCGTTCGTGGCGGTGAGTGGGAGCTACGTGAAGGACGACCCCAGCCAGGAGCGCTTCGCCGACACCCTGCTGATCCTCTGGGACACCCTCTGCCGCATCCGCGGCGGCAACCCGGAACGGCGCCCGCGCCTCGGGAACCGCCGGGCCCAGGTCCGCATCGGCGAGGACATCCCAGTGGCCCCCCGGCTGGCCGCCTACCGCGCCGATCGCCGCAGCGCCGTGGCCGCCCTCACCGCCGACCTGCAGCGGGAGATGGAGGGGCTGATCGTGCCCTCCGGTGATGGCGGCGACAACCGAGACAACTGATGTTCAAGGCTCAGCCTTGTGATCGTTCAGAAGCGGCAGGCAACCTCTTCAGGAAAAAATCAGCGAGCGGAGCCGGATTACTTTTGCTGAAATGAGGCGACTCATCAGCATAAAGAATTTTACCCTTGAGAGTGGGATAACAGCCATCCTCGGCGCAGAGCTCATCAAAAGGATCAAGATAAAGAATACTGTTATTCTCCTGGCTAAGCTCTTTGAACAGCTTACTAAGAGATGTCCTATGGCTCAAGGCGATCTGCCGATCTGTTCGGCAGCCACGACCACCAGTCAATAAAAAGCTTCGCTTGAAATCTTCACTTCCACAGGTATGGGGAATATCATCAACAAGAACCAGCTTGGCCCCGGCCTTTGGAACATCCCTTACAAGCCTAGAAAGCTGGCCACGCAGTTCCGATAGCGACATCGTAGACGCGATGGCAGAATGAGAAAATATGACAATGTCGGCCGGAGTCAGATGCGCTATAAACTGAAAATATTCGCTACTCCCATTCCAAAATCTTGAAGCTGGCTCTGACTCCTTGGTAAGAAAAGGGCGCTTGATTGCATTGGTTAAAAACCGTACATCCTCATAGCCAAGCCTTCGGAATACAGACTTGAGACTTGGGACAAGATTACTAGCGTGGCTATTGCCAAGCACAAAGATGTGCGGACCACCACTTGTACGCTGCAGACATGATCGCCAATCACGACGGTCGGAATGGAGACTCATTAACTCGCAAGCCATTCCATCCTGCACATAAATGAAATCCCGTCGGTGAAACTTGCCCAAATAAAGGTTTTCCCCCCAAGATCGGCCCATAAAAAACAGCAAAGAGAATGCCACGATTAACCCGCCAATAGCAATCGCCACTGTCACAAGGCTACTAGAAGACCACCGAATCTTGCGCAACGGTGTCTCAATATAACGGTAAGACAAATAGGCAAAAGCAAAGATAATTAGCACCTGAAACGGCACCGTCCACCAGTGAATACCAATCGAAAGATGACTCAGAGAAATGACCGGCCAATGCCACAGATAGAGAGAATACGAGGCCAGGCCGATCAAAACAAGTTTCTTTATAGTTAACAGCCTATAGACCAGCGATCCTTGCTTTACTGATAACATCAGAACAAACGTGGCTGACACGGCCAACAACGTAGCCGGCACGGCCAAACCAAGAGGCATCAAAAAAGTAATGCCTAACAAAATCAGACTCAACAGAGATATTGGCCCAGAAAACTTAGATAAAAAAGGCTGTACCTCTGAGCGTTGAAGCAGAAGACACAAGAGACATCCTGCGCCCATTTCCCAAAACCGGAATGGCATTAGGAAATAAGCAGCTGGTTGATTACGTGGATATACAATAATAAATCCAACAAGTGACAACAGTGACAAGACGCCAATCATCAAACCCAAAGACCTTGAACCATGAGTGCGGGAGCGAACAAAACCACTTAGACCAATCAGGATTGGCAGAACGAGATAAAACTGCTCTTCAACGCCAAGAGACCAAGTGTGCATGAAGGGATTAAGTGCCACAGAATCCCCAAAATATTGCACAGAATCGGTGAAAAGCTGGAAATTAGATACACCAAAAAGCGCCCTGCGGGCCGTTCCAAGCGCTAGGCCAGGGTCTGGGCTCAGAAAGCACAACAAGAGCGCGGAAACCATCACACAGAAAGTCAATGCCGGCAATAAGCGCTTGACCCTTCTTGAGTAAAACCCAATGAACATGTCGCCAAACGATTCGCTGGGCTTCGACGCTAGCGAGGTCAAAATAACAAAGCCGGATATAACAAAGAATACGTCAACACCCAGATAGCCGCTAGGCAGTAGCCTTGCGTTAAAATGATTAACAATGACAGCCCCTACAGCAATAGCTCGCAATCCATCAATGTCCTTTCGGTAGCTGCGCTCAACCTGGACCACCGAGACCTCAACATGCTCATGTCCGATCATTGGAAAAAAATGATGACAATGGCGGCATAAACTGCCTTTGCAAGCAAATATACTTTACAAAGAGCAGCTTACTTCAACCAACCGCCAGCCGAGCCAGGTAGGCCTCGCGGCTGCCGGCGTTGATCCAGCCGGTGGCGATCGTCTTGGCGTGGGTGTGACTCACCCGGCCGCGGTGGATGTGGGAAAGGCCCGCCGGGAAAATCGCCAGCTTGCCCCGCTCGGCCGGCTCGTGGTGCTCCTGCCAGTGGAACTCGGTGCCGCCCTCGTCCACGTCGTTGCAATAAAGAATCCAGGCGAGCACGCGGCGGATCGGCTCAGTGGCCTCGTCGCTGGTGGTCCAGTCGCAGTGCCAGCGGTGGAAGCCCTCGCCGGGGGCATAGCGCTGCAGGTTGAAGATCGGGTTCACAAACAGATCCTGCTCCGGGCAGCAGTCGCGGAACAGGGGCCGCTCCTCGAGCCAGCGGTTCAGGCCGGCGGTCACACCGCGCAGGATCACCTCGGCCAGGGCGAAGGCCTCTGGATCGCTGCGATCGATCGCCACCAGGCTGATGTCGGTGGACACCTTGGCGGGATCGCCGGCGCCGCCGGGCCCAAAGGCCACGCCGGGCCGCTGCAGATCACTGCGGCGCTGGAAGAAGGCGATCACCCCATCAGCCAGGGCGACGTAGCCGGCGTTGCGGTAGGTGCCGATCAGCTGCATAGGGGAAAGGGCGGAAGAAGCTGGAAGGGGGCCGGAACGAACCGGGGCGGAGCGGGATCCAGCTGGAGTGGGAACGGATCAGGACGCGACGGGATCCGCAAGGCTGGCCGCCAGGGAATCCAGCGGCAGCAACTCCAGCATCAACCGCTCGCGAGCGGCCTGCACCTCAGCCGCATCGAGTTCCACGGGCCAGCGCCCGGTGATCGTGATCCGCCAGCCGGCATCAGCCGACTCCAACCGCACCTTCGCATCGCCCAGTTCGGGGTGGCCGGCGAGCACCCGGCGCACCGTCTCCAACCGGTCCGCCACGGCAACAGGCTTGAGATCGGCGAGCCCGAGGCTGAGGCTGAGGGACTGGCCGGAGCGGAAGCGATGGTTGGCCACCACCGAGGAGGCCACCTGGGAGTTGGGAATCGAAAGCACCGTGCCGTCGTCCTCCTCCAGGCGCACCGAGCGCATGCCGAGCGAACGGATCCGGCCCTGGGTACTACTGGAGCTGGAGCCGATCGTGCAGCGATCGCCGGGCTTGATCTGGCCATCAAGCCAAAGGCTGAAACCATCGGCGATGTCGCGGATCAGCTGCTGGGTGCCCAGGGAGATGGCCAGGGCCGGCACCGAGGACACCGCCAGCAGGGTGAGGGAGGTGAACCCGAGGGCCTGGCCGGTCTGGATGCCCAGGGCCAGCACCCCCAGCACCCCCGCCGTGCGGGCCAGGGTGAGGATCTGGCCGGACCCCTTGCGACGCCTGATCTGAATCTGCCCCGCGGCGTCAGCGTGGCGCTGCACGGTGAGCAGCTGGCCGATGGCCTCCGCCAGCAGGTAGATCAGCAGGGCCTGCAGCAGGGCGGTCACCACGCGACTGCCCACCAGCACCGCCGCCTCGCGGGGGCCGATCAGGTTGATCCAGTCAATCGCGAAGGACTTCCACAGGCTCACCAGAAGCAGCGGGGGAAGCACGGCCACCACCGGCAGCACGTTCGGCCAGGCCCCTTTGAGCTCGCCATGTTCCTGCCGCCAACGGCGCAGATGCCACAACCACCAGGCCAGCAACACCAAGGCCGCCAGGGTCACCGGAATCAGCAGCAGCCATTGCAGCAGCGACTGGCCGGCCAAGGGCAAGAGCAGAAACCGCCGGGTGGCCAGCGGCAGCCTCAGGAAAGGCTTGGGCGGAGCGGCTCCGCCGGGCACCTGGGCCCAGTAGACGTAGAGATCGGCGCCATAGCGACGGCGCAGCTGTGGATCCTGGCCGAAGATCCGCGCGAAGTCCTCGGGCACCTGAGCGAGGGTGTCGGCACTGAAGAGGAAGTCGCCGGCGCTGCAGCGGCTGCAGGCCTGGCCGGCACGGACGTCGCGGTCGCTGATCGCCTCCAGGCTGATCGGCGTGTCAGGGATGGTCCAGCGCTGCAGATGCTCGCGGCGGGTGGTCGCCTCATCAGGAATCACCAGACCCAGGCTGTGGTCCAGGTCGTAGCGGAGCAAGCTGCGCAGCATCAGCATGGTGCCCACCCCGGTCATCGGCCGCAGAGCCATGGGCACCTGACTGAGATCCAAGGCTTCGGTGGCCTCCAGCATCGTGTCGACCGCTCCATCCACCTCGCGCAGGACCGCGGGCGTGAAGAAGGGGCCGGGCTCCGCCAGACCCTGGCGCACCGCACGGCGGATCACCATTTCAGCCCCATCCGTGAGACGCAGGAAATGGCCGATCGTCTGCGCGGGCGAAGGGCCCGGCACCTTGCGCAGCGCCAGCGGCGGGACCGCACCGATCGGAACGTCCGGATCCTTAAGGCTGGAGCCCGCCAAGGCATCGGGGCCCTGGGCTGGGGTCCGATCTCCCGCCAGCGCCGGGCCCGCCGAGGTGGCCATCCCGGCAACGACCACGGCCGCCGACCCAGCATCCCCGCCGCTGGCGCCAGGGGCTGCGGGCGTGGCCCAGCCGGCCAGCCCCGGGCCCAGGCCGCCCACCAGGCCGAGCAGCAGGAGCAGCGGCAGCACCGCGCAACGCTGCATGACCAACCGCAGCCGCTGCCGCCGGGATGGCCCCGAGCGGCGCTTCAGGACGGGGCGACGGGGCAGCATGACGGGGGCGTTCTGGGGCGGAACTGGCCCCCCATGCTGGTTCAGCGGAACGGAATCACCACCCCCCCATCGCGGCGCTGCCAGCGCTGCCGGTCCGGCACCACCAGGGCGGTGAGGCCCACGGCATCGAGGACGGCGGCCACCGGCTCCAAATCGGACTCGGATCCATCCCCGGCGGTGAACAGAGCCCCCTCCAGCAGCACCTGCCCCTCAGCCGGATCCGCCTGCAGCCGCAGAGCGCCGGCCTCGAACTCTCGGCTGAAGAAGAGGCGTCGCAGCCGGCCGGAGCGCTCGGGGCCGAGGCAGGCGGCAAAGGCCTCCAGGGAGGGCGTATCCCCCGGGCAACCGCTGTTGAGAGCCAACCAGATCAGCAGTTTGGCCCAGCTCTCGATGGTCCAGAGCGGCGCAAAGCTGCTGCGGTGTTGCCGCGCCAGCTCCCCGAGGGCGAAGTCGGCCAAGTTGGAGCGCAGGGTGTCGTGGGAGAGCAGGGGACCATCGGAGGGAGCGGCTGGGCCCGGCTGGCCCGGCGACTCAGCCGGAGGCTTCCCAACTGGGTGTGGCGGCGCTGATCGGAGGTGATCCATGCCGCCATCCTCCCCGGCAGGGGGCAAACTGCAGAGGCAAGCAACCTGCAGGAGAGGCTCGATGGCCCTCGATCTGAACGATCCGGAACTCGAGTTCAGCGACCTGGTGATCGCTTACCAGAGCTGGGTGATGGCGGTGATCAATGACGAGAAACTCGGCGGGGAGAAATTGCTCACCGACGAGATCGCCGACGACGCCATCAATTCCATGCGCTTCTTGCCGGATGTGGTGACCAGCGCGATCGAAACCACCCTGGCCCGGGTCTACGACGTGGATCCAGACGAACTCTCCAGCCTCCTCTACCCCGACGACTGATCAACCCTGCACAAGCTCCAGGCCCGGACCCACGGCACGTGCCTGGACCAGCCACCCAGCGGCGGCTCAACGATCACCCTTCGACCCCAGCGGACTCTCCGTCTCATCGGGCACCATCCATTCCTCGGAGAACGCCCCATCGCGGGCCTCACGGCGAGACGTACGGCGGGGCTCACGGCGGGGCTCACGACGGAACGCGATGCCCCCAAGAAGTCCCTTCTGGCCGAGCTGACTGGGAGCCTCGGGCAGAACATCGCCCTGAAAGAAGGAGCCAAGCCTGTGGCCGGAGGCCTTGATCGCCTGCAGGTTCTGGCGCCGCAGAGCCGCCAGAACCGCAGCCGTCACGAGGGCCGCGGAACTGGCGACGATCGTGCGCTGGAACAGACCCTCAAGACGGCTGCGGCGGCGATCATCGAGCCGCGTTTGGAGACGGGCCTGTCCATTGGACAGGGCGGTGGCGAGCTTGCGCTTCAACACCTCGGCACTGTCGGCTGGATTGAAGGCGACCGAGATATTGGGATACCGCTGCAGCACCTGGGCGACCGCGAGCGAGGTGGTGAGGGGGCGCACCTGCTCCAGCAGTTGACGACTGCCGTTGCGGTAGACCATCACTTGGTCGTTGATCTGGCCCAGCACGACAGCGTTGTAGCCGATCGCATCGCGGATCATCAACGGCACGAGCAACAAATAGCCGACCAGCAAGGGGAGAAGAAGACGATGCAAAAACAGAAGAGGCATCTGCTCATGCCCGCGGCGCGCAATATTTCCCTGAAGAAAAATCAGAGCCAGTGAGAGCAGCAACCAAGGCGCAAAAAGGATCAAGCGATTGGCGAACTCCAGCCTTCCAGGCGCCGTCATCAGCCACGCAGCAGTAAAGGCGCCGCGGCCGATGAGATCAATAGCAGCAATAGACAATAGACCGTAGCCAGCCAAGCGAAGTGGATACGAATTCATGCGCTTAAAGAGCTCATGGCGTCAATGTTTGCAGCAATCTATGGATGAAACTCGCCCGCATTCACGGCTCGCCGCATAAGTGCAGAGCCCTGCACCAGACCACGCCGCAGCACCCGACCGCCGAGGTGCGGTGATCCGATCCAGCACCAGCCCTGCCGGAGCGGTGTATGGTTCTGCTGATCGGTACAGATCGGATCCAGTCAGCAGCCATGCCCTGGAAGGCCCGTGAAAGGCCCCTAGAACGCATGGGCTAGACCCTTGCTCAGCGCCGAACTCAGGTCATTGCGACTGGGTCCGACGGATCCATGATGGCGATCCTTCCAGCAGCCTGCGGCCCTGAACAGCCTGCCGCGCTGCAAGCCTGAGACGACCAACCGTCCCGGCAGATCCAGGTGCCGCCCGCGATCCCGAAACGCGAGCAGCCTGATTCCACCTCTGTCCTGACAGGCACCGTGCCTGTCAGGACGTCGCCTGATCGCCGCAGTCGTCCGGTCGTTCCAGCCGTCGCTGCCCGTCGCCACCAACCGGTCCGTGCGATGGCCACGGTCCTCCCGGTTCAGGCCGACCCCGTTCAAGACCCAGCCCATCCAGACCCAGCAAAGCAACACCCGACCATGACCCATTCGTTCTCCACAGCAACCTCAACAGCACTCACCACAGCCCGATCCTCCCCAGCCAGGAGCGGTGCGGCCTGGCGCAGCCCGTTCCGCCCCGGGCTGAGCCAGCGCAACGCTGCAGGGGCTCCCAGCTGCCCCCTGCCCCGCCATCCGGCCAAGGGCACGAGCCGCCCTGCCCCGACCTGGGAGGAATTGCTCGGCCAGCGCTGAGGCTCGGCCAGCAATGAGGGTCGCCTCGCGGCTGAAACCGGGGCCCTCACTCCGCCTGCGGACCTTCGTGCCAGGGCAGGCGGGCCTCCAGGCTGAGGGGCAATCCCGTGCGGGGATGCACCAGGCGGATCCGCCAGGCATGCAACCGCAACCGCGCCGCGCCGCCACGGCTGCGGGCGTGGCCATAGAGGGGGTCCCCCAGGATCGGGTGGCCCAGCCAAGCCAGATGGACCCGCAGCTGATGGGACCGCCCTGTGCGGGGTTCCAGGCGCAGACGGCACCATCCCTCGCCCTCCTCCTGCTGCCGCCACCAGTCGGTGCGACTAGGCCGGCCGGCGGGATGCACGCGATAGAGGGGCGGTTGGTGGCGGGCCTTCGCCAGGGGAGCCTCAATCGTTCCCGAGGGCTGGAGCGGCGATCCAGCCACATCAGCCAGGTAAGTGCGCCGCACCTGTCGTGCGGCCAGGGCCATCGAAAGGTCCCGATGGGTCTGCGGATCGCGGGCCAACAGGAGCAGCCCGGAGGTGTCGCGATCGAGACGATGGGGCAGCTGCAGCGGTCCCCAGCGGGGCTCCAGGCGGGCTGGCACCGCGTCCGCCAGGGCGGGTCCGCGACCACTCTGGCTGAGCAACCCGGAGGGTTTGTCGATCACCAACAGCCAGGGATCGGCATGCAGCACCCGAGGATCCGCCGGCACAGGCATCGATGCAACGGCGGGCCGATCAGGGGTTCCATCCTGGCGCTGCTCGGCACGGAACCCATGCCGGCACTTCACAGCCGTGTTTCCCAGCGGCATTGCGCAGCAGTGTTTCGCACGTGAATGGCCCGGCTCAGGGCGCGGACGCCGCAGGCTCGGATCCACACCGGTGCGTTCCATGGCCGCCTACACCCCACCCCTGCTGCTGCGGGACCTGCACCTGCTCGATGTGCTCGAACTCGCCGGCACCACCCAGCAGGCCGGCCAGTGGCTGGCGGTGTCCCAGCCCACGGTGAGCCGCCGCTACCGGCGCCTGGCGGCCGACTTCGGCCTCAAGCCTGCCGCCCTGGGCACGAAGGCCTGCCGCTTCGGCACCAGCGTGAGCCTGCGCCAGCTGCGGCTCGGGTTTCGCTGGCACCGCTTCGAAACGGGGGTGGTGGCTCTAGCCAGCGACCCTCTGCATCAGGGGCTCCTGGAGGGGCTACCCGCTCAGGTGCCGATGCCGATGCGATTCCGGCCGGCTGCCCAGTGGCGGCAGCTCGTGCAGGAAGCCGTGGTGGATGGGGCCCTGGTGAGCTCCCTCGAGCTGGAGGCCTGGCCCACCAGACCCGCCATTGAGGAGCAGGCGACAGGCGGTTGGGGAAACGACTCGAGAAACCCAGCGGTGGAGCAGGTGCATCTGGGGCACTGGCCGCTCTTCCTCGCCGGCAGCGGCACAAGCCGGCAACCGGAGGTGCTGGTTCCGGCCTCCCCCTTGGCGCCGGGCCTGCGGAGCCTTCTGGTCAGCCAGGGCTTGGCGCTGGCCACCACCAGCGGCTCCGGAGCCCACGACCCGGCAGCCTGGCTGAGGCGGCTGGCCTCCTGCCGATTGGCGGCTCCAGTGCCCGAACTGCTGCTGGATCGCCAGCAGGGGGACTTCGGCCAGCTGGAACGCCTGGCGGCCCGCACCCCACTGCGCGAACACCTGTGGCTGCTGCTGCCGGGTTACTGGCGGTCCATCCCGGTGCTGCAGGCCACGGTGGCAGCCCTGCTCCAACTGGCGGTGGAGGCCGGAGCCTGCCCTACGGCACCTGCTCTCCCGGAGGAGGCCACTGCCGAGAAGGCCGCCATCCCGGAGGAGGCTGTCAGCTGGCGACAGGTCGGCTGATCGCCCTGCACCTCAGCACCGTTCAAGGGCGCAGCTCAGGGACGCAGCTCAGGGGTCGGTTCCGGCAGGAGTCGGCTCCGGCAGAGCGCAGGTGGTCTCGATCCGGTCGGCCAGGGCCAGGCAGCGGTCCATCTCCTGCCAGAGCAGTTCACGCCGCTGGGCATCCACCGCGAAGGAGCGGTGGTGCAGGTCGCGCCCCACGTAGCGGAGGGCATCGCGGAGGCGCAGCCAGTCGTCGGGGCTGAAGGCCGGGGCCGGGGATGGCATGAGCGGGGGTAGGGAGTGGCCAGAGAAAACGAAAGGCCGGAACAAACCGGAGCCGCGACGCTCAAGGCGCTGGCCTGCAGCGGGCCTTCAGGGCGACGCTAAGGCGGGCCACGGCGTCCGCCTGCCCCTGCAGGCCAAAGGCTTCCTGCTCCAGCACGCGGCTGGCGTGGTGGTAGCTGGTGGTGAGGATCCCGCCGATCTGTTGGCGCACCACCGGTTTGAGCTCAAAGGTCCAGCCGATCGGAGTGAGGCGCCCACTCGGGCAGCTCTGCACGGCATGCACCGCCTCATGCAGGAAGGTCTGCCGCCCGATGCCCAGATCAAAAGCGATCGGCGCCACCCAGAGCGTGCGGCTGGCGGGCACGTACTGGCCATAGGCCTGCGCCACGGGTGGCGGCGCCAACCGCAGGCGGAATCCATGGCGCTGCAGGTCCCGAGCCAACAACCGCAGCTCGGGGGGCAGCTGTGCCGTGATCTGGAGGTCAGCAGCCCCCTGGGCTCCAGCGGGGCCCGACCGGGAGGCCGGCCGCGATCCCGAAGGCGACCCCGGCGAGGCGGACGCCTGGGCCGGAAGGGTGCCGAACCCGGGCAGCGATGGTGGCGTGATCGGGAAGGATCGAGACGGGGCGGAGCGAAATGCGGCAATTGGAACACCGGTGGATCGCGGCGCAGTCCCCCCGAGGGCTGCCGGCGGGAACGGCGCAGGAAAAGGGAGAGGAACGATCCAGGCCACGCGGAAGGGACGGATTCCTCAGGTTCCCATCAGGTTGATCCGATAGAGCACCTCCTCGAGGGCTTCGGCGGCACTCACCCCGGCCCAGCGCTGGGGATGGGCCGGGGTGCAGCAGGAATGCACCGGCGCCAGGATCGTGCTCGGCCGGGCATGGCAGAACTGCACCACGCTGTGGCGCTCGCCGGCCGGCCCCTCCGGTGCCACCACCCGATGCCAGCCCGCCGGGATGGTGCCGTTGCTGAGGCGCTCCAGCATCAGCCCCGTATTGAGGATCACCCGACCCTCCGGCGGTGCCGCCGCCACCCAGAGTCCCTCCACCAGCACCTCCAGACCTGCGGCGGTGGCCCGGGGCAGGGCGGTGATCAGGTTGATGTCGGCATGGGGAGCGGCCCAGAGGTGCCCGCCGGCCGGTGCCTCGGCCATAGGGGGATAGCGGATGGCGCGGGTGAGGGTGGGGGCCTCGTGCACCATCTCCTCGAAGAAGGTTTCGGCGCAACCCATTCCTAGGGCGATCACCCGCAGGAAGCGGCGTTGCAGATCAGCGAGCGCTGCATGAAAACGCTCAAGCACCGCCGTGATGCCGGGCACCACGGCCTCGGGAAGCACCGGCTCGGGGTAGGCGAGGGGATAGCGGCGCCGCAGCGGATGCGCCAGCGGCAGCGGCGCCGACCAGTTCAGCATCTCCTTCCAGTCCGGCCGATCGCTGGCGGCGGCGGTTTCCACCAGCAGGCCGGTGTAACCGCTCTGGCCATGGCTGTGCGGGGCGCTGAAACGGGCCTTGCTGACCGGATCAAGGGCGAAGAAGCGCTGCAGCAGGCCGTAGGCGGTGTCGAGCAGATCGGGGGGCAGGTCGCTGCTGGTGTACACGAAGCCGGTGGCGAGGCTGCGCCGCACCCCATCCACCACAGCAGCACGGGCGACCCCGGCCCCCCGCTCGAAGGCCAGCAGATCCACATCCAGGATGGCCGGTTCTGTCATGGCACCACGGTTCGGTGATCCCGATCTTCGCGAGGCCGGAGGCAGGCTGCAGATTGCAATCGAAATGATTCATGGTGAGCAGCACTTCCCGAAGCAAAGGCCCGATCAACGGCCTCAACACTCACCAGTCCATCAGCCAGACCTTCCAACACCCATAGGGCTATCGCCCACACCAATCAGCGACGCCAACCAGCACCAACGAGAACCATCAGTCGCACGGAGAATCAGCCGCCCAGCCCCGCCATGAACCGAAGCCTTGCCATATTTCTTATTGCGACGTGTTGCGTGGCGGCCGGTGCTGTCAGCAGGCAAATCGTCATCCCCGCGGTGTCGAATCAATCATCTGCCAATACCACAATCAGATTCGTACCAGAAACGGGCTCCACAACAAGCTCGGCAAAAGACCTCCTAAAAATCGAGTCGATCAACCAAGTGAAGAGCATGTGGGGCTTTCAAAGCCTGATGTGCGCGGAATCGGCGACTACATCCAAGACTTCCGGCGGCTGGGTTGCTACGTGCAAGCGCACATAAACCACACCTCCTCAGCCTTCGGTGCGGGGGTGACCGACCCATCAGCAGGGGTCATGGCATGCCGCAAAGTCCTGGGCGGCGGCTTCAGAACAATCCAGCGCCCCTGAAGGTGGCGCAAGCATCACGGCAAATAGATTGCATCGCAGGAACGGTTCGCCGCAGATGCTGGCGCGGACGTGGCACAGATAGTGCAGCTTGCCGCACATAGGGCAGACGATAACTCACTGGCCATAGGCGTTGCTGATGCTTGCCGCGAGGCAGCGATTTCGGCTCATTGAATTCTCCCTAGGATTCCATGAACAGCATCTGGCTGAGCCTTTCATTCTCTTTGCACTGAAAGGAAGGCTCATGTGGATCGTTGCACCTTTCCAACAGATTCGTCCTTGATTGCCATGCTCAAGATCAACCGCAAAGGACACGCCACCACGCTCCCCCAAGCCCTCCTCACCGCCGGCCTGTTGAGCACCACCGTCCTGAATACGAGTTCAGCGCAAGCCGCTGGCTGGACCCCGAATGGCCCTCCTGCGACCGGTTACATCTGCGCGCTCAATGACCTCACTTGCTTCAATCAGGCTTCGCCTGTGGACTCGCCGGTGGTGGGCGACAAGATTGTCACCCTGCTGGACCGATCAACCACGGTGGGCGTCAACACCGACGTGGTGGAATTCACCCAGGATCCAGCGGATCCCAACACGCCCTGGCATTTGACCCTTGATTTCAATCCAAACCGTGGCACCGATTTGGATGACACTGGCTTTCTGAAGTACAAGATTACCATCACGGATCCAGCCAAGTACTTTGACCAAGTCAAACTCGGCAACACCTCCAGCATCACCAATGACCTTTATACACTGAATACAACTTTCTGGGATCCAACCTTTACCACGCAGATGCCCATCGCAGCCCTATCGAATCCCCCCACTCCCGACGGCATCTCGGTAAGCGGCCTGCAGGCCCAAACCTTTTATGTCAAGGATGAATGGAATGTGCAAGCCACCTCCAATGGAACAATCGACAACCTTCAGAACAGCTTTGGCCAAACAAGTGAGGTGCCCGCACCGATCCCCCTGCTTGGTCTCGGTGCCGCGTTCGGCTCCAGCCGCCGGATCCGCAGCCGGATCAAGGGGGTCCGGATGGACTGAAGCGCACTGAATTGAGCACCGATCCTGCCGTGAGCAGCACGGAACGTTTGCGCCTCGCTGGCTTGCAGCGAGGCGCAAACGTGGAGCAGCCTCGCAGGGGCCGCCTTTGGCGTGGCCCCAGCCTTCGGCTTCAACCCGAAGCTGAGAAAGCGCACCAAATTAGCGCCAGCCGCCGCCATGCCATCGTTTCCAAGGTAGGGCCTGTGATCAGGGATGGGAATCGGGCCTGAACGCGACGCAACACACTGCCTGTTCCGACTCGATGACCATGAATGAACTGAGCCAGATTGCTGCTCTGGCCGGAACTGTGGCGTTTGCGGCCACAGCTGTTCTTGCCATGGCACCGTTTCGGGTTGATCTGTTCACAGCCTTGGTGATGGGCCTGATGATGCCCCATGACCTCAACCACCCACTCTCGTAAGGCCTGGACCGATAAGGAGGGTCTCGTCAGTCAAGCCCAAAGCCATCCGTCCCTGGAACCCCGAGCAGACGTTGCCCTTTCCCCCTCATCCGTGGAAGGGTTGCCGGAGAACCACCTGGTGTTCTTCCTACAGGATCTGGCAGCTGAACTGGATCGTTAGCAGATCCAGGCCATCTACCGCCTGCGAGAAGGCCTGCTGGGAAGACGCTGTATTCCCTGTGTTCACCAGCAACCAGCCACCGGAGCACAGCCGGATCAGCGACTTCAGCGGCCGTCACCTGGCTGCTCTGGCCGGGTTGTGTGTTCAGGTGCTGCGGCTCTGCCAGAGGGCAGGGCCAGTGAGCCTGGGCAGGCTGATCACCGTGACGCAGTGCCTACAGAGCCGCTTCGGCGCAGTGGCGGCATGAAGCCTCCAAGGTAATGGTGGGCATCACCTGGCTGATCGTCGGCCAAGGCAGGGCCTGCCGCAAAATGGCTCATCGAGAAGGATCGGAGAGGGGGCCGAAGATCGGAAAGGTGGACGTGAGCGGCGGCTGGAGCGCAGGGAAGCCAGGGGGCTGACGGGCACGGAGGCCAACAGTTGAACGGGTAGCGAAAGTTTGCAGCCTGAGGGTGATCAGATTCACCAAACTTTCGGCCTGGTTGCAGACCTGGTGGTTCATTGGTTGCTTGATTAGCGGCAATCCATCGCGCTAGGATGTGAGCGGTGTTGAACTCATCTGGAGCTTAGGCTTGCACATCCATTGCGTTGTGGATATCTGGACCTGGCGTCAATTAATCAGACGTCTTACGATTCGCGCTATCACCGCCCGCTATCGCGGCTCTCTGCTGGGGAGGGGGTGGGCCATTCTGACGCCACTATTAACACTTGCCGTATATACGTTCATATTTTCCGTCGTTTTTCGAAGTCGTTGGGCCGAAGGCGAGCTCGGCCAATGGGGTGCGGTGCTCAATCTCTTCGCAGGACTGATCACCTTCAATCTGTTCGCCGAAGTTGTCAATGAAGCCCCAAGCCTTGTAATCGCACGGCGCAACTTTGTGACAAAGGTGGTTTTCCCCCTGCAAATCCTCTCGGTTGTTTCTGTATTGACGGCCCTATTCCGCGCCGCAGTCAGCGTAATAATTCTAATTATTTTTCGACTTCTGGTTGTTCACTCTATTTCATTTTCTGTGCTGTGGCTGCCCTTGGTTTGGCTGCCTCTGTTGATGATCGCTCTCGCGCTTAGTTGGCTCCTGTCCTCTCTAGGTGTGTTTCTTAGAGATCTTCCCCAAGTAACATCCGTTATTACGATGTTGCTGATGTTTATGAGTGCAGTATTCTATCCACTGTCTTCGCTGCCAACCTCAATGAGGCTTGTCTTCAGCTTGAATCCAATCGCTGTGCTTGTCCATCAGACACGACTTGTACTCATCCAAGCTGAGCAACCAAATCTCACCTACCTTCTGATAGCCTTGGTATTGAGTTTTCTCGCCGCTGAAGCGTCTATCCGATTCTTTGAACGGATCCGCCATAGCTTTGCCAACGTCATATGATCAAACAAGAGGTTCATGGATAGCAATCTGATCAATCAAGAGAGTCCTGAGTACGGGGCATTAAGGGGCGAAGACTGCTCGGCGGGCTCTATTCTAGATGTACGCAGACTATCTAAAAGCTATCAAGTTTATGCTCATCCACGCGATAAGATTAAAGAGGCAGTCTGGCGCGGTAGGCGCTCATACTCCCGTGAATTCGCAGCCCTCAGTGATGTAAGTTTCTCGCTGCAGCGCGGCGAGATGCTCGGCATTGTGGGGCGCAATGGATCGGGAAAAAGCACGCTGCTCAAGTTGATCTGCGGTACGTTACGGCCTAGCAGTGGTGAAGTGCGGTGCCAAGGTCGTATTGGTGCTTTGCTTGAATTGGGCAGCGGATTTGATCCTGAATTCAATGGCCTTGAAAATTTATATCTGAATGCGGCTTTGCTTGGCCTATCAGACCAACAGATCGAGGATCGCCGTGAGCAAATCATTGCCTTTGCTGCGATTGGCGATTTTATCGAGAGGCCTGTCAAGACTTATTCCAGTGGCATGGCCATGCGTCTTGCCTTCGCGATTCAGGTGCATACCGATCCAGACCTGCTGATCATTGATGAAGCTCTAGCCGTAGGCGATGAGATCTTTAAACGTCGCTGCATGAATCGTCTTCAGGAACTCAAACAGGCAGGTACATCGATCATTCTGGTTACCCATAACAGTCGGGCGATTGTGGAGCACTGCAACCGAGCCATACTGCTGGTTGCAGGGCAGATGGCTCTGCTCGATTCGCCCAAAATAGTTGTTCGCGTCTATGAGCGGCTTGGTTATGCCCCTGATGATCAATGGCCGTCTTTATTGAAGCGGATGGATCTGCTCAAGCAGGAGCATCAATCAGACGAACTGCAGGCTTTGGCTCCTCCAGGGCAGATGATCACGACACAACCACTGCCTGTGTGTGACTATGAGCCTCGTGGTGGTGAGATCACCAGGGTTGAGATCCTGGATGTTCAAGGCCAAGAGGTTTCAGTGTTGCCGATGGGATCGGCATTTTCATTGCGCTTTCATTATCAGGTCAGCGAGATGATCAATGAGCCAATCATGGGATGTAACCTCAGCAACTCAAACGGCGTTTTAATTGCGGGGCAATCAACATCCTCTGCCGCAGGCGATCCTGGTTGTCCTGCCAGCCTCAGCGCAGGACAATGGACATCCCGGTTTTATTTTGATGGCGGCTTGATGCCTGGAATGTATTTTGTTGGCTGCACCCTATCCTCCAATCACCCTTTCAGGATTGTGCATAAATTCCGAGATATGTGCTTCTTTCGGATTGTTTCGGTCAGTCGCCTGAGAAGCTTCGGCTATGTTGACATGATTACCAGGTCCGCCGATGTGTTTTGCGTTGAACTGGAGGCCAATAGCAATAATCTCCGAGAATGATGATCTAGCAGCAGCCTGCAATCTTGAATTGCGAACCGCTTGCTGGAGTTACTGCCGCTATAATTTCTTTTCGGAAGTATCATATTATTGGTAATCATGCAATGATGATCCGAGTTGAGCACGATGGTTTTCATCGCTTCAACGCCGTGATGACATGCCGCCAACCATTGCTGCGGAGCAGGCGCCAGCTCTGCCGCAGAACTGTTGCGATCGATCGCCGACTTTGGCGTTGTGGCTGAAATAGGCCTATCAAGGATGCTGTCTTGCACTCAGATCTTGTCGGGTTTAAGTAGCCTGGCGTAAGGCAAAAATCATTTTCCTTCCGTTGCCTTTGATAGGCATGATAATTCGCTTCGCCATGGGCTTTCCACCAGCGCAGATAGCCGTCTGCGTCATAAGGGTTGGGGAATGCTTGCTGCAAGTCAACCCGAAAACGATACAGCTCTCGATGCTCTGGCTTGATGAGTTCATAATTGCTGTAACGAGCTAGTGTCCATTCAGGCATTGGCTTTCTCTCTGATGCTCGGAGCTGCTGCTCATACCAACTGATAATCGCCTCAAGAGGAGCATTGCCGCAACCATTCTTTAGAGCCATAATCCGATGAGCTCCACTATCAAACCCAGTGAAATGATAGAAGCCTAGCGGCTCACCATCGACGCTGAATTTGCCATCCTCATTCTGCAAAAGGAGTCGAGTTGTGATGTTCCATGTGGCTAGGTTGAAGCGGCTGCTACGAAGAACTCGCACATCGTCAAACAAAGCTGGAGCTAGATCAATCCAGCGTTGATCGGTGAAAAGCCCTTGGCGGATATCATCGTGACAGAAATAGTAGCAACGATCGCCCCACCAGCGGGCAAAGTCCCTGCCAACCGCACTGCAGCGAACACCGAGGAATCCGAGGTTGTAGATGCCGTGCTTGAGGCTGCAGATTTCATTGTCCAACACTGCCGCGAGGTTTGTTTCGGCACTGGTCTGATGGGGGGTCAGAACGACCGCAGCATCATCGAGAGCTTCGATGACATCCTGCAGGGACGAGAAAACGGCAATGTCAGGGTCTAAATAGATAACCTTGTCCCCTTCCTCTGCTGTGCTGAGCAAACTCTGCAGCATGAATGGTTTGATGGCTGTTGCCAGCTCCGTGAGGCTATGGCAGAAGGCCCAGGGGACCCAGTCGGCTATCGAGAGATCGGCGATTGGCACGACAACATCGATAGGCTCTGTGGCAATGTCGAGATCGGTCGCTGAGGATTCCGCCAACAACAAATGCAGTCGCCAATCAGGATGGTGCCTTCGCAGGGAGCGAAACAGGATACGAACCTTAGGTAGATAATTGAGTGCTGCGCTCGTATAGACCAACACGCGGCCTTCTGAAGCCGTTAATGATCGAGGTCCTGGCATGCTGGCGGTCATGATCGTTTCAGTAGCCATTATGCTCTGATCCAGGGCCTGACTAAGTGTAGGACTCAGTGTAGAACTCGCGAAGCCCCGTCAAAATGCTCTCAGGTTCTTTGCTAGTGAGAATCCTGCCGCGTGAATAGCTGGAAACCTTCTCGGCCTGTGCGCCCTGGTTGAAGCAGGCGATCGGAAGCTCCAGCTGAATCAGTTCAGAGCAGACATGGGAGAACGTTTCAGGGCAGATGGAGGGAAAGAGGATGACGTTGACACCACTATCAGCAAGGCGCTGGCGTAGCTCCTGTCGCTTGTAGCGGCCGGTTTGGTGGACCACCGAAGCATCGACTCTGCATTCCAGGCTGCCAATCACAACAATCCGTTCCCCCGCTCCCTGAGCCCGAATCTCTTCAGCAAGATCACGAACGACATGGCTGCCTTTGTGAAAGCCGATCTGACCGACGACGCCAATGATCATGCTGCTGGTTTTCGCGGGGCGTAATGGTGCTTCCTGAGTTCTTTTAAGCCGTTGAGGCCTGATCTCAATACGGGCCCACTTCTGCCACTCCGGATAGGCATCCCGAATCAGCGAAGCCGAAGATTCCGAAAAGGCAATGATCGTGTCCGCGTAGGCCAGAAGCTGCCCCCAGCCTGATCGCCATGTACTGATGGTGCCGTGGTAAAATGATGAAAAGAGATAATTATTTGCCGGCAGGCATTGGTCGCAGCGCTTGAGGTCTGGAACGGCACAGAACTCTCCTTCATTATCTAGCAGATAGATGCTCGGGCAGATCGTGAAGTGATCATGCAGGATCACCGTTAGCCGCGCCTTGTTGCGTTGTTTCAGGCTGATCAGCAGCGGTGGGATTTGGAGCGGAGTACGGAAGGAGACCGCATTATTGAACACAATCGAATCCAAGCAAAAACCATCTAAAGCCTCCAGAAGCAGGTCCTCCTTGGTTGTGCTGTAGTTGACGCTGTTGCCCTGCGAGTGGATTGAAAGACCATAGGCCAGGTTGCTGATCTGAAAGGTCAGCACGACCGCTGCTGATCCTTCGGCAAGCCATGCTTCAATCTGTTGCTCACGGTAGTGATTGGCGCCACCACCGAGATCGTGATCAACAATTAGATGGACAGGTTGGTTGTTAATCATGCCATTCAGCATCCGCTTCCACGGCTCCTTCTGTGCCAGTGAGTTCGCCCCGAAATGGCTTAATCTCGTTGACACTCGATGCTGAATCTCCTGCCAGTTACCATTTCTTGCCAAAATCAGTGCTTGCGCTGCCATCGCTATCCATAGCCTCATCTTGACCCTCCAGCGTGACTGCGCAGATGGGTTCAGTGCGTCATCGACATTCAGCCTGAGGTATTCAATCTCACCATTCACGAACATAATCCCCAAGTGCAAACTGTCCTCTCTAGTGGGTGGACAACGGAAACAACCCAGGCCCACAAAGCCGGCATTCGCACCGTTCTGAATGTGGCGGTATTGTGCAGCAACATCGACTCTTGGCTGCTCACAGATTATCTCCAAGGAATCCTTTTCACCGCCCAATCGATTGCGCACAATCAGCGTTAATCTGTTGATGGAGCGATTTTCATCAAAGAGCCAGCCGCGCAGGAAAAATGCTCCATTATTGAGGGCAATCTCTTCAAGATTCCAATGCAACGTCATGGTTCTCGAGCTTCACAAAGCCTCAGCCATGGATGGCGCGATTGCATGATTCGAAGCATCATGCGTTGTTGTGCATCGCATTGGCTTTTGTTGCTTGAGGTTCTCGTTTGCCAATCCTCACGCGCCAGAAGCTGAGGACAGTGCGTCACGTGCCAGCCGGCTTCAAAGACGCGACACCAGAAATCCAGATCTATCCACTCAGAGCTGATGTTGGCGTAGCCATCCAGCCGCTGCCAGGTCTCACGTCGAATCAATGCCAAGCCACTGAAACGCCCCCCCTCCACTAGCAATGCCGCCTGAGAGGCCACCTGTTTAAGCCTTGTGCTGAATGTCAAACCCTGAGAGCCGTTCTGTTCTTCATTTTCTTCCACCAAGGGTTGTACCGCTGCCGTGCTCAACGGGGCGGTTCTTGCAACGGCCAGACAGAGCTCCATGGCCTCCGGTTTCAGCACACTATCGGCATTGAGCACCATGCACCATGGGGCCCTTGCTGTGGAGACAGCCGTGTTGCGGGTGGCTGCCACTCCACCATGGGTGGTGTGCCTAATCAAAAGCGCCCGCCTGAAGCGATGACCATTTTGATCTAGCCAGGCCAGGCCACGTTCAACGCCGTCATCACTGGAATTGTCGTCCACAATGATCAGTTCCAGCTGCTGCAGTGTCTGATTGTGCACGCTGTCCAGTACGTCGGAGAGTTGGCTTCCTTGGTTGTACAGACTGATGCATACCGCTGCCTCCAGATGCGGCCTTTCAACATGAGCTGCTGGCCGCTGCCAAAGGGTCTGCGTGTCAGGTGCAGCTTCTGGTGGGATGGCACCGGAACAGCCAGTTCGGCGCCACGTCAGCTCTTCCTCCACATCCTCGGGCTTCTGGGGCAGCGGAAGCCGCGGAGCGGGCAGCCAGTGGGCTTCTCCCTCCGGACGTTCCAGGGCTGCCCAGGGATCACCATGCCACTCCGGAGGTGCCGCTCCGAACCGCACCAGCTGAAGGCCGGAACGGTTGCAGTGGTTCAGCCAGCTTGCCAGCAATCTTGCCTCATCCACATCTGCGACCAACAAGCTGTCGAAGTGTGGCAATGACCAGTGCGGTGAAAATAGAGAGTGATGCGCCTGATGACCGAGGCTGCCGATCCAGAGGCTTCGGCCATGACCTCCCAGACTGTCGGGATTTGGCAGTCCAAAGCGCTGTGCACAGCGCTCTGGGCTGTTGTGCTCGCTGAGCCAGTTGCTGGGCGGAGTCTGGGGATCGATCCAGAAGGCCTTCACTCCAGCAGTCCGCAGTCGTTCCACCTGTGAGAGGCATGGATCGAGCACGACCGCCTGTTCGCGCAAGAACGGCAGGCGACCTTCCGCTTCAGAAACAGACAGCGCCTGAAGATGGAGGCAGATTCGCGTGAATTTCTTCTCGGCCCCGAAGCGGATTCCGGCTGGCAGCGGACAGCGGTTGAGCCAGGCATGCACCACCCAGTGACTGGCTTCAGCACCCACAACCGTAAGGCAGGAATGCTTTGGAAGCGTACCTATGCAGAGGGGGGGATCGGATCGTTGCCAGCGATGCGGTCGAAGACGCTCCGCTGGTATTGAAAACGGGAGACTTTTCCCTTTCTTGAGCAACTCGTAACCCCGTTGTGGGCGGTCTTTAAACGCATTGGTGAGCCAGTTATGCCCTGATCCCAGATTGCGCCGGTGCTCTGGCTTGATGCGCTGCAGAGCCGTTGTCCATTGAGTCTTGGACACGGGGGTCATCAGACAGAATTGGGCGAGGTCTGCCAGTTGTTGCTCTGCCCGTTCACCAAACCAATCCTCGAACGCGATGGTGAGGCAGGGAAGGCCCTGGCCATCTCGTCCGATGCTCTGGTGGTAATGCCACCAGAGCCGTTGGGCTCGTAGGGGTGTCATGCCAGCGTCAGAGCCGTCGCGTCGGACCAGCGACTGCACCACGGCAGCGGGGTTTCTGATGACATGCACCAGTTTCAAGGGGATTCCAAGTCGTGCAGCCACGTGCCGCCAGAGCGGCAGCAGAAGGCTGGTGCGCGGATCCTTGATCGCCCAGGGAGTTTCCTGGTGAGCGGCGAGCACTGCCAGGATCTTTTCAAGAGCAACTGCACACCGAAGTCCGCTGGCGGAGTCCAACCAGCCCTCGGGGAGGGGAAGCACTCCCGCCGCAGAAGACCAGCCACGGTCCAGCTCAACCAAAAGGCGGTTCTGCAGCTCCTGCACCGCCACCAGTTCAAAGTATCCTTCGCCATTGTCGACACTCGCTGTCAGCCAAGGTCCGGGGAGTGACACGCCAAGGCTGTTGAGCAGCGATGCAGCCAGTGAGGTGCCGCTCCGATGCATCCCCACCACAAGGATCAGAGGCTGCTGCATCGCCATGGCGCTCTGGGACTGACTGGCAGATTTGGAATGAATGGCTTGTCGGTCGGCAGATACGCCACGATGGTGGCATGGAGGATCCCACAAAAACCCATCAGACCTGCTCGCAGGTTGTGCAATACGCCCTCGAAGGGACGTGTCTAAGCGCGTGGGCCTCCATAGGCTTCGTGGATATTGAATTGTCGCCATGGCGCAGCAGGGGGTGAGCCCATCCGACTTCGGCCTCTGCCTGCCTGAGGCGGGGGGACTTCCCACCCTCGTGCCGACCCCAGGCCTGGAGGAGAGGCTCGATTTCCGGTGCCTGACTCCTTGCGAGGCCCCTGCACCGGGAAGCGACGAGCGGCTGGTCGTGCATCTGCACTGCCATTACCCCGAAACACTGCCGGCCATCCTGGACCGTCTGGAATTCTGCCTGGCTACCCAGGGGAAGCTGATTTTGCTGGTCACCACCACCAGCTCGACAACGGCGGCCGCCATCGAGCCAGTGCTGAATGGCTCCCCTTTCCTGCGCTGCTGTGAGCGATGGGAACTCCTGGTATGCAGCAACATCGGTCGCAACGTGGCCCCGCTCCTGGTCAAAGTCTGGCCTCGCCTCAGGGAGGCGGATCTGTTGCTCCATCTCCATGGCAAGCGCTCCTTGGAAAGTCGTCTCTGCGACGACTGGCTGCATTCCCTGCTGGTCACACTTCTGCCTGATCCCGCCACTGTGGAGCTGATGCGCCAGACCTTCCGGTCCTGCCCGTCACTGGGTCTGGTGATGCCGCAGGCGCCAGAGTCACTGCGGCCTTATCTCAACTGGGGGGCCAACTTTGAATTGGCACGGATGCTGGCCACTTGGCATCCACGGGGGCTCACGCTCAATCGCCTTGCCCCACTCGTGTTCCCGGCCGGCATGATGTTATGGTGTCGGCCGAAGGCCCTGCAACCCCTTGCCGATCTAGTGGCTGGGTTGCCGTCGCTGCCGCTGGAACCCGTTCCGGTTGACGGCACCAGCCTGCATGCCATCGAACGCCTAGTGGCCCATAGTTGTGAAGCCAGCGGCCATGACTGGGCCCTGATCACACCATCCCCCCCACTCGCCGGTACCACACCTGCTCGAATCAGTGTATGGAATCCGCTTCAGGAAGACTATTTTCAGAGCACAGCGCTGGCGCTGCGAGCCTCTGTCCGGCAGCGGATGGATGATCTGCGCCTGCAAGCGGATCTTGAGAAGCGCCTAAAGGTTCAGCAAGCTGAGCTGGGACGACTGCTGGATCAGCAAGCGCGGCAGTCGGAAGCATTGCGCCAATGCGATCACCAGCGGCTCAGGTTGGAAACCGAGTTGGGGATTATCCAGGCCTCGCGCAGCTGGCGCTGGTTCGCCTGGCTGCGGAGGCTCCGGCGAACGACCGGCTGAGCAAGGCAGCCCGGAAGGCCTTCGCCCAGAGCAGCTGTCCGAAGAGACAGCAGGGGAGCAAGCTCAGGTAGCGCGGCAGGAAGAAAGGCGGTGCCTGCCGCAAACGCCATCCGATCATCGGCAACACCACCAGAGGAATGGCGAAGACCAGCAGCGGCCGCTGTGCGATCAGGCGGAACCACCGTCCACCAAGGCGCTGCTGGTCGACCGCAGCTGCGCGCCCCATGGCCCTGCAGTACCGACGAAATTCGCGCCAGCCCTGGCGGTTGTGATGAAGAACACAGATGGACGGGTCATACACCACACTCACGCCTAAGGAACGCACTGCATGAGTGATCAGCAGATCTTCTCCTAAAGTCTGATCGGGAAAGCTTATGCGATCAAACACCTCAGACTTCCAGGCACAGTTTGCACCGAGCAGGAAATTATCGGCTCGGATCTGTGGGTGCCGGCTTGGGAAATGATGAAGAAACTCAAGGAAATAGACGCACCACCCGCTCGTATTTTCCGGATTGGCCACCGCAATCGAGCCTCCAGCGCCAACGACAGCCGGATGCTCGAGATGACTCAGGAGCCTCCCGATCCAGTCATCAGGCACAAGGCAATCCTGATCGACGAAACACAAAAAGCGACCGTTTGCTCTGCTGACGCCGAGATTGCGCGCATGACCTGCTGAGAGCCTTGTCGGCGATTCAACCAGCTCGATAAGCGGAAAGGCCTGCCGCACCAACGCACTGGTGCCATCTCCAGAACTTTCCACAACAATGATCTGATGGTTTATCCCAGCAACGGCTCTGACGACAGACCGCAGGCAGGCGCTGATGATCTTCTCTCCATTGTAGGCAGGAATGATGACTGAAACGACAGGCTGCTTGCTGTGATGGGCTGGGCTCATCTTTCGCTGTTCACATAGCATCCAGAATGAGGGCTCACTTGCGAGAACCGCATCATGACTGAAAATTCGCTTTCGAATACCGATACTCTACATGTTGGCTTGTCTTCCAAGCTTCACATTTGACCTGCCTACCAGGATGTTCTTGGCTGTGAGCATGGCGGTCAGCGGCAGGTGCCTTTGACTAGACGGGCTGACCCCTGCATCGTCAATCCAGGGCGGGAGGAACAGGGTTTGGTTCCCATGCAGCTGTACGGCATCACAAGAAAGTACCTCCACAGGAAGAGGGCCCGACTGATTTCCGCCTCTCAGCCATCCATGCGGGCACGAGATTCACCTCGCCGCCTCTGCCAGGAAAGATGACGCCTAGCTGCACCGCGATCGCCCAGGAGCTGGGCATTCACGTGATCACCCTCTACATGGCGCAAGGCCTGTCGACTGCAGGGGGAGGTAGTGCCGGCCACCCAGAAGGATCCTGAGGATTGGGGCTCATCCGAAAAGTTCACCGTCGTGCTGGAGAGCGCCGGGCTCAACAGCACTGAACTGGGTGCCTACCGCCGCGAACGGGGGCTTTTCGCCGAGCAGGCGGTCCGCTGGCGCCAGGCCGCCCAGGATGCCAATGCCCAGACGCTGCTGACACAACGATCAGGACCGCCACAGCGGCATCCGATTCGTGACGCCATCTCAGCGTCACAACGGAGAAGCCGTTGAGATCAGCCGCCACTGTGCCCGCGTCTACGAGCAGGCCCGGTTGCGTCATCCGCGCCGCTGGAGTCGAACCACCCGCTGTTGGCGTCAGCCGGAGGTGGTGTGGATCAATCCTCCACTACCAAACAACGGCATCACTCCGCCTTCGATGGTGATGGCCGCCTGTTCGGCGGCAGGGGCATCAGCGTTACTGGCAGTCACTGACCACAGTGGCCACGTTGCAGGCCACTGAGCGCAGCAGGGCTCCCGGCCGCTGGGGATCCCGCCGCCGCCCATCCACCTGGCAAAGCACCGGCATGTCCATCCCGCTCGGATCGATTGCTAGCGGCGGTACTCTGGATCCCTGCATTGTGCCGTCAGGTAGGCCTCCACTTCTTCCAAGGACCGTCTCCGGTTCGCGGACAATGTTCAGGAGCCGGCGGTCCAGGCCATCACCCCGTAGCCGAGGGCTAGGGCCAAGGCACCGGTTACCACACTCAGAAAAGCCTCGATCAAGCCACCCCAGGGGATGGGAGGAGCTGGCGCAGCGCTGGCCATGCGCAACTGGTCTTCGGAGCGGGCAAAGTCGGCGAGCATCTTCTGCTGCCGCAGCTGGAACGGCAGGGCGAGATCAGCAGCGGGCAATTGGCCGGTGATGCGGGTAGGCAGAGCGCCTAAGCGCTGATCAAGCTGCTCGTGGCTGGTGGAGGTTGTGATGGCCTGGCGCAGCTGAGTGATCACCGCCACGTTCTGTTGATCCTGGCGACCGTTAATTTTATTGAGATTGGCCCAGCTTGTGGCCAGATGCACGGGGATAAGAAAAAGAAAGCCCAGGGCAGCTGCGAAGGACAGCCTGGAATAGCGATTGCGTCGGCTGAGTAGGCGAACGCTGTCGGGATTGAGGACTACCGCTAAGTGCAGAATCACCAGGCCGATCAGGGGTAGAAAACCATTAGAGAGAAGGCTCTTAACTAGCCGTTGCAGCCAGCGTGGATCTGCAAGCCGCAGGGGAAGCGAGCTGTTCAGCACCTTGGCCGCGAAGACAGCGAACAGCACGAGTGCCACCAGATAAAGGCGCAGGCTCAGTTCGCGCTGGTTGGTGTTCATCGGGACTTCATGGTGGCGGAACAGGTCAGTAGGGATGTCAAGGCGCTCTCAGGAAACCGCTCATGACTTCACTGGCAAGATCGTCTTGCCTGGCTTGAGGCGTTGCGGCAATTGGCGACTCCAGCCAAAAGCCGCCCCGGCACCGACCAGGGGGAGGGAGGCGGGCTCAGGCGGGTTCAAGGCGAAAACCGTTACGTCGCCGCTGGTCCTTCCAAGGGAAGCGGTGCCATAGAGAGTTCCATCGGGAGCGGCAGTAAGGCTTGCATAGCTTACATTGCCCGTGGTGCTCGCATCAAAGCTGGCAAGCATTGTGATGGTGCTAGCGGAGGGATTGAAGGGATAGATTACTCCGGCGCTGTTATCACCCACCCGAGCAGTAGCTCCGTAGAAAGTACCGCCACCCCCTGGATTGGCCCACCACCGGGAAACATGCCATTGGCGCCATCGAAGTTAGCCAAAGCGGCACTTGCCAGCTTCATTTGGCTGTATTAAGGCGATCAACCCGCTGCCTATTTTCTTATGCCGCTTTGTTTTTGGGAAATGGCAGCAGCGTGCTTGACGTCAATCGGTTTGCAAAACGCGTAAGGGTTGAGCAGGCAGCTGAGAAGGTTCCTACCCGTCTGGTCGTGACAGCAATGGTTAGCGTAATGTTGCTCCCGACTGTCAATGGTGGCGCTGTGGGCATTTCTTAATTGCCTGCCTTGGAAAAGGAACTGCGGCATACAGTTATTCGCTCTTGCACTGGGGCATCCTCACCATAAGTCGCTGGACGATTAGAATTCGCTGGTGATCAGTGTCGCTTCAGCCAAGACTGATGGTTCTGATGACGATGGGATCATTCTCCGGTGGATCGAGAAACAAATTGGGAAGGGAATGAGGTGGTCTGGCTTTTCTGGACAGCCCCCATCGTTAACCTCTGAGGCGGGGCGCCGCCCCTGAAAGGGGCTCCCACCGATGAGCAAGCGCCGCACCCACAGTCCCGAGTTCAAGGCCAGGGTCGCCATGGAGGCGATCAGTGGCCGCAAGACGATCCAGGAGATCGCCGCCGACCATGCCATCCATCCAATCCAGGTGAGCCAGTGGAAGCGGCAGCTGCTCGATGGGGCCAGCGAGCTGTTCATCAGGGGCAAGCAGACTAAGGACAAGGACGAGGGGCAGGCCAAGGAGGCTGAGCTGTTCCAGCAGATCGGCCGGCTGCAGATGGAGCTGGAGTGGCTCAAAAAAAAGTCTCAGCTGCTCTGATGCCCGTGAACTGCGCAAGCTGGTCGATCACGACCACCCCGATCTCAGCGTCAGCCGCCAATGCGTGCTGCTGGGTCTGGCTCGATCCACGCTGTACTACCAGCCCATACCGGTGCGGGAATCGACACTGCGGATCATGGCCAGAATCGATGTTCTCTACCTGGAAGATCCCTGCAGCGGCAGCCGCAGGATGGTGGACTACCTGGCCAGAGATGGGATCCCGATCAGCCGTGACCGAGTGCGAAACCTCATGCAGCGCATGGGTTTACAGGCGATCTACCAGAAACCGCGCACCACGGTCCCTGGTCATCCATCCGTGCGATTCACCTGCCTGGTGGATCTCAGCATGCTCACGGCAGTGGATCAGGTGTGGGCCACCGATATCACCTACATCCCGATGCGGAAAGGTTTCCTCTACCTGGTGGCGATTGTTGATCTCTTCTCCAGGAATATACTCAGCTGGAAGCTCTCAAACAGCCTTGACACGGAGTTCTGTTTGGATGCCCTTGAGATGGCGTTGGAGGGCGGCCGCAAGCCAGGGATCTTCCACTCCGATCAAGGATGTCAGTTCACCTCATCCGACTTCGTGGCCAAGCTGCAGGCAGAGAAGATCAAGATCAGCTGGTCAGGTAGGAAGCGCTGCTACGACAACATCCTCGTTGAACGGCTGTGGCGCACAGTCAAGTACGAGGAGGTCTACCTGCGTGCCTACAGCGATGGCTGGGAAGCTGAGATCAGCCTCGCCCGCTTCCTATGGAGGTACTGCCATGTAAGGCCGCACAGCTCCCTGGGAGGCAGAACTCCCTATGAGGTCTACACTGAGACCGAACCCTGTTCCTCCCGCCCGGGGTTAACGATGTCAGGGGCCATATCTGTCCAATAAAAGGCACCCACCTCAGAATCACTTCAACGAATCGCAAGAAAAACCGGCTCCGCATCAGCCTTCCCGATGGGAATCGCAAAACTTTTTGCACGCATCAATCACCTGGGCGAAAGCAAATCTCGCCCGTCATACGCAGACAAGCAATGCCGAAACCCAAGGTAAGGTCCGGTCATCTGTATTTTAAATCATCCAAATGACCCAAGCAGGAGGGCATGGATCGCTGGCAACAGTTAGGCTGGAAAGGCTCTGGAAAGTGCTAAGGAACCTCTGGGCAACGAGCCACAGAAGAGCACCCAAAGCTGCAATTTGTTTCGTTTGAACAATTTGCGCGAATCTGAGGCTGGATTGACCTTATTTCACC
>Ga0209401_1000265_pt1 | contig 35814 bp, 48 predicted proteins | sample M_140807_MF_Meta_FD_187318 | JGI IMG/M metagenome (GOLD analysis project Ga0209401, IMG submission 187318) | Freshwater microbial communities from Lake Montjoie, Canada to study carbon cycling - M_140807_MF_MetaG (SPAdes) (version 2) | ecosystem: Environmental > Aquatic > Freshwater > Lake... | reverse complement strand
GGTGTTTACACAGGTTGTGTACCTGAAAGCACCCCCTATACCAGCCCTGGTATAGGTGAGGGGGAAATTCACGCTCAGGACGGCACGGTTGATGCCATTCAAGAGCCGGAACGGCCCCTGACCGAGGCGGAGAAACATCTATCGGTCCTAGAAGAGCAGGTCCGGCTTGCGGGCCGAGATGGCGACATCCCCCCGCAATTGCTGCACATGGCCGCCGTGGCCTGGGAGCGTTGGCAACAGGCCGCTGAAATGCTCGCACGCGAAGGCATCACCGTTCAGACATCGCAAGGCATTACCGCGCATCCAGCGGCTATGATTGAGAGGCAAGCATGTCAGACCTACCAGAACTTAATCAGCCGAATGGGCCTGTCAGCCACGCCATCCCAGGCGCGGTACAAGGCCAACAAGACCCCGCGCCTCAAGAAGGCCATGACGATCAGCGACCTGATGAGCCGGCAAGCGGAGGAAATCCCCGCCTCCTAACCGACGGTCCGATCTTTGAGGAATTCTGCAAGGTCTTCATCAAGCAGAGCATCGGGCAATTCTCCGGACAGCCGCTCCGGCTTGAGCCGTTCCAGCGAGACTTCATCAACGATGTGTTGAGCCGCGATCCCGTCACCGGCAAGCGCCGGTACAGCGAGGCCATGCTCTTGCTCCCCCGCAAATCCGGAAAGTCAACGCTGGCTGCAGCCCTGGCAATCTTCCAGACCCTGCGCGATGCCGGCAAGGAGCCGCAGACAATTGTGGCCGCAGCATCCAAGGACCAGGCCGCCGTCATCTTCCGGCAGATTCGGGCGTTCATTGCCAACAACCCAGAACTATCGGCCCTGCTCATTCCGAAGCAGTACCACATAGATGTGCAGGGAGGCGGGTTCATCAAGGTCGTGGCATCCGACGGCCGGCTTCAGCACGGCTCTAACCCGTCGTGCGTAATCGTAGACGAGTTATGGGCGCACCAGGACGGCGAGTTGTACACGGCGCTGACCTCTGGCTCCGGCGCGCGCGACGAGCCGCTCACCATTGCCATCAGCACACCGGGCTATGACCCGGATCAAATCCTGGGTCAGATTTACAACCGGGTAATTGAGACCGCGCCGGATCAGCAATTTCAATCCGGGCCGTACTACCGGCGCATTGCCCGCGATCCGGACAACGGATTCCTGCTCTATCACTACGGAGCGCCGGAGGATGCCGATGCTGACAGCCCGGAGGTGTGGCGCAAGAGCAACCCGGCCCCATGGATCAGCGACCAGTATCTCCGGCAACAGCGATTCAAGCCGACGACCCGGCTTTCGGAATTCCGGCGGCTACACCTGGGCCAATGGGTACATGCCGGTGAAGAGTCCTGGCTCCCAATGGGTTCGTGGGCCGCGTGTGCCGAAGAGACCGTAACGCTTGACCCGGCATTGCCGGTAGCGGTTGGGATAGATGTGGGTATTACCCGGGACGCTTCCGCCGTGGTCATTGCGCAGAAGCAGGGCGACAACATTGTGGTGGAGTCGCGTGTCTGGGCCAATCCGTACCCGAAGGACAGCAGCATGGGCGCGGCCTGGCAGGTGGACATTGAGGAAATCCGGCGCTATCTGGTCAGCCTTCGCGAGCGATTCCCGGCAGCCATGGTCAAGATTGACGGCCGGACACGGCCCGGACCGGCGTTCTGCTACGACCCCTGGTCATTCCGAGAGTCCGCTCAGATGCTAGAGGGCGAGGGTTTGGCCATGGTGGAGACAAATCAGACGGATAGCCGGATGGTTCCGATGACGGCAGACTTGTTCCAGGCCATTGTGACCCGCCGGCTGCGGTACGATCCAAAGATAAATGTTGCGCTAACGCGACATGTCATGGCCGCAGTAGCAGTACCCAGAGGAGATGCCGGTTGGCGAATTCGCAAGCCGAGAGGAAACACGACAGCGAAAGTGGACGCGGCTATCGCGATGGTGATGGCGGTGAGCCAGGCCATGCAGCCGGCTCCGAAGCGCGCGTTCACAGGTATGATCGCGTAATCAAAGCGAACCAATGCCGATGTGCAGTACCATACATTAGCCCAGCAGACGAAGATGAATGGTGTTGGAAGTGCGGCCTTCCTGTAGATAACGAGGAGACCTGATGGCTGATCGTAAGATGCCAGACTTTGCTAACCCGGCGAATTACATTCAGCCAGGAAAGAAAGACTCGCTCGCATCGTGGATGGCATTCTTTGGCATGGCCGAACAAGGGTCGGGCGACTACAACTCCTCAAGGGATTGGGCGCGCGCGGCCGCAGATGAGCCGTTCCTCAACGCTTGTATCAAGTTAAAGGCCATGAGCGCCGGCTCGGTTCCGCTCCGGGTCTATGTGCGCCAAGATCACAACCTTATTCCGGCAGACCTTGCCAACGATCCAGAGGCCGCTGAGTACCAGAAACTTCTTGACACCGTAAATCCATACAGCATGTCTGCATCTGATTTCCGGGGCAGCCTTGTTGCAAGCCTTTCGGTGTACGGCGAAGCCTATGTTCGCAAAGTTCGCGGCCGCCTTGGCGGGCCACCACAAGAGTTGTACCTGCTCCGGCCGGTAGACCTCACGCCAAAGATGGGCCAGACCTGGATTGAAGCCTACGAATACAACCCGTTTGGATCAAAAGCGCGCAACGCGCAAACCGAAATCATTCCGGCTAAAGACATTGTGGCCTTCCGGCTTCCAGGAAACTTTGTTGACCCGACGCGCGGCCTCTCCCCTCTCTCTGCAATCCGACGCGAGGTAGAGGTCAGCGTCATGGCCTCCGAGCATACAAACGCTTTGCTTCGCAACATGGGCGTACCGGTTGGCGCATGGGTTGCGCCGAAGGACAGCGACCTTACGGTGCAGGACCAATCAGCAATCAAGAAAGTGTTGGCCGCAATCTCCGGGCCAAAGAATGCCGGCAAGAGCGCGGTGCTCCCAGGCGGCCTTGAGTGGCAGCAACTTGGTATCCCGGAACAGGACGCGCAGTACCTGAACGCGCGCAAGATTAGCCGCATGGCCATTGCATCCGCCATGGGCGTGCCGCTACAACTTGTTGGTGACGACGAGCACTCTGGCGTGTACCGATCAGTACGCGACGCAGAGCAGGTGTTCTGGCGCAGAATGAAGACAGAACTCGGCTGGGCGGCCGACATCATGGACTCCTGGTTGACGACAGAGTTTGATACGACCGGCCGATTGACCGTGCAGTTTGACATGACTAGCATTGAAGCCCTCCGGCCAACACCGCAAGAAGAACTAATGCTATGGACGCAGTTGATGGACCGGCGCGTCGTCACGCCAAACGAGGTACGCGCGCACTTTGGCCTTGGCGCTCCAACCGAATGGGGCGACATCCCGCTCCTCAATGGCCAGCCGCAAGAGGGCCTGGTTGGCAAGCGGCCGATCACGGTTGGTGACCTTCCTGCAAACCAGACAGCGGTGGAAGAGGATCATGTAGTAGACGCTCCGCCAATCATGTCGTGGTTTGAGAAGGAGTCACACCTCTATGGCCGGCCAGAAGTTAAGGCCTTTGTTGCCGGCGGTAAACTAGATGCCGCTGCAATGGTAGGATTCGCGGTGAACGACCATGAGCGCCGGACTATTGAACTAGGAATCAAGAGGCGCTACAGTAGTAAGCAGATTGCCAATGGCGTAGAAGAAGACGAGTACCCCGGATTGAAGGGAGCAAACGAGTGAAGCATCTGAAGATTGCAGCAACGGCAGACGGCGGCTTGGTTATTGAGGGCTACGGCGTGCCGTTTGGCGGCCCAATCAAGGGCAAGGACCTTCACGGACAATACTTTAGCAAGAACACAGACTTTGCACTTGACCTTATTCCGGACGGACAGCGACCACTTCTGTTTCAGCACGGCCTGGATTCAGCCGTAGACACGGCCGTGATTGGCCGCTGGGGTGTCAAGAAGATTGACGACGGCGGTGTTTGGGTACGCGCACAGTTGGACGCGCGCTCGGAATACATCAACGAGATTAAGGAATTGGTTAGCCAGGACGCTCTTGGCTTCTCGTCCGGGACTATGGGCCACCTGGTCAAGGTCTCAGGCAAGACCGGAGAGATTCTTAAGTGGGCGCTCGTTGAGTTGAGCCTGACCCCAAACCCAGCCAACCCAAATGCTTACATCGTGCGCGCCAACAAGTCGGCCGCAGCCCATGTGAAGTCCCTCTTTGCCACCAAGCATGGCGACCATGATCAGAGCGAGCACGGTTCCTGGGCAACCGGCGGTGGGTCCGACAAGGGTGGTCGGGTAGCAGCAGCACTAAGCGCAACCGAGAACCAGCGAGCGTCAGTTATGGACGCAATTACTTCTATTCCAAAGGAAGATCGCTATGTTCATTTGCTTCATCATGTGGCCGTAGACAAGGCGTTAGAAAAAGGTAACTGGGAAGAGGCCATGAACGCAGCCGGGCAGGGTCGCGCGGAAGCAAACAGGCTAGGGCAAACCTACATTGCCGACGAATTCATGAGATTGAACATTGAAATTTCTAAGTTTGCCGCCGACGAATACGACAACCGAGTTGTTCGCGACCTTACCGGCGGGTCTAATTCCGCCCCCAAAGAGGCGACAATCTACCGAGACCTGACTGGCAATTCTAATTCTGCCCCCAAAGAGAAGACAATCTACCGAGACCTAACCAAGACACGAGGAGGCAAGAAAATGTTGAAGGTCAAGCGCACGGTTAAGCACGGAGACCACGATCAGTCAGAGCATGGCGCGTGGGCGACCGGCGGCGGGGCCGGCGACAAGGAGACATCCGAGCGCGAGAAGACCGGCGACGAGAAGGGCTACAACGGTTGGACTAATCATGCAACCTGGAACATGAATCTGATGGTTGGCGAGGGCATGTTTGAGGACGAACTTGTAAAAGAAGCCCTTGACGACAATAACGGAGATGCGGCCGGAGCAGCGCGCGATCTTGGACTAACCATTCGCTCTTCGGTTGAAGAGGACTTTGACGCTAGCGGCTTAAATTCTGACATGGCCGACGGAGTTATTAGCGGCGTGGTTGAGCGCATGGACTGGGATGCAATTGCCGACAACTACATTGCGGAAGTTGGCGGAGAGGAAACCTGGAAGGGTTCGGATAGTTTCCGAAGGGGAGACGAAGAGGAACACAACGGGTGGACCAACCGGGCAACCTGGCTTGCGTCGTTGCACATTGACAACTCTGGGGTTATGGGCGGCTCCGATAGCATTCGCGACATTGCCAAAGAGGTGTTTGATGCTGCCGGCGGCGACTCCGAAAAGGCGCGCTACGAGTTGGGCCGCATGTTGGCAAGCAACATTCAAGACGAACTTGAAATGACAAAAGACGAAAGCAACGGCGGGGCCAGCAACCCGTTCCTTATTGACCTGTTTAATCAGGGCTTAGACGGTGTTAACTGGTCTGAAATTGCTTCTCACACAGTTGATGCGTATAACGAGCCAAAGAAGTCATTCCGGGTCAAGCGTTCCACCAAGCATGGCGACCATGACCAGAGCGATCACGCTCCTGGCGGCTCCGGGGCCGGAGCCAAAGACGAGGCCGAGGCCGCGTCCGGCGCTACCAATAGCGGCGTAAGCGAAGAGACCCAGAACGACATTGACACACTTGCCGAAGAAGTTAAGGACCTAGACAGTTCCTTTGAGGACCTTAATGATGTGCGCGGGTTTGGTATTACCGTAAACGGCGAAGAGATGGGCATTCTAGAGTTCAACACTTCCGAGGGTACGCAGGGCGGCACAAACTACTTTATGACTGAGAACACCTACAACAACGACATTGAGGGGGTCCCTGGCCCAGAGCATGCGTTTGTGACGCTTTCCGAAGATGAAACCTACGACGCAATGGATTCCCAGGAGTTAAAGGATTATCTTGCGGCAAAGTTAAGCGGCGCTCCAGAAGATGAAGTTGCCACGGCCTACGATAAGTTGGTCCGGCTTGCCGACAAGAATTACAAAGAGGCCAATGACACCGATGAGGGCGTTCTCGGCCTAGAATAATCTGATACACTCGCTGGGCGAGTTGGCCCATGTGGGCCTCTCGCGTCTAGCCGGAGAGACCGGGGACGCGAACGCTGACGCTGACGCTCCATCGGACGACCTGACGAGGCATTGGTAAACAATGGACCTCCCGGTCCGATAACGATAGGAGAATAATCGTGGCAAACAACGATTTCCTGTCGGAGAATGAAGTTGAGACTCTCGTTTCTAAGGCTGTGACCAAGGCTGTTAAGGCCCTAAACACGGTTGACGAGAGCGCCCGACCAGTTGCTCCGACCAAGGCTGCGGCGTTTAACCGTGGCTCTTATGGTCTTCCTAACCTTGGCATCGCTGTAAAGTCGGCCTTCCGTGGCCAGACTGTCAACGGTGGCGAGTTTGAGAAGGACTTTTCACAGACCGCAGCCGAGATTTTCGGCTACAAAGGTGCAGCCGGCGATGATTCGCTGACCGCGCGTTCGGTCGTTTGGCCTAAGACCCCTGAAGAGGCTCGCGCCGTTCTTCATGCGATGGGCGAGACGAAGCACGCAGCCCGAGTAGATTCGGCAATCAAGGCCGCATCTGAGGGTACGACCACCGCTGGTGGATACCTCGTTCCCCCAATGTACGCGCAGGACGCATTCCAGTACGCTCTGGTTCCGAACATCGTGTTCCGCAACCTTCCAGGGCTTACGACGATGCCAGTCAAGAGCAATCTTGTCTACCTCCCACGCGAAGATTCCCGTGCAGGTGCAGCAACTTCTGCCGAAGCCGGTTCACTCTCCGCACAGGATGTAACTTTCGCGCAGCAGTCAATCACCATCAAGAAGGCGTATGGCTATCGCGTATTCAGCAATGAATTGCTTGCCGACGCTGATCCTTCGTGGAACGAGTTCATTACGAAGACGCTTCTTCGCGATGTGGCTCTGTTTGCTGATCAGCAGCACCTTGAAGGAACTGGTTCCTCAAACGAGATTACTGGTCTTGCCTCAATTAGCGGCGTGACCTCGGGACCATCATTGGGAGCCAACGGTGCTGCGCTCTCGTTTGATAATTTGTATACGGCTGTATACAACTTGAGACTGGCAAATGTTGAGCCACAGAGCGGCTCGGGCGCATGGATCATGCACCCACGCACTCTTAACTCGCTTATGCAGTTGAAGGACAGCAGCAACCAGTACATGCTCACAGCGGCTCAGGGCTACAATGCCCCGATGGCGCTTGCGGGCGGGTTTGCTACAAGCAACGGCCCGAAGGCCTCGCTCCTTGGCATTCCGGTGTATGTGTCCACGCAGATCGCAATTAACCGCACGACCGGCTCAAACAGCGACACATCTAATGTGTACTTGGTTGATTCGTCTAAGTTGGTTTTGCTTGAGCGTCAGGGTATTGAACTCGCGTTTTCGGATCAGGTAGGTTTCGCGACCGACCAGTCCGCGTACCGGGCAATTGCTCGCCACGGCATCGCTGCCGTGCAGCCAACGGCTGTTGAGAAGATCACGGGTGTCCGCGCCTAATTAGGTTCGGTTCCACGGTGAAGCAAGACCCTCGGGAGTTCGCTCCCGAGGGTCTTGCTCTATACTGACCCCATGCCAACTGCAATCGGCTCCTATGTAACCACGGCCACCGCTAAGGCCCGCCTTGGCATTCCCTCCGCAGACACAACTGACGACACGCTAATCGGCAAGGTATGTGACCAAATCAACGCTTACATTGAGTCCTACACCGGGACCGTCCTGGCCCCAATTTCCGGAACGCTAGTCAAGACCTTTGACGGCTACGAATGCACCTCAAACCGGGTCCTGCTTATCCCGCGAGGAGTCCGAACCATTACCCTTCTAGAGAACTCGGCCTATACCGGCGGTCCCTTCCAAACCATTCCATCAACGGATTATTTCCTACGGCCGTCGGGATACGACTTAAACCCAGGCTATCCATACACCGAGTTGGTTATGACCAATGTTCCAAGCGCCGGTAACCCATTGCCAACTTTTAATCCTGGATTTGACAACATCCGCATCACGGGGACCTGGGGATGGCCCCAGACACCCGATGAAATTACTGAGATTGCAGAGGTAATGGTAGTTCGCGCGTGGGCCGGACGACAGGCCGGACAGACAGATCAAATCGGGGTTAGCGAAGGGGGAATGCCGATCATTAGTCGGACCGTCTCCCTTCGCGACCGCGAAACCCTTGGAAGGTTTAGACTGAAGAGGCCGGACGAAATCGGCTGAGTCAAGTAGGAGGAAACATGGCAGAGAAGAAGAAGATCAGTTGGAATCCGGACGAGGTAATTAAGCGTCCGATGGACAAGGAGATGGAGGCAGAGCGCGCCAAGATTGGACTAGCCGAAGAAGCCCCTTCGCTCCCGCTCACCGAGGAGCAGAAGCGCGCACGCGCGGATCGCTTCGTCTGGAAGCCGGGAGACCTGCGCCGAGTTCGCTAATGCCCCGCGTGTTTGCCGTTACGCGCGCGCGCAAGCACGCAGACCATGACCAGTCGGAACACGGCAACTGGGCCGATGGTTTGCCGTCTATTGCAAAACACAGCGAAGTTTGGAAGACCGACTCCTACAAGCGCCTGACCGAACAAGCAAAGTTGGCCAACCCAGAAGGTAAGTACCCCGGCCCAGTAGAGTCCTGGGTAAACGGCCCAAGCAACTCATACGGAGCAAACGCGCACTTGACTATAGATGTGCATGTTTCCAACCTTGAGTTGGCCAAAGATGTGTTTCGGGAACTGGGCTATCAAGACAAACACATGCAAGTGACACCTAAACTTGTTGAGCAAGGATTGGGAAGAGATAGGCAGCAGGTAGATCGCGGCCTTGTCTCGGTCCGCGTTCCCTGGGCCAAGCCGGCTAAGTCCATTAAACACGGTGACCACGATCAGTCCGACCACGGCAACCGAGATGGGGCCGGAGTATCTAGTGCGCCACAAACATTCTCTGAGGTACTAAGCCTAGCCACAGGAACAAAAGACGGCGGCGAGTTGCTGACTAAAGTGTTAGAAGCGCGTGGAGTTAGCATGAAGCCCCAGTTGGCCAAACTTACGGGTAGCGACAGAATCTACCGGGGCGTTACAACAGATGAGGCCGCACGCTCATTCCTTTCCGGAGAAGCGCCAATCATGGGCGGCTACCCCATGGGGGATGACGGACGGCTAGAGCCATACACCTGGGGCGCTGGATTCTACGCAACAACTGAGCGTGAAGAGGCCGTAAGTTACAGAGGAGACAACGGCCGGGTTATTGAAATGGAGTTTAGCCCGGAGGCAAAGATTCTTCGTGGTGAATTAGCGTGGGACCAAGTACCCGACATGCCGGATGACTGGAGTAAGCAAGAGTGGGGGGAATTTAACGGAACTATTTCCGATCTTAAAAACGCATACTGGGCTTCCCAGGGCTATGACGCTATTGACCTTGGTCGGGAAATCGTAATTCTAAATCCTGCTGCAATAATTGCCGATGTCTCTACGGCAGAAGCCGTAGGAGTTGACTCTGGTCGCAAGTCACCGTTTGACAACAAGTCCCTCAAGCATTTGGACGGCGAGCACGACCAGGGAGATCACGGCAGTTGGGCCACGGGCATTACGGGCGGTAAGAAACTTCCGGCTGCTGAGTTTGCGGCAAAGTTAGTTGCAAGGGCCGCTGAGTCTCGCGGTGGAAAGTCCGGAATTCAACAACTTGATTTGTCTAACACAAGTTCGTTTGCAGAAATCAAATCTGCTTCCGACAAGATCACCTCAGCCATTGACGAAGAGATGGGGAAATGGCCAAGCGCATACGCTCAACCACGAGTTGAGCCTACAGAGCAGCAGAAATTTCTGAAGCAGTTTAGCGACGGATCAGACTTGATGAGGAATACCCTCCATTCTGCTAACGAGGGAGAAATTGGCCGGAATAAAGACTTTCAGTTTTTTGTGGCCACGGGTGTGGACGGTACTACCCCGGTCGGCACGCTGGTGTACAGAAATTTCACAGCAGAGAATGTCGGAAACAACCCGTACCTTACAGGGCATGAAGATAAATGGGTAGAGTTGACCAACATTGGTACTAACGGCCTAGAGCCGGGAGTTGGAACCAGGCTTGTAACGCAAGTCTTGGGCGCGGCGGCAGAAAGTGGACGGGGAGTTTGGCTGAATCAGCCATACGATGAGGCCGTCAGTTTTTACCGAGAGTTAGGGTTTGAGATGAAATACAAACAGGGAGACTGGATTGGCTACATGGAGCCGGAAACCGTCCAGGAGTGGTGGAAGTCGTATGAAGCAGCAGGAGGCAAATAATGTACGACGAGGCTTTGCCCAAGAAACTCCGCGACAAGATTCTGCGCGACCTTAAGGGCAAGCCGGCCAAGGCCGTAAAGCATGAAGCCGGCCCGGATCATGACCAGGCAGACCACGGAAACTGGGCAACCGGCGGCGGGGTCTTAGCCAAGAACGCTGAAAGGTTTAGGGCGGCTGGCGGCTCTATTGACAAGCCAGTAAAGGCAACTGACGATCCTGAAAAAGACTACGGCTTGCAATGGCAGACACTTTCCGACAAGGCGATTGCGTCAGCAGACGCATTAGAAAAGGCCGAAGATGCCGACCGAAATCATTGGGACACAAGTAAATACGATGTTGACAGCCCTCAATACCAAAAGGAAGCCAAGCAACTAGAAGAAGCGTACAACGAGGCCAACCGATTAGCCCTTGGAAATAAGTTGACTGCTGATGCCATCTTAAGCACCCCATTTAACGAGGTGATTGTGGCTCGGGACAGCAAGGGGCAAATTGTTGGCGCGCTTGCCTACTACATGCCTCCGGAAGAAGATCAACTCACCGTTCAATTGCTCGGTAGCACTCACGAAGTGCCAGGAACGGGTACTGCCCTCATGCGCGAGGCCATGTCTATTGCCTTAGAGAAAGGAATTCCGTTTCAAGTCCTGGAGCCAGTTGCGGATGCTCGGCCGTGGTACGAAAGCCTCGGTCTTGGGCCGTTGCAAATGTCGGAGGCGACTACCTACCACGAGCCTAAACCCCTGTACCGAGTTAATCCGGATGCCTTGAAAGAGATTCTTGGCAGTTCAGTCAAGTCCCTGAAGCACGAGGCCGGTCCGGACCACGACCAGGCCGATCATGGCAGTTGGGCCACGGGAGGCGCTCGTCTAAACAAGTACGATGGAAAGTTTAAGGCGGCCGGTGGTACTACGGAGTCAAAGACAATTGCAACCCCCAAAGATTCGCGATCAGAGCGAGCAAAGGTTGAACGACTAAAGCAGAAGGCTATTGACGCATGGGCAGATGCTAAAGACGGAAGCGATGAGGCAAATGAACTCCGCGCAGTCATTGAGGGATACAGGATGATGGACCTTGCGTATCAGCCACAATCGGAATACTCCTCTAACAGCGCAGTTATTACGGCCAAGGACAGCGCCGGAAAGATTGTTGGCGCGTTGTCGTACTACGCTCCGGAAGGCGGGCCACAGTTGACGGTCCAGTTTCTTGGAACGAGTCACGAAGTGCCAGGAACGGGTACTGCCCTCATGCGCGAGGCAATGCAGTTGGCCCTAGACGAAAACAAGACCTTTGCAGTCCTTGATCCATCAGAGAAAGCACGGCCATGGTACGAGTCCCTGGGCCTTGGCCCGGTTGTCACAAGGCATGACAGCCTTGGCGGAGAAAGGGAACTTTATACAGCAGACCCGGACAAACTAAAAGAGATTCTTGGCAGCACAGCCAAGTCATAAGGTAGACTCCGGCCATGGCATTTGTAGACTCCTCCATCGCAGACGCAGTAGCCGCTCGGGTAGCCACCGTAACGGTTGCCTCCACCGTTGCCGCCATCCGGGGGGCTACTGCGGCCCCGCCTGACAAGTTGCAGGTCCTTCCCTACGCGGTAGTCCTTCCGAGTTCAGACCGGGTTGAGCACTACGCATCCGCGCGCAAGGTGACCTGTTCATTTACCGTCCGGTTGTACCTGGGCAGTCCCCAGGACTTTGCCCGACGATTCCCGGCCTTGCACACCTACCGAACCGCACTCCGGGACATCTTTGTTGGCGATGTGACCCTCGGAGGTCTGGTAGACTTGGCCACAGTTGATTCCACCCGCATCGGTGCAGACATGTATGCTGGGGATGAGTTCGTAACCGTAGAAGCCACAGTCACATGTGTGAAAGGGGAGAGCCTTGATTATCAAGCCTGAGACTACTGAGAGCGCAACGATTACGGTGGTGCTGGTAAAGCCCCTTGCCGACGGCGCAGTTATCCCCGGCGTAAATGCCGACGGAACTGCATCCGAAGTTGATCGGGTGTATGCTGCTCCGTACCTGAAGGCTGGGCTAATCAAGGAGTTCGTGGCAACCGAAGCGCCGCGAGTTATCAAGGCCGCTTCGGAAGTAGAGGAGTAAGACATGCCAGTATCAAGCGCAGGTAACATCCTATTCACCAAGGCAGTTGCCTTTGGTGAGACCACCTACGGCACGATCCCAACCCTGACTGCGGGCGGCCGTCGTCTTGTTACCTCCCCTACCGGCATCATTAGCCCAGGAACCAACATTGAGTTGGGCCAGGACCGGGCAGTTGCACTCCGCAACCCAATCCTGTCGTCCACCGGAGTCGTCGTATCCCAGGAGCCAACCATTAGCCTAGACGCTCCAAGCCTGTCTCTTGAAGACTGGGTGTTCTACCTTCAGGGCATTAAGGCAGTCTCGCCAGTAGGCGCGGCAAACCCATACACCTGGACCTATGACATCAGCATGACGGCCAGCAACACGCCAAAGTCGTACTCCATCGTCATGACTGACGGCGTACAGAACTTTGTGACTAACTACACCATGCTGACCAGCCTAAGCATCTCGGCAGACCGCAACGGTCTCACAACCGCGCGCGCGGAGTTCTTTGCGCAGACGCTTGCAAAGGACAGCACAACGCTTGCAGACACCGTGCAGTCCTCCGTTACCTACATGCCGGGTCGCCTCTGGAAGCCGTACTTCCACACTTCGTTCCCAACAGTTTCACAAGGCACGGCGTATTCGTACCTTCTTGACTGGTCGCTGGACATCACCCCCGGCAATGCCCGACAGGCGTACCAGAGCGGCACGCTTACGATGTCAACTCACGCAGAGTCCGAGCCGTTCACGGGTCAGATTTCTCTGACCGTTTCGGCTAACGCTGCTGCCATCACGGAACTCTACGACGCATACCAGGCGGCAACGACCAAGTATCTTCGCCTTGAGTGGACCAACGGCTTGGCATCAACCTCGCTTCGCAGCGCCAACATCTGCCTGGCCTTCATTCCGACAGAAGTGACACCCCTGGCTAATGCCGAGGACGGCCTCACAACCGTCACGGTGCAGGGTCAGTTGGTTACGGATGTTGCAGGGGCATCAAAGACCCTGCTCATTGAGTTGAAGAACGGGCTGTCAACAGCGCCGTAAATAGTAGATAGGAGGGCATAATGACCGACGAAACAACTCCAGTAGTGGCCGCACCAGTAGCGGCCGCACCGGTAGCCGCTGCGCCTGAGCCAGTTGCAGCGGTTGCACCAGTACCAGTACCAACAACCAAAGAGATTGCGTTGCGCGCTCCCTTTGAGGGCTGGAAAGCCATCATGCAAGTCCGCCGAGTCCCGGCTCGCGTGCTAATTGACCTTCAGTCGCCAATCTTTGACAAGCAGTTGGGTACGGTTGCTAAGTTGGTAAAGAGCCACAACTTTACGGACCCAGAAACCGGCGAGCACTACGCAGATGTGCTTGACGCGCCGATTGAGGCGTTGACTCAGTTAATGGAACTATGGGGAGAAGCGGTAAGCAGCGTCCCCCCTATGTGAGGACGGCGGCGGCCCGCCTTAGCGTTGGCCACTCCGCTGTCCCACCGGCTGAACTGATCCTGTACATCGTTGGGAAAGAGTTTGGCATCGCACCCTGGAAGTTGGCGCAAGAGGATGTGTCCGATGTGATGGCGACATACGCTATCCTTAGAGAGATGCAACCCAAGCCTCAACCAAAGGGGAACAAGCGTGGTATTTAGCCTATTTGGCGGCAAGAACAAGTCTATCTCCCTGAGCATTGAGGACGATGTGCTTGGGACGATTGACCGATTGCGCCTCCAGTTGGCCGCCGGGTTTGACGAACAGTCCATGCAGCAGTTCATTGGCTATGCGGCCTTAGAGGGGGCTATGTACCTAGAGCCATTCATGGAGGCCGCAGCCCCGGTTGGCTCTGCCGCAGAGGGAGACCCGCATCCGGGCCGTCTCCGCGACTCCATTGTCTCCCGGGTTGGCAAGTACAAGAAGCCGTCGGCCATTGTCGGCATCTACCCAGGCCGGAACCGCAAGGATGAGTCCGGCGCGTACTACGGCCGGGCGGTTGTTTCCGGAACCGGCACTACCTGGTCTAGGCGCGGGGCTATCTCCGCGCGCGCGGACCTACGCGCGCGCTGGAAAGCCCAGGACAAGCGCATGGGAATGACCTTCAACAACATTACTAAGAAGCGTAGGGCTAAGGTGTACAACCAGCGTCTAGAGGCCTTGGGGCTACTCCAGACATACGAGCGGACTGCGCTACCATCCCGGCCGTTCGTCCGAGAGACCGCTAAGGACCGCCGGTCCGATGTTGCGGATGTGGTCAAAGGTACGCTGACGGCCTTAATTAACGACGAAGCCGCACGGGCTATTGTCGGGGCAGTACCATTGACCGCGAAGGGTGACAAGAAGTTGATTCGCTCCCAGGCGGCATACGCCAAGCGAGTCGGGATGATGGGGTAAGACATGTCTGAACAGATGAACTTTCAGATCACGGCGCAGAACAATGCCAGCCGTGCCATTAAGGATGTATCCCGAGACCTAGGCGGACTCAAGGGCGCGTCTCAGCGCGCCGGCATGGGCATCAAGGTTGCATTTGCCGCAGCCGGTATTGCCATTGTTGCCGCAACCAGGTTCATTACTGACGCAACCAAGGCGGCAATGGAAGAAGAGAAGATTAACAAGCGTCTTATTGGCGTACTCAAGAGTCGGAAGATGGCCACGGCAGAAAGCACGGCCGCTATTGTCAAGCAGGTAGAAGCCGGAAAGAAGTTGGCGTTCTCTGGAGACGAGATCAAGTCTAGCCTTGCAGCCATTATTCCGTTTGCCAAGAACACTACAGATGCCATTGCAATCCAAAATGCCGCAATGGAAGTTGCTGCGGCTCAAAACATCAGCCTTAGCAAGGCCTCAACGATTGTCGCGCGCGCGTACATCGGCCAAGGAAAGTCGTTGGCCAAGTTGGGTATCCAGACGACAAAGACCGAGAAAGTCACTACCCGAGTACTTGTTGCCAACAAGAAGTGGGGCGCGTCCTACAAGAATGTAACCAAAGAAGTCAAGACCGTTATGACGGGACAGAAGGTCCTGGACACCATCATGGAACGATACGGCGGGACTGCGGCCAAGTCTGCTGAGGGCGTTGAGAAGCAGTTCAAGATGTTTGGGGACACCGTAAAGGACTTGAAGCAAGAGTTTGGTGCGGCCTTTCTCCCCATTGCGCTAAAGATTGCCCAAACGCTAAACAAGGACATCCTTCCGCAATTGAAGCCAGTCATCACCGGAGTTGCTGACTTCATCACCAAGAATGTTCCAAAGTTCCTTGCAGAGGTAGACCCAATTATCAAGAGAATTGCCGGACCTGGCGGACTCGTTGAGGGGTTCCTCAAGATGGCTAAGACGGTTTGGGGAGAGAACGGTGAGGGTCCTCTTGGTAAAGCATTTAAGGCGTTAGGCGGTTTAGTCAAGGAAATCCTTGGAATGGCCAACAAGGTCATTGGATTCCTTGGTGGAAATACTCCCACGGGTCCGACATACACCGGAATTCAGTACGGGTCTACCAACCCTGAGTTCATGCCGCAACCAGGTCGCGGCCCACAAAGCCCAAGTAAAAACATCAGCCTTTCGGGAATTCCTCTAGTCGGGCCACTTCTTGAAAGTGCGGGCGCTGGCATTAACCGACAGGGAGCGCAGACCGCAGCAGTTACCACAATTGGCGGCGCGCTGCTATCTAAGTTGCTCTTCAAGAAGATGCCAGGACTGGGTATGCTTGCGTCTCTCGGACTTGGCGGCTACATGGCCGGCGGGGCCGACGCGGGAACATCGGCCATGGATACCCTTGGACTCTTTGCTGGTGGGGCCGGTACGCTTCAAGCGTTAAGTTTCTTTGGGGGAATGATGGGAAATGGCGGAGGCGGTGCTGGAATGCCAACAATGCCACGCGCCGGTGGTGGTAAGCCAGGGATTCTTGGGCGACTTGGTGGTGCGCTTATTCCTTCCTTCTTGCGGCCCAAGGGCGGCGGAGTAGCCGCTGGAGTTGCAGGGGCTGCTATGGGCATGGGTGGAGTTGGGGCCATGACAATGAGTGCCAACACCGTGTATCTCAATGCGGGCTCAGTAATCGGCGGCGGCATGCCAATGGGCGGAATGCCTCCTGGCATGGGCGCAATGCAGGGGCCACCAGTTCCTCCGGGGATGAGCAAGCCGGCCGGACGGTTTGCCAGAATTTCACAAGGATTCAGCAATTGGAAGGGAGCAGTCACCGGATCAAAACAATTTGGCGCGCTTTCGCGATTTGGTGGACGACTTGGGACTGCGTTGTCTATTGGCGGTCAAATGTTGGGCATTACTGGCCCGGGTGGACTCACAAGTGGCGTTGGCCGGCTTGGGTCTGCGGCCGTTGGCGGGATCAAGGCGGCCGGCGCTACGGTCATGGGCGGCGTGACCGGTGCTGTCGGAAAGGTTGCCTCATCCGGCGTTGGCCGAGTTGCAATTGGCGGCGCAAGGGCGGTTGGTACTGGTGTTGGGGCAGTTGGCAAAGGCTTGGGGGTTGTGGGTAAGGGACTTGGAGCAGTTGGCAAAGTGGCCTCTACCGGCCTAAAGGCGGTTGGCGCTGGAGTTCCGATTATTGGAGGCATCTTGGCCGGAGCAAATGCGTTGGCAGAGGGTTCGGGAGTTGGCGAGGCCATCGGTAAGGGCGTAGGAAACGCAGCCGGTACGGCAATTGGTGCTGGACTCCTGTCGTGGATTCCTATTGCTGGTCCGCTGCTCGGCGGAATGGTTGGTGGCGCAATCGGTGAGGCAATCGGTGGCGCAATTGGATCAGCAGTTGACAACATCAACAATCCAAAGGGAACAGGCGTAAGTCTTAACCCAATGAACGACAAGTACGGCAGCCTAATTCCTCCGGCGTATCTTGGAACTGGTGTAAGCGCAAATCCAATGAGCGACAAGTACGGAGCGCCAAACATCACGATTAACCTAAATGACAAGCCAATAAACGACGCAATTGAGAAGGTCATTGCGCGTATTCCTGGCGGCGGTTCTAGGGTATTGCAGTAATGCCAGTCCCCTATCTTCTGTTTGTAGAAGGGGTCGTTGGCGCTGGGGTTGTAGACCCGTATGCGGCCGGAACCCCGGGGCCGCTTCCTGGCGCTAATGGCCTAGGTACTGCTCGGGACCTTATTGCGCTTCCGGCCGGGGATCAGCAAACCCTTCCGCGAGTTGCCCTTGAGACCTTCTCTATTACCTCATCCGGGTCTGCAAGCGGATCAAGCATGACTTTTACCATCACACAGCCAGATGTGAGTACGACCTACACGATTACCAATGTGTCAGCAGCGGCAGGAACCGTGACCTACACGGCCGCAAACACCTTGTCAGTTGGCTCGGTGGTCAGCATTACCGGGGTAACGCCATCTGTTTACAACCTAACTAAGGCAACCGTTGCAAGCGCGTCATCTACTCAATTCACCGTGACCAATGCCGCCACAGGGGCGTACACAAGCGGTGGATCAGTTACCATTGTGCCGTGGTTTCTCGCTATGGCCGACATGGCTCCCATTCGTTTCTACGACACGCGCTACAACGCAACACAGCCGGTGCTTCTAGGCTATGTGACCAATGTTCAGGCACGAATGCGCGCGCTAGGCATTGAAGTTCAGGTCACCGGAGCCGATCCTATTAACTGGATGGACAAGATTCTTGTGCGAAAGGGAAAGATTGGTTCAAGTCGTCAGGCAGTAGGGACCATTACCTTGAGTACGGCCGCGCGCGTGAGCGATAAGGCCACCATCAACGAGTTGCTTTACTATGTTGACCTTCGTAGCGACGCTGCAACGCGCCGGCTTGTAGACACTTCTGCTATTTCCGGCTCTGGAAAGACCGCAGTTAGGGCGCTATACCCGAGTTACACGGCGGTAAACATCTCTGGCGAGGTTAAGCAGTTGCCGGTCTCTACCCTTCGCGGGGCAATGGACACGGTGTCGGAGGCCGCTGGTGGCTTTGACACTATTGCGCGCAAGTATTGGATTGACGGCAACGGGCGCATTAACTACAACGCAAGAACGGCTCCGGCTCAGGCCACGGCCCCCTTTGAGGTGGTCACAGTTGCTTCCCAGGTAGACCCGACCGGGAGCAGCGGAGCAACCACAAGCAAGATTGCGGCAACGGGAATCCAGGTGCAGTACGACCATGAGCAAATCATCAAGCGCGCATTCTTGCGGTGCGGAGATTTTGACTCAGGTCTTGACGACGCAACCGATCCGTACACGCGCACATACAACCTAAGCGGTAACTCCGGCCCCAACCTTGGGAGCCGCAATGGTCCACGACCTGACGCTCTTGTTGACTTGCCGGATGTAAAGGGGCTTAACAACACGACCAGAGACAACTTTATTGACAAGTTTGGCAACGGAATGTTGGCAGTTCGCTATCAGCCTATGCGAAGCGTTCGCATTACAATTGTTGGGGCCAACCTGAGTCAGACTGCCAACCCGGCACACGACTATGGCTACACCCAAGGCTATTACTACACCGGATCGGCTTATACCCTGGTCCGGGCCGTGCTCCCTGACCAATGGATCAAGGTAAGCGCCCCACAATTGGGAATCGCGGGAGAGGTCCTTCGCATTGAGGCGGTAACATGGTCATTCGCCAAGGGAACTACAGAGGCATCCCTAGAGATTGAGTGCGACTGGCGGCGCAAGGGGCTTATTGAAAGGATTGGGTAATGCCAAGCGAACTCGGCTCTAACGACGGCGCGCTCTCGTCATTTAAGGGCGACATTATTGCCGATACCGATGCCCCGTTGCTGTCAACGCAGTCAACCGGCGGGCAATCTTATGCCCTCGGGTCTTCGTTGTCGGCCGGCATTTACACAATGGTGCAGAACGGAACATTTAAGGCAACTCCACCAGACCCGGACGCTGCAATTTCCGATCCGGATAATGCGCTTCCGTACTTCTCCCTTGAGTCTAACTATGTATCTGGTTCCCAAATTACTGCCGCTTCTGTTGAGGACTCAACCGTTGCCTCTGGCCGAAAGATTCGCTTTACCATCCCAGTCGGCACGGCCGTTGGGCAATACCTCCGCCTAGTTCGCTATGTCGCAGTCCCGGGTAGCGTAGCCCGAACTTTTACCTATCAACCAAGGTCCGCGTGGAAGGGTGTGACTTCAACGACCGAGGTTTCCGCCAATCATCAGTCGCAGTTTTACCAGGGAGACCTTGCAACAACCACGGGAACAAGCGAAACGCGAACCGCAACGCTGGCGACTATTTCTTCTGCAACATGGGCGTATGAGTTGTATGCCAACCCTGGTGGCTTGCCATCTGTTCCCGCCGATGCGGCGTTTGTGCGCGTAGCGGTTGGCGTGGTGGTTAATACACTTACAACAGGGGTAATACAAGTAGACCTCCATGAAGTCCGAATTGACCATGGCTCAATTCAGAGCCTTATTACCGACCAAACAGACCCGGCTCGCTACGGGTACGCATCTACTTACATGAACAGCGGCCGGCTTGACACGCGATCAAACGAGACCGGAGTGGTTGGGTCTAGCCCGATCATCTCCATCTATTCCAAGCAAGGGAGCATTGGATTGGACGCGAGTTCCGCTGGCGTAGCGCAGACAATTAGCGCCGCAACTAGGGCCGCGTCAACCGTAACCATTACAACCAGCGCGGCGCACGACCTTGAAGTTCTGTATTGGGTCACGGTTGCTGGACTCAGCGGCGCGGCTGGAACAAGCATGAACGGAACATTTCAGGTGTTGTCTAAGACAGCCACGCAGTTCACCTACACGGCCGCTGGAACGGCTGGATCGGCAACGGTCACGGGAGCAACGGTCAAGACCGCTCCCGCTCAGGGCAACATCCTGCTTACGACTTCAACAAACGGTCAGGTAATCGTTAACCCGGGCGGCATTAGCGTTACTGGAATTTCAGACTTTAGCGACGACGCAAGTATTGGCGGGGACGCAACTATCTACGGTGAACTTAATCTCAATGGCGACCTCAACATTGGCGTATCGGACACCAGCACGGACGGAGCAATCATTTTTAAGGGCGGCAATGGCGGCTCTATTCGCGCGTTTAGCGCGGGCGCGGGCAACGATAGCCTTGCCATTAAGAACACAAGCGGGTCAGCGTACACGGCACTAGTAGCGGATTCGTTCTTCCCCGGCGGGCAAGGCTCTTACAAACTTGATTACGACGGTACAAACCTTACGATGAACAAGGCTTTATCTATTACTGGCGCATTAACTACTACGGGAACAGTCACCTGTAGCGGCGCTATGGTCAGCGATGCGATCAGCACTACAACCGCAACCGCTAACGCCGCAATCTGGGTTTTTAGCAGCGGCACAACTTACAGCCTACGCCGCAACTCCTCCTCGGCGCGCTACAAGACAAACATTGTTGACGCAGACAGCATTGTGCTTGAGTCCGCACGAAAGATTAAGCCCCGCCATTATGAAAGCACAATTGAGGATGAGGCTGGCGCAACACGCTTAGGGTTCATTGCTGAAGAGGTACACGATGCTGGCCTAACCCATGCCGTAGGGTATGATTCTGACGGTTTACCAGAGACAATTGACGCAACCGCGCTAGTCGCAGCCCTTTACGCTCGGGTTAACGACCTGGAGGAGCGCCTAAAGTCCTTGGAGTCACGATGACCGAATCACAAGCACGACAGATTATTAGCAGGTTAGACGCTCAGTCCGCCAAGATTGACAAACTACAAAGCCAGATTGACGAAATGCGGGGCGGCTTGGCCGTTCTTAAGGGTCTTGGTGGGCTTCTTGGAGTGGGGGGATTAGGCGCGCTGTTGGCGTGGCTACAAGGCCAGGGCAAGTAATGCGCCGGCCGCTCTTCTCGCTTGCTTCGGCAGCCATCCTCATGCTGTCGGTAGTCTCTGTTAAGGCTGAGTCCGCCACATCCCTGGTCACCGTTGACCGCACCATGGATTTTTTTGTGGTGGTCACCGAAGAGACGCTCTTTGAGGCCGAGACCGACCTGTGCGAGAACACCGAAGGGTTCTGGTGCGCGAGTCCACCATTTACCGATTCCGTGCTCTGGCTGTACGACAACCAGGGCGCTGTGATGACGGCCAACGACGACGACCCACGAAAGAACGGCCAGTCTTACAACTCCTACATCGGCATTACCTTGCAGCCGGGCGTGTACCGCTTGCGCGCGGGAAGGTTCATTTGCTATGACGGCAGTTGCCTTCACCCGGATGCTCCGTTCCCCGAAGGTGGCCGCTACGACCTTATTGCCAACCTTCCGCTCATTCTTGACCCTAACCCTCCGGTGGCAAGCCCTTCTCCGATCCCATCGGAGTTGCCAACCCCGGAGCCAACCCCAACACCATCAGAGGAGCCTTCCTATGAACCTACCCCTCCGACACCAGAGCCAACGCCAGAGCCGACGGTCACGCCAGAGCCGACACCGGCATCCCCTGACCCTACGCCAACTGCTACGGCTGAACCTAGCCCTTCTGCTACTCCTAGCCCTGAGCCTAGCCCTACACCAGTCGTAACCCCGACACCGGCCCCAACGCCAACCGAGCCACCACCGTCACCGACAGAGCCGCCACCTTCGCCAACCGAGCCACCTCCGAGTCCAACCGAGCCGCCCCCAACACCGACGGAGCCTCCGCCAACGCCAACCGAACCACCACCACCTTTCTTTGACATTGAGTTGCCCAATCCGGCCGCAGCCGTAGGCGAAGCCATTGAGGCGCTTGCAAACTTGGGCAATGACTTGACCCCAGAACAGAAAGAGGAAGCAGCGCGTACAATTGTTCCTGCAATCGTTATTACGCAAGTGGCCCAGGCCGCAGCGGCAACGGCGGCAGCAGCAGCAGCCCAAACATCGGGCAGCAGTTCAACCCCATCAGGGGGAGGCGGAAAGAGTAATGGTAATGAAGCGAAAACTCGTAGACGCAATTCTTGATACGGCCGCCTCATCCTGGACCTGGCTTGGCATGATTGTGGCCTTTGCCGTGACCCCGGACGGAAGCACAAAGGACAGCATCGGCGGTGCTATTCTGGTTCTGCTAGGCCTCTGGCTTATTACAGGCCCACTACGGTGGGGGAGGAACTAATGGCAATTGACAATCGCTACGATCTAGAGATTAAACAGGGCGCAACATTTTCGCTGACTGCCACCTGGAAAGACTCTACCGGAACGGCCATTAACCTGACTGGCTACACAGCAAGGATGCAGGTTCGCTCGGCATACGATTCTTCCACCACAATCATTAGCCTTACAAGTAGTTCGGGAATTACCCTTGGAGGGTCTGCCGGAACAATTGCCATTACCGTATCTGCAACAACAACGGCCGCACTTACAGCACCATGGTCCGGTGTTTGGGATTTGGAATTGGTGTCTGGTGGCGGAGTTGTAACTAGGCTTCTGGAAGGAGTTGTAAGCGTAACGCCAGAGGTAAGCCGATGAGCGTGACGGTAAATCCGACAAAGCAAACGGTAACGGTTACCCAAGGCGAGGAAACGGTGACGGTCGCTCCAGTTACCCAAACTTTGGAAGTCAGCGCGGCCGGGCCGCAAGGAGCAACGGTAGTCAGCGTATCCGTTGGTTCAACTACGACAGGCGCTGCTGGAACATCAGCATCAGTTAGCAACAGCGGAAGCGCCACCGCAGCAGTTCTGAATTTCACCGTCCCCCAAGGCGCGACCGGGGCCACCGGTGCAACCGGGGCCACCGGCGCAACCGGGGCCACCGGCCCTCAAGGCATCAAGGGAGACACCGGTGCAACCGGGGCCACCGGGGCCACAGGTCCTCAAGGAATTCAGGGGACTAAGGGAGACACCGGTGCAACCGGGGCCACCGGAAGTGCGGGTGCGACCGGTGCGACTGGCGCACAGGGTCCGCAGGGCATTCAGGGTATTCAGGGCGCAACTGGCGCTACTGGCGCAGCGGGAACAAATGGCACAAACGGAACGAATGGTACGAATGGAACAAACGGTCAGGGCGTACCTGTCGGCGGAACGACTGGACAGGTTCTCGCCAAAAACAGCAGCACAGACTACGACACGATCTGGTCCGATCCTGGGGCAGCAACTAGCCACACGCACACATCGTTTGCAAATAACCTGCAAATCAACAAGGCAGATTCCAAAGTTCAACTTCTGAACACCACATCTGGGTCTGGAACCGAGGACGGTATGTACCTGCTTATGGCAGATACCAATGTTGGGTATTTGTGGAACGCAGAGACCAACGGTGCTCTTGTGCTTGGCACAGGTGGTGAAGAGCGAGCGCGCATTACTCCCGCTGGTAAGTTTGGTATCGGAACCAACGCACCAAGCCATCAACTTGAGGTAGTTGGTCCAGCAAGCGTAACAGTTGGAGTTAGTGCTGGCGGGTCGGGATTTGCTGAACTAGAACTTGTTGGGCAAGCAGGAAAAAACTACATTACTTCTGACGACACATTGTCATTTGACATTGGCGGAACAGAGCGGGCAACTATTGCCACGACTGGTCTTAACATAACATCTGGAACGCTCTCACAGGGTGGCACAGCAGTAAGCCTTTCTGGTCACTCCCACTCCGCCGCATCAACCTCCGCCTCTGGCGTGGTGCAGTTGAGCGATTCAGTCAGCACTACGGATAGCACGCTTGCTGCAACTGCAACAGCAGTAAAGGCAGCGTATGACCTTACAAATACTGGGCTGGCCTCTTATTTGTTCGGAACCACAAGCGTCAGCAACGGAGAAATTCCAAATGCTCCACATTTTGTCTTTAGTGCTTCGGTGACCACCCTTTCGGGACAAGTGTACTGGACTCGTATTGTTCCGTATCGCACAATCACGGTCAGCAATCTGGCGTTTGGTAACAACACGGCTTCATCTGGCTTGACTACGGCACGATTCGGAATCTATACCCGAAGCGGCGGCACATTCACATTGCAAGCGCGCACAGCATCGGATACAACCATTTTCAACTCTGGCTCCAGCAAGGTGACTCGTGCTCTAAATACCACAGGCGGATACCCTGCAACCTACACAATGACTGCTGGCACGGAATACTGGCTTGCCGTCATTCAAGTCGGAACAACCATTGCACCGCTGATTTACAACAACCTCGTATCTTACTCATCAGGTATTTTTGGAATCCGCTCATACACCCTTGCAAGTCAGTCTGATCTTCCTGCAAGTACGACAGGCGCTTCAAGCGCCACGGCACTTTATTATGGGGCTGTCTCCTAATGGCAGTCATTACTGAGCCAGCCTACCTAGACGAGCAGACTGGTATGCTTACCGAGATCGTCCGAGACGCAGAGACGGGCGAGATTATTGGCAAGAATGAGCGGATGCCCGAGGAGGTTCCAGAGTGAGCGCAGCCGACCACATTGACCAGATTCATGCGCAGGGGTGGACGCGAGTTGACACGGCCCCGGACGAATGGGTAGCCGTTGTCCCCAACGACGACAACAGCGCGTTTGGCGGAACACTTTGGAAGCGCGGTTCCGACGGGGCCGACCATGCTGAAGGCGTAACCGCTGGTCATCCTGTAAGCGCGGCGCTTGACTTTGAGTCCGCCGGCCGTGCGCTTGCTGTCCTCATCAAGAGCGAGAATTCCTAATGCCTTTGTACAGAACGAAAAGCCAGTTGTACTCAGACCAGGAGGCCATTAAGCAGGGCATCCTAGACGACTGCACCTGGGCCTCATGCGCGGCAGCCGTGTCCTTCGCATCGCTTTACACCGTAAACTACAGCGCCGCTGACGGCGTTGCGGCTCAAAAGGCCGTGACCAAACGAGTAGACAAGCAAGGCGTGTCAGATAACGGCGGCAGTCTCCCCGAGGCCGTCAAAGTTATTGCCAAACTCGGTGGCAAGGCTCGCTACGCAAAGTCATGGGACGACGCAATGACGGCAATGAAATCCGGCGCGGCCTTACTTGTGTGGGTCCAGCAGCCCCAGGGGTTCCCAGACATTCACATCAGCAAATGGCATGACAAGTGGAAGAGGTGGTGGTGGGTAAAGCAGAAGCAGCCAACGCGAACTTACGGCCACATGACCAGTAGCGGAATGGATCGCGACACCGGAATCATTTATTGGACCTGTCCCACGAGAGATGAGCGCGACCCGGCCGAAGCCTACGGTGTGCCTGTCACGGAATCTCAATTGCGCCAGATCGCTAACAGCAAGGTGAAGGCCGGCAAGTTGAAGGCTGATTACAAGGCGCTGCTAATCGTCACGCACCCAGGCGGGCAGGTGGCAGTTCAGGCTCCTGTGGCCGTAGCCCCCGTTGCGCCTGTCGTAGCAGCCCCTACAGCCCCTGTTTCCGCCACGCAGAGCGCGGTTGTGAGCACGCCAGCACCGGTTCCCGCCAAGAAAGAGGCTCAGATTGACCCAGCGTTGAGCGCGTCAGTTGACGCTCTCAAGCGGGTAGACTGGGGCGCGAAGGCCGGTGAGGCCGCAGAGGCTATCGGCAACGCGGTTGAATTAACGAAAGGACAAAGCGGAATGAATCGTGTGATTTCAGTTCTTAAGTCTATTAAAGACAACACCGGCATTGACGAGGCCGCAACCGAAGCGGCCCGTGTGTTCCTTACCACCTGCATTGCCATGATGCTTGCAACCGGGTCTCCGCTGCTGGACATGACCTCTGGAGATTTCAGGGTTGTCATCAGCGGCGGACTCAGCGCATGCCTGAATGTGGTCGTGCGCTTTCTACAGCCCACCGATAATCAGTTCGGTGTAAAGACCAAAGAGAAATAATCTCTACGGTAATACGGCAAAGAGGGAGGCATACATGAACAAAGACTTGGAATCCATGCTTGCGTTGTCCGTTGTAAAACGGGCTAAGTGTTGGCGCGAGAAGATTGCAGATGCTGAGTTGGGCAAGGTCGTTGACGAGGCCTTGGCCCACCCCGACATCACCGCTACGGCTGTGACCCTATGGCTTAAGCAGAAGGGCGTAGTGGCCGGGCAGAACACAGTTTCCCGCCACCGACGCGGCGATTGCGCGTGTGCGCGATGAGCGACCGCATTAAGGACCTGCTCGCATTGCAGCAGCAATTAGATGCACGCGCACCAAAGCGCAAGCACCCAGACGGATGGGAGCCAGGCGTTGAACTCAAAGGGGCCAGCGGGCGTATCACCGCGCGATCATTGACCCAAGAGCCGGATTGGACAATGGTGCTAACCGAATTGGGCCTGGACCCACAGGTCTACGATGTGGCCAGGGACACCGTAAGCGTTCGCTCGTGGGATACGCCAACCGCAGAGGGACTTCAGCGCGCGTTCTATTTCCGCGCCGATGTGACCCTAAAGAAAGCGCCGGCTGGCATTGACGAAGCGTTAGAGCGCATGGTCAAGCGCCGAAAGCCCAAGGCGTTGCCCGATACCCCAGGTGAGTCCATGCTGACCGTCGTTATTGGCGACCTACAGATTGGCAAAGAGGGAACGGCCGCAACCATTGACCGATTTGGTCTTGCCATCACAGAGGTGGAAGAGCGATGGGCCGAGTTGCGCCGACAAGGCCGACCGCTAGGTGGAATCTTGGTCCCGTGTCTCGGAGACCTGGTTGAGCAGGTAGCGGGACATTACCCCAATCAAACTTTTACGGCTGAGTTGGACCATGGCCAGCAGGTGCGCGTCATGCGCCGGCTTCTGGTTGAGGCGCTGGTGCGTTGGAGCAAGTTGCCAGGGCTTGCCTCCATTGTGGTGGCCGCAGTTCCAGGCAACCATGGCGAGCAGCGTCCGGTTCTTACAGGGCCAACGGACAACGACGACCTGGCCATTGTAGAAATGGCGGCAGACATCCTGAACGCAAACCCAGAGGCCTTTGGTCATGTGAAGTTTGTGATCGCTCAAAGCCTTACGCAAACCATTCAGCCGATTGAAGGCGGGCCGATCATTGGCATGGCGCATGGCCATCAGTCCGGCTCTGGCGCTACGCCACAGGCGCGCGTGCAGAAATGGTGGAGCGGTCAGGCGCTAGGCCAAACCGCAATTGGCGATGCAGACATTCTGTTGACAGGCCATTACCATTCGTTCCAGTTGGCCACCGTTGGCCGGCGCACCTGGATGCAATGCCCGGCGTTGGACTCTGGCTCTCAATGGTTCACAGAGCGATACGGCATTGGTGATTCTCCGGCCGGCGTGTTGACATTTGTATTGACAAAAAACGGATGGGAAGACCTCGCCGTCTTGAGTTGCGACGAATCCTAAAAAGGCTTGTCAAGCCCCCTGTTTCTGAGCGTGGCACACAACATCTTCACGCTCAGACCTAACAAAGTGTAAAAACCCATGTGCTATACTTGTCTCAGACCGAAGGGTTAGAGGACCAACCAGTCCGCCCCGGTTATGGAGGTACAGGATGAAGGCTCCTGATACAAGTGGATGGGCAGCCGCGATGGCCGCCATCCGGGAGCAGATGCAACCCATCTGCCCAAACAATAGTCGGCATGGGGCAGCCCTACCCGACAGCAAGGGCGCTGCTCGTTGCGCCACCTGCACGGCCCAGCGCGGCCGTCATGCCCGGAGGTGGGCCTGATGCGCGGGGGCAACGGCCCCCGCGCTGAATACCGGATCGGCAAGGTCTTCTACGACGACCATGTGTATCGCGAATGCGGCGCATCCGGCTACATCGTCAATGAGTTCAGCAATGCCTATGTGGTGTCGCTGGACATTGAGGCCCTGGGCGACCTGGTAAGCGATGCGTCTTACTACGCTGACCCGGGCGGCTTTGATCCGGGCATCGGCCTGGCCCACCTGCATGCCGCAGCCCGGCGCACCCTGAAGGCGCTCCGCAAGCAAGGCCCACCCGAAGGCTATGAGTTCAAGCAGACCCGGGGCGGGCTGTTGATTCTGCGCCCGGAATAACGGGGTATTGACAGGGGTTTAGCAGGGGCTGTAGGGTTATGTCAGCCAGGGGAGTTCCCTGGCATTGGAAGGAAGGAAGGTACACATGAAGGCAACAACGGTTTGGAACATTCCGGCTTCGGCCCTTGCGGCTGAATTCTATGGGCGGGCGGAGCGCGGCGATCTTATTCAGGTCCCAACCTACGAGGTGTGCATGTGCGGGTTTAAGTTCACGCATTTGCCCACCGCTCGCATTTGGTATTTCACCCGGCACAAGGTCAACACAACCGTCGTCACGGTTCTGTGCGGCGGTTGCGACCGGCAGACCATTGCAGAAATGGAGCAGCCAAGTGTTTGAGTTGACCGGTGAGGCGCGCGTCCTGGGCCTTAAGGCCTGGGGCGCGCTATCAGAAGACATGCGCGACATGATGCTGGAGTTGATTGCGATGCAGGTACGGCGCGCAGAATGCTGTGAGCCGTATGACTGCATGCACCACGAGATGTGTGGCAGCGACGGCATGTGCAGCGGGTGCGAGGAGGCCGAGCAGTTGGCCTTGGCCACCAGAGAGGTTCCGGCTATCGCGTGGTCTATCGCAAGAGAGGTAGACGACGACGGCAGGAAAGAGGTGATCCGGCAGGAGTTGGACACCATCCGACAATTGGAAGCGGTCGGTGATTTCGCTTCCGCAGAACGAATTATGGAGGCTCAATGAAGGGATTCAAGACGATTAAGTTTGAGGATGTGGAGCACATCTTGGGCAAGCGCGGCCCTGTGGCGCGATTCAATTACGACGAGGCCAGCATCGCGATGGTGTCGGGCGAGGTCGTAGCGGTTGAGGGAGTTGACCGGGATGATGCGGAGCGTATCCGCGCAACCGGCAAGCAAGCCCTGGCCAAGCGATTCCCTAACGGCGTGAAGACGCGCGTGGGATTGCTAAACGGAAAGTGGACGGCGCTGTTTGGCGCGAAGGAGGCAAAGTGAATTACACCTGGAGGGAACTCAACGAGGCACGCAAGCGCAAAGAGCAGGAGCAGGAGCGATTCCGGCTTCAAGTAATTGCGCTTGGCGTTGTCACGCTGGTGTGGATCGCGTTTGAGTTGGTGTCGGCATGAGCGACATTATCTTCTCGCTGCGAAAGCCAACAACGCTAGAGGTTGAGGCCGCTAAATTGCGAAAGCAGAAGCGCGACCGGCTGACGGTAGTTGGCCTTGCGGCTTTGCTCATTGGGCTTGCCGTAATCCTGGGCCGAATCTGATGGCAAAGAGGAAGGCGCGGGAGTTGTCCATGTTCCGATACCTGACAACCATTGGTGATCAGGTGTTCTGGGTGGCTGATGACGGAGAAGGCCCGGTGTTTGCGCGATGGGATGGCCCAGGTCACCCCATCATGTTGTCCATCGGGTCGGCATTCTTCTCGGCTACGACAACGGTTGAAATGAAAGTGGTGGCAACCAGGTCCGACGCAGAGGCAATTCTGCGTTGGTTTGAGAAGGAGGCAGAGCATGAGTCCAGCCGTCCCCAGTAAAGCAATTGACCCGGCTCGCAAGGGCTTAAGCAAATCCACGGTTACCGCTGCCGATTGGTGCGGCCGCAAGGCTGTCTACCTGGAGCAGGTGCGCGACAAGGATGGGCGACGAGTTCACGCGGCCATGCCCGAGCGCGTGCATTTCGGATCAGCCGTTGACGATGCAACGCAATCGCTGATGGTTTGGTACGACACGGACCAACGCCTACGCATGGAAGAGATTTCAATTGCAGCCCGGAATGGCGTTGAGTCCGTCAAGGGCAAGGCGTTCACCGATGCGGTCAATTGGGATGCGTTTCAGGAAGAGGTGGAATTGGCCACGGCGCTATTCGCTGAATGGCTGGTGACCAAATCTGCCCAGGTGTTGCCAATGGGCATGGGCTTGCTTACCCAGGGCATTAACGGCGAGAGCCTATCGGTTAAGTTCCCGAAGGCCGGGCTAGTGATCGGTACACCCGACGCAATCTTTGCGCCGTTTACCGAGCACGCGGTCATCCTGGACATCAAGACCGGGCAGAGGCACAAGTCCATGCTGGACCTGGGCGGATCGGAAATGCGGTTTTACGCGGCGCTGTATGCCAAGCAGTTCCCCAATGCGCCGCTTCCCCGGCTTGCGCTCATGTCGTATTCGCGGCCCAAGGTGGGTTGGAATCTGGTAATCCGACAGGCAACCCCTGATGATGTGGCGCTCGGTGTCATGTCGGCCCAGGTGGTCGCTAAGTCCGTGAAGGGAAAGCCAGAGCACGCAACATTCAACACGCAGCAATGCAAATCGTGCCAGTATGCCGCTCCGCTACCCGATTACGGGTTCGGCGGCTGTGAGGTGGGACTCATGATGTCCCAGAAGGAGGAGAGCAATGGGGAAGCCTGACCTGTCTGATTACATAGATGTTGCATCGCGTATTGCAGCATTCAAGGAAGCGTACCCAGAAGGATCGCTTCAGTCAGAGATGATCCACATGAACGAGAAGGTAGTTGTCTTCAAGGCGTATGCGCACCGTGATCGCGAAGACCTCCGGCCGGGAGTTGGCCATGCGTCGGAGCAGATTCCGGGGGCTACGCCATACACGCGCGGCTCTGAGGTCATGGTGTGTGAAACATCGGCCTGGGGTCGCGCAATTGCGGCTCTTGGCTTTGAGGTAAAGAAAGGCATTGCGAGTCGCGAAGAGGTCTTTGCGGCACAGCAGCGCCAGGTTGCGCAACCAGACCCGATGCAAGAGCGCGAAAACCAGAAGATTAACGATGAGGAGGTTCTGCGCGCGGCGGCCAAGGTGTTTGACGAGCCGGTGCGAACTGCCCCTGAAGGCCAGGAAGAGGTGTACGACATGGCCCTCAAGGCAATTCGCTACATCACTCCCGACGAAGACGCGGCATGCCCCCGGCACAAGTTGGCTTGGGTGCATCGCAACGGCACAACGGCGGATGGCCGCGACTACGATTTCTGGGCTTGCCCGGCTCCTAAATCGTCCGAGGGTTACTGCAAGCAGCGGCCCTCAATCGCGTGGTCAAACGCCAAGAAAGGCTGAGTTTAAGCACGAAATAGGGTATTGACATACGGCTCAGGTGGGTTGAGAATGGGCATAGCCCACCTGGGCTGTTAGTAAGGAAGGAAGGTACACATGGCTGACATGCGGTTCGCGAAGCAGAAGTACCAGGACCTTAAGGACGCGCTAGGCCTCAACGGCGGTGGCTGGGGCAGCAACTCCCGCTCGTGCAGCCGATGCAACGGCGGCACGCGCATTGCCGTCGGGAAGAAGAACATCTTGATCACGGCATGTGTCAACGACACGGTGGCAGTTCAGCAAGCCCTGGACATGGCCGGATTAACCGCAACCTACAAGGCGTTTGTAACCAAGACTGAGGCAGAAATTGCCCGAGGTGCTTGGGAGGGCGGCGAGTTCACCATTAGCCGCGAACATGCGGAGGCTGTGGGCCATTCGCAGATGTTGAACCGGCCATGGACTTTCAACGAAAACATGGGCCTCTAACAGAGGCAGGAAGGGAGGAAGGCAATGGCACGAGTGACGAAAGCAGAATTGGACAACCTCCTGGCGGTGATGAACCGTCGGGAGGTTGACAAGCCCCGACGCGAGTACCCGCAGATTGGTTACTACTACCTGATGGGCGCTTACGGCGGCTCTAAGTTGGTGCAGATTGTCAACGAGCATGGTGGGGTGCGCGATGTGCTCCCACACCTGGGCTACACATCCAAGCGCGAAGTTGCGGCCGGCATCCGCTCATTCTTGATTGGTCGGTTTGAGTTGGAAGACGAGCAGCGCCGAGGGATTGGGGGAGGAAAGTAATGGCCTACAAGACGAACGACAAGAGCCAGGCGCAAATGCTCCTGGCGGCGTTTCATGGTGGCCGCAAGATTACCTCCCTGGAGGCGCTCAAAGACTTTGGCATTGGCCGGCTTGCCGCCAGGGTCTATGAGTTAAAGCAACGGGGCTATGACATTCGGGAGAAGATGATCACGGTAGGTGACGGTAAGCATGTCTCGCAATACTTCATGGAGCACGCAGACCGGCCGAAGAGTTGGTTCTGCGCAACATGCAGCGATCCCGTGATCCCGTCGCAATCAAGCGTGTCAGACATGTATGCAATGGCATCATGCTTGACCTGTAAGAGAAAGGGAGTTGCCGTGTGGCGCTAACCGAGGAGGAACAAGTTGCCAAGGATGTCAAAGATCACGCCAAGCATGGGGCCAATGGGGCCATCGCGGTCTTCTGCGCCTGGTGCGTGGGCGAGGAGCCGTCTAAGGGCTTCTGCATGGTTATGGACTGCCCGCTCCGCGCGTTTAGCCCCTACGAGGTGGGCAAAGGCGCGGAGCGGATCGGCAATTGGAAGAATCCGCACCTACAGCCGCAGTTGACCCGGCTTGAGGTATCGGGCATGGAGCAGGTTGAAGCCTGGAAGGACGATACGGAGGTGGCGGAATGACGGACGAGTACAAGCCCTGCACGCGATGTGCAGCGGAGAATACCGAGACCCTGGACCAGGGTGGGGTGATGCTTTGCGAGCCGTGCCACAACTTTGTGAGTTGCGGCTGTGAAGTGTGCGCCAAGGCGGCCCCAGAAGTGTCGGCTGAATTGGTGATCAAGTGAGCGGCGGGGCCTGGCTTCGTCTGGATGCTCTTGCCTGGCGCTCTGCCAAGGTGGCTGGACTCCCCAACAATGCCTTGCGTTGGTTGTGGATTGTCACGCTGTCTGAGGCCAAACTTCAGAAGCCGGGTGGCGCATTTGGCTCTGAGCGCCATTGGGCGCAGTTGACCGCTGGGGCTGGGGGAGATCGCAAGGGCTTTACCGCGCTGGTCGTCGCGGGCCTCCTGGAGGTGTCTCCGTCGCTCTGCATCCGATGCTTAGAGCCGTTCCATGACTCCCCCGAGGGGCTGGTGGTCGTCCATGACTGGGCCGACTTCCAAATCAACACCAACGCGGAGCGCACCCGCCGGTGGCGTGAGAAGTCCAAGGGTAGTGACGCTCTTGTGACGCACACGCGCGTCACACCGAACGCAAATGTGACAGGGGACAAAGACAATGACAAAGACAATGACAAAAGAGTTATTAGTAATCTAAAGAGTAGGATGAACGGAGTAGCACCAATGAGCGTGGGCGGAATTGTCCGCGACCTAGCGCGAAAGGGGTCTAACCGTGGTTGATGAAGAGCGAAAGCATCGGGGCCGGAAGGCGAACAATGCAGGGAAGCAGTACGAAAGGGATGTCGCCTCCATGCTCCCTGGCGGTAAGCGCGTGGGCATGTATGGCGGCCCGATAGATGTAACCGCTGACCAGGGAATCGTTGCCCAGGTGAAGGTGGGAGCATCGTTCCCCGAAGTACTTAACCGATACCTGGATAAGACCATGGCGGCATCCAAGGCGGATGAGACACCCGTGGTGATTGTCGGCAACCGGCCGGGAGTTGGCGTGAAACGCACACACCTGGTCATCCTGTCACTAGAAGACTTTGTGCGGTTAATCCGATGATTGCTGTGTTGCTCTCGTTGAGCATGGCGCTCAACGCAACGCTGTTACCCGACCCAGCAGTCGGAAAGGCGACTTGGTACGGATACCCAGGGCCTCAGAAATGCTACGACGGAGTACCAAGGACATGTACGCCATACCGAACCAAGGCCCAGGGGGGCTGGCACGACGAGGTGGTGAACTATTGCGCTTTGCCGGGGTATCGCTGGCATAGCGCACCGTTCTGGGTCAAGGTCACAAATGTGGCTACAGGCGCATCGGCTCTTTGTCTCGTTCGGGACAGTTGCGGGTGTGTTGGTGGAGGAATTATTGACCTAAGCCCGGCCGTGTTTCGCAAATTGCGGAACCTGAAGGCTGGTATTGTGAAGGTCCGCATTGAGCGGTATGTAAGGCCAGTAGGAGGGCATGGAAGATGAGCGAAGTATTTGACACGATCAACCTGGACGAGGCGCTAGACAAGAAACTAGACCCGGCCCCAGAAGAGAATCACGCAGAGCATCCGCTGATGCTTATTGGGGGCGACTCAGCCGTGGTTGGGACGACCCTGGTGTTCGTGAATTGCAAAGAGGGCGGCGGCTACCAGCAGACCGTAGTGGTCTATGACCTGGAGCAGTTGGCCAAAAGCATGCACGAGGACAATCACAAGAGCGAGCAGAGCGAATGCAAGGAAGAATGCACAGGCTACGACGATTCGCTGGAATTCTACGAGTACAACTATCTGCGCTACCCGGCGGGCAAAAATGCTCCGCTGTTTCTGGTGCGACATACGGCTGAGGAGATCAACGAGGCGTTCGCCTTGGAATCTGACGCATGGCAGGGGTAAAGGCAAAGCGCGAAGGCGCGGTGAAACCCCCTGTGTGGACGGTGACGGACTGTTCAGCATGCGGCAAGGTGATTGACTACACCGATGCCAAGCGAAGCGTGTTCCCAGGCGTTCGGGTGCTAGTCATCAACTTCAACGGGGCCAAGGGAGGTCGGCGCTACACCTGGAAGCACAAGGCGTGCGCGTGATGAGGCGAGACATTAACCAGTACGGCGAGGGCATGAAGGCATCGGAGTTGGCCCAAACCGACATGGCGTTAGACGAGCAATTAGACCGGCACTTCGTGTGGCATCACTTTCCGCCTGTGCCGGCCAAGATGATCCCGATTGCGATTGAGGCAATTCGGAACATGAACATGGGGATGATGGAGGAAATTGCCCCCCTACCAGGGGAGTTCGTTGTCAGCATTGACCCAAGCATCACACCGTTAGTCAAGGACATCTGCTCCGGCCTTGCGCTGTTCGCCTGGCGCTGCGAATGCGAACCGTGCAAGAAAGGCAGTCCGCATTGGGGCGTAAATCCCGAGTTCGCGTGATCTGCTAATGTCTGCGCGCACGGAGGGAGCGTGACGGAGCCTTCCCCGTCCCCCCTCTGTGCGCTACTACGAGGGAGGAGTTGAAATGGCCATACATGCACACCGATGCAAGAACGCAAGGCCCCCCTACGCTCATGACTTCATGCTATACGACACAGGCGATGGAGAGCATTCTCCGTTTACGGCCATGATGGCGTGCAGGAAATGTGGTGAAGTGCGCAAGGCTCAGGATGAGGCCCTTCCACCAGTAGCCCTAGACGATGTGCTTGCATCGGTATTGGCTAAGCCGGCCGTTAAGCCTAAGCCCAGGGCTAAGCCTGTAAGGCGTAAGGGTTGAGCAATAGAGCCTGTCTTACATGCGGCATGATCCTATCCAGGCTAAGGCAGGGTAGGTGTGAGGAATGCGCCAAGGAGAAACAGGCGACCAAGCCCAATCCTTATCGCAACAGCAGGGAATGGCGCAACCTATCGGCGCGTAAGCGTAAGGAGCAGCCATGGTGCAGCAGGTGTGCCACACAGGGTGACGCATCCAATCCCCTAACGCTTGACCACATCGTGCCATTGAGCATGGGTGGTGCGCTCATACCAGAGGATACGGAGGAAGGCGTGCAGGTGCTATGCAAACGATGCCAAGGAATCGTAGGCGCACGCAAGCATGAGCCTGGGCCATGGCGCGCGTAATCCCTGACACCATGCCACCATACGAGGACACAGCACCCGATGCCGTGCCTGACCCGGGATGGGACGATGACGAGGACAATGAAGAAGAGGAAATCCCTGATGGATTCTAAAGAGCACACGCACAGCGACGAGGCCCAGGATGCAGCACAAACACCCCCCCATTTTTTAGGGAGCGAAACCGGCGACGAT
>Ga0209401_1000264_pt1 | contig 35884 bp, 54 predicted proteins | sample M_140807_MF_Meta_FD_187318 | JGI IMG/M metagenome (GOLD analysis project Ga0209401, IMG submission 187318) | Freshwater microbial communities from Lake Montjoie, Canada to study carbon cycling - M_140807_MF_MetaG (SPAdes) (version 2) | ecosystem: Environmental > Aquatic > Freshwater > Lake... | reverse complement strand
TTTAAGTTCGTCAATTTGTTTCTGTAATCGTTCAATGGCTAACCTACACCTGTCTTGCTGGCGTTTATCCTTGGAATTGTTTAATACATGGGTTTGCCAATAGATACTGTTTTCTAGCGTTTTAATCATGTTAATACCTCTATCTCGTGGTATTGGCTAATCCCGTCCGATAGGTCTAGCCTGTCCCCTTTATTAAGTTTTAAAATGTAATGCCGGTTCTCTGCCGTATACCCGTTATCATCATTAAAGTAGTGAAATTCTTGCACTTCAAAATGGTCAAATTCTAGGTATTTGCCAGCACTACCCCACTTGCATAAATATTTAGTCATAATTTTCCTCTAAAGTATCAAAATAATCATGCTCAACAATTCCGTGGTCTAAGCATAAATCCACGAATTTATCCGCTAGTTCTTTATTTGAAATAATAGCGTCAATTAATAACTGCTCAAATTGGCATCTATCCTCAAACTCTATATCTTGCCCAGCCCAATCAAAATTATCTGTTAATCGTGCTATGCAAGCGTAAACCCAATTATCTAATTCAATATTTTGCATTTTTACAATCCTTTTAAAAGTTCGTTCATTTTTATGCCCTGTTTAGATAAAGTTTTATAGATATTTCTTGCATTTGGTGGCGTAAATTTGGATAACCTTTACTAAACCATAAAACAAGCAAGCGTTCCGTATCGTTTAATAATGGGTTTTTAAATACCCGTTTTAATACTGTATCGTTCCAATAATTGCCTGTTGCTATGTTCGATAAATGCTGGCTCAGTCTAATATATTTCATTGTGTCCCTTTCTTGCCCGCTTTTTAGGGCGGGCGGTTAGTTTAATAGTCTTGTAAGTAATCCTCTAGTGAAGTAATCAATCCATCGAAGTCCTCGGATTGTCCTAAAAATTCGGCTAACATAAATACAGTTCCCGTATCCGTTCCAAAATCATCCGCTAAGTTCTCAAGATACTCTTTGCGGTTCTTAAATCCGTTTTCTATATAAACATTCATATAACCCCCTCAAGTGTAAGATGCAAAATAGCATCCATTAACCCGCATTAAACGGGCTAACGGCTATTATTTTTTGATTGCTAGAATAAACTTCCCGCAACAATTAACCACTTCATAACCCTTGAAAGTGTCATCCTCAAACGGGTAAAATCTATCATCCCCGCCAAGGGTAAACCAAGCCTGTTTAATTCCTTTGTGGTTATCGTTCCAAATGTCCCGTAATGGTATTCTTTCCACGGGTTGAAAACTCTGCTCTGCGCTTGGCATTACACAATCTACCATGCCATCAAAACGGGATAAATTTTGAATATATAAATTATCATTTTTCTTAATAAAACTTTTTATAGTGGTCATTGTAATTTTCATATTGCACCTATTAATTTGTTGAGTTGATTGGCTAAAGCGTGGTTATTGTAGGATTGAAAAACAATCCCGCCCCCGTATTGTTTATTATGGAATTTACGCCCGCCTAATTTTCTAGCGGTTTTTAGTGCGTTCTCATAATCATTATTTAAGTTTAAAAAGTGGATAACATAACGGGGATTGCCGTTCGTGTCATTGTTTACCCGTGTAAAACTATCGTTTGTAATCATGGTTTAACCTTTCATTGGTTGGGTTTGTGATATGTGGAATACTGAAACATTTTTAGGGCGTTTGTATTCTGTCCCGTCTTTTGCTTTCATGTTTACCCAAGTTAATATTTTTACGCCCGTCTCATAGCGTTTTACTCTGCGCCCTTTGGCGTTCCATGCCTGTAAAGTCAATACATTTACCCTAGGGTGTATTTCCTCGGCTGGTAATCCCTTGGACTGAAAGCCCGCCATTATGCGCCCATAATTCATCATGGAAGTATTGCCGGTTGCCCGTTCTAGGGCTATTTGTGCGTATTCGTTCATATTGTCCTTATGTATAATTTAAATTCGATACAGTCCGCATAAAGCCCGCTTACTTCGTCAATGTCAAAATAACTATCTTGCTCATAATCGTCTAGCATTAAATCCATAGTGGTATTTTCTACACCTAGATAATTGTTAAGGTTCTCAAAAAATTCGTTTAACTGTTTTTCCTCGGCATCATCTAAACCGGAATAATCCCCGTTCACAATTGCGCTGGCATAGTGGCTGGCTATGTTAAAAGTGTAATAATCATTCATGTTTTAATCTTCCTTTGCGTATTGTTCGCATTTATCAATATAAGTTGGTGCTATTGTTTCCCCGTAAAATTTGGCAAAATTAAAAAGTGCATCCTCTAGTTTTCCGTCAAGTTCGCACCTTAAAATTTTGGAAGTAATAAAAGCACTTGCCATCTTTTCGGTATATCCTCTTTCCATTAAGCCGGCTAAAATCCCGCTTAGAATGGAATCCGCTACCCGTGGATAACTGAGTGCTGGCGTTCTATTCATACATAACATATCGCCCATAGGCTTAAAATAAATCATGCTATAAACTCCCTTGGTTGGTGGCGGGTTTCCCCGCCTCTAAGTTAAATTGTGTAAGTATTAGTTTGGTTTTTGCACTCAAAAGAACTTCTATATATCCCTCATTCTCTCTTCTGTATTTCCAAGAATCTAATTCATTAAATGATTGCGCTTGTTTAAACATTCTTCCAATTTCATTATTAATTGATATAACAATCCAATGCAATTCGTCATGTGTAAGTTTTTCATTTTGCATAGTTATTAACTCCCTTTAACTGTGTTTAATAAAATTTGGTTGTAATGGTTCTTTTGTTCTTCGTTTAATAAATTACCCATATTATTTAAAGTTGGCGTAATTACTTCGAATGTAAAGCCCATATTCTTGGCCGTGTTAATCGTGCCGGTTGTCAATGTTTTAGTGCCGGCTAATTGTGCCAAATACTTGGCGGTATCATTCACGGGATAAACTGCTCTATTTCCGTAAACTTCTTTTATTTCTACTTGTGCGGTTGTGTTCATATAATCCCTTAGTTGGTGGCGGGTTTCCCCGCGTATTAATTAAAAATTCCAGCAAGTGGCATTAAGTTCTTTGGCAATTTTGCGAGCCTCTCGTTTGCCTGATACCCTGTATTGTTTGTCTAAACTGCTAGGCTTAGGAAAATCTACGCTAATGCTTAAAATATTTCCTTTTCTTTTTGATACCCAATAATGTGCAAATAATTTCATGGTTAAACCCTTTATTTATATGGTTAAGATAACTACAATGTATTACTATAAAACTAATTCATGTGTAGATATTATCATATAAAATGGGCTTGTCAAGTGTTTTATTTACATTTTATGTAATTATTTTATTAGGACATTCCCTCATGGTTTTATATACAGTAAAGCCCGCATTGTGTTTAGTTCTAAGATGATGGTAGAATATTCTTACTTTATACCCTATACATAAGACAATGATTACGAAAAAGCCCGCCAATAAAATTAAGTTGAATAGAACACAAATAAGGGAAGGACTAAAACAATTCCCTATAGAGTCTCTAATAATGGGTGAGGGTAAGAAAAGAACACTCACAACAAAACAGAGGGGTTTTATTAAAGATGTCGCCATGGGTAAAACTAAAGCCCAAGCCTACAGGGATAACTATAACTCTAAGAGTAAAAAACAATATCAGGGTAATGAGGCGCACAAGTTGGCAAGTAACCCAACAATACACAATGAGATAGAGGCGTTCAAGTTGGCTATTGAGGCACAGGCACATTATGAGAGTTCGAACTTGAAGGCACTCATATTGCACCAACTAACAATCCACGCCCTTAGTCCTGAAACACCGCCCGCCACTCGTGTCCGTGCGCTCGAACTGCTGGGAAAGTCTTACGATGTCGGCTTATTCGTAGAACGGAAGGAAATAACCACTATTAATAGTTCATTCGATGCTAAGAATAAACTAATGAAACAATTAAAAGATGCACTCAGCCGGAACGCCATTACAGTAGATTACGCCATGACGGGTGAGAGTTTACTAGAGGAAATTAAGGGAACGCCCACGCCTAACCAATCCGCAGAACCGCAGACGCACCGCACCCCCACAACCCAAAACGGGCGCACCGACACGCCAGCGGATATGCATACTATTCCACACGCTAAATCACCACAAAATGACGCAGAACCCATTGATTCTATTGAAGAAAAAGAGCAAGTGGTAACGTTACCACATGACATAAACGACATTAACATTGATGCGCAAGTCATTGATTCTAATGAAGAAAAAAAAGAGGAGGGGGAGGGGGTATTAAATGTTTGGGAAGAGTCTGAAGATACTGTACAGGAACACCCCCCCGTCAATGTTTGGAGAGAAAAGGGGGTGGGGGGTGGAAAATGAAGAATTTAAGAGAAAGATGCGTTCTGTAGACGTAGACAAGGCTATAGAGTTGATGTTAGAGTTCCAACGCCGCTGGGAATTAGCGGGCGTGATTGCAAAGGGATGGATAGCTAGTGCGCAAACGAAGACGAGACAGAAATGACACCACGACAGAAAGAGATCTATATGATTATTGATGAGTTCTGGAAGTCATATGGGTATGGCCCATCAGTAGACGAAGTAATGTATATGGCAAATGTCAACGGTAGGGGCAACATTCATCGAATTATGAAGCGCCTTTGTGAGTTAGGTCATTGTAAGCGGATGCCAGATAAAGCACGGACTGTCAGACCTTTAGGGATAGTGATGCGTAATTTATGAATCTTGAACAGATCTTAGAGAAGCTTCCGCCGGGCGAGAGGGAAGAGATATTTCGAGCAGCAGCGCAGTGGATAGCCAGTGAAGATATGGAACGGGCGCAGGAAAACTTTCTACCGTTTGTAAGAATGATGTGGCCGGGCTTTATAGACGGCAGACACCACAAGGTCATGGCAAAGAAGTTTGAGGAGATCGCCGCTGGAAAGACGAGACGGTTAATCATTAACCTTCCTCCTCGACATACGAAGTCGGAGTTTGCGAGTTATCTTCTGCCGGCGTGGTTTCTAGGAAAGTTCCCAAATAAGAAAATCATTCAATGTTCGAATACGGCAGAGTTGGCCGTAGGGTTTGGTAGGAAAGTAAGGAATTTAGTTGATGGAGATCATTATGGTAAGGTATTCCCAAATGTCAGTCTTAGACACGACAGTAAAGCTGCTGGTCGGTGGTCCACTAATTCTAATGGTGAGTATTTTGCTATTGGTGTGGGCGGGACTGTTACTGGTAAAGGAGCTGATCTGCTTATTATTGATGATCCACATTCCGAACAAGAAGCAGCGTTAGCCGCCGGCGACCCTTCTGTCTTTGATAAGGTCTATGAATGGTACACATCAGGTCCACGACAGCGACTCCAACCGGGCGGTAGTATAGTAATTGTGATGACAAGGTGGTCTAAACGGGACTTAGTGGGAAAAATACAGCGGGCGAGTTTAGAAAGAGATGGGGATAACTGGGAGGTAATAGACTTTCCTGCAATTTTGCCGAGTGATAAACCGTTATGGCCAGAATTTTGGAGTTATGAAGAGCTTGAAGCGTTAAGAACTGAACTTCCGCTATCTAAATGGCAAGCACAGTACCAACAAGATCCTACTTCTGAGGAAGGAGCGATTATAAAAAGAGAGTGGTGGCAGATTTGGGAGCCAGAAAGACCGCCAAAATGTCAATTTATCATCCAAAGCTGGGATACTGCCTTTACAAAGACGGAAAGAAGCGACTATAGTGCGTGTACGACATGGGGAGTTTTCTATAAAGACGAAAACGAGGCCGACCCGCACGTTATTCTTCTCGATGCGTTTAAAAGACGTATGGAATTTCCAGAATTAAAGGAAAAAGCGATGGAACATTACCGAGAATGGGAGCCGGATGCGTTTGTAGTAGAGGCAAAAGCGTCTGGTGCACCACTAATCTATGAACTTCGGGCGATGGGGATACCTGTCCAAGAGTTTACACCGACAAGAGGTAATGATAAGATAGTGCGAATTAATAGTGTATCGGATTTATTCTCATCTGGTAAAGTCTGGGCACCGCCAACAAGATGGGCGGAGGAAGTGATCGAGGAAATGGCGGCATTTCCCAATTCAGACCACGATGACTTAGTGGACAGTAGTACACAGGCGTTGATTAGATTTAGAAAAGGTGGATTTTTAAGACTTCCCTCTGATGAGGAGGATGAAGTAAGATCCTTTAGACGTAAAGCGGCATATTACTAAGGCATATCATGATTGAAAAAAGTTTATACGCAGCTCCTCTTGGGATAGAAGAAGAAATAATGCCCGATATAGAGATAGAGATAGAAGATCCTGTGGGTTTAGAATCTTTAGAGATTGAGATTGATGTTGAAGACAGCTTTGATGATAATCTAGCAGAAGAAATAAGTGAGAAAGAATTAGTCCAAATAGCTGGCGACTTATTAGCTGACTACCAAGACGATATTGATGCTAGGAAGGACTGGATCCAGACCTATGTAGACGGACTTGAGCTTTTGGGAATGAAGATTGAGGAAAGAACAGACCCGTGGGAAGGTGCTTGTGGAGTATATCACCCCCTCTTAAGTGAAGCTCTTGTTAAGTTCCAAGCTGAAACCATCATGGAAACGTTTCCAGCTGCGGGTCCGGTCAAGACTATGATTATCGGGAAAGAGACTCCCGAAAAGAAGGACGCTGCCATACGAGTTCAAGAAGATATGAACTATCAGCTTACGGATGTAATGACAGAATACCGCCCTGAACACGAGCGAATGATTTGGGGACTAGGACTTTCTGGTAATGCATTTAAGAAGGTCTACTTTGATCCCTCTCTGAATCGGCAAGTTTCGATGTTTATTCCGGCAGAAGATATAGTCGTACCTTACGGGGCTTCTAGTCTAGAACAGTCTCCACGAATAACCCACATTATGCGAAAGACCGAGAACGAGGTAAAGCGTTTACAGTTTGCCGGATTTTATCGGGACGTAGATTTGGGTGAGGCCAGCTCTTCATTAGACGAAGTAGAGAAGAAGATCGCAGAAAAGATGGGCTTTCGAGCTACCACAGATGACCGCTATAAACTTCTCGAAATGCACGTTTATCTAGACTTAGTAGGATATGAAGACGAAGAAGATGGCGAACCAACAGGAATAGCCTTACCATATGTAGTAACTATAGATAAGGATTCAGAAACTATCCTATCTATACGGCGTAACTGGAGGCCAGAGGATGATACACATCAGAAGAGAAATCATTTTGTTCACTATGGTTATGTGCCGGGCTTTGGTTTCTACTGTTTTGGTCTTATCCATCTTGTTGGTGCTTTTGCCAAGTCTAGTACTTCCCTTATACGGCAACTGGTGGATGCAGGAACCTTATCTAACTTACCGGGCGGATTTAAAACCCGTGGATTGCGAATCAAAGGTGATGATACCCCGATAGCTCCGGGCGAATGGCGGGATGCGGATGTTCCAAGTGGGGCGCTCAAAGACAACTTAATGAGTCTGCCGTATAAAGAACCAAGTCAGGTCTTATATAGTCTACTAGGAACTATTGTAGAAGAAGGCCGCAGATTTGCCTCAGCAGCGGATATGAAGATATCTGATATGTCAGCCAATTCTCCTGTTGGAACAACTTTAGCCATCTTAGAACGTACCCTTAAAGTAATGAGTGCAGTACAGTCTCGTATTCACTACTCGATGAAGCAGGAACTTAAGCTCCTCAAAGAGATAATCCGTGATTACACCCCTGAAGAATACGATTACGAACCCGAAGAAGGAAGTCCACGGGCTAAACAGTCAGATTATGACTTAGTTAACGTTATTCCAGTTAGCGATCCAAACGCCGCAACGATGGCACAGAAGATTGTGCAGTATCAGGCCGTTCTTCAGTTAGCACAGGGCGCACCACAGATTTACAATCTACCGCAATTACATAGGCAGATGTTAGATGTGCTGGGTATTCGAAACGCCCAAAAGTTAATCCCGATGCAAGAGGATAGAAAACCCAAAGATCCTATTACTGAAAATATGGATGTACTTAATAGTAAGCCCCTTAAAGCTTTCATTTATCAAGACCACGAAGCGCACATTACTGCCCATACTAACTTCCTAAAAGATCCGCTAACAGCAAAGGTTATTGGTCAGAATCCACAAGCACAGGTAATGACGGCAGGTTTACAGGCACATATAGCGGAACACTTTGGATTCAAGTATCGCCAGTTAATAGAACAGCAGTTAGGCGCACCGTTACCGTATCTCAAAGAAGACGAAGATACAATTCCGGAAGAGTACGAAGTCCAGATTTCTAGACTGATTGCTCAAGCCTCTATACAGTTACTCCAATTAAATCAATCACAGGCAGCTCAAGAACAGGCTCAACAGCAAGCTCAAGATCCGATTATTCAAATGCAACAGCAAGAATTACAGATCAAGATGCAAGACGTTCAGCGCAAAGCCCAGAAAGATCAAGTGGATGCACAGCTTAAAGGCGAACAGATACAGGTTGAGAGAGAACGAATACAGTCTCAAGTCGATATAGAAGGACAAAAAGCGGGGATTAAGATGTCTTACGACAAAGACAAATTAGACCGTGATAGTGAGATGCAAGCTACACAAATGGGTATTGATATAGCAGCCGCTAGAGAACGAAACGCAGGGAATAGACAATGACAGAGTTAGAAATAATTGTTCAACAACTAGACGAAAAAGTTAAACAGTTAAACGAAGCAGTAGTAAACGGTAATTTTGAGAAGTTTGAAGATTACAAAAAAACGTGTGGTGAGATTCGGGGTCTGCTCACTGCTCGTGGTTACGCATTAGACCTGAAGGATCGAATAGAAAAGGCAAACGATGAATGACCTAGCACAGGCAGTAGATTTATCTTTAGTTCTTAATAAAAGAAGCGAAGAGAAGGCAACACAGCTCCCAAAGCCCTCTGGATATCGCATACTCTGCGCCATTCCGGAAGCGGAAAAAGAGCATGACGGAGGCATCCTCAAATCAGACGAAACAATGCGAAATGAAGAAACGCTTACGACAGTGCTGTTTGTAATAGATTTAGGACCCGATTGTTATTTAGATAAAGTTAAGTTCCCAACTGGGCCGTGGTGTAAGAAGGGTGATTTTATCCTTGTACGCCCCCACGCAGGCACAAGACTAGTCATACATAATAAAGAGTTCCGCATTATCAATGACGATACAGTAGAAGGTGTAGTTTCCGACCCCCGTGGTATTAGACGAAAATAAGGAGTTTACGATGGCAGAAAATAAATTAGGCTTTGACGAATTTAAGTATCCAGACGAAAAGATAGAAGTTGAGGTGGAGAGTGACGTTCCCAAACAGGATCGTGGCAAAACTCCTTCTGAACCTGAGTTTGTTGAGAGCATGGAAAAGGATGAACTTGATGAATACTCTGAGGCCGCTAAACAAAAGATAGCTGGATTTAGGAAGATTTATCACGATGAACGCCGTGCTAAAGAAGAGGCTGACCGTGAAAGACAAGAAGCTATTAATATAGCCAAACAGCTTTTTGAGGAGAATAAATCTTTAAAAGGCAGAGTTACCAACAGTGAGAATTATGCTGTTGACTCTTACAAAACCGCCGCCCAGCGTGAAATGGAGATGGCAAAGCGGGAATATAAAGAGGCTTATGACTCCGGAGATGGCGATAGGTTAGTCGAAGCACAGGAAAAAATGACTACCGCCCGCATTAAATTAGATAGGGCAGATAATGTTGCGCAAAATATGCAACAAAAAAATGCTTTACAACAAGAAAGAAATGAAGTAAAAATACAACAACAGCCGGAAAGACCACCCCGTGATCAGAAAGCTTCCTCATGGCAAGACCGAAACTCTTGGTTTGGGCAAGATGATGAAATGACAAGTCTAGCTTTAGGGCTACACGAAAAGCTTGTCAAAGAAAATGGAATGGCTTATGCTACGACTGACGAGTATTACAAGCGTATTGACGAAACAATGCGCAAAAGATTTCCTGAAAACTTTGAAGAAGCTGAAGACGAGAAGCCTCGACAAAAACTTAGTAACGTAGTTGCCCCAGCGAACCGAAGCACATCCTCGAAAAAGGTAAAGCTTAATACTTCGCAGCTATCGATAGCTAAAAGGTTAGGTCTAACGCCAGAGCAATACGCCCGTGAACTAGTAAAAATGGAGTCTTAATATGACAACGAAACCAAGAGAAATAGAAACCCGTGAGTTTACGGAACGTGTAAAAGTTTGGAAACAAGCAGAGCTTTTACCAGAACCAGACAAGCAAGCAGGTTATAAGTACCGATGGATACGAGTAGCAACGCTGAATCAAGCCGACCCAAGAAATCTTTCATCGAAATTGAGAGAAGGATGGGAGCCTGTAGGTATTGAAGAACAGCCACAGATGCAAATGTTGATAGATCCCAATAGTCGATACAAAGAGAATATTGAGATCAGTGGATTATTACTCTGCAAAACGCCAGAAGATTTAGTTGATCAACGGAACAGTTTCTTCCGTAATCAAGCAGAAAATCAGATGGAGGCCGTAGATAATAGTCTTATGCGCCAAAGTGATCCACGGATGCCACTCTTTAAAGAGAGTAAGTCTACGACCACATTTGGTAAAGGTAATTAATTTAACTTAGGAGTTTAATATGGCTTATCCAACTGTAAGCGCTCCGTATGGACTAAAACCAGTCAATTTAATTGGCGGTCAGGTCTTTGCAGGGGCAACTCGTCAGATGGAAATTGCAAGTGGCTATGCTACGAACATTTTCTATGGCGATTTAGTAAAACGTATTTCCGATGGAACGATTGAGAAAGATACTGGCACAACTACAGCTACACCTTGCGGTGTATTTTTAGGTGTTAGTTTTACTAACTCATCTACTGGGCAAGTACAGCAACAACAGTTCTACCCAGCAAGTCAGGCAATCAAATCTGGAACGAAGATTTTTGCAGTCGTTGCGGATGATCCTGATACATTGTTCCAAGTAGTTTCTTGTTCTTCAACCACAACTGTAGCTGGAATGGGTATTTCTGCTATTGGTAATAACATTGCTTTAATTCAAAACGCTGGTTCTACCACTACTGGTAATTCCGCTGTAGCGATTGATGAAGGAACGCAAGCTACTACTAATACTCTACCTATTCGTATTATTGATGTGGTAAGAGATACAGCAACTGGCACTGACACATTTGTTGAGTTTATCGTTAAGATAAATGCGACTATGCATCAGTATAACAACTCAACTGGCGTATAAGGGAGCAACTAAATGGCTATTTCAAGAGCGCAGCTACTTAAAGAGTTGCTTCCCGGACTAAACGCTTTGTTTGGTTTGGAGTATGCAACGTATGGCGAACAACACAAAGAAATCTATGCATCAGAGACTTCTGAGCGTTCGTTCGAAGAAGAAACAAAACTGTCTGGCTTTAATGCTGCACCGGTCAAAAACGAAGGTTCTGCCATCGCTTATGACAATGCACAAGAAGCTTTCACAGCTCGTTATAACCACGAAACTATTGCCCTTGGCTTTAGCTTGACTGAAGAAGCAATCGAAGATAACCTCTACGATAGCCTATCATCACGCTATACCAAAGCATTAGCTCGTGCAATGGCTTACACTAAGCAAACTAAAGCAGCTTCCGTCTTAAACAACGGTTTCTCTGCTGGTGTTTATGCTGGTGGTGATGGCGTGGCTTTATTCAGTACGTCACATCCATTGGTTTCTGGCGGCACAAACAGCAACACTCAATCTACCCCTGCTGACTTGAATGAGACTTCTTTAGAAGCCGCTGTCATTCAAATCGCTGCTTGGACTGATGAGCGTGGCTTGTTAATCGCCGCTAAACCTCGTAAGCTAGTTGTTCCACCTGCATTACAGTTCGTGGCTACTCGTCTATTAGAGACACAGCTCCGTACTGCAACAGCAGACAACGACATCAACGCTATCGTAAGCAATAGTTCAATCCCAGAAGGTTATACAGTAAATAACTATCTGACTGATACAAATGCTTACTTCATCTGCACCGATGTACCAAATGGTATGAAGCATTTTGTTCGTACACCTTTGAGTAACTCGATGGACGGTGACTTCGATACAGGTAACGTCCGTTACAAGTCTCGTGAGCGTTATTCTTTTGGATTCTCGGATCCATTAGGAATGTTCGGTTCGCCCGGAGCGTAAAAAGAAGGGGAGATAAAACTCCCCTTTTTCATTTATTTGTAGTATGATTATTTATCTGGGTAATACCAGCTTATTAAACTGCACCCAGCAGACGATATACCGATTAATAGGCTTAACTTGTATATAGGAGAATTAATATGGCTCGCACCACATTCCAAGGTCCACTTCGTTCATTAGGTGGCATTTATCAACAAGGTCCAGCAACTATTGTTGAAATTACAACCAGCACTACCCTAAGCCCAGAGGCTCATGGTGGACGTATTATTTCCGTAGGTGGTTCTTTAGCGGCTGCTTTAACTTTAACTTTACCAACCATTAACTCATCTGCAAACCCAACCACTTCCGGCCCCGGTCAAGATCCAAGCACGCTGAACAACGAAGGCGTGGTGTACACCATTTGGGTTCCAACCACAATCTCTACTTCTTCCTTGAAGATTGGTACTGACGGCACAGATAAGTATGTAGGCGCTATATTGTCAATTGACACTGATTCAACAGACGCAGCCCGTGGCTTCGTTGCTGGTGCAAGTGATGACTTTATTAACTTTAACGGTACAACCACTGGTGGAGTTGCAGGTACATTTGTACAGATCTACGCAATTACTGCACTAAAGTATATGGTTACAGGCACAGTGCTAGGTTCTGGTACTGTTGCTACTCCGTTTGCTACTTCTTAATTAATCTGGGGATAGCCCCTTAACTTTTGGAGATTAATTATGGGTATGCAATATGACGTAAAACAAGGACACCTAAATCAAAGTGGATTTTTGGTGTTGGGAAGAAATCGTGTCAAAGGGCTTTCTTTTGTGGGTACTGCTACCGCAGGACAAGTCACGCTATTTGATACAACTACAGCCCCAGTAACCACAGCAACCTACGGACGCTCTGGAACAACAGTCACCGTTACGCAGTCTGCTCATGGACTAACCACAGGACAGGTTATTGGGATTGAGTTTGGTATTGGTACAGGTGGCGCTGCGACTAATGGTAACTATGCGGTTACAGTATTAACATCTAGCACTTTTACTATTACCGATATTAATACTGGAACTATCACAGCTAGTCCAGCCGCAGTCTATACCACGGGTAGATGGTTACTATCGTATGACGTAAGTGCAACAGATATATTTAATAATGCACCATTAATTCCCGGAGAAGGTGTTGTAGCTGTAAGTGGTATCTATGCTTACATGGTTAACTTACTGGCAGTTAATATTTATTATGGCTAAAAAGTCTCCGTCCCTGTCTATTGGTAGAGGTGAGAAACTGCCTGTATCTAAAGGGGCGGGTCTTACTGCAAAAGGCAGAGCTAAGTATAATGCGGCTACGGGGTCTAATCTAAAGGCTCCGCAACCGCAAGGCGGTGCAAGGAAGAAGTCGTTTTGCGCTAGGATGTCAGGGATGCCCGGACCAATGAAAGACGAGAACGGCAAACCAACAAGGAAGGCTGCGAGTCTAAAAAGATGGAAATGCTAAACGTGATGGAGTTATGGACAAGCGGACTGACTATACTAATAGCAGTCATAGCCTATATGATGAATGAGAAGTTTACAGAGTTAGCCCGTATCGGTATTTTGTTAAACAAAACAAGAGAAGAGGTAGCCCGTGATAACGTCACTAAAGCAGAAGTTGACCGGATTGTTGAACACATTGATGCAAGGTTTAACAAGCTTGAAAACAAAATTGACCAGCTTATTTCGAGGTAAACAAAATGGCTAAAGTAAAAGACCCAATATTCGCCTTCTTAGAAGCTGAAGAAGATGCTGCTTATGCTAAAAGTCCGTTAGGAAGAGCAAAAGGAACTGGATTAGCAGCACTGAGTAAGTTTGCTGATAGAGCAAGAGCGAACGAAATAACAGAAGCAAAAAAGCCATCTATTAATTACAGAACAAACATTCCTAAAGTTGGCGAAACAAAGCCTGAAATTGAAAAAAGAAGTATTAACTTAAACCCAGACTATGCAGCAGATGACGAATTAAGACAAATTAATTCAAGAATGCAATCCGCTGAAATGCATAAAGGTGGTAAGGTTAAGAAAATGGCTAGTGGTGGCAAAGTTTCTAGTGCTTCTAAACGAGCTGATGGTTGCGCAGTCAAAGGTAAAACAAGAGGACGGATAATATAATGGCTGATATGGAAGAGTTTTCAAACGCATTAAAATCTGGTAAAACTACAGATAAAGGAATGCTTCGCAAACCAGATAGAGATTATGATTTTAAAATGGATGGTAAAGAAGTAAAAAGTGTACCTTTAAGAAAACCAACTGGAAGTGATACAAAAATTAAAACAGGAATAGAAGGATTTGATGATATTCCAATGGACAAAATAAAATCAATGAAAAAAGGCGGATCAGTATCTAGTGCGTCTAAGCGTGCTGACGGTTGTGCAGTTAAAGGTAAAACTAGAGGTAGGATGGTGTAATGCCAAGTAGCAGTAAAAAGCAGCACAATTTTATGGAAGCAATTGCTCATAATAAAGCTTTTGCTAAGAAGGTAGGTGTCCCACAGTCCGTGGGGCGTGATTTTTCAAACGCCGACAAAGGCAAAACTTTTAAAAAAGGTGGTGATACGATGGCTTCAAAAATGGATCCAAGAATGATGGCAGCAATGATGGCCGCTAAAAGACCGGCAATGCCACAAAGAGCGCAAATGCCTGTAGGCGGACGTATGGGTATGGACAATCAAATGGGGCAAGCTGGTAGACCGATGCCCGGAACTCCTGCAATGCCAATGAAAAAAGGTGGTATGGCAAAAAAACCTGTAAAGAAAATGAATATGGGTGGTATGGCTAAAGGTGGTGGTGTTGAAGTCAAGGGTAAGACCAAAGGCACTATGGTAAAAATGAACATGGGTGGTATGCCTATGAAGAAAATGACTAAAGGCGGAAGGGCTTGCTAAATGAAACCTGTTGATGCTAAGAAAAATCCCGGATTAGCTAAGTTACCCACAGAAGTTCGTAACAAGATGGGCTATATGAAAAAGGGTGGAATGACAAAACACCCTATGAAAAAGGGCTCTAAACGAATGAAAAAATTTGAGGATGGCGGATACACTGGCGATGATGAGATAGTTAAATACCGTATGGGTCAATTAAAAGATCCCGGAATTGATCTATTTAAATTAGTAAGAGGCGAAGATCAAATAGCTAAACCTGTCCAACTTGATAAAAAACCTGCTGAAATTAAAACAGAAACTAAAACTATAACAACGCCAATAATAGAGGCCGGTGTTGAAGAAGAAACAAGTGTTAGAAGCAAACCTACAGCTTCACCTAAAAAACAAACTTTTGGCGAAGCGTTTAAAAGTGCAAGAGCTGGCGGTGGCAAGACATTTACTTTTAATGGAAAGTCTTACACTACAGAATTAGCCAAACCAAAAGCAAAAGAACCTGCATATGATGCAGCAGCGGCAGAAGAGTCATATGCCTCAAGTATGGAGAAATCAAATCCTGATTATCGTGCGGTAATGAAGAGACTAAATAGTCCTGAGTTTAAATTAGCAAAAGAATCTGGCGCAATAAAAGGTACACCTTTTGAAGATTTTGAAAGAGAAGACCGTATTATTAAAAATCAAAGAAGTTTAATGGGTAAGAAAAAAGGCGGCACAATTAAAAAGATGGCTAGTGGAGGGAGCGTTTCTAGTGCATCTAAAAGAGCCGATGGATGCGCAGTTCGTGGAAAGACAAGAGCCTAATTATGTCAATAATGAAAATGTTAAAAGATACCAGTGACAAGGTAAGTGAAGTTACTGATAAGTATAAATTAGCAAATCCTATAGAAGTAATTAACGAAGAGCTTGGCGGAGAAACTCGTGAAGAGTCTAAAGCCCGTAGAATAAAAGCAAAAGAACCCGTTAAAGAAATTGTTATAGAGAAAGAAACAATCATAAAGCCTAGCAAATATAAAGCTGGTGGAAACGTTTCCAGCGCCTCTAAACGTGCTGACGGCTGTGCTATTCGTGGAAAGACCCGTGCATGAGATCCTCTCGTGGAATGGGAGATATAAACCCATCTAAAATGCCCGGTGCTAAAAAGAAAGCTCGTAGAGATGATACGGACTTTATGCAATTTGCTGAAGGCGGTTTAGCTAAACAGGCGGCTACGGCAATTGCTATGAAAGAAAAGGGTATTAAACCTAAGAAAATGGCCGCAGGTGGACAGTCTAAAGTAAACGAAGCTGGTAACTACACAAAACCAAGTTTGCGTAAACGTATATTTAATAGCATCAAAGCCTCCGCAGTACAGGGTACGGGTGCGGGGCAGTGGTCAGCCAGAAAAGCACAATTGATGGCTAAACGGTATAAAGCAGCAGGAGGAGGTTATCGTGATTGAAAGTAAACATAGTACAACTTGTTTTATATATGATAATGGTCCTTGTGATTGTGGACTAGATGAGTATATAACTGATGAACAAATTGATATGGAGCTTCTTGAAAAAGAAGAGGCAAAAGATTGAAAGCGCCACAACAGTCTTTAAAGTCTTGGGGTGAACAGAAGTGGACAACCAAGTCAGGTAAGAAGTCATCTGTAACTGGTGAGCGGTATTTACCAAAGAAAGCTATTGAAGCGTTAAGCCCACAGGAGTATGCAGCAACAACTAAAGCAAAACGAGCAGGTAAGTCAAAAGGTAAACAGTTTGTAGCGCAACCGAAGAATATAGCAAAGAAAACCGCAGGGTATAGATAATGGCACTGACATCGGGAACTACCACATCAAATTTAGATCTAAATAATCTAATTGAGGAAGCCTTTGAGCGTTGTGGTACTGAATTGCGTACAGGTTATGATATGCGCACAGCTCGCCGGTCACTTAATTTATTAACAATTGAGTGGGCAAACCGAGGTTTAAATCTTTGGACGGTAGAACAAGGTCAGATCTTACTTACCACAGGACAGGCTATTTACCCAATTCCAATTGATACAATAGACCTTTTAGACCATCAAATCCGGCAAAATAATAGTACTCCGTCTACCCAAATAGACATATCAATTAGTCGTATATCTGAGCCAACCTACGCTACGATACCTAATAAACTGACTACTGGTAGACCAATTCAAGTATGGATTAACCGTCAAACAGGTTTAGATTACACCGCAACTGCGACTTTAAATGGCACGATTAACGCTACAACAACGTCAATCACGGTATCTAGTGCATACAGTTTACCTAGTGCGGGATTTATTAAGATTGATTCCGAGACGATTAGTTATGTAAATATTGTAGGAAACGTATTAACAAACTGTGCAAGAGGGCAGAATAATACAACCGCCGCATCTCATACAACGGCTGCGCCAATTACCGTACAGAACTTACCATGTATTAATATCTGGCCAACTCCGGATGCTGGTGGTGGACCATACACATTTATTTACTGGCGTTTGCGTAGAATTCAAGACGGTGGAACGAATGGTGAGATTATTCAAGATATACCGTTTAGATTACTACCTTGTTTGGTATCTGGACTAGCGTTCTATATGGCACAAAAACTTCCAGATGGACAGGCACGGCTTGGGTTTTTAAAACAAGAGTACGAAGAACAGTGGTTATTAGCATCAACAGAAGATCGAGAAAAAGCACCTTCTCGATTTGTTCCTAGGAATACATTCTATGCCTAATGCATTTGCATCCGGAAAAAATGCGATTTCAGAGTGTGATCGTTGTGGGCAGCGTTACAAACTAAAAGAGTTAAAGAAGCTAACAATAAAACAAACACAAAAGAATATTAAAGTATGTCCTGAGTGTTGGGAACCAGATCAACCGCAGTTAAGTTTAGGAATGTACCCAGTAGATGATCCACAGGCTTTAAGGAATCCTAGACCAGATGTAAGTTATAAAAATTCCGGTACAGATAGCTTGGGGAATGTGTCAGGAGGTAGTAGAATATTTCAATGGGGATGGAATCCCGTTGGAGGGTCTAGTAATGATGGGCTAACACCAAACAATTTAGCAGCCCAAAGTGGTTTAGGAACCGTAACAGTAACCATAACTTAGGAGTAATTATGAAACACGAAGACGTAAAAAAAGATATGCCAATGATGGAGAAGGTAGCAAAGAAAGCCGTCAAAGGACATGAGAAGCGTATGCACGGCATGAAAGCTGGTGGTGTTACTACCGTTGATATGAAGAAATACGGCAGAAACATGGCTCGTGTGATGAATCAGAAATCTGGCTCAAGGGGTCGATAATGGCAAAGTTCTCTAAAAAAGTAATGGGTAAAGAGATTGGTGATGCGACAGTCTATGCCGAACCACATACGATGGATGGTAAGCCAATGAAACCAAAAAACCAAATGGCTGGTGTAAAGACTACAGGGATAGAAACCCGTGGGAATGGCGCAGCTACTAAAGGTCGTATAGCTAGAGGCCCGATGGCGTGAACTACACAGAATTAACTGCTGCAATTAAAGGCTATGCTGAGAATACCTTTCCAGATACGGTAGGGAGTTTTACTTCTGCAAACCAGATTGCTACTTTCGTAAAGATGGCAGAACAACGCATTTACAATATGGTGCAGTTACCAGCAATCAGAAAGAACGTAACAGGTAATTTAACAAGTGGAAATAAGTATTTAACTACGCCTACAGACTGGTTATCTACGTTTAGTTTAGCTATAATTAACGCAAGTAACGAGTACTTATATCTATTGAATAAGGATGTAAACTTTATTCGAGAGTCGTATCCTGATACAGATTCACCGTTTTATGGAGTACCAAAGTACTATGCAGTTTTTGATGATAATACTTTTATTCTAGGACCAACTCCGGATGCAAATTATTCCGCAGAGTTACATTATTTTTATTATCCAAATTCCATAGTTACGGCATCAACATCATGGTTAGGTGATAACTTTGATTCAGTATTATTGTATGGCTCATTATTAGAGGCGGCCTCTTTTATGAAGTCAGAGGCAGAAGTTATTAATTTTTACAAAGCTCGCTATGACGAAGCGATGGAAGAACTCAAACAATTAGGCGATGGCAAGAACCGTCAAGATGCTTATCGTAGTGGACAAGTAAGGTATCCCGTAAGATGAACGCACAGAACAAAAGTGAGATAGGACTAATTCAAGTAGCAACAGTAGACTACCGTGGGTTTACGCCAGAAGAATTAGCAGATCGAGCAGTAGATAAAATTATTCAGATTGGCGATCAGTCACATCCCGTCATTCGAGATCAGGCAGTAGCGTTTCGTGAACATATTCGTGGGATATTAGTTTTTTACATGAATGAAGCAGTTAAATTTGACCGTGTAACTATTGCACAAAAGCTTAAAGATTCAGGTCATGCAGAACTAATTAATCTTTTATAGGAGTTTATTATGGCATTTACAGGCAATTTTATGTGTACTAGCTTTAAAGTAGAGTTAATGAAAGCAGTGCATAACTTTACAACTGGTACAGGAAATACGTTTAAGTTAGCTTTGTACAATAACTCAGCGTCCTTTACAGCGGCGACCACAGCGTATACAGCCACAAACGAAGTAGCTAACTCTGGTACTTATACAGCAGGTGGTGGGACATTGACAAACGTAACGCCAACGTCTACTTCAACTACAGCTTTTACAGACTTTGCTGACTTATCGTTTACTACAGCTACGATTACTGCTTATGGGGCTTTGATATATAACGATACGGCGGCTGGTGATCCAACAGTATGCGTACTAGACTTTGGTGGTGCTAAGACATCTACTTCGGGAACATTTACAATTGTATTTCCTGCGGCAGATTCAACTAACGCCATCATTCGAATAGCGTAAATGTGGCTGATGTATCAATTGCCCTAGGAGGTTATGGAAGCCAAGGATGGGGTGAGGCATCTTGGGGTAATGGAAATGTATCATTTGAAGTAATAGGATCAATAGGTTCTGTAACAATAAATGCAGATGCAAATGTAAGTGTAACTGGTGTATCTGGAACGGCAAGTGTAGGGACTGTAACTGTTACAGCAGATGCTGATGTTTCAGTAACGGGAGTAGATTCTACTGGAAGTGTGGGATCTGTAAGTGTTACAGGAACGGCAGAAGTTAGCGTAACAGGAGTATCTGGGACGGGCGCAGTTGGGTTAGTTACTGTTACTTGTGATGTTAATGTAGACGTTACTGGCGTAGCAGGGACTGCAAGTGTAGGTAGTGTAAGTATTCAAACGGACGTTAGCATTAGTGTAACGGGCGTAGATGGAACTGGACAAGTTGGTACTGTAACAGTAGTTATACAGACAAATGTTAACGTAACAGGTGTAAGTGCAACAGGTGATGTAGGAACGGTAACCGTATTACCATCTGTTGAAGTATATGTAGTAGGTGTATCAGCAACAGGAGAGATAGAGCCGGTATTGGTTTGGGGCATTATAGATACGAATCAAGTGCCAAATTGGGGGGCGATAAATGATGGACAAACACCTACTTGGACTGATATTATTGATACACAAACTCCGGTATGGAATGATATAGCGGCATAAAGGAAAACAAATGGCATCCACATATTCAGCACTAAAAATAGAGTTAATCGGCACGGGAGATCAGACCGGTACATGGGGCGCAACAACCAACGTAAACTTGGGCGATTCTGCTCTAGGTGAGGCAATAACAGGTTCAGCGGACGTAGCCTTCTCAAGTGCAGACGTAACCATAACTTTAGTAGATACAAATGCTACACAGTCAGCCCGTAATTTACGCCTTAATCTAACAGGTACATCTGGCGGTGCAAGGAACTTAATCCTTGGTTCTGGATGCCAGATTGAGAAACTTTACCTAGTTAATAACGGTCTAGCGGATGCGGTAACGGTTAAGAACACAACAGGAACAGGAATTGCCGTAGCTGCTGGTAAGACCATGTTTGTCTATAACAACGGTACGAATGTGGTAGAAGCCGTGAATTATGCGAGTTCAATCTCTACAGGCGCAATTACTGCTACATCAATTACTAACTCAGGACTTACATCTGGTCGAGTAGTGTACTCCACAACAGGCGGATTAGAAACAGACTCAGCCAACTTAACATTTAACGGCACTACATTAACTGCTGCTACAGGTGCTAATTTTGTTACTACATCAGGTTCGGTTGGTGTGGGTACTTCTAGTCCACAAGCATTACTTCATGTTGGTGCTGTAGCAGAAGCACCGGGATTTGGTACTACAACTCAAATGCTATATGTTAACGGCACATCTCAACCAGAAGTATTAGTTCGAGAAACAACAAATGATGTTGTTGTGTCAATGTATGCGGATTCAACTTCAGGCTCAATAAGAACAGCAACAAATCACCCACTTGTCTTTTTTACCAATAACACAGACAGAATGCGAATTACCGCCGCTGGTATATTAACTACTGTTAACGACGCTTCTGTAAATGGTCTTACTGTTGGTCGTGGTGCTGGTGCGGTGTCTACCAACACTGCGGTGGGTGTGAGTGCTTTGGGTGGTGGCTCCCAAACAGGTGCGTATAACACTGCAATTGGTTGGCAGGCTTTAATTGCAAATACATCGGGTCAATTAAACTCAGCCCTTGGCGTTAGCGCATTGCAAGCAAATACCACTGGCACTGACAATTCTGCTTTTGGTGTTGGATCGCTTCAATCAAACACATCTGGCGCATATAACACGGCTTATGGAAGACAATCATTAGTCAACAACACCACCGCATCTAACAACACAGCAGTAGGTTATCAAGCAGGGTATAGTAATACTACGGCTACCGAAACTATTTTTTTGGGGTATCAAGCGGGGTATTCAAATACCACTGGGAATTTTACAACGGCTATAGGCGCTTCTTCTTTAAGAAGTAATACTACGGGCGAGGCAAATGTTGCAATCAGTGCTGCCGCAATGTACTCAAACACAACGGGTGCATTTAATGTAAGCATAGGTAGACAAGCTCTTTATTCCAACACCACAGCCTCATACAACACAGCAGTAGGTTATCAAGCGTTGTTTGCTAGTACGGCAGGATACAACACAGCCGTAGGTTACCAAGCGGGGGCTGCTAATACTACAGGTTTTGTTACTGCTATTGGCACTTCAGCACTAAGAAATAATACTACTGGCGCATCTAATACGGCAGTAGGTAATACAACTTTACTTGCTAACACAACAGGTAATTACAATATTGGTATAGGTGACTATGCACTTCAAGCAAACACCACCGCCTCATACAATACAGCGGTAGGTTATCAAACAATGAGTGCCAACACTACTGGATTTAACTCTACTGCTGTTGGCTACCAAGCACTATCAACACAAACTACAACAAACTCTAATAGCGCATTTGGTTATATATCTATGAGAGCCACTACAAGTGGCTATGCAAGTTCCGCATTTGGTTCGGACTCACTAGCAACAAACACTACTGGGTTTTTTAATAGTGCTTTTGGTCAAGCGGCATTGTATTCAAACACAACTGGAGCATATAACACTGCTGTTGGTGCATCAGCACTTTTTAATAATACCACTGCCTCTGGTAACACAGCAGTAGGTTACAGAGCAGGGTATACAACTACAGGCGCACAAAATACTTGGATGGGTTCTGATACGGGTTATTCTAATTCATCTGGCGGACAAAACACAGGAATTGGTTTACAAGCCCTTTACTCAAATACCACCGCCTCTGCCAACACAGCGATAGGTTTTCAAGCCTTATATACAAATACAACTGGAACATTAAATACTGCTGTTGGATTACAGGCTGGATATGATTTAACAACAGGCTCAACAAATACTTTTGTAGGGTATAACGCTGGCGGTCAAATTACCACGGGTTCTAAAAATACTATTATTGGTAAATATACAGGTAACAATGGTGGTCTAGACATCCGTACAGCAAGTAACTACATCGTCTTATCTGATGGTGATGGGAATCCTAGAGGGATATTTAACGATAGTGGTAATTTTATAGTTGGTAATGATTCTGCTTTAACGCAAGTGGCTAAGGCTACTTTTGTTAATACAGGTGGTAATTCTGTAGTAGCATTATGCGCTAATGGCACAGCGGCTTATCAATCTACAAATGCAAGTGGAACTGCCCAATATTATGGTGCAATTTGGAGTAATAATGGCAATACATTTTCTACTTGTGGTTATGTATCAGTAAGTGGTACTACAACATCTTATGTTACTTCATCTGACTATCGGTTAAAAGAGGATGTGCAACCAATGACAGGTGCATTGGCTAGAGTGGCTCAACTAAAGCCAGTCACTTATAAGTGGAAATCTGACGGCTCTAAGGCCGAAGGCTTTATTGCTCACGAACTAGCCAAAATATGTCCACAAGCAGTATCAGGGGAAAAAGATGCACTTAAAGAAGATGGTTCAATCATGCCCCAAGGTGTAGATACATCATTCTTGGTAGCAACACTTGTCTCAGCAATTCAAGAACTCAAAGCAGAATTTGACGCATACAAAGCAACCCACCCTTAAGGAGAATTAAATGGAAAACACAATAACAGCAGAACAAATTGCTAAACACTATAGTGCGGCAATGGATTCAGTTAATCTAATTAATGCGGGAAAGACAGAAGATATGTCTGATAAAGATTGGGCTGATATTTTAAAGCGTAACAAAGAACATCTTGAAATTATGATTGCTAAAGACTTTTGGACAACAGAAGATTTAACTCCTTTAAGGAGTGCAGCACAATAGTTTTTAAACCGTAGTACAACCTAGGAGAATAGCATGAGCGAAAACACTAAAAAGCCCGCCATAACTATTGATGAAGTAGAGTATTTGATAGACAATATGACCAACGAGCAGCAAATGATGGTTAATCACATTGATGATTTAAGTCGGAAAATGGCATCATCGCAGTTTAATCTTGACCAACTCAATGTGGGAAAACAAGCATTTGTTAATATGTTAAAGCAATCTTTAGTGGCTCCTTTAGAAAAGGTGCCTGAAGAGACAGTGCAGTAGGGGGGGGCAACCCCCTTAAAGGGGAGCAATGGAAACAGTAGACATACTAGCAAAGATTTGGCCTCTACTCGTAGGGTTTGTAACGCTAGTTATTGTGCTTGCCAAAATGGATAATAAAGTGTCAGTCCTTGAAGAAAAAGTGAAGACGCTGTTTGAACTTTGGAATAAGAAATGAACATTCAAGACGTTCTAAAAGCGGTACTGCCAATTGTTGTAGCGTGTTTGGCTTGGCTACTTGGTCAGGTTGCGGATTTTTCTACACGTTTAACAAAGATTGAAGGGCAGATGCCAGCACTAATTACCAAAGAAAATGTGCCGACTGACTCGCCCTTGTCTGCCGAGGCAAGGCATAGACTTAAAGAAGAAGTTTATAAAGACATCCATCAACTACAAGTTAAGGTACAGTTGCTTGAAGAACGAGAAAAGAGAAAATAATGTTAGGACTTGACGCAATACTCAACATAGGCGGTAAGTTAATTGATAAGTTGATTCCCGACCCGGAAGCCAAGGCTAAGGCACAGTTGGAGTTAGCAACCCTAGCTCAGAATGGCGAGTTGGCTCAGTTACAAGCAGATGTAAGCGAGCAACAAGAACTGACTAAACGACTACAAGCCGACATGATGTCAGACTCTTGGCTATCTAAGAACATCCGTCCAATGACGCTGGTATTTATCCTAATGACCTACACAACCTTTGCTATGATGAGTGCTTGGGATGTAGAAGTAAATAACAATTATGTGGAGTTGCTTGGGCAGTGGGGTATGCTCATTATGAGCTTTTATTTCGGTGGTAGAACCCTTGAAAAAATTATGGACATGAAAAAAAATGCTAAATAATTGGGATAAGTCTTTTGATATGGTCATAGCCCATGAGGGCGGTTTTACTAATGATGAGCGTGACCCCGGCAATAAGTTACCAGACGGGCGCAAAGGTTCTACCATGTGGGGTTGTACCCAAGCTAACTGGGAGAAGTACATAGGGCATCAAGTAACTCAAGACGACATGAAAGCGCTAAAGAAAGAAGATGTTAAACCGTTATATAAAAGAGATTATTGGGATGCAGTCAGGGGTGATGATTTACCTGCTGGCGTGGACTACGCTGTTTTCGACTTTGCTATTAATGCTGGACCAGCCGCTGCTCGTAAGATGATACAAAAGGCTCTTGGTGTAACTGCCGATGGCTCAATTGGTCCGGCAACCATGAAGGCGATTCAAGATGCTGAAGGTAAAGACCTGCTTGAAAAGTTTAGTCACAGTAAAGAAGCGTTCTATAAATCACTACCAACCTTTCCAACCTATGGCAAAGGCTGGCTCAAGCGGGTAGCCGATGTGCAAACATCCGCCTCGACCATGATAGGTTAAGATGCCATTACAGAAAATCCAGTTTAAGCCCGGAGTTAATCGAGATCAGACAAACTACTCAAACGAGGGTGGATGGTTTGAGTGCGATAAAGTACGATTCCGTTCCGGCTTTCCACAAAAGGTGGGGGGTTGGTTAAGGTACTCTTTACTTATTATTCCGGGCATTGTACGACAAGCATTTAACTGGATAACCACTAGTAACGAGAATTTTTTAGGGATTGGGTCAAGTAGAAAGCTATATATCGAAGCTGGTCAGCAGTTATATGACATGACTCCAATTCGACAAACATTTACCTCACCAGCAACTAATAATTGTTTTACGACTACAAACGGATCTAAAACGGTAGTTGTGGCTATTGCAGTTCACGGTGGTGCAAGTGGAGACTATGTAACCTTTTCAGGTGCTTCAGCAGTAGGCGGTATCTCGGCAACAGTACTTAATGCCGAATATATTATGACGTATATAACCGCTAATTCATTCTCAATTACTGCTACAGCAGCGGCTACCTCTACAGCAACAGGTGGGGGAGCAGGGATTACAGCGGCGTTTCAAATTAACATTGGTTATGACAATGCAACACAGGGTTATGGTTGGGGAGCAAGTGCGTACTCAGCAGGAGCGTGGGGTGCAGGATCAGCAACACCCGTTTACCTAGCTCAAAGAGATTGGTTTATAGGTAACTTTGATGATGATATGGTGGCTAATGTACGAAACGGCGCTATTTACTACTGGCAATATTCCTCATCATTAACAACTCGTGCATCGTTATTATCCACAACTACGATAAATACAGTACCAGCCGCAGATGTGCCGACTCAGGCTATGCAGACTTTAGTATCACAAAATAGTAAACATTTAGTTTGTTTTGGTGCAACGCCGTATGGTGGAGGAGCGTTTGATCCTTTATTAATTAGATGGGCAAGTCAAGATGAGCCGAATATATGGACACCATTAACGACTAATACGGCGGGATTTATTCGAGTATCTCGTGGTTCACAGATTGTTTGTGCCATTGCAACACGACAAGAAATCCTTGTATATACGGAAGGAACATTAAACTCGTTCCAATTCTTAGGCACAACAGACGTATTTGGACTAACTGAGTTGTCAGACAATATATCTATTATCAGCCCAAGATCTGTGGTGACTGTGAATAACACAGCCTACTGGATGGGACATGATAAGTTTTATGCATATGGCGGTAGAGTAGAGACTCTGCCTTGCTCATTACGAAACCACGTTTTTGAGAACTTTAATTATGATCAAACCGATCAAGTAGTTTCAGGAACAAATGAAGGCTGGAATGAAATCTGGTGGTTTTATCCAACAGCAACTAGCCAGATTAATAATGCCTACGTTATCTACAATCATTTAGAAAAAATTTGGTATTACGGATCAATCCAAAGAACGGCATGGTCAGATTCATCACTAAGGGAATACCCTCAAGCATTTACTGCAACCTACATTACTGCATCTATTACTGGAACAACCATGACGGTAACGGCAATTAACTCTGGAATATTAAAAATAGGTAGTGTTATAACAGGTGGTGCTGTCTTAACTGGTACATTAATAACTGCACTAGGAACAGGAACTGGTGGAATAGGGACTTATACAGTAAACATTTCACAAACAATCTTATCTAGTGAGCTTACTGCTGACGCTATTATGTACAACCATGAGCAAGGAACAAATGATAATGTATCTGCTATGGCCTCATATATTGCCTCATCTGACTTTGATTTACTTGACGGGGATCAGTTTATATTGACTAAGCGGATTATTCCAGACGTAAGTTTTACGGGTTCTACGGCTACGCTGCCTGAAGTAACAATGACAATTAAGCCACGCAACTTCCCCGGATCGGCATATAGTAATACCGAATCGGCCTCTGTAATACAGACGGCAGTGGACATATATACAGAACAAGTCTTTTTAAGAACCCGTGCAAGACAGATGGCGGTAGAGATTTCATCAAGTAATGTAGACGTTCAATGGCAGCTAGGTAGTCCAAGATTAGATGGTAGACCGGATGGGCGTAGATAATGGGGATGCAAACCTTTCGAGCGCCAGCTTTACCATTAGCGCCAACAGATTACGATCAAAACCAATTTAATCAGTTAATATCAGTTTTAAGATTATATTTTACGCAGTTAGACTCAAATACTCCTTTACAGTTGGATGGAATACGGCTTTTAAATTTGCCGACATCGGGTTACAATCTTAGGGAAGGAACAGTCTTTCGGGATGGAGAATACTTAAAGATAGTTCTACCTAATTTTGCATACTTAGGCGGCGTATCGGCAACAGTTAATTTAGGAACAGTGACGGTGACAGTATGAAACCTACAGAAATCATTAATGCGGAATTTCAAAAACTTGGAAAAGATTCAGGTGAATTTCTTAAAAAGTTAAGCGCTGCATTGCGCAAAAAATTAGCAATCATAATGCAAGAAGAAAACACTATTCTAATTTTAATTGCACTAGGCGATGGAAATGTGGAGCTACATTTATTTACTACAGATAGCCCAATTAAAGTAGCAAAAGCATTATCAAGATTTGTGGACAAAATTCGCAAGTCTGATCTTAAAGCGGTTTATGGACCAAAAGAAAATGTTCCAAACAGTAATAAACTTAAACAAACATTAACTATGTTAAAGACATTGGGGGTGGACGTTCTACCAAGTGATAATCCAAAATATGAATGGATGGCAAAAGTATGAGATATAACCACGAATCGTATCTTCCGATAGGGGCTTTCCAACCAATCCTTGGACGCATGACTCTGCACGGTGGCGGTGGCGGTGGAGTATTAGACACATTCTCTGACATTATAGGTACAGGCGGTGGTGATCAAGGTCTGCTTAACGTGGTTGATGAAGGCGTTGAATCTATTGGCGGAGCATTAGCAAGTGTAGATGATTTTGTTAATGAAGAGATACCCGGTGGTTGGTATTTGCCAGCAGCAATTGCTATAGCGGTAGCAACAGGATATGTTGATCCTACATTATTTGCATCAACTACAACAGGCTTAACCGCAGCAGAATCCGCGGCATTGGCAGAATCGGCAGCATTAGCAGATTCAGCAATGGCCGGTGCTGGAGGGGTAGGGGCTGGCGCAGGAACTGTTGGCGCAACTGCATTTACAGGGTTATCAGAAACGGGATTAGGAACATTGGCCGGTGAAGGTGCTGCAGCGGATGTAGTTGGAAATACTTTATTAACAGAATCTGCATTAAGCCCAGAAATAATTAGCGAGGTATCCCAACAAGCATTAGCAAATATTCCTCAAACAGTAGATAGTAGTGTTGTAGATGAATTTCTTAGACAAAAAAACTTAGAAACGTATTTTAACCAATTTGACCCATCAGGTATTCCTGACTACAACTATACGCCTCCAGATTTTGATCCTGATTTAGGGATAACTAAAGAGATGATGGGTACACAAACTCCTGTAGTTAATTCTACTGTGCCAGAATCTATTAACTCTCAAATAGTTAGAGAAGCTGGTATTAATGCTGAATATACGCCAACCACTCCAAGCACTGGAGCGCCAATAAGAGAAGCGTCAACTGTATTAAACCCTTCTGATACGGCAAATTATCCATCTAAATATAGTATAGATAAAATATTAGATCCAAATTTACCTTCCGCTGCGTATGACACAGCTAAAGCTTATCTTTCCTCATTAACATATCCACAAATGGCGCTAGGTGCGGCTGGATTATATGGACTATCTAATTTAGGCGGTGGTGCTGAACAGGGTAAATCGCAAGCACAATTAGATGAAGAAGAAGAGGCAAAGAGAGTTTACACTTATGGCACTTCAACATCTTCCGGATCTAACTATATACCCAGAAATAGAGTAAATGCCGGTAATGTTTATAGTCCAACGGCAGGATATCGCTCTTTAAATCGTTATGCAGATGGTGGAGAAGTAGAACATTTTGCTGGCGGCGGAATCTCTAATATGTTAACTCGTGTAGCCCAGCCGTTTGAAAAAGCTATATTACGACCAATAGGTGAAGCTGCTCCGTTCTTAAAGGATATGGCTCCGTATGCTGGTATAGCCGCAGGAGCTATGATGGGCAATCCCGCTATGGCGGCTGGTATAGGTGGACTGGCATCCGGCTTTGGTAAGCCCGGTGGATTTGATATGAAACGTGCATTGATGGGCGGTATTGCTGCTTATGGTATGTCTAACCTTATGGGCGGAATAGAAGCCGCAGGAACTGAACCATCATTATTGCAAACTATGGATTCGCCAAACATATCTGGTAGCGCAGATTACCTCAAAGAAATAGGTTTAGATAATTCCACATCTGGATTGGGAATAACAACAAGTACCGGACCGGCTGTAAGTTCTAATCCAACATTTAGAAACCCAGCAGCAATGCAAAAAGGTATAGGCAACTTATTACAAAATAGCAATACTCCAGAATATAAAAATGCTATGGATGCCTTATCAAGCAAGGTTGGAACATTTAATACTGGCGTACCACTTATTATGGGTACAACAGGCATGATGGGAGTAGATGAAAGCAATGCACTGAAAAAAGAATCTGACAAAGCTGCTGCTATCAATCAAGCAGATGAAGCCGCATTTAATGCTAGAGTTTTAGCAGGTAAAAAACGTGCGCAACAAGCCGTAAGTGAAAATCCTTATAGATTTGCTATGGGTGGATCAATAGATGACGAGTACGGTAGCGATGACATGAATACCGTAAATGGAAATATGCAAAACGGTTTCATGGGATATGCCGATGGTGGGCCAGTAACAAATGCAGAAGACTTAGAATTTATGACTCAACTAGAAAATAATAGAAACGAAGTTGATCCAATGTCAGACTCAAGATATGCAGGTTTACTAAAGCAGAACCAAGATTATTTATCTAAAATATACGGTAACATCTATAATCAACCAACGCCTCAACTTGTTGAGTCACCTCCGCCTGTAGCAACAGCACCGTCTGCTGCACCAACACCATTAACTGGAGCTGTAGCCCCACCCCCACCGCCACCTACTCCAGTTACACCACCAGTATTTTTTGGAGCTGGTCCGGGCGGACCTGTAACGTCCGCAGATGATTTAGATTTTATGACAAAAATGGAAAATAATAGGAATGAAGTTGATCCTATGTCTGATCCAAGATATGCGGGTTTGTTAAAACAAAACCAAAATTATTTATCTAAAACGTATGGAAATATTTATGACCAACCACCTTCACCACCGCTTGATATCGAAACAGTAAGGGCTAATGCAAATAGAGCATTAGATTTCTCGGATATTGTGCGAGACAGTTCAAGAGATATTTCAAGAGCCGTTGAAAAAGCACTAGCCGTAGGAGGTGGTGGACCTACACCTCCTCCTGTCTATCAATCACCAAATGCTACACCTGCGGGGCAGTATATGATTAGAAATCCATATGGTCCAGAGCCATTAAATGCATCCAATATTTATCAATATCAAAAGAAAAAACAACGTGGATATGCCGAAGGTGGAGATATTCAAGAATTTGGTTTTGGCGGATTTGCACAAATTAAACCATTGGTAGAAGAGTTTTTAGCAAAACAAGATGCAGAAAATGCAGCAAAAGCGGCAGAAGCAGCTAAAAATGCGCCTACACCTCCTCCAGTAGTTACTGCTCCACCTTTAGTTAGCAACGATCCTACTTTACCGCCGCCAACATTTTCACCAAAAGCAACATCGTCTGGACAATACTTAGTTAGCAATCCATATGATACTGAGCCTTTAAGTGCCGCCAACATATATGAGTATCAAAAGAAACAACGTGGCTATGCAGAAGGCGGAGTTCCTAGATTCTTATCTGGCGGTGGAGATGGTATGTCAGACTCTATTAAGGCAAGTATAGAAGGAACACAAGAGGCTAGATTAGCTGATGGAGAATTTGTAATACCAGCAGATGTAGTTTCACATTTAGGTAATGGTTCATCAAAGGCGGGCGCAAAACAGTTGTACGATATGATGGATCGAGTTCGTAAAGCAAGAACGGGCAACCGTAAGCAAGGGCGTGAAATTAAACCAACCAAACTCATGCCCGTATAAAGGATAAATCATGGCAAATACTACCGTAAGTACCGCACAAACCACTACACCGGCTATATTAGAACCGTACTTTACAGGTGTTGGTCAAACTGGAACAGGCGTTGCTGGTGGTTTACTTCCAGCTGCACAAAATTTATTTTCCCAATCATATCAACAAAGATATGGAGATGTTTTAGATCAATCTGGATTAGCGGGTGCAGGGAGAATAGCTGGATTATCCCCTAACGAAGTAGCCGCAGGTCAACAAATATCTGATCTGAGACAGCCATCACAGTTTCGACAAGGACAATCTGCTTATCAAACAGGTTTAGGTTCTTTAGATGCAGCCAGAACAGCGTATCAAGGTGGTTCAAATGTAAATGCACCGAACTTAACACAGTTTCAAATGCAAGCGCCCGGTGCTGTAAATGCACAGGGGTTAACAACATTTAGTATGGCTGGTGCTGATAGAGTTAATGCCCCACAAGGACTGTCTTCTTTCGATGTATCTGGCGCTAACAATGTAAACGCTCCGCAAGGCTTACAGTCATTTAATATAGCGGGTGCTGGTAACGTAAATGCACCGCAAGGTTTATCTTCTTTTGATATAGGTGGGGCTGGAAACGTAAATGCTCAAAACTTAAATACTTATCAAATGGGTGGGCCGCAATCATATCTTGGGCAAAATGTATCTCAGTATATGTCTCCGTACCAACAGAATGTTGTTGATGTACAAAAAGCCGAGGCTTTACGAGATGCACAAAAACAACTTGTCGGTGCTAATTTAGGATCTTCTAGACAAGGTACTTATGGTGGTGCAAGAAATGCATTAATGCAATCGGAAGCCAATCGTAATCTTCAGACGCAGATGGGTAACATACAGGCTACGGGATCACAAAATGCATTCCAAAACGCACAGAATCAATTTAATGCCCAGAATCAGCTACAACAATCTGCTAATGCACAGAACCTACAAGCTGCTTTAGGAGTTCAGCAATTAGGTGCAGGACAGAATTTACAAGCCCAGTTAGCCAATCAACAAGCTCAACAACAAGCTCAGTTAGCCAACCAACAAGCCAGATTAGGAGTGCAACAGTTTGGTGCGGGACAGTCTTTAGAGGCGCAAAAGTTTAATAGGGCAAATGAACAACAGGCCCAGTTAGCTAATCAACAAGCACAACTCGGTGTTCAGCAATTAGGTTCTGGACAGAGTATGCAGTCTCAGCTTGCTAATCAGCAGGCTCAACAAGCCGCACAATTGGCTAATCAACAGGCTAGGTTGGGAGTTCAACAGTTCGGCGCAGGGCAAAACTTACAGTCACAACTTGCCAATCAACAGGCACAACAGGCTGCACAACAAGCAAACTTACAGTCTCAACAGGCTACACAACAGTTTGGCGCTGGTCAGAATATGCAAGCTATGTTGGCTAATCAAGCTGCTCAACAGGCTACAGGACAGGCTAATCTTCAAGCACAGTTGGGTATCCAACAACTTGGTGCTGGGCAGTCTCTAGAAGCTCAACGGGCTAATCAAGCTGCGCAGATGCAAAGAGCTGCTGGTTTAGGTCAATTAGGTCAGACATATGGTGCAATGGGTCAAGGCCTAGGACAGCAAGGTGCTTTACAACAACAGGCCGATATTGCAAGAGCTGCGGCTTTAGGTGCTTATGGCGGATCAGAACGAGGCGTTGCTCAACAACAGTTAGATGCACAGTATCAAGACGTAATGCGTGGAGCAGGGTTTGCAGAACAGCAGTTAGGATCTATGTCTAATATCTTACGAGGCGTTCCACTTGGCGATACTTATGGTACACAGACAACAACTCAAACTGCTCCTAGTTTTGCAAGCCAACTAGCAGGTATTGGGCTTGGCGGTTTATCTTTAGCAAATATGATTAAATAAGTGAGATAAATAATGAGTATATTAAGCGCAATTAAACAGCAAAGCGGGTCTATTGAAGACTTGGCTAGACTACCTCAGGCCATGATTATGCAGATGGCGCAAAGGAAGCAAATACTGCCGGAAATAGTTCCTGCAATATTAGCTAAAAAAGCTGAGATGATTGACTTAAATCTCAAAGCACAAGCAATGCAGACACAGCCACAAACACAATCTGTCATGGAACAGATTATGGCGCAAAACGCACAGGCAGATAATCCACAAGCAATGGGTAGGATGCCTCCTGCAATGCAAGTCCCTATGCGGCCACCTCAACAGCCTCAACCCCCACAAGGAGCTGCTGATGTAGGTATAGCATCTAATCCAGTACCGCCTATGCAGATGGCCGGCGGTGGGATTATTGCATTTGCTGAAGGTGATTTAATTGAAGATGAAGATAATGAACAAGACGAGTATGACGATTATGTAAACGCCATGCAAGTTCAGGATTACAGTGTGCCATTAACTCCAGCAGGAGAAGCAGATACGTCAAGTATGCCTACGCAATCTACTAAAACATCTCAAATGCCGGCTGGTGGTATTAAACAACTTATCTCCTCAAAGGCAGAAAAATATAACTTACCAGCAGATTTAGTACAAAGAATTGCATATTCAGAAAGCGGTGGAAGACCTGACGCTGCAAACCCATTAAGTTCTGCTAAAGGTTTATTCCAGTTTACTAATGCCACATGGAAGGGTATGGGCGGTAAAGAAGGAGAACAGCTAGATCCTGAGAAGAACGCTGAGTTAGGCGCTTTATTTACTCGCCAAAATGCTGAAGGATTAAAGAAAGCCTTTGGCAGAGATCCAACATACGGTGAAGTTTATGCTGCCAATCACTTTGGGCTACAGGGTGCTAAAGAGTTATTAAGTCTTGATCCTAAAACACCTATGGAAAAAGCGGTATCTAGCACAGTATTAAAACAAAACCCGTACTTACGAGGCCGTACAGTAGGTGATGTTATGTCTCAGTTAAGTAAGAAGACCGGACAAGGAACAGTAGAATTAGCTGAAGGTGGGGCAATTCGTTTTGCGGGTGGTGGGACTCCTTATGAAAGAATGTTAGAGAAACAAAAACAAGAGAATCTAGCAAGTGTAGAAGAATTTGTTAAAGGATCTGACTTTGGAAATGACCTTGCCGAACAAGAAAGAATAAGAAATGAAACAATAAATAAATACGGTCCAGCCTCTAGTTTTTTTGGTTTATTTAAAAATCAAACAGATGAAGAGAGAGCAGAGGCAAAAAAAAGAATGGCAGAAGTACAACGATTAACATCTTCCAAGCCTAAAGATAAAGTTAAACCGGTTGAGCTTAAAGAAACTGCGGATGAGCAAATAGCTAGAGAAGCTAATCTTGATGCTGGTTTTACGCCTAAACCACCTCCTGTAAAACCGGTTGGATCTAAAAAGCCAATTATTCCGCCAATCTTCCAAAGTACAGATGCGCAAATGACGGCTGACCAAGGAATAAACTTACCTCCTATTCCGGCAAAAGAAGAAACAAAACCTTCTGAGGGAGCAAGTAAAAAAGATACGTCAGACTTTGCAAAGTACTTTGAAAGACTTATGCGTCAAGAGGAAGACATAACTAAGCAGGAAAAAAATGACCAGAATATGGCATTGTTAGCTGCGGCACTTAAAATGTATGGTGGTACGTCTCAGTATGCTAATGAGAATATTGGTGCGGGAGGTTTAGCCGGACTACAAATGATGAGCGATACTCAGAAAACAAGAGCTGCTCAACGAGCTGCACTAGATAAGTCTTTTGGTACAGGGTTAAGGTATCAAGCTTTAGGTGAGAATACAAAAGCTCAATTAGCTCAAAGTGCGGCTTATAATCTTGCTAGAATTGATGCAGAATTAAGAAATCAAAACTTAACAAAAGAATATAGGGATGAGTTGTTAGTTCAAAGAAAGATAGAAAATGATCGACTTGATCTAAGCAGGACTGATACACTAGACGAAAGAAGATTAAAAAATTTAAACGATGATGCTTCAAAGAGGGAGCAGGCTTTAGATAGGTATACAAAGATGTTATTAGCCCCTATTGATGCAAAATACAAAAATAATCCTCTTTTTGCTCTAGGGGACAAGAAGATTTTGTCTCAATATGAGGCCGAAAAAGCCGCCTTATTTTCTAGTCCTGAGTATATTAAGCGATATAATAAAACGTACCCGGATGATCCATATACAATGCCTGAAGTATCAGATAAAAATATATTGAAGTTTGATTCCAAAGGTAACCCGGTAAAATAAATATGCCAATAGCAGAACTATTTGATGGAACAAGGCTAGAGTTTCCTGAAGATACAGATCCGTCTGTTATTGAGAAAACAGTTAAAAGATTAACTTTAGAACGCCAGCCAAAAAGAAAAGAAAGCTTGCTTACTGATGTACAGCGTGGTGCTGAGTCATTTGGATCTAGCGTTAGAGCTGGTATTAGCGGTATATTTGATCCTAATAAGGCGGCAGAAGAAGGCATTACACGGCAAGAAGATATCCAGCAAAGGCTAGGCGGAGATCAATCTCGATTAAGTAAGGTTGAGGAGGCGTATAACAA
>Ga0209401_1000262_pt1 | contig 36012 bp, 59 predicted proteins | sample M_140807_MF_Meta_FD_187318 | JGI IMG/M metagenome (GOLD analysis project Ga0209401, IMG submission 187318) | Freshwater microbial communities from Lake Montjoie, Canada to study carbon cycling - M_140807_MF_MetaG (SPAdes) (version 2) | ecosystem: Environmental > Aquatic > Freshwater > Lake... | reverse complement strand
CGGGCAGGAGTTCCTTCAGTAATTGTGCGCGTGAAATTGCCATGATCTACTCCTTAAATGCCAGTGGCGTTGTAATACGAGTGATAACCGAAGTTGAATTTCACGATGAATTCAACAAAGTTACCAGACGAGTTAGCTGTATCGGGCACCACGTCCACGACGCGCAAAGGCAAGCTAGTAGTAGTACCAGCAATGTAAATGCCAACGCGTGAGTCGCCGCTAGTTGTAGAACCTGTGTTCAGAACCAAACGGCAGTTGTTGCCAATAGCAGTCAGGCCCAAGTAAGCGGGCAACAAACCAGATGTGGCGTCGTCCACAGTAGTTCCAGTCACGTTCACCGCTTTGAACAGTGTGTCAGGATCGTCACAAACGATGGCCTGAGCGTCAGAAGCCACTGTACCGGAGGGCCAGTATTGTGCAAAAATCTTCTGATTTGTGGATGGGTTTGTGTATGAACAGCCCAAGAAAACTCCGACTGTACCAGCCAGAGGGGAAGCGTCAGCAGCGAGTGCGGAAACAGCAACTGTACCAGCAGAGGTCAATGTAACAATATCGCCATAAAAGATATTGGCAGCATAACCAGATGCAATAGAAAAGTTGCGAGTTGATCCAGCAAACACCTGACCACCGATCAAGTTGATCGGCTTAAGCCCGTAAGGGGCGTTAACGGTAGGATAAGCCATATTTAACTCCTAAATTTAAAAACCTTTACCGAAAGTAACCTTCGATGACCGCTCTTTAAAGAGGGGCATACGAGGATCATTCTCGCGCATGAATGTGTTGTCTACGGAATTCATTTGATCGCTTGCCTGTTTCAGGTAATACGCATCACGGTCCCGTGTGAATTCGATAGGGGTTTTGCAAAGCAACAATCCACCAACCTCAATACTGTCGGGGAATCGAGTGGATTCGCCCATCAATTGTATTTCTGGATGCTGAGATGCTTTTACGGGCTCCCATCCTTCACGAAGTTTTGAAGAAACATTGGTTGCGTCTGCCATTCCCATAGTACTCAATCGAATCCAGCGAAACGCATAACCTTCTTCCGGGTACGGTTCAGGTAGAAGCTGGGCGGGCATCCAACGGGTTGGACGCGCATGTTTTTCACGAGTATCTAGTTCGCGGGTTTCGCGGGCGTTTTTAGTTTGTTCAGCCATGTTTATTTCCTCATCTCTTCAGCAACTTTTTTGGCGTAAAGTTCCAATGGAACTCCAAGCCGCTTAGCAATTTCCACCTGCGATTTAGTAAGTACGACTTTTCTCGGCGCTGTACTACGAGTCGCTGGGGCTACAACGTTTGATTTTTTCGGAGGAGAAGCATCCGGATTCTCAGACTCAAACACATCTGGGAATCTCTTTTGGACGTCAGAGTCAATACGTTTATAGTATTGTTCGCTTCCGACAGGGATTCCTTCCGCCACAAGATCTTCATGAAGCCCTAAAGCATAGGCCGTCATACCTCGATTTGATCCAAACCACTGATTTTTATCCTGCCACGCACGTAGTTTGGGATCTACCTCTTGCCGCGTTTGTGGTATTTGTACATTATTTTCTTCAGTTTGTAAAGGGGCTGGCTTGAAATTATTAACTTTTTCAGCTTTAAACTTGATAGAAGTTAATTCTTCTTGTGCATTTACCAACGCATCTGAGTCTCCGGACTCGTATGCTTCCTTATATTTCCTCTTAGCCTGTTCCAATTCGTTGGCAACAACTTTCTTAGCTTGCTCCAATAAAGCAGATTGGCCTTGAGATAAAGAACCCTGAAGTTTTTTGTTTTCCTCAATGACGGATTGGGCTAATTTAACAGCCTCTTCCCGCTCGCGGAATGCCTTTTCCTTTTCCCTTCTTTCCTCGTGGTAACCTTTTGAAAGGTGCTTAATACGTTTCTGTACACTTTCATCGTACTTATTAAGCTCTTCGTCGGTTACTTCCTTGGGGGCTTCGTCCATTGGTTTTCTGTTGCGGTCCTCTTCAGGCGTATCGTCAACAATTTCAATTTCGGGCTCCTCAACGGCGACAACTTTACCGCCCTCGCGGGGGTTTTCCTGAGTCTCGTCAGGAAATTCAAATTCAACTTTTTCCATAGTGGCTCCTTATACTCGGCTGATGCCGCGTGGATCTTGCACGGTAGCCTCGATGGAGTCGTCGCTGATTAGGCGGAACTCACGGCCATGAATTTTCATGCGGGTTCCAGTATTAGGTCTAACCAATACGAAGTCTCCTGATTTACATGATGGGCCAGACGGGAATCGCTTCTCATCTTTAAATGCATCCGGGCCAATCTTGACCACGAATAACACTGGGCTTAGCAGTTCTTCAAATTGAATTGTTTTACCTGCTTTTAATAAACCACTTTCATATTCTTCTTCTGCTTCGGGGAGCATACATAGAACATGGTAAGTTTGCGGATCCGGCAACTGTCTTGCTTTTTCTTCGGCTGTTTCAGGTAACACGGATACTGGTCCTTGCGGATCCAGAGTTTGGCCTATCAATAATTCACTCATCTTCGTACTCTTTCATTTTTTGCAGTAGGTCATTAATCTCTGATTGTGCGGTCAACAACCCACGTAAAACGCCGCACACCTCTTTGTAGTGATCGTAGGATTTAGCCCCACCATCACCCAAAAACTCAATCAACTCTTGCCGTCTCTCTTCTAATTTTGAATTTAGAAGTTTCAATACTTTAGGGTCCATTCATTCTCCTTAAGGTAAATTTCTAGCCATTTCAAACTGGGCCTTCTGCTGAAGTTCCTGAGCCTTCAGTTGGAGTTCAGCCTGTTTAATCTGAAGCTCTCCTTGAACTTTCTGAGCCTGTGTCTGGGCTTCTTGCTGTTTAATTTGAAGCTCGGCCTGTTGCATTTGGATAATTGGATCCTGAGCCTGTTGCTGGGCTTGCTGTTGGGCGGCTTGGCCTTTGTGCATCTGAAGTAATTGAACAGATGCTTGAGCCACCAGCTTAGACAGTTGAACTTCAACGTCCTCTTTCAGTTCCGCGTTGGGTGCGGGTAGGGTGGCTCCCAATCTTTCTTCAACTTGTTTCCTATATTGGAAAGCCAAGTGTTCGGCAATGTGGGCCATGATCGCTCCCTGCATTTGTTGGGCCATAGGGTTCTGTCCCATCTGAGCCATGATCATGGGATCCTGCATCATCGAGGTATGGACGGCGATATGGGCATCGTGGTCTTGGTAGATAAACGCCTTGGTAGGTTTACCGGTCAGGAATGCCATGTTCTCGCTTACAGGATCGCGAGGGGTCATGTCGTCCTCAATCGGGACCAGCTTCTCCGCGTTCTTAATCCCCAGAACGTCAATCATCTGACGATGAAGCTGGGGTAGATCGTAGATCTGGGGAGCGCCTTGAGCCAACTGGATGACGGCTTGGTACTGCATGATCCTCTGGGCCATAGTGGCGGAGTTGGGATCGGACACGGGTATAACGTCCACCATGTCGTAGTCCATTTGCTTGGCTCGTCTCTCCCCCTCGGAGGGATCGTACTCATAGGATCCCTCGGTGTGGTCCCGAATGATGTCTTTGAGTAACTTGAACTCTTGTTTCATGGAGTTATGAACACGAGCCTGTACCGCCGACATGGTTTTAAGCTGTCTTTCCAAGAGAGCCAGCGTAGTACCCACAGGAGCGTTGGCGGACATGTCGGATATCTTCATATCCGCTATAGAGCCAAGCCTTCTTCCTTCTTCCGTGATCTTTTCAAGGAGCATTGCCAGAACTTGTGACGGTTCTTTATAGGGTAGGGGCATGATGTTGTCCCGAATGGACCCACTTGGTACGTCCACATCCCTAAATTCACCCGGAGCAATCGGGGTGTCGTCGCCTTTTGTCCTCAATCCACGGGATTTCAGTCCGCCGGGGAGGTTAGATAGAGTACCAGCATCCACCAATTGTCGGATTAACGATGTTCCGGCCCTAGCGTACCCACCAATCAGGTGAATAAGACCCAAACCGTAGGCTCCAAAGCCGGGAACGTAGGTATATTGGACAAAATGCTGGCGTTTCTTCTGGTTTTTGTCGCCTTCGACCCAATTTCTGCGGATAGACAGGACTTCTTGAGTACCACGGTCAATCGTAATGACGTAAGGCAGAGCGATTCCGTCCTCATCCTCGTAGCCGGGGAGGTCATAGTCAATGTGAACCTCAAGAATCTGATAGCGGTCGTCGTCAGTTAGGGAATATCCCTGATCTTCGGCCTTCTTTTTCTCCACATCACTGTGAATCGTGACGGGTTCTCCAAGATCCGTATCCAAATAGAACCCAGAAACCTGTAATTTCTTCAGTTCGTTCTTGGTTTTCCTCATGACGTGAGTCAAACGCTCAGAAGTCTGGGCGCTTGAAGCGCCGTAAGGAATAATAATATCCTCAGCCGGGATAAAGATAGCCGTCTGCCGACCTAAAGAAATGTCGTAGTAGACCTTTTTAAAGGCAGAGCCAGAAAGACCCAAGGAGTAGAGCATTCTTTCATGCTCGGGACGATACTCCTGCATGATCTCGGTCAACTGATAATTCATGTCTTCCGACACTCGTTGGGCGGCTTGCTCTTTTAGCTTATCAATCGCTCCGATGATTTCAGTTTTAACCGGGCCAGCAGCGGGGAAGGTCGCGGTAATAGTTTCTGATTGAAACCTTACAGCCGCTTCAGTTAATACGGTAGAGTAAACACCACAGGCTCCGTTCCAAGGTTCTGTCCGCTCTTCGTATTTCATTCCAAGAACTTCCAGACCTTTAACCAACATCTCTACCCAGTCCTTACGGCTGTTGATGTCGGAGTCCACCATTTCAATAATATCGCTGGCAACTTTCTGAAGTTCTCCGCCGTCCATGTTTTCGGCCAAGTTGTCGTCAAACTCCTCTTCTTCCGGCATCATGGATATTTCCATTCCATCAATCCCAATAGTCACGCCGTCGGGATTTTCTATTTCAATCTCAATGGCGGGTTCGTCGTTAGGAATAATGTCTTCAATCCCAATAGGGGCTTGATAAAGTGATTTGCTAATGTCCATAGTGCCTCAATAGTAAATGTGTTTCCGGCGGAAACTCTTCAGTTCTTCTTTCTCATCGGACTCTAATCTTAAGAATCCGCCCTGTCTAAATCTAATTAGGGCTTGGGTCGCGCTGTCAGTCAGGTCATCATGCTGACCGTTTGGGAATACAGCCATTTCTTCTATCAGTTCCCTCGCCCACCTAGTATCAGGTGCCCATACTTTACCCGACCTGATTAAATCCGTCACGGAATTTAAACGGACAAACTTGTCATTCCCTCGGCTAGGTGTGTATTCGCTCACCATAATTCCCATCTGCCTCAACTCAAATATCAAAGGAGCACCCGCTGCTTTGGCTTCGACGATACAAGCGTCAGGCTCCCAGTCCATATAAAGCTCGTAGGCTCTTTCCTTTAATTCTGGAAACTCCATCCGCTTTTTAAACGCGTCCAAAAGGATGATATGTACATCCTCTGGATTTTCGTTCATATGGAAAACCCCCCAAGTTGTGCAAGCGGAATAGTCACTTCTTTCATTTTTGGTAAAAGCAGTGTCCCAACTCTGAATTATAAATTCACACCTCGGGGGGTCGTCCTGTTCCCAGACTTTCCACCACTCCCTCTTTACGATTGCACCCTCTTCTCCCGTAGGACTTTGTTGATACTGAGCATTCCACTTAGAAGGGGGTAGCTCCTCCTTCAAAGCGGACAGTTCATCCAAAGACCAGAATTCAGGCCATAGGGGATTCCCGCTGGGTAATATCGCGGGAAACTCAATCACTCGCCACTCATCTTCCTTCCCTCGCTCGGCCGCGTCTTTTAAAACTCTCCCGATGAGATCTCGCTCCGACCATCTGGTAGCGATAATGATTATCGCCCCGTTAGGTTGGAGACGCTGACGAGGACCGGAGGTATACCACTCATAGGCGGAGTCATAAACCGAAGGATCGTGAGAGGCTATCGTCGCTTCCTGTTCCGAGTGGGGATCGTCAATAATTACGATATCCGCACCTCGACCGGTCATCGTACCCCCCACACCAATAGCGAAGTATTCTCCGTACTGGTTCACCGCCCAACGTCCCGCCGACTTGCTATCCTGTCTTAATTTTACATTCGGGAATACTTTAGAGTACTCCTCACTCATGACTAGGTTCCTGACGTTCCTACCAAATCCCACGGCCAGTTCGGACGTATTAGAAGACTGCATTACTTTCTTATCCGGAAACTTCCCCAAAAACCAAGCCGGAAAGAGGAAAGAGCCGAACTGACTCTTTGTATGCCGAGGAGGACAGGAGATCGCCAGCCTTTTAATTTTCCCAGAAGCTACATCTTCGAACGCCTTAGCCATGACCGCATGGTGACGCCCGTGGACAAAGCTCGGCCACATCTTCTTTACAAACGGTAGGAAGCTCTGCTCACACTTCTCCCTCTCAAGCGCGTCTTTATAAGTAGACACCCAAGATAAAATCTTCTCCTGCTCATTAGGAGGCAACTCCCCTACTAGCTTCTCTATATCCACTATTCCAAGTTCCTAAAATTTATGTAGACGGGTCTTATCGTCCTACCTTTTCCGTCGAGCTTCTTTATCACTCCCAACTCCACTAACTTGTCCACGATCTTCTTCGTATTCCCAAGACCCATCTTTCCTCTATGGTAAGCAATGTCCCGAAGCGATGGACTGTATCCATACTTCTTCCACCACTCATCTATAACAAAAAAGACTTCTTTCTGGGCCGGGCTCATAGCTGTTAGTAAACATTCTTCATAACTCATATGCGCCTTGGTTATACGCATAGACTCACTAATCAATATTTTTTTTTTCACAATATAAAATCTATATTTAAACGTTTAAATATGCGGGGGGTCTTCCTCAATCGAGGGGGTGGGGTCCGATAAAGATGGAATTTGTTCGTGTGGAACAGTATGTAATTCTGAGCGGGACTCCGCTTCCACGCTTGTGGCCCCCACTGGGGGGTGGAGTTCGGCCATCAGCGATTCTGCATCTATCACGGTCGCATCGGTCGCATCGTTGTTCATCAATAGTCGAAGCTCATGCATGACTCGAGCGCGCGCGTCTTCGCTGCTTGTTATCGTTGTGACTTCTTTCCGGTCGGTAAATGCTGCCACTTCTGTGACTGTGCCAAGTACCTTCGCCGCTTGGATACGCTGCGCCGCTCCAGTCTCGGGATCGATGAGGGTTTGTACTAGCGAATGAATCACCAAATCCCTCAAAGCACTAGGGGTTCGATGTTCTGCTGCCTGAATAGCTAGCTCATACGCTTCAATCTCTTGGCGTATCCTTGGATTAGCGGAAAGCGTGTAGGGGTCTTTTCTCAGGCTATGCGGACTAGCATCGGCTTTGTAGGCTTTTCTGTATGCATCGGCTTTAGTCGCGCCCTTGGCTATCTCTTTGGCAAACTTCTTTTGCTTATGGGTTAAGCCCTTATCTGCTACACCTAGGATTTGATCTATTGGCGTAGTGTCCAGTGCTTCCCTGATTGCTTTGCGGCTTAGTGTCATATCCTATCTACTGTATGAATGTACAGCGATTATAGGGGAACAGATACAGAACTATTGCGCTTCGCTTCGTTTTTCCGGCTTTTTTGTTGTTTACTGGATAAACGATCAGTGCTTTATTAGGGTTTTCCCTAATGGTTTTCTTGTTTTTGGCTGCTAGTATTACCACCAATGCAATATCGCATTGAACGCAATCAGGAGCACATATGAAAGTTTACGAAGTACACAATCCAAGTTTTAACGATATGACACTTGAACAGCAAATTGAAGCTGGTTGTAATGATTGGTGCGTTGAAGGGCGCAGCGGTCACCAATATTTTGGGCGCACCGCCGAAGAAGCTCTAGCCATTGCGGCGTCTTATTCCTACAAGTAAAAGTGACACCTATAAGCCTACATTGTGGGCTTATGGATTGTCTCTGCAATCAAACTTATCCCGCCCGAAAGGGCAAACCAACTGGAGCTAAAAATGTTAAATTATGAAAAGGTGATTTTTGAAATGGTCAAAAAGTGCGCGGATTGTGGTGCACATGACGCCCAAAAAATGGCTAATGCCGGAATACTTGAGCCGCTTTATCTGTACTTTAAGCCCAGCAGCGAAACCGAAAATGGCGTTTTAAAGTTAATACCCGACAGCGAAACCGCGCCGGATGGCTTTGAGCTTGCTACTGGCGAAGGTTTACGGGGTAATGTGCCATTTAGCGAATATTTTAGCTGGGTTAGGGCTAGAGTGAACCGCTTGCCTATTTTGGCTTATGGGGTGGCAGCATGAATGAGCACCACAAACCAATCCCGCGCCGCCGCCCAGTTTGGGACATCCTGACAGCCCTCTTACTTGGCGTTTGGTTTGCCATACTTGCTGCCGCTTATTTTGATATTTTATGGAAGTGAAAAAATGAAAATTATCATTCGCACCAAATCGGTTTACGGTATCGTGCAAGCCTATCCAGCTTGTCCAGTTTCGCGCTTGTTTGCCGACCTGACGGGCACGAAAACCCTCACAAGGGAGGCTCTCAACACCATTAAAAAATTGGGCTTTGCCATCGAGCAACAAGCCCAAACAATGGACATCTAAAAATTATTTTTGGGTCACGCTTGACAAGTCACAACCTACCTGATACAACCCCAACCCATGCAACACATTACTAACCAACTGAAAGGCAACACCATGAAACAGCAACTAAAAACCATCGATCACGCATTTAACGCACTCCCGCAAATTTTCCACCACTTTGACACCATAGGCGACAAGTTGTTTCGGATGAACCTAGAAGCTGAACGCCACCACCGCAAAAACCGCCCAACACCCAAAGGTTTCAGCGCAAACGCAGCCGCACGACTGTTTACTGTTCGCCACCTTGCTGAGGCACTAGAAAAGCCCAGCCGCTACCAAGTGGACGACATTCTCTACATTAGAACCGAATGTTTACATGCTCAGGCTTACGCAAGCAAACACCGCGCCGAAATTTTGGAAGCATGGGACAAAGCCGGAGTAAAAATTGATGACGTTCTAGCGGTTGACTATGCCGAATTGATGGCCGAGTAAAACACTCTGCAAGGCTTGCGGGTCAGGCTTTGCGGGGCAATTTTGCCCGAAACTGTGGAGAGATGAGATGAGACACGCAGAACGATTTGCGCTTAACCAATGGCTTGCTGAGTACCCTCAAAACGCTACCTATGATGAGGTTTTTAAGATGGTGATCGATGGAGATGAGAGGGTCGCGGTTTGGGAGAGTTTGGCGGGAAACCCAAATTATGTGATAGCAGATGTCATAGAGGAAACCAAATTTTCGGTTGAGAATATGTTGAACAACCTCTTATATGGTGTAGCTCTCATGGATAAGACCGAAGAACAATCACGCGAAGAAGGAGCGATGGAATGACCGAGAAAATATTTCTTGTTTTCAATACGCTGATGGCTTGCTGTTTCCTAGCGATGGGTTGGGGTGGGCATGGATATCTGCATTATGTTTGCCTGATTGCCGCTGGAGCACTTATCGGGCACTTAGGAACGGTAATTTTTAAAAGCGATGAGGTGACAGCATGAACGAGAGGCAACTACGCCTAAAACTAGAGGCGCGTGATCTTGATGATGACGAAATCGACAGCATCCTAGACGAATTCGCCGATATGTGGCGCAGGGGTGAATGTGATGGGACGCTTCAGGAGGTGCTAAGTGAATCAGACTGAACACTTTTATATCGAGACTGGCTACCAGTACGAAAAGGGAGTGATAAAAGGGTCATGGATCAACCTACTACTGCAAGCAGAAAAGCCCGAGCACCGAGACGAAGCGAAACGACTTATAGAAATAGGAAGGAGAGAGGCGAGATGAAAGCTCCAAGCTGGTATCCATTCCCGACCATCTGCCCGATGACCGCTAAAGAATTAAAGCGCATCGAAAAACAATACTGGGACGAATTCCCCGAGGCACTCATATGAACGCAAGACGAAAAAAAGAGCCAGTAAAAGAGCCGAAACGGTTCAATTATGAGGTGAAGTTTAAGCCTTACAACACGGGCAAGGTGTTGATCGGGGGAAACTACTTCCCGAAAACAAACTACGTGGACAAGGAGGGCGAGAAAGTACAAGCCGCCCTACTGGGTATCGAGTCAGACTTCTCCCGCCGGAAGGTCAGAAACTTTATCTTTTACATGATCGCAGTTTGTTTCATTTTTTTAGTGTTGGCATCTTATGAAAGGCCTATATGAAATTGCAATTTAATCAGACGATTGTGCCCCCTGAACTAGAGTCAGGCGAGGAGATCATCGGTGCCCGCGCTTTCGTTGAATGGGCAGACACGAACGAAAAGGAGGAGATTTACATATCTCTGATGGACTATGACGAGGTCTCGAACACCGATACGGCTAAAGTCCCTGACGACCATATCGCTTTCTATGCGGACTCCTTAGAGCATCTAAAGAACATGAAATATCGGGGTCATGCTCCGTTCAAAATCCTTGATTATCAATTAGTTACAATGGAGGGAAAATGAATAGTTACTCTGTCACCATTCGGGCCGTGTCTCAACAGACTTTTACCATCTTGGCAGAAGATGAGACAGAAGCCAGCCATCTAGCCCATGAGCAGTTTGACCCCGATCCGTCCGTGGTCGAGGATTACTACGTTGAGACGGTCAAGGTTGAAAGAATAGATTGATTTATAGAATAGAACTGTCAGATGAAGAAGTCCATTTTTCTATGGACATGGAGGGTGATTCTCTCAGGGAAATCCTTGAGAGAGTCATCCCATCACGCTTCAAAATCCATAGAGTTTTGCCTTTAATTGAGCCGCTGCCGATTCAAGACCAACCCGAAGGTGAAGATCATTAAAGTCTTCCCCCTCTTTTCCCGATATGAAGTAAGACCAGCCCGATTCACGGGCTATTTTTTCGCCCACAGGGTCATGGTCAGCGATAATCATCCCCTTGGTGAGGCTCTTAGCTAACTTAGCCATGTTCCCCGCAGAGAATGAGACGTGTATCGTGTATCTCACGCCGATATGTTTTAGTGCGGCTCTCAGACTTAACGCCGTGGCGTATCCCTCGACCAAATAGTTCATCCCTTTGTTGTCGATGGTCAGACTGGCTCCCGCTGTGACCTGCCCCGACAGGAATCTCTTTGATCCGTCAGGCGAGATCATTTGACACCCAACTAAAGCTCCGTTGATCCTCATCGGGATAACGGCTTTGCCCTCAAAGACTGGAACCTTTAGGTTACAAAATCCCTTGCGAATTATGTACTCATGGGTTTCATTTTCTGAGTTGTTGAGAATATAAGCCGCTTTCTGAGAGGCTAACTTCTGCCTTCTCAAAGTATCCTGCTGGGCTTTGAGGATCATCTGCCCCAAGTCATGCCGAGGTAATTCCTGCCCTTTCCAGACGATGACCTCTGTATCTCTCGCGTGGTCCTGAATGAACCCATGATCTCCCATCCACTTGACCGCGCCGTTCCTCTTTCTTGGGTGTGTCTCTGTCGGGTATCTTTTCCATATCCCGAACGGAGGTAAGTGGTCAATCAGTATCCCGTGAATCTGACAGGCTTGGATGAAGTCCATTTATCTCCTCTTCATTTGTCTGATGTACGCTTGTGTACGTTTATGTATGTAGGCTTCTGTCTGAGGTGAAGGGGTAACAACTGTATCGTTTAGACCCCGAGGCCATACGCCGAACCGTTCCCGATAAGTAGCTAGGCATCGCTTGTCAGACCAGCCGCGATACTTCTTTTGGAACTGTAACTCAGACCAAAACTTTTGTTTATCCTCGAACTTGAAAGCCCCCAACTCCTCCATCTCGCCGGGTACGGATTCGATTAGGCTCTTCCTCTCCCTAGTACAGCCACAAGCCGGACAGACAGACAAACCTTTCCAAAAGTAGCCACACTTGGGACACTTGGATTCTTTCTTTTCCTTCTCCGTCTTTTCTTTCTTGGGTTTCTCTTTACCATCGTCTAGCTGGGAGACGCCATCGTGTAGGATTTCCTGCCAGTCCTCAAAGAATCTGAGATAGTTCCCTGAATGATCAAGCCAGACCGCAAATTGTTTACTCGGATGTCCCCGCATCACCCTGCCCATCTGCTGGATGTGAGAGGATAGGGATTTAGAGAAGGGTCTAGCCGATACGCCGATCTTCACGTCAGGAACGTCAAAACCCTTCGTAAGTACATCTGTGGCTACGAGTCCGTGAATGGATGAATCAGGTTTAGAGAACTCTCTAATGACTTCCTGCTTCTCATCATTCGTATCGTGATAGGAGACAGAGACAAAGTTATATCCTTGTTCTGCGAACTTCTTGGATAGTTCCATACCATGAGCCACGCCGGAACAGAACACGATAGTCTTCTCCGCCTTGCCAAATATTTCATGGGTCTTTTTAACCCACTCCGCTACGATATCGCCCGTGATCTTAAGTCCACGTTCCGTGGCCTCGGCTTGGCTCCATTCACCCGCGACTTTCTTTGCCCCGCTCATGTCGATCTCTTTGGCGACATAAATCTTCAACGGAACTAGGACTCCCTGATCCATCAACTGCTGGGTCGTGACCGTAGAGATGATGTTGTCGTAGGTCAGAGCCATCCCCTTAGTAAAGGGTGTAGCTGAAAGTCCTACCACTCTCATGTTAGGGTTGTTTCGGATGTACTCTGCAATCTTTTCTCGGACCGTGTGACATTCATCAATCACGGCCAGAGAGAAGTCAGGGAACATCTCCCGCTTCTCAAGAGTCTGGGCGGAGCAGATCTGTATCTTCTCATACGGTCTGTATCTCCAATGACCCGACATCAAAACGCCGTGGTCTATCTGATACTTCTCCAGTCTTTGAGAGGTCTGCTCGCATAGGATGATCCGATCCATGATCATCCCGCAGGAGTTTAGTTTCCTCTTGGTAGCATCGAGTAGCGCAATAGCCATCTCGGTCTTACCCGCTCCCGTGGGGGCGTAGAGTACTTGACTCTTAAATCCCCTCGCAAATCCGTCACGCAGGGCTTCGATAGCCCTCTCCTGATAAGGTCTAAGTTGTAGCATATTTCCTCTGCGGATAAACCCATCCGCTTGGGTTGTCGTTTTATCTAACTGTATGGATTAATTTGTCGCTTTGCTTCTCTGCATCGCGGCAATTTGTCGCTTTAGCTGTGCATTTTCTGCTTGGAACTGATCTCTAGAAATCTTAACAGCCTCCAGTTCTATCTTGGTTAACCTTAGTTCCTCCCTTAAATCTTCTATTTCCATTTCAGCCAAGAAGCGATCCTCCTCGGGCAGAGCAGCTAGGGTTAGCTTATCCGTGAGCTTTTGGTTCTCCTCCAATAGGATCTGAAGGGCGTCATCCTTCTCATCTTGAGGGGTGACTTGAGGGGTGACCTCGGGTTTCTTGTGCTCAGATTTACGCTCTTCGACCTTCCCGTTTCGGTTGATCTTCACCACTTCTGGCTTGTCACCTAAAGCATTCCTGATCTTAATAACAAATACCGTAGAAACCTTACAAGACCGAGAGATCTCGGAACTCGACCATTGTTTCCATTCCTCATCTTCAAGAAGAGTCATCACGGACTTGCGTTTATCCGCATTCGTCCTTCTTAAACCATGTGTGTCATTAGCAGAGAGACTGTAAAGAATCGCGTCTCTAAGAGTACCGTTCTTTACTTCTGCTTCGATCTCAGACCGTCCGGCTTGGACGTGAGCTAAATACCTGTGGAATCCATCCGCTAAGTAGTACTCCAAACCATCGTGGAAAACCACCACGGCGGGGAACTTAGCGCCCTCCTTGAGGGCAACAGCGTAGTCACTAACCACCTGCTGATCAATCTTCTCCCTCGACTGTGTACCACAATCAATCCGTATCTTCTCTACTAGCATCTCATCTCCTAAAACTTGGATTATAAACAGATCCGATCTCATGTCAACACCTAGGATAAACCCTGATGTAGGTGGTGGAAGGGATGGATAAGGATAAGGGGAGTTTTGTACATCCTTGGTGGACAGATAGGCTCGGCTGGACGAAATTCTGCCTAGGGGAAGCGCGTTCCCTTCGGCAAATTTCCACATCCCCGGAGCCACAAGCTGAGTATTCCGTGTGGAGCGATCTCGATCCAATTCGTATCACCTATGGGCACTTTCCGTTACATTGGAAACGTCTAGCTCGGCTGCCCATACCATCCCGATAAGCCGCAGGACTTGAACCCACGGGTCGAAATGGAATCCCCCCGATTGTGCCATGCATCTTCCAGCACTTTCATCTCAAGGCGGAACGTTGTAAGACTGGTGGACTGCGGACTACACCTCATGGTTTCCTACGCTTCCCTCATGCCAATCTAAAACCCGATAGTTCCTTGAAACAATCTAGATGTGAAATGAAAAAAGCCGTTAAAGAAACCCCGGTGGAAGAACACCCTTGTGCGGAGGATGCTACCCCATTCGGGGTCGGGATTTCTCTAACGACTTTCATACTTGGCTTCCACACCTAGCCCCTCGATTTTACTCTCATTCGCACAAAACGTCAAGCGAAAAAAAAGGAGGGACTAACCCTCCTTAAACCAACTAGGCAACTGCGTTTCCACAGTTGTGCAAATTTTAATCTAAGCTGTGAATTAAATCAAGGGCTTCTTGCGGACTTTTCACTATGGCTAGGATTCCTCCTGTCCATTCTAAGAAGAACTTCTCCTCTGCCGCCGTGAGCTTTCTCGCGCTGGGAGGTTTGTTGCCGTCTTTAACTTCGAGTAAAAGCGTATGCCCTACCCCGCTCGGTCCGGTGTAGCCAACTAGAAGATCGGGGATCCCCTCTCCTTGTGTTACTACTCTAACTGTCGCCCCCGCATTTCTCAGGGCGTCTACGATCTCTTGCTGGTTCTCATCGACTCGTCTAGCTCTCATCTCGTCCTCATGTGTAAACGTTTATATATGATTCTACCACCTGTATAGCCATACAGTAAACCTGTTAATTTATACAGTACACCTGTATAAAAGATCAGTATCAAGCTAGGGTTTACCCTAATAGACTTTCGTTTTTTAGGTGCTAATATTATTTTGTGTCAACTGGTGACACATCAACTAGGAGTTAAACATGAAGACAAAACAAATACCAAACAAGGTATGGATCGAATTGGATCGCCCACGTGATGATGACCACGCCAATCAGATTGCGAAATTGATAAACAATGTTCTTCGCAAGATTGATCCCAACATTGAACGGCAATTCTTTTGGAATTCAGAAGATTGCATTTGGTGTATTGGAAACGACTTCGGTTATATCACGTTGACCGACAACGGCGAGTGGTTTAACCTTGACTATCTCGGTAAAGACTAACCAACCCACGGGGCTTCGGCCCCATTAATAGGAGAGATGAAATGACAACAAAGCGCCAGTTCATTGCAGCAGCAAATAAGCTGGGCATGGACGTTGATTACCACCCATCAAACAAAGCCTACCCATACGACCTCACTCTGGACGCACGTTCTGGGCAGTGGTTTGACAATGACCGTCACTCTGACAGTTCTCTGACAGGTACTGATGAGTCTTGGGAGCCAGATTGGGCAGAGTTGATCTCGTTCCTGCCAGAGATTGCGGCTCAGTTGGGGCCATGCACGGAAGAGGATTGCAGTATTTGTCACCCAGAGTTGGAGGAAGAATGACAGGCGGCAAAACCACGGGGGCTTCGGCCCCTATTTTTTTTCTACGGGTAGTTGACGGGAGGGGAACAAGGTGTTACATTTAACGCACCACCACCACCTAGGAGTCGAGATGAAGACGATAGTTGTGACTTACGATGACACTCAGGAATTCCGTGAAGCCCACTACGCTAGTGAGGCGTGGGAAGCCATCCGAGAATCCGTCTACGCGCTAGACCGAACCCTTAACACCGAAGACATCAAAGAAGCCACGGATACTTTGGCCTATGTCTACGACCAGCTTGGAACCGTTCTCGGTCGTGTGGAGGCAGAAGAATGAACCCCACCACAGTACAAATCCATAGCGTTGCCGAGCGGATGTATGAATCTATCCGAGACTTCGCCACCATCGACATCTCTGAGATGTCTGCTCGGGATATGTCCGAGGCTTTCCTAGAGTGGAAAGGTTTGGCGATGGAGTTCATTGAAGTCATGGAGATTGAAGATGTCTGAGATCGGATACGTCAATCTTCAGGGCTTTAAAAAGCCAGCCCGTTTCCGCCGGACCCGCGACATGCTGACCGGAGCGGGAATAGCTGTGGTCCTTATGGCAATCCCTTTATACCTTCAATGGAGTAAGACATGATCGAATACACACTTCTATTTATAGCTGTCTTTGTCGTCGGCTTTATCGCCGGAGATATGTTTGGTTACCTTCGCGGACTTGATGACGGGAGAATGAAATGAGCGACTGCAATATCAAACTTGAGTTCCTGACCGAGAACGAAGACGGATCAGTGAACGCCCAGCTCTACATGGACGCCGACTCGGCTAAGTATTTAATCACCTATGGGTTCCTCCACATGATGAGAGATGCCATCAAAGAGGGGAAGCTGAACACCGTAGAAGAGAAGGCCGGGGGCACAGATTGAACTGCTTCCTCTGTAACAAGCCGGTGGAGCACAGCGAGGAGTCGGCCTTCTTGGGTCGGTACGCCCACAAGGAATGCTTCTTGGACAGCATGGCAAAACAAAGAGACGCCATCTTGGAAGTTCAGAAGCTGGAGAAAGAACGAATTAGCGGAGAGAAGAAATGAGAGGACAAGGAGCAATAAATGTAGTCTCGGAAAACATTGCAACTTTAAGTCCACTTTGGGATAACGAAAGATGGATGCATACAAAAAAGAAATTGTGTTGGAAGTGCCAAAAAGATAAATCCCCTTACGGCGGATCAATAAAGATGATGGGTGGATATGTGCCCGGAGCGATTGCTAGATTTATCTGCAAAGACTGTATTGATGCGAAGCAAAAACAATTGGAAGAAGCCAATGAAACCAAAAATATTACCAGTACTTGAGATGTGTATCGAGAACGGATTGTCCCGTGGGATCAGACGTGCATACAAACATACAGATGAACCCAGCGAAGAACACATGCTGGATGTGATGGAGAAAGCCATCATGGAAGAGATCGGCGAGTGGTTTGAATTTGATGAAAAAAACTGACCCCATCGGGTCATTTTGTAACGATTTTGAGCAAATAAACATGTTTTTGTCCTTATCGGGACACTTTTTGAGGGTTTTATGAAGATACTTTTGACGTGTTATTTGATCATGATGTTTGCGGTATTGGGCCCACTCATCACTGTCGGAACTATCTACCTGTTGGGCAGGTTATTTCCATTTACCTTTTAAACAAATGAAAGTCTACATCAGCAAGTACAGGGACCACTGGATCTCGCCGTACACCATCTTAGAGAAGGTGTTTTTTTGGAGGGAGATTGACTACGACGAGCCAAAGATAGACAAGTGGGCCGATAGACTGCGTCCCTTGTGTGAGGGTGTGAAGAATCTCTTGAATCTAATCCACCCAAGGATTGTTTACGTCAAGATAGATAAGTTTGACGTATGGGACATGGACACCACCCTAGCCCACATTATTTTACCCATGCTCAAACAGCTAAACAAGGTAAAGCATGGCGCTCCCATTGTGGATGACGAAGACGTTCCTGAAGGGCTTAGGTCTACCTCCGCTCCGCCCAAAGAAAATATCTGGGAAACCGACGCCCACCACTTTAAACGGTGGGACTGGGTAATGGAGGAGATGATCTGGTCTTTTGAGCACAAACTAAAAGATACAGATCTTGACGACATTGATATATGGGAAGCTAATGCGGTCAGAGCCAAGAACGGCTTTAGGCTATTTGGAAAATATTACGAAGCACTATGGGATTAATATGAAACTGACTATTGAAATTGACAACGACACTGTAGACGAAATATTTCTCCAGCGTCTGATAGAAGATCTTGGATTTCTAGAGAATGAAACCCTTCCCATCTTTTCTCGCGAACCAGAGATCGAGGCGCAACACATCGGCGCACTAAAGGGCGCTTACAAACAGATTCTTTCTTACTACGGAGTAACGGTATGACTATTCAAAGTGATTTAAAACAGAAACTCAAAGAATCCGAACTGGTCTTTGAGAAGAACTGGCGGCGGCATCAGAACTTGCAAATCGTTAAGGGTCTGTTCGCTGTGGCTTGTTTCTTGGCGTTCATCTTGTTCGCTGGGTTCTATATACAAAGATGAATTCGCAAATGGAGAACAAGCATGCTTGAAATTATTGAACTGGCTAAACAGTCTGACCTGATGGCAGACGGAGAGATGTGGTTTTCACCCACGTATGGTAATGCTGATGTGCATATTACTGACCTTGAGCGATTCGCAAAGCTGGTAGCAGCGAAAGAGCGTGAGGCGTGTGCAAAAATTGTTGAAGCAAATGCTGATGCCTGTAGTACAGATAGTCTTGCGCAAATGTATCTATATTCAAATGCCACCGCTATCCGAGCAAGGGGACAAGCATGACGTGGGATGAATACAACCTACTATTCCACAAACAACAGCTAAACCTTGTTGCGTTTAAACGATTAATGGATTGTGACGAAGAGGTTTTGCGGTTGGTTAACAGTGCAATCGAAGCAGAGCGCGAGGCCTGTGCAAAGTTGTGTGATGAACTTGTGAGTGACGAAAACACCATTGAATATGCAAACGGAGCATATCGGTGTTCGGCGCTAATTAGATCAAGAGGTGAAGCATGAGACTCATCAGTTTGAACTGGAGTGACATCAAGGGAGAGGGTGGTGTCTCTTACTCCAATGCATTCAATGAGGCGCACATCGTTGTGCAGTTGGATATGTTGCAGGACTGTATTGCTGACTTGCAAGACAAGTACGACGCATTGTTTGCTCAACCTGAATCGGAGAAGAACACATGAACGAAAATACATTTGCATTCCCCCACGAAATAACACACCTACAGAAGCCTCTGACTGCTGGCATGACCCTGCGTGATTACTTTGCGGCAAAAGCTATGCAAGCGGTTTTAACTAACCACAAATTGGAAGATTGTGATGATGATGTTGTAGCTAAGAACTGCTATCAAATGGCAGACTTCATGTTGAAAGCGAGGGAAGAATGAGCGATAGATTTGATTTAGAACAAGCCATCCTAAGAGCAGACATGGAAGCAGATTTAAACCTGCTGTTTGATCGTGTGTGCAACGGGCCAGAACTGTCTCAGGACGACATGGCTAATGCTTTGCTGGGACTCATTACCATCAACGCTTTACGGCAAGAGAAGCTGTGGAATATCTTTGAAGACATGTGCCATCAACGAATGTTTAAGGACAAATATGAAAAAGTGGATTGATCCCCCCAGCGGGTGGAAGTACGGATTCCCCAGAGTCTTTGATACAGAAAAGGACGGGGACATGTACGAATGGTTGGTAGCTAATGGTTACCCACAGGAAGAGATAGAAGACTTAGGCAAACACTTTTACGTGCGTCAATGGTTAACCGATGAGGAGGAAGGGAAATGTCGAACGTCATAAGGATGAGCAAAAGTTCTTTGGAACTGATGGACGAGGTGAAGAAGCAGATGACAGAGGACTCTAGTTGCTTGGTTCTTTTCTTCGATGAAGACGATACGCTTCAATGTTCCTTTGCCAACGTGAGCGCGGAGAGATGTGTCTTTATGTTAGAAGCAGTCAAGTTAGATATCTTGGATCAAATTTAAAGGAGTTCCCATGATCACAGAAGACGAAATTAAAACGTACCGTAACAGTTACGACCTTGAAACAGCAGAGCGAAATCAGATGAACGGTCTGTACATGAACATGTGCCGGGCGGTCAACAGGTTGCTCGATGAAATCGAAGAGTTGAAGGGCTTTGATTCCTTACCTTGGGATGATGATTTACAACTGCCCCTTAGTAACCTGCAAATCTTTGAACTCTGGAGAGACTACGAGGATGATCCTGTGGGTTTCGCTCGGGCCATCGAAGAAGAACATGGTATCGAGGGCTGGTAACATGAACACCGAGTACTGGAAGAGCGAAGCCAAGCACTTGCTTCATATCCTTACCCATACCGAGAGAGAGCTAGAGAAATCTAACGGCTTTATTGAGCGTATGGCTAGAGATCCTTTAAGCGATGAGGAGATCTATACACTCTATAGACACTCATTGGACTGGAGAACATTTGCAAGAGACATTGAGAAGCGGCACGGCATAGGAGAATGAATGAAGTGTCTGGAATGTGGGGCCGCAACGGAGGTTCTTGATACAAGAATTTCTGTTGGCGGCGTAACGAGAAGAAGAAAGTGCTTTAACATGCACATCTTCAAAACAGTAGAGGTGAGACGAAATGAGAATTACAAACCGGCACGATCTGCCGCAAACGATCATGAATGTTTTGGCGAGGCCACAGTACAGCAAGGGGAAAGCCCATCTCTCCTGTACGGAACTACTCAATAGCCCAAGGATTGTCCAGCTAAAGAGTAAACACTTTGACGAGATCGAACAGGACGCATCAGAGATGATATGGTCCTTGTTCGGCACGGCGGTTCACAATATCCTTGAACATGGAAAAGATTCTTCTCATGTGGTTGAAGAACGGCTTCATATCAGTTACAATGGATGGAACATCTCAGGTGCAATAGATTTGCAAGAGATCACTCCAGAGGGAATTGTGTTGAGCGACTATAAAGTGACGGGTGCGTGGTCAGTGATGAACGAGAAAGACGACTGGCATAACCAGTTGAACATCTATGCATGGATGGTAGAGACTATCAAGAAAGTCCCAGTAGTCAAGGCTCAGATCGTGGCTATCATTCGGGACTGGTCCGCCCGTGACGCAGCTACTCGGGAGAACTATCCCCCATCCCCTGTGGCCGTCATAGATATCCCCGTATGGTCCCTCGCCGAGAGAGAGGCCTACATCAATAAACGTTTAGATATGCACAACCAAGCCTATTTCGCTACAGAAACAGGCGGCGATCTTCCACTCTGCGATGAGTCAGATATGTGGGAGAAGCCAACCCTTTACGCCGTCAAGAAGGATGGCGGTGTCCGCGCCAAATCGGTTCACAAGACCAAGGAAGACGCGGAACAGGCTCTTCAAAATCTGAAGGGTTATGTCTTAGAGATCAGAGAGGGGGAGCGGACTAGGTGTAAATCCTACTGCCCCGTTTCCTCTTTCTGTTCTCAATATAAAGAGTATTTAAATCAGCCGGATTAGCTCAGTTGGTAGAGCAACCGCCTTGTAAGCGGTAGGTCGTCAGTTCGAATCCGACATCCGGCACCACTAGGAACCATATGAATATCAATGATTTATTAGTCTTAAACGTAAACGAGCATACAGAGAAGAAGAACGGTTTAACTTATCTCTCATGGGCGTGGGCTTGGGCTGAGGCTTTAAAGGCCGATCCCGCTGCGACGTTCAAGGTAGAGATGTTTGGCGATAAGTGCTACATGGAAATCAACGGGACCGCAATGGTCTGGGTTACCGTGACACTGTTCGGTAAGCCTATGACTTGCCAGCTTCCAGTCATGGACTACAAGAACAAAGCCGTCCCCAATCCTGATGCGTTCGCAGTCAACACGGCCATCATGCGCTGCATGACCAAGGCTCTGTCTCTTCATGGCTTGGGTCTATACATCTACGCTGGAGAGGATATCCCAGAGGAAGATGCTAAGCCAGTTAAAGAAGAAACCAAACCACAAGTTAAGGAAGAAGTCAAGCCAGAGAGCAAGCGTACCGTACCCGCCAAGATCGAAGGACATGAGATGGGCTGGCAGATCAAACTGACCATGCCGCAAGACGATTCAAACGAGTGGGTGGATCTTCTCAAGACCTCGACACGTATCTTGTTTGATACCGCCAAAGGTCAGAAGGACATCACAGACATCTTCAAGGTGAACCGTAACATCTACGACCACCTGAAATCCATCAACCCCGAGGAGCATAAATCCCTCATGGCTGAGTTCGCTAAAGCTAAATCTTTATTTAAGGAGTAATCATGGAATATACAAATTCAGGAACAATATCGCGCACCCAGCTTCCCAAGAAGCATCCTAAAGGTCCAGACTTTAAAGGTTCCATCTCTCTTACAAGGTCCGTTATTCGCCAGCTTCTAGATGAAACAGACGGGGATAATGTCAAGATCAGCATGAGCGGTTGGGTTGTGCAAGGACAGAACGGCACATTCGTAAGCCTTAAGTACAACGACTACAAGCCTGAAGTCTCCACGCCTAAGAGCGCCCAAGATCTGCCCGACGACGACCTGCCATTCTGATATGCACAGTCAATTCGAAGGCGTTAAAGTCGCCATGAAGCAAGACAAGACGGGTTACATCCTTACCCTGTCCATGCATCCCGACGAGGTGCCTGACGAGATCCTGCGTGATTTTGTTGGCTCTCGCTATCAGGTCGTGATGGTGCGCCTGAACGATCAGGAGATGCCATTGAATCGGGAGTCTATCAACGACCCCGTAAAGACTGCGGCGGTTCTATGTAAGGACCCCGTGTTCCACAAATTCCTTATAGAGACTGGCAATATCTTTGAGGAAAGCGAAGAAGCCGCAACAGAGTGGCTTAAAGAGGATCTAGGAATAGAGTCCAGATCAGAAATAAAAGCAAATCCTGCGGCATCTGGCCGTCTTAAATCCGTCAAAGAGGAGTTCCTAGCATGGAAACTAAACGTTTAATTCCCTATTCTGTTCATCTGAGTGAAGACATCTTTAACCAAGTCAAAGCCGCCGCCAAACAGCGTAAGGCATCTTCACTTGTTAGAGACGCCATCACCATGTTCTTGGAGGGGGATGACGCGTTTAAAGGTGGGTATAACAAGGCTGTGCGGGATATCATCTCTTTAATCAAGGGAGATGAGAAAGCCAGCAGCATATCGGTGGGCGGACAGACCATTGGTGAGAGTCTCATTTCTCAACTGGAGAACATGATTGTCATCAAAGCAGTCTAAACTAGAAGCGAAGAAGAATCCTGTAGAGTTACAGGAGATGAAGTTGCTAGATTTCTTTGCGGCCTTAGCGGCCATAGGGACATCCAGCACGTCTCTTGATCCCGAGTTGGTTGCGGCTGAGGCGTATAGGATCGCTGATGCTTTACTTAAAGAAAGGCAGTTACGATTATGATAGACGAAAGAGACTGGGTTATTACCCGCTTATTACACCTAAGTTCTGTTTGCGGTCTTGAAGACCACCCAGAATTTGAACGGGCGGCGCAGTGGTTCTACGCCAACTACGAAGATGATGCGGAGTTTATGTTGGAAGAGATTGCCAACGAGACGCATCACCGGGACGACATGAGCCAATTCATGCACACAACCTTTAAGTCCCACCGGGAAGAGTTACAGGATTCAGCATCCGCGTTCTTTAACCAAGTGAAGAGTAACGCACTCATCAACTGGTACGTACTCAAGGCGAACACACGCCTGTTCTACCGTAAACTGAAGTATAGATTTGCAGAGTAAAAACAAAAAAGCCATCCGAGAGGTAGAGCGCAGACACATACAGGCGGTAAAGGATCTACCGTGTATCGTCTGTGACTCGCCTCCTCCTACGGAGTGCCATGAGTTAGATCAGGGCCAATGGTTTACAAGTCTTAGTCTCTGTGCAGACTGCCACAGAGGAGCCTTTAACGGGATTCACGGCCAGAAAAGAATCTGGTCCGTCAAGAAGCTCGATGAGTTATCCGCCCTGAACCTTCAGCTTGAGCGGATGTTCTACTCTTAAATTTTACCCATCTCTCTCAGAGCTTTAACGTCGATGTTCTTCATCATGTTGGACTCTGATTCCTTTAACTCTTTTATCCTGTCGCGCTTTTCATCGGCGGGCATATCCGAGTTCCTGACCTGCTCCATATATTTACGCAGCTTGGATAGCTGATCCGCAATCTTGTTGACGGACTTGCTCATACCGACCCTTGCCACGTTCTTCTCGTCTTTCAAGAACTCCTCAATCTCTTGCGGGCTTCTTGTCTTCAGATCGGCAAAGGTATTGGCGGCTTTGTCTACTTCATCTTTCAAGACGTAGAAGTCCCGCTTCATGGCGTTCTCGTATTCCTTACTGATGAATCCGCTTGTGCCCGGCAAGGTAGCTACGGCGTCCCGGAAAGACATGGATGGTCGCTCACCGCTGGCCCCAGAGTAAAGGAACGGATTGGTAATGTACAGAACCGAACCCCCAACAGATCCAAACAATCCACGTACCAAATGATCCAAAACAATTGGAGAGATCAAGCCGGTCTGGCCTATCAGCTTAGATAGTTCAGAGGTGGATTCGTTAAACTGCCTCTCAGTATCCAGCTTCTTTTGATAGGTTCCGATCAGTGGCTTCTGCTGATAGAAGTCATAATTTAGATACCATTCTGCAAAAGGTTTAATCGCTTGGGGTACTGGAGTCGGACCAAGGATTGAACTCATCAAACCAGCGGCCACGGAGTCCCTGAACTTGCGTCCATCCTCAGATCCCTTGTCCGTCAACATGAGGTACGTATGCTCGGCAATAACCTTGGGCATGGTGAACAAGTCTTTCCTCAATGGAATCATCATCCCACCAGTACCCGGTATGATAAAGGCTCGATCCCTCTGGCCGACTGGCTTCTCCAAGTAATCGTCATCGTCGCTTGCAATCATGGAATACAGAATAGACAGGACCATCACGGAACCCGTGGTAGCGGCTAATGTTTTGTACGCATCCGCCCTCTGGGTTGGGGATACGCCCCGTCCAGTGATGACTTTATAGGCCACGTTTTGCGCCGCGAGGTAAGCGTTAAAGAACGGAATCACCTGACTAGCCAGAGCCAAGGTCTTGCTAGATCCTTTTCTTCTGGCGTTGAAGATATCAAAGGCTTTCTCCATAGCCTCAGCTTTACTCAGACCTTGAGCCAAAGATGCTTCATAAACCGCCTGACGCACAGCGTTATCGCCCGCCATAGCGAAATGACTTAACCATCCTTTAGCTTTTCCAAGAACGCCGGGAGGAGCTTTTATTCCCGCAAAGATCTCCGCATCCATCCGCACCATAGCCGACGTGAAATCTCTCACACCCACAGCTCCGACGTTTTTTAACTCTTCATGCGTAGCACTCTTGCCCCTGAGTGTTTGAATGAATTCCTTTACCGCAAGAATTGGAATCTTTAAGGCGTGTTGAGGTTTTAAACCAGAAGAGAAGATGGCCGCAAAAGAATCTTGAGGAATCTGACTAATCGTAAACAATGGGTACATCACAACCGACTGTCTCAGCATGTCGGCAAACTTTGAGAACAGCTTAAACATGGGTATTGCAACAGACTCAAGACCGTTAAACGCCTCCATGTAAAGAGGGTCTTCCATGCTGTACTCAACTTGCTTTCCGTTACGCCAAACCTTTACAACGTTTTTCTTTTCAACTGCTGGTGTCAACAAGTATTTTGTTTTTTTATTGTCATCTTCAAACTCAACAACCTCAAAACCTTCAATTTGTTGATTTGCAAAATTGGCTTGCTGCAAAGAATTGAATGGCTCTGCACCATCAGAAACCTTTCCTGCTATTGGTTTGTTGTTGTCATCTACGCCAACAACTCCAATGTTCTCTTTGCTGTCTAGATTTTTAATTCTTTTTGCAGCACCAACCGATTCGGCAGCTTCAGCCAAAGATACGGCAGATTTGTTTCTGACGGCACGGTTAATGGAGTACTGCACCCAGAGAACCTGATTGTCAAAAATGTTGTTGACCGGCTTGGCAGAGCCCTTCAGCTTTCTTTCCTTGGCCTGTACCTGTAGACCTTTGATATATTCCTTTGGACCCTTGCCTTGCTCCAACTGATCCTCTCGGTAGAATGGAACGTAGTCAGCGTTGCTTAACAAAAACTCCGCATCGGAGGCGCTCCACAGTCCGCTGTCAACTAGAACCTTGGAAGCGTTGTCTCTTATTTTGTTCCAGACATCTACGGCTTCGTTAAGATCTGGATGCATGTTAAACAGTTTCATACCCTTATCTAGGATTCCACTGGCAAGTTGTTCATCTGTAAAGTGAATGTATTTCAAATCACCCTCCATGCTGGACGCTTTCTTGCTAAGCTCGCTTGATGCAACTGGAGATTTTTGTTTTATACGAGCAGCCTCTGCACGAGTTTCAGCAATCTTTTGCTTTAGATCTTCATTAAACTTTATCAGCGACTTTGTTCTCTTAACCTCAAACGCAAAGTGTGCAGTACTCTCGGCCTCTTCTTTTGTTAAGCCGCTTCTCTCCGCCATCTTGTCTATCCTTCTAGATAGCTCCACAAAGCTGGCATCACTGTCCTTCTTGACCCACTTCTTTAGATCATTGTTGTATTCAATGTTTCCATATCTAAGGAACAGGTTTGCCACCGCATCGGAATGAACGGTCTGGCTCAAGCTGGTTTGCAACAGCATTCCAATCTTGGTCTTGGCGTCCACACCCAGATCCCCCATTGATTTTCGGATTTCGTTATTGAGGGCGGCATCGCTACTAAATACCTTAGTCTCAAGATAATTCAAGAATTTAGTAAAGGCAGACTGAGCATTGTCCAAAGTAACCTTTGGATTTTGTGCTGCATCTTTAACAGTTTCTTTGAATTTTTCAATCCTGTTTTCTGTAGTCTTCTCTACGTTTCTTCCGTACTCATCAAGAATGTTTAATGTTTCTTGACCTATTGGAGTGGGTTGTACTCCCGCTCCGCCAGCAGGTTTTGCAGGAGTTGGTCTAACACTAGCCACTCCGCGTTGTTGAGTTCCTTTAACTCCTTGGGCGGCGGGAAGCTCATTGGCTGCTCGTACAGGTACTTGAACGCCTGTTCCACCTGTTGATTCGTCAGATCTTGCAACATTTTCCTCTCCTTTTTTGGCGGGTTTTTGAGCTGTCTCACGTTTGGCCTCTTCAGATTCTTTGTATACGACCTCGTTTCTGACCACTTTGCTTGAAAGATAGTTCCTTGCTGGCCTCTTAGTCTGGGCTATTTTGTCAACAAGATTTAAAATTTCAGTTAAAGCGTTTGTGTCTTTTATCCCAAGAAGTTCCGCAACATATTGAGTGAATGCAGACCAAGCACTTCTCTTGCCTTCATATGGGATCTGCATCAACATATATTGAAATTCTGGATTGCTCATCGCTTCAGCGGCAAACTCATACTGATCCGCCAATCCATATACCTGAACGGCAAACTGCTTATTTTTCTTATTGCCGTCCCATCCCATCCCCTGTTTTGCTAGTTCTCTCTTTACGTGCTGGTAAAGATCTTCTATCTTTTTAACCGCAACCTTTTGCTTGGTTGTGGGATTCTTCTGCATTCTGTAAATCAATGCATGTAACGTTTCGTGTGCATTGGTCGTTTCATCTCCCGCATATTTGGGAGATATCTTTATGGCATCTAATGCCGGATAGTACAGACCAGCATATCTATTGCCAAGATACTTTGTTTTCTGAAGCGTCACTTGGTTAGAAATTTGATTTCCAAGCTCACCGATTCTTTTGATAACGGGGTTTTTGCTTTGCATCAATGCTTGCATCAAGTCCGAGAAGCTGGCGTTCTTATTGGCGGCTCTCACATCGGGATTGTCAAATGCTGCGGGCATTCTTAACTTGAAGTCACCCAGAGTCTGTGGCATTTCTGTGGTTGGGGTTGGTGGATCAACACCCTCTCCGACGGTTGGATCTTCCGTAACATCATCCACCTCTTCTATTGGCTCCGTAATAACTCGCTCACCTCTAGGCTTGTAAGTTACAGGGGCTATAAACCAAGGCTCACCGTTTCCTTTGTAGTTAATCGGCATGGGTTGGTTGGCTTTTCTTTCAGCCTCAATTGCCGCCTCGATGTCTTCTCTTGTAACGATGCCCTCTTCAAAGTCTTTAACCAGCCTCATGGATGCGGGCGTGTTTGTCCTGCGAGCAATCTCAATATAGGCGTTAACAGGATCAATTGTTACCGGAGACTCTGGCCTATTGGATGCAGTAGCTTTCAAATCCTTTTGGAACTTGACCGGTACATCTAAAGATTGAATTGCAAACTTACCCTCAACCTCTGGATGTGGGACTATGCTCAAACTATTGGGATCACCGCCCTCGTTCTTAAGCATGTTTTGCAATACCAACAAACGGTTCTTTGCAGCCCGTTCTTGTAGAGGTCTTTCATCTACGATCTTAGGCTTAAGAGTTTCTTCTGTCGTAGTAGTTGTGGGTTGAATGCCGGGTGTTTTAGATGATGGGCCAGTGGGCAAGCCAGCATCCAAACGAAGCTGATCAATTTCTGCTTGCTTAGCCTCAAGATCTTCTTGGGCTGTTGGTTTAGGAAGTTCCGTTTCGTACAGACTTGGCTTGCTTACGTCTTGTGGCGGCGCAAGAGGAACGCTTGGAGGAATCCCTTGACTCCTAGCTTTATCCTCTTGTAACTTAGCATCTTCATCAATTTTTTGTTGAAGCATGTTGATGCGTTGACGCTGAGCTTCTTCCGCCGTCAAAGGCACTTGCTCCTCTTCTGTCCGAGATACGCCACTAACTCTATCTATTAATTGTTGCACTTCTGGAGGTTTTTTAATTTCCTCTGTAGCAGGAAGTTCTGGAATGGTTTGTATTTTTTCTTGTGTTGGTTTGGCTTCTGGTTTTGATTTACCAAAAGCTACGTCTGTTGTTGCCGTAATGCCAGCACCACCAAAGCCGCCTTTTAATCCAGCATTTATGAAGCGATCAAAGTTCTTGCTTGAAAAGAAATCTTGGTTTTCATCTACAAACTTTTCAGCCGCAGCAGATGAAACTTCTTGCAGAGCTTCTGTTCCACCCTCTGTAACAAATCCTTTAGCAGCGCCCTTACCCGCACGTTTGTACCACGCTGCCGCAATTTCTTCTGGACCCAAGCCAGACTTCTGCATCTTTCGTAACACGTTAAATGGTGTGATTGCATCTAATGCTGCGTTAAACGAACCAAATGCAATGGCCGCACCCAGATCCTGTTGGCCCGTTGTTTCGTATATGTTTTGATATACATCGGGTATGTTTTGTACAGCCGATCCAGCTAAAGCGCCAGCGGCTTGTTGTTTAAGCACAGATTGCTGAGCGGCTTTAGCGCCAGCTTGAATTGCTTTTTCTTTAATTTCATCACGCAATTCTTTTGTCAAAGTTCCTTTAGCCGTAGCTTCAAGAAGTTCGCGCCTAGCCAAAGCTGTACCGGCTTGTTGTGCGGCAGCGGTAGCTCCACGTCCCAATACGGCAGCAGCGCCACCGGTAAATATACTTGGCACAATAGATGGAACCGCTTCACCAATAGCTTCCTTGACATACGTCAGGAATGATCCTACGTCCTTGATGTCTTTATATGATGCCACTTCAGCAGGGTAAAGTTGCTCAGTCTGTTGCTGATACTTTGCTGCTTCCTGCATCTTCCTATTAGCAAACTCTTCAGCGCCAACTGCTTTACCCGCCATAGCCGGAATTACATCTGTTGCAAGCGAAGCAAGGCCACGTCCGCCACGGTATACGGATGGGAGGAAACCAGTCTCACCTTTTGCAGCGGATGGTTCTGACGCGCCCAAATGCCCAATAATTTCCGAAGGAGAATACCCGGCCTTTATTGCGGCCGGTGTATCAAAGTTTTTTTGTTGCCCTAAAAACTCTGCAATTTCTATATCAGAATATCCGGCTTGTTTGGCACCTGCAACATCGAAGGCCATATAGTTACCTTTGAGGAATATTAAATGAACTTAATGGGGCGCGGTTTCCGGAACTTGTTGTGCCGGGGGCTTCTGGCATTTTAACACCATCCAAATCCTTAATTCCGTATCGACTGTAAACTTCAGCCATAATCTTAGCCTGTCTATCAGATATGTCTTGTATTATTTTTTTAGCCTCTATCGCATTTTCTTTTGTTGGCATATTTCCAAGTTGCTCCAAGCGTTTTTGCAATGTGTTAATTACCTCATCTGATCTAACTCTATTGGCTACAGCGGCATCAGCTTTTGAAATATTTAAAATAGCATCATCGCTTTTCCTGCTGGCTGCGCCAATGTTTGCAACCCTAAGAGCATTTTCATTTCTGTCTTTTGCAACTTGTTCTTGGCTCTTTCTGTTTGCCGCATTTTCTGCCGCGTCTTGAGCCAATTTGGCTGCGTCTCTATCGCTAATATCTTTAGCTTTAGCTGCTTCAAATGTATTCTTATACACATCTTTGTATGTAGTTTGATACAAGTCAAACAAGTCTTTCTTGTAAGCACGCTCTCCTGTGCTGATGACCTTCTGCTGACCAAGGATTTCCTTGAGCATGTCCATGTTCTGCTGTTCTCTTTGCATTTGCATAGCACGAGCATTACGAACACCTTCTGCGCCCTGAGAGAGAATCCCTCCACGGCCCGGAGCGGATGTGGCTATACCTTCTAATAGATCCATCAAAGGATTGGTTCCTTTGCCAATATTTGCCCGACGTGTTTGAAGTTCTTTAATCAACTCACGCTCTTCGTTAAACCCTTGAGGTCCAACGTTTCGCATATATTTATTTGCTGCATCCTGAGCTGCCAAAGTAGGATTTTCCTCCATGCGGCTTGCAAGAAAATCTTGCGCTGCGGTTGGTTTAATTGTTGCCGTAGGTTCTGCGGTTGGAGTCGGTGGAGCCAATGGAGCAGATGGACGTGCGGGCGCGGGACTTAACCTTGGAGAATCAGGAAGTCCACTTTTCTTTTCGGCAGGTGGCTTGGCTGGAGCTTCAGCAGGTGGCGGAGCAGCTTCTGATTTGGAGGGGGCTACATCTTTGGTTAGTTCCGAAACTGGCGTATCAACTGCGTATTTAGACGGAACAAGAACCTCTAAAAACCTTTTTAATAAATTGTCTTCTTCGTATTTTTTGGGCTCTTCTCCGGCAATTCGAGGAGGACGGCGAACGCCAATATATGGTTTTTTTGCGGCCTCAATTTCTTCTGCGGTTGGAACACCCCCACCATTGTCAAACGCAACGATACCACCGCCGTAATATTCGCCCAAGTTAGATTGGATCTGGTCTAATCCCATCTCTGGCTGGCGCTGCGGTTGGGGTAGTCCTTGAGGTAAACCCATCTGTCCCTCTTTAGCCATCTGCATCTGCTGGGCTTGGACCTGACGAGCCATCAATGCCTGTTTAGCTGCTTGCTGTAGGCTCTGCGCTACGGTAGGCTGGTTCTGTGGGTTCTGTAAAGCCTGTTGCTGCTGAGCCGCCTGAAGCTGTTCTTGGATCTGCTGGAGGGCGAGCAGTTCTTTCAAGTCAGGAGGAATTCCCGGCTTAGCCTGTTGCTCTTTCTGAATCCTGTTCTGAAGCGCACCGGGGTTCCCCATGAACAAAGATGCAATGTCGTTAACTGTAGTTTGCATGATGTGTCCTTAAGTTTTTCCAGAGGATGTTGTGCTTGTTTGACCAGATGAAAGTCCAAGTGTTTTATATATGGCGTCTAAACTATTTGCTCCAAAAGTAGCGCCCTGAGCCAAACTCTGTAGCCAGCTAGGCTGAGCCATATTGTAGTTCTGTGCTGCCAAGGGCAGTCCACTGAGAAGAGACTGCTGGAACTGCACCATCTTGTAGGGATTAAGTCTTTCTTCTTCAAACTGAGCTTTATCTGCGGCAACGGCTTCGGATTCAATGCCTCGTTGAGTTGCGCCCAATTGGGACTGTTGTTGAAGCGCACTAATCCCGTAACGATTTGTAAGATCTTGAGCCTGTTGAGCGGCTTGCTGTTCTGTGTTGAACTGCTGCATGGCTTTGTCGTAGGCATTCATGTAGCCCTTACCAGTAATGTCTGCGAGATTGGTTGCGAGATTCCTTTGTGTCTCTGCATCCATAATGGCCTGTCGTCCACCGCCGTAAGCACCGGCTCCGGTTAACTTGCCAGCGTTCTGAGTCTGCGTGATCTGAGACTGCCTACGAGCTTCAGCTAACTGTGGATCCAGAGCCGCTTGTAGGTAAGGATTCATGTACTGCTGTGCCGTGCCTTGACCCGTAAAGGACTGAGGGGTAAACCCTCCCATGTTAGTGGGAGTAGATAAGCCCTGAGCGCCTTGGAATGCTTGCTGCTGAAGCGGAGAAGTACCCGCTGTCAGTTGGCCTGTATATGCCTGATAAGGAGACTGTGCTATGGCTTGACCCTGACCCAGCATGTTTGTTACATACGGACCAGCCCAGTTAGAGAGGTTGGATTCCGTACCTGTAAGACCAGTTTTTAAGGCGGCAGCGGTTCCATCCGAAACTCCACCACCCCCTTCAAACGTAGCTATTCCGCCTTGTGCATATCCGACTTTACCGCCGGGCATAAAGTTATCTGGGTTAATTTCTTTACCCTGCTTCTTAGTACCAGTACGAGCCACGCGGATACGGTCCATCATCTGATACAGCTTCTTTGCACCAGCGTCAGAGTTGCCGTTACCCAAGTGAGACACCACGTCTGCGGGCACCACAAATTCCCCGTGGCTTAACTTGGCGGGTTGTTTACCCTCGATAGAAGTGTTGAGTTCGTCAGCCATACCATCGGTAGACCCACGTAAATAAGTTCCTTTTGCGGCCATAAGCCCTCCTTGTGCAGCCCGTAACGGTTGCTCCAACATGGGAGCTAGTTGTGTTGCTAGGGAGGCCCGAGTAGCTGCGGCCTGAGCGGGAGCCACGTATTGTGTATCTGTAAAATACCTGCGGCCTATAGCTGGCTGACCCGTGTAAGGTGTGCGAGCCGGTTGTGGAAGTGCTGTACGCACAGCAGTTAATTGTGGAATCCCACCCTGATAGCCAGACGGAGTAGTCGTAGGCTTATTAGCACCAAGAAGACCAGCCAATCCACCCAATGCTCCACCGCCAGCGGTCAAAATTTTCCCAATGTTATAACTGCCGTCTGGGTTTTTAAAAGCATTTATTGCAGCCGTGCCTAAATTTCCCAAAAAAGAAGCGGAAGTTCCATCTGAATTTACCGCATTACCGTTACCATCTGTATAGGAACCATTACTTTTTTTGTATATGGTGGAACCATTTGGTAACTTAACTTCTGTCACGGGAGAAGTTTCGTCCGCTATAACAGATCCGCCAGAAGTTACCGGATTACCGTTACTATCGACATAAGATCCATCACTTTTTCCATAAATTGTAGTGCCATCGCTTAAAACAACGGGCGTTACTGGGGATCCATAATTCATATCATCTAAATTAAAGACCGCTCCAGTAGAGCCAGAATCTGTTCCCGCATTAGAGACCGTACCAGATGCTGAATCAGTTGTATTAAACCCATAATCGTCAAGTAATCCTGCCATTTTTAGCTCCTCAATAAGTGTAGTAGCGCTTCAATTTCTCCGCCACTAGAGTATTTCTTTGTGCCCTCTGGACGGGGCGTAGTAAAGTTAGTACCAAATATATCTTCCATCAATTCTACCTTAGCGCCCTCTACTGGTTGTTGTATTTGTGGCTGTTGTTGCGGTTGCAACAAACTTAATAACGCCAGCATATTTGCCGAATTGTTCTGCTGTGTCGGGGCTGCTGGAGCAGGAGTAACGGGCGCTGGAGTAGTCGGCGCAGGAGCCGGTTTAGGGGCCGGAGTCGGAGCAGGTGGTTTAGGCGCACCCGCTCCCGGCGTTGGTGCTTGTTTAGGATTTGTATAAGTGCCGTCTAGAATACTTTGCAATTCCTCTTGAGTTATTGTCGTGCCGCCATCGGTGTAAATCGTGCCGGGTGGAACGCCAGCTAATGCATCTAATTCGGCCCAAGTTTTATAACTACCGTCTGGCATCATGACGCCAGATTTACTTAAGTCCGCAAGAGGCTCCTCTCCGGGGCTGGTCGTTACGGTTTCAGAACCAATATTGGCACCTATGTCTGTGTCGTCAATATTATATACAGCACCCGGGGGTTGAGAGCTAGTAGCCGGTTCTCGGACATCTACCGCTCCAGTTTTGGGATTGACTGTTAACGTCCCGCCGCCTTCACCGGGAACTTCTACTGGAGGCGGTTGTTGCTCTTTTTGACTAAGTCGCTCTTCTTCTATCCGTAACGTATTCTGTCGTTCAGCCTCTAGCCTTTCTGCCTCTTTTGCGGCCTCTTCTTGCCGCGTAATTTCCGCGAGCTGAATATCGCTTGTAGCAGTGTCCACTAAATAGGTGCCAACTTGTTTTGATGTTTTTTCAAACTCAGCCGATTTATCAGCAAATGTGTCTGATAGCTGCGTAATTTTGTCGTTGCTTGCTTGGATGTCGCTATCAAACCCATTGAGCCTTAAGCTGTAGTCTGTCAACTTTGGATTTAAATCTTTTAGTTGAATTTCAAGCTGATCGTAGGTGGCTTTATTCCTATCAAAACTGTCAGTGTAGGGTTTTAGTTTTTCTGCTTCGGCGTTTACACGGTCTATGGTTTCATTGCTTTTGTCGCTTTCATACGCCGCCATTGCGGCATCGTACCCGCCACGGTTTTGTTGAACGTAATCGCTGTCAGCTTTTAGTTTACTTACAACGTCGTCGTATTGGGCTTTTAAGGCTGTGTACTGGTCTGCTATTGGTTTTGCTTCTTCATACAAAGCATTTCTTCGATCAATAATACTTTGCTGATCTTCTTTAGCGGTTTTCCATGCGTCGTATGAATCTACAAGGTAGTTTTTAGCCGAAGTAAATTGTTTGCCAAGTTCTTCTTTTCCTACTTTAGCAAGGTTCTGAGCTACGTAATTCGTGAGCGCAACTTGAGGGTCTTGACCAGAAATAGCGGCTGTACCCATAGCGGTAGCGCCGCCTTGGATGTATTTCATCTGGCTATCGTTTAGACCGAATGAGTCCTTTATAGTTCCGAAGTAGCTTTGCCCCGTCTGAGAATTCATGGCGGAACCGGCAAGGGAGCCAGCAGCGCCGCCTAAAAACCCCGCTCCAAACGCTTCACTTACATTCTTACCGCCAAGAGCAGCTACGCTGGAGTTAAAAAAGGCATTATTTAAACCCGATGCAGCAGCCGCACCTGTAGTACCTCCTATGCTGTTTCCAATTGAAGATGTAAGATCCCCTAGTCCGGTGTATTTTGCAAACTCGCTACCGCCATAAGCCAGCAGGGCGCTCTTGGCGATATCTCCTACATTCTTTCCGTTGTAAGCAGCAATAGACCCCGCAGCTAATGCAGCAGCACCTGCTGTAGTACTGGTTACTGCTAACCCAGCGGGGCCAAGCGCCCAAGTTGCTGCCACCATCGTGACGACGGGTAGTGGGTTTTTAATAACGTTTTCTACAACTTTTCCGACGCCACTAAGCGTATTAGACACAGTATTTCTTGTGTCCGTCCAAGCCCTATCGACTGTTTTTCGAGCTTCTTCAAGCGGATTACACATCTGAAAACTCCATCAAGATAGACTTGTTTTTTATCTTTAGAGAACCGCCTTCTTTACCAAACTTTTCAAACGCTCTTTTAACTAGCGTAATAACTATTGGACTATCTGCTTGCCCAAATATTTTTCTAAACCCCAGCTTTTGAGCCGCCTTGCCAAACTGAACTATGTTGTTTACAGAGTTACTTGGCGTGTCTGCATCAAACAACATTAACAGTGCGGAGTCTTTTTCTGGGAATAACGTAAAAAGTGTGTTACCTTCCCTTAACCTAACTACGTTTGGCTGTGTAAACAATTGATGAAAGATTGTATACATGAGCATTTGTGGCGTAATTTGCTCTGGACTACCTGCTTTTTTATATGCCATTTCCGCAGCATCTGAGTGATCCCAAGCAGACACCAACAATATATCATTGTTAGACAACATGTGCTGTTTACTGTTAACGTGATGCGGCTTCATCCCACTCTCCAATTAGTTCCGTCTGAATACACGGGTACTTTAACTGCTCCGCCTGTTACGACTATAGACCCGAACACAGGTAATAAAGCATCCGATACAAAGGCTCTCGTTCCCGCCCCAGAGGTAACCGCGCTAGGTAAAGTCGCCACGGTATAGACCGTAAAATTAATGGTGTCAAGGTTTAAACGTTGAAAATAATCAATAGCGTTTAAACTTGTGCCCGTAAAGGTAGAGTTAGTTTTATCATAAACAAGGTTCAAAATACTGTAAAAACCTGCAAGACTTACTCGTTCTACATTGGTTCCCGCTGAAT
>Ga0209401_1000261_pt1 | contig 36029 bp, 66 predicted proteins | sample M_140807_MF_Meta_FD_187318 | JGI IMG/M metagenome (GOLD analysis project Ga0209401, IMG submission 187318) | Freshwater microbial communities from Lake Montjoie, Canada to study carbon cycling - M_140807_MF_MetaG (SPAdes) (version 2) | ecosystem: Environmental > Aquatic > Freshwater > Lake... | reverse complement strand
GGAGACATCCTTATATTTTGTTCATCCACAGGTAATACTCAGTGGTATTTGATGACCCGGTTGAGATATCAACAAACTTGGTTCCCAATATGGTTCCGTTAATAATGTTGTTTGATAATATTGAACCACTCAAATTACCCCAAGTTGTTTCATATAAACTTAAGTTATATCCTGAACCGGTTGGTGTTAGATGATATGTGGATTGATAACCATTAAACTTATATGTTGATGAGGTTAAGAACACTAAGGTATCGTTAGTCGTCATAACTTGACCCATTGGCCCAACTCGGTAATAAAAAATATGCCAAGTTTGTCCAACCAAACTCTCACCGGTTATTACACCACCATTACCAGGTGGGGGTGTAATAATAATTGGTCCGGTGTTATTAATCGGACCTTCGTATGGGGGTTGGATGGTGCAAGACACTAACAATAAAACAAATAATAATAGTAACTTTTTCATAATTTAATTGATTAACTCGTCTATATCTATGTTGTTATCCTCTAAAATGTTATAGATTTCATCAAAAACTTCGTGAATACCATCAAATACATCATTATTTGTGTTATCAATGTCTTCAAATCGGTTTTCAATTTTCTTTCTTAAATTTCTTGTTATGTCAAATAATGCGGATGCCATATCCAAAGATTTAACTGCTCTCAAGTGAGCCATTCTGTCATCAGGGTCGTTTAAGTTATACGATAATGTTGCTTTCATCTTCTTTTTGTTTTTTAACTATTTCTATTAATTTCTTTAAACATTCAAGTTCAGCTTCTTCGTAAGTCCCAACTTTAGGGTCTTTGTTAAACTCTTCCATTGTTCTTTGTTTAACATATTCTTTACCTGACAAAGACATATCATAGACGTGACAATCAAATTGTTTCACATTTGGTCTAAACCCAATGAATCCTCTTAAATTATACTTTTCTCTAAACCATCTAAATGCTTGTTGATATAGTGGAGCCAATAGTTGACCTGAATGAGCATCTGAACTATACATTGGTCTACCATCATAATACAGTTCTCCCTTTTCGTAATAAAATACTTTACCACCTTGATATCCACCTATAGGATATGGACTTTCAAATCCTAATTCTTTTAAAGCTAATGCTTGTTCATACTCAATAAATTCTTTCTCCATTTTCTTTTTGTTTTTCAAATTGTTTTCTACCAATACATTTAGTTTCTTCTTTTGTTTCCCACAGACCACCTCTTTTATCCGGAGGTATCATATGACAATTGTGGGACTTGTCGTGTTTCATTGAATGTCCGATAATCATATCGTTAAAGTGATTCCTAACTATCCAGGGACATTCTTTGCAAGATTTTTTGTTATCCATTTGTTATCAGAATTTAATAAATACTCACCAACAAAATCTTTTCCTCTACCCCATTCATTGGGTGCGATAAGTGATAATGTTAATTCTCCTGCAAAGTTATATAAAAAATATGACTTTCCAACTATCGGCTCAAAATAAATTTTAGATTCCCACACCATAATAGAAGTATTATACTCATCATACATCTTTTCAATCCGTTCTCTTATCTCTTGTTGTTCTCTATTAAAGACATCCATCATCTTTTTTGACGCTAAACTTCTGAACAAGGGAACATTTGGTAAATCAAAACCTTGACCACCGGCACTTGTTGGATACGACTTTAATTTTGCGTCATAACCATCCTTCTCACTCCAAACAACTATATCCGGTATCTTCTTCATTTATTCAAATTTATCAACAACAACTTCAATACCGGTCATACGACTAATATCTTCACCAATACTAACACCGGAACTTTCAAATTTACCTTTAACTACAACGAATATTGCTGAAGTTATTTTATTCTCAAATTTACCATCCTCACCAACGTCATACCTTTCAAATAAGGTATAATCCGCAACCTCAAGGTCGGGATATAATGAATGTAATATTTTTTCAAATCTTTTTTGCTCCATAATACCACAAGTATAATAAAAATATTTTTAATTAAAAGTTGTTACAATAACATTTTTTGTATATCTTTGTCCAATATTAATAATCTAAAACATTTAAAAATGGGAAAACCAAGTTCAAAAGGGAAGTATGTTGTTAAAGTGGGTCTTAACGACATTTATGTATTAGCAACAAAAAAACCGGATACAACAAAAAAACACGGATATTCAATGACTTACGATTTCCGAATCTACAAAAACGGAAAACTTGTTGAGAAAGGATTAAAATCCAAAGACGCTGCCGTAGAGAAAGCATTAACAATTGTCCCATCTAAACAAAAAGCGTAATGAGTGAACTAGAAACAAAAACCGGATTAGACGTATTAGTCGATTTGAATTTAAGTAAAGTTAAACCAAAACTAAAACGTAAAATTGTAAAACAACTTAAGAAAAAAAACCTTCAAGTTAAAATTTATGTTGACGTATATGGTGCTGAAGAAGGGTTAGTTGATGTATTCACTGATGCTGTGGCAACATTAAAACCTAAAAAAAGAAAGAAAAACAAAAAAAAATAATATGAATTACGGAAAAGAGTTTCAAAAATTCGCAATAGGTGAAAGAGGTATCTCAGGTCTTAATTTGGATTACTACCAAAAACATATTGAGAGTGTTACTCCATATATTTTGGAAGAAAGAGAGATGAGAGCAACTCAACTTGATATTTTTTCTCGACTTATGATGGACCGAATTATTTGGGTTTCAGGACCGGTTGAGAGTCAGATGGCATCTATCATCCAAGCTCAACTTATCTTCTTGGAAACGACAGATAAAAAAGATATTAGTATGTATCTTGATACTCCGGGAGGTTCGGTATTATCAGGTCTTGGAATCAGAGATACAATGAACTACATCAAACCGGATGTTGCCACATTAAATGTTGGGATGTGTGCGTCTATGGGTTCAGTATTGGTATCGTCAGGAGCCAAAGGAAAAAGAAGTTCATTAATCTTCTCAAAAATTATGACACATATGGTGTCTCACGGAACACAAGGAAATGTTCAAGACACTCGTATCAATCAATTTGAAGCGGAGAAATATAACTATATGTTATTCAAAATCTTGGCTGAGAACTGCGGAAAAACATTTGACGAGATGTATGAGTCATCAAGAAACGACAAATGGTTCAACTCGGATGAGGCAAAAGAATTTGGTCTAATTGATAACATCGTTGGATTAGGGACAAACAAATCTATGACAGAAATGATGGTTGGGTTTGATGAGTTCTACTCTAAAGAAATCTTAAAAAAATAAACAAAACTATGAAAAAAATACAATTAATTATCGCATTGTCGTTATCGACACAAATTTTTTCACAATCAACACCTGTTGATAAACTTCCGGAACCAATGGAATATGGTCAGAAAATTTACTATACAAAAGAGGGTGACCTTATTGTGGAGACAAAAAAGAATTTAAGTCAAGAAGAAATTGAGACCGTAAAAAAATATGTGAAAACATTTTACGTAAAATATGATTGGGCAGCACCTGAGATATTTGACAAATCATTTTTTTCAAAAAAAGAAGTTCTACATTTCTATAAAATTAGAAAATAAAAAAAACCCCCCATCTAATCTTGGGGGTTTTTATCTTTTATTAGGGAATATATTTTACTTATTTTTTTCATCATCTTAAAACAAATGTTTCTTGTTTGATTGATTTCGTATCGGAAGAATCTTTCATAATCCTCACCAAATCTAGTAATCTTACTAAGATACTTATCAAAATATCTTTGTTTGGCACCTCTAAATCCAAATAGTTCTTCCATAAAATCATTGGTTAAGAACCCTTGCATATCCCTCGCTTCCATTTTAACAATATTTTAAAGAATTGAGTTAATGTTAATTCAACCATTTCATCATCGGTTATATTCCCCGGATAATCTATATCATTATCGTCAAAAGTTTGTTTAATTAGTGGAATGATTTCTTTTAAATCTTCTTTTAATCCCTGATATGTTAAATTAGCACCCTTTCTATAATTCTCATAAACTTTATGGTTTGTTATAAATTTGTAAAAGTCTTTCTTAGTAATTCCACTCTCTTCTAAAGCGGCATATAACTCAGTTGCTCTAACCAAGTTTTCTGTGGTGTGAGCAAAATACATATAACCTAACAATTTATTTAATGGTGGTATATTACCAAATTGTCTTTGAGAACCAATTTGATAATCAACTCTCTTACGTGTATTAACTATTGGGTTAACAGATTCATCATAAGCGTGTTTTAGTTCGTGAGCCAAACTTGACACCATAACAACTCTCTCCTTATTAAACTCATCAATAACGTCTTGAGTTGTTGTATCATTATCTATTGCAAAATTAATAGATAATTCAACATTATTAATATCTTGTATTCGTTCATAATTAAACTTAGCATTCATTTCAATCCTTCCGTGATGGGTCATACTTGTTACCAACACTTTAGGGTTTTGTCCTTCCGGTAAATTATAATCATTAATGTCATCAACATTAAAAGATATTTTTATTGTTTTAAATTTATAATCGTTAATTTGGAAGTCACCCTTTAAAACAATATCTTTTTTAAGTAATGAACGGAGATTTTTTTTAGGATTAAGTTCCGACATCATTTTGTCGTATAGTTGTTGGGCAACCAAAACGATGTTACTTGGAACACCGACAGCTTCGTTCAATCTATTATATTGAGATTCTTTAATTCTAATTTTCATATTGATAAATATCTGTGGAAATAAAAAACCCTCCGGACAGGAGGGAATTTGGGTCTTGATAGTTTTAATATCTTATATAATAAAAAATTCTATAAATATAATGCTCTAGTTTTTATAAATATCTCAAAAAAATAAAAACACAAATTGATTAAAAAAAAATTAACGTCTTCTTCCTCTTTGTTGTTGTTCAAAGTTGTTCCCTCTAACATTAAAATATGGTGCGGAAAATCTTCGTGGACAAACATAAACCGGAGTCACTACCGGATAATAAGTGTATGGTGTGTAATAATGATACACTCGTTTTGGTCTTGGTTGTGGTTCTGGTCTTTGACGAATACCGTAAGCGTAAACCATAGCCTGATAACCTTCACAAGAAGTTAACAACACTAACATTAAAAGTAATATAATTTTTTTCATAGTTTTCCATTAAATATCAAATTTTATACCATTTATGGTGTTTTTTTCCATTAAAATGGGTATATAATACATTATTTTCCACTAACTTCCTATTGTCTTAACCGGAACGTGAAATTTATCCCAAAACCAATCAATAAAAGGTTTTCTCCAATTATCACCAAAATAACCATTTAGTGTCGAATAAACCGTATCATCGTAAATAACTAATTGTGGTGATTTAGTCATAGCGTCTTTACGAAGTTCCTCACCCCAACCTTCACCATCTTCACTAGTCCAATAATCTTCACCATACCATCTGAATACGGTATTATCACCTTCTTCGTAATCTCCTTCATAAAATTCAATTGCATAGTCCACTTCATTACCAAAATCATCAATACCGGGTGTCCAACCAATGTTATTGGTGTCGTAGGTATCGTTCAGGTAGTCAATTACCGCTTGATTTAATTTACTCTCAGTTATTATAATTTTCATATCAATAAATATATCATAACAATATATTATCAATAGATTCCCCAATTTTCTTATATACCGGACAATCACAGTGGGGGTCACCTTTTCCGATTGGAGGTTCAATTATTGTCCCACCCAATTCTTGATATCGTTTATAATAGTTTTTAATCTTATCATACTTGGTGTGAGTAACACCACCCCAACCCCAAGAACCCTGAATCACATAAATCTTGGCATTTGGAAATGTAATCCATAGTGATTTAAATAATTTTTCAATTCCTCTATCCACATATAAGTCGTTGGTCCCAATACATAAGAAAACATTTTGGACATTGGTCGAAACTTTATGTCTCTGAACCATTTTTGTAAGGACTGGAACATCAATCCCACCTTTCCATAGTCCAACAACCCTTTCCACTTTTTTTGAGTTCCTATCAACATATGGAGTTTGGGAATCTCCGATAATAATGTTGTTGGGAATCTGTGAATACCCAACCAAACAAAACAATAAACAAATAATAAATTTCATATTCTCATTAAATTAAAAAACCCCCAATTAACTGGGGGTTAGAATTATTTAGACGAAACTAAATAATATGTGGTTCCTTCGCGTTTAATATACACGTCTCTTGGATTGTCAACGGTTGGATGGGTGTTCCAAGTTTCGGTTAAACCTATCTCACCATCCATTGGTTTCATAACACATTTTTTGTCTAAGAACTTAATAGTTCTTGTTATTTTAGATTCTTCCATAGGTAAGTATATATAAAAAAAAATCCCCAATCAATAGAATGGGGGAAATTTTTAAACGTAATCACCTTTATCCAAACAATCCGGAATTCTAGCTTGGTCTTTAAATTTACCAAAAGATTTCCATATCGTGTCCCAAGTTATTGTATGTTCTTCCGAAAGCCATTGATATAAGGTTTGGTTATTCCCACAATATTTTTTCCAATTATTTATAATTGTTGATAGTTGAGACATAGTTTTAATTTCGGTTAAAACTTTTAATACATCATCATTTGCCCCCATTCCTTCCATACCTTTTTTTAATCGGTTAATCCAATTACCAACTTGATTAACTTGGACCTGTGGTTGTTTTTGAGCAAATTTAAATAATTGGGAAACTTTATTTTCACTTGAATTTAGTTTTTGACAACCATAAGAACTACCAGTATCAACACTCAAACCACCACCAGCGTCGCTTAAGGCACCAAATTCCGGACTTGTTGCAATATCCGCCAAACCTAACAATGGTTGTTCATTTAATAATCTACACTGAGATTCCGTAATAACTATCTTCATATTAAATCTTTTTTATTATAAATATCACGGTAATATTTTTGTGATTGTTCGGGAACCTTTTTTATCCAAATACTTTATTACGCAATTATCCTCATTGAGAATGGAACAATATCCAAATAATGAAGTAACAAAATCTTCAATCACCATACTCTCACAACCGGGAATGGTGAGCATATATTTGTAGGACATATTATCAACATAAGCCCCCTTAACATTTTTAAGAATGATTTCAAAATACTTTTTTTGGTTATACCGGACGAGCACCTTTAACTCGGGGTATAACTCCTTCAAAACTTTTCTGATGATAATCAACTTCTTCATTTAAAAAATATAAAGAATAATTTGATAATAAGAAACCATTGTCCTATTTTTGTGTTATGGAAAAAATTATAAATAAACTAATCAATGACTTTACCGAAGGGGTGGACACCTATACCCATAATGGTTCCACTTGGTTAATCTTTACTGAGTCCAAACAATGGGTGATTGAGTTAACGGATAGTAAAACTCTGTGGTATAACTATAACTTTTTCAAAGGAATCTTTTCTTATACCTCAATGGATGTTGTGGATAATCAACGATACATCACCAAATGGGTGGAAGATAATGTTATAAATAAGGAATTAACTTATACCACACTCTTTAGAGATGCTCGGGATAGAAAACAACAATTTGAAGACGCACTTCAAAATGGGGTGATAAAAACTAAAGGGTTTAAAATGAGAACGGATTGGTCAATTGAGGACACTATTGAAAATGGGATAAAAGAAACTCGTTCGGAAATAAACATTACTGAAGGTGAAGTTGATGACATCATCCAAGATGGTGTGAGAGATATTTCCCCAATGACACAATATACTGATTGGCAAGTTGAAGAAATAATCGAAAATGGTGTAAAGTTAACACAATTTAATGATAACGAAAATAAAAGTTGGATTGAAGGTGTTATTAAGAAAGGTGTGAAGAAAACCTTATGGATTTCCGTAGAACGAGAAAGTTTGGTTGAGAAAACTATTAATAATGGTGTAAAGGAAACCAATCCCGTTGATGTGATGAAATTTTTTAATAATAAAATGGAAGACACCCTTAAAAATGGTGTGAAGGAAACAAAACAAAAAAAGAATGCTCTTCTGATTTTAGACACTAACGGTAGAGAACTTATTTTAGAATCACATCTTGTCGTTAGAGATGGTGTGAAAGAAACCTCCCACCGTCAATTCCTTAAAACCTATGATGTTAAGGATACCATTCAAGATGGAACTGAACACGACCGTTGGATTTTGGATGGATGTAACGACCCTGTTGATGAGGTTCTTGATAATGGTGTGAAGGAAACCAATTACGACACAGATAACTATACTGATGATGTTAAAGAGGTAATTAGAGAAGGTGTGAGAACTTCTCACCCACGTCAATATGTAGGTGAAATCATAATTGATAAAGTGATTGATAATGGTGTGATAGAAACCCACGATGATGTATATCACCACAAAGGAAGAATAGATGGTGTGATTAAAAATGGTGTTAAAGAAACAAAGGAAATGTTAGATTGGGTTTGTACCGACCGAATGTTATCTAATATTCTTGAAAATGGAGTTAAAGAAACACACAGAGAAATATGTGAATACAAAGAAACCATTGATTATATTATTCAAACCGGAATTAAAGAAACAAAGACACCCGGTAATGGTGACATTGTATCAACCGTAGAATGGATGAAAGAAAATAACTCAAATAGTTACCCAAAAATGATTGATGATGTTATTGAGAATGGTGTTAAAGAAGTGGTTTCTTATGATGAACACAAACGTGGTCCAGTTAACACCTTTGGATATATTGATGATATAATTAAAGAAGGAGAAAAGATAAACGGAACTTACGCTGGCGGTCAACGTCAAAGTGAAAAATGTAAATCCGTTGTTGAATATGGAACAAAAAACCCCACCGATTAAAGTGGGGTTATTTTTTACAATTCAGATTTTAATCTTGAAAGGATTTCGTTGTTCTTATTCATTATTTTTAACTTCTTAACAACATTTACTCTGTTTTTTTTAGGTTTCCCTATTTTTTTTGATTTAGACATAATAATGATTTATCTATAAGTATATCATTTTTACATTTATTATATGCTAACAATTGTTTTTACATTATGACCATACACCTTTTCAAACCAATCTTTAAATAGTTCTTCAAAATATTTTCCAAACATAGATTCTTCAGCGGGAAACGAATAACCTTTACCATAGGTTAATATTGGTAAATCTTCTTCTTTAACATAATCACCGGGTTCATCTTGATATTGCATAATCCAATCATCGTCTTCATAATCTTCATCAATATCAACATAAAAATTTAAAACATTTGAATCCACATATCCTCCTTTTTCTTGAACCCAATAATCATATGATTTTACAACAGAATCTAAATGAGAATATCCTTCCATCATATTTTCAAATGTGGAAAACAATTTATCGTATTTGATTTTTACATCCATATTACCAAGTTCTACAAGCCCAATATCTCGCTTTCCATCTTGGTCCCGGATTTTCACAATGGTGTCTTGCTCTAAACGATTTTCTTCTCGCAGGATTATTTTTCTTGATGGTCATTCTTTTTCCGTGAGCAGATTTCCCACCAAATCCAAAGTTAACCTTAACAACATTTCCTTTATCGTTCTTAACATAAACTTTGAATTTTTTAATATCCCCTTGCATAATTTTACCAAGTTGAACTTTACGTCCCTGATATTCCGCCTCAGTCAATAAGTCACCAACAACAAAGTTGGTCTCCTCAACTGAACCATAAAAACTATCATCCAAATTATTGAATAAGTTATTGTATTGTGATTCTGATATTATTATTTTCATTTTTTGTAACTTGTCATTGTTGGTTTATTTCCCTTCCCTATTTTTGGGTCTTTCTTTTCAGCTCTTCTCTTTTGTTGGGTCATTGCTTTTTTCTCATCCTTATCATATGATGAAGCTACCTTTGGTGTTTCAGATGAAACCTTTTTTGATGGACGACATTTTGGATATGCTTTACCATCAGCATCTTTTCTTCCACAAGGTGGATGTTTCCCGTCAACTTTTTTACTTACATCAACCCACTTTTCTTTAAACCATCTTTTCAAATCTTCATTAACATTTTCGTTCTTTGGTTTAATACCCTTCTTCTTCATATTGATGGCAATTGCAGCTTGTTGTGCCGGACTTGACGCTTCATTTGTCTCTTCAGATTCGTTTGTGGATTTTTTATTTTTTCTCCATCCACCACCTTTTGATTTATATCTTTTTGCCGCAGCTCCATTACAATACGCGCTTGGACACACTTTATACCTTGACCTTGCCCAAGCAAGACATTGTGCCCATAATTTTGGGTTAGTAGGTTTGTTTTCACCTTCGGTTAGTAAACTGAATAATAAATCTTCTTGTCTTTCTGTAATTACTATTTTCATACTAGTCTTGTTATTTTGATTCCCCAATTGGTTTTCAACAATATCGTGTTTACGTTTTAATTTGACTCTCATTACTCCAATAGCAATTTCAAATTTTTTAAATTCTTCAGACGTTGAGGTAATAGAATATTCTTTATTAAATTCATTAATTTCTTTAATAGCGTCGGATAATTGCTCACGACTTTCGCAAGAAATTAATTTCTTAATAAGAGATAAGTATTTTAATCTTTTGTACATATAAATAAATATCCCCCAACTAACAAATAGTGGGGGATTAAATTTATTTTATTGTGTTTGGTTGAATGGTAGCATCTTCAAAGGACTCAGTTGATACAAACTCACTTTTCATATAATCAATTACGTGTTCAAACATTTCGTAATCTTTGAAATCTCCTCGTTTGTGTCCGGCTTTAATTAGCATAGACATACCGGCAGTCAACATCATTATTGATTCCTTAACCGATAATAACTCTTGGTCTTTTGGGAATTTAATGTCAAAATAGTTTCTTTTATTTTCTCGTCTCCACGTTACAGCAACTGTTAACTCATTCATTTTTTTTATTTTTATTTATTACAAAACACTTCTAACAGGTAAATCATAATTGGCCTGAAACCACTCACCTAACAATTCTCTAAATTCAGTTCGGCCAACACAAAAAATATGTTGTACCTCTTCCTGTAAATGTTGATTAAAAAAGACAACTTCAGCATCAACAGAATATCCAAACGAATCATACCCCTCAATAGGTTTAATCCAACCCGGGTCTTTCTCATCCGGAATCAGTTTCCCATTACAAAATGTGTCAAAATATTTGAATACCAACTTTTTCATTTGACAAAGATAATAAAAAAACCCCAACTAAAAAATAGATGAGGTTTAAATTATTTTTTACATTTCCCAAGCCGGGTTGGTAACAATTAACTTACCATCTTCAACTCGTGGAATCTGACCTAAGTCATTATAATCAGCATATTCAATATCATCATCATAATATTTTTCACCATCAAACATTACAAAATGTCTGTCATCATCTTCTTTACCTCTTTGACTATGTCCTTGAGATTTATAAGAATCTTTAGTTGCTCTATCTACCGATGGTTTCCCAAAAATATCACTCCACATTCCTTCATCAATTTTGGAGTTTTTTTCTGATAATACTCTTTTTTCCAATCTTGAGTTGGCTTCTTGAATGTGTCTGATTTTACTAAAACTTCTGTTCATAATTTTTACTTATTTAATTTTATATTTCTTCTCCGAAGATATCGTCCGTCCAATTCTGTGGAACAAGAATGATTATATGTCCTTGTCTAACTTCAATTGATGACTCGGGAACCACACCTTGAAGTTGTTCCAATATCTCAGGTTTTTCTCTAAAGACAACTCTCAACTTACCATCGGGAGCGGTGTCAACAACCTTATGATTGAATCCATCCATAATTTCCTTAAACCTATCAAGACCACCCATATCTTCAGATTCCTCATCATCAGAATCAATATCCAAGTCACCACCCAAAAATCTTTCAGGGACATTACTCTCACCACCACTTTTTAGATATTCAATTTCTTCATCAGTCATACCCTCAAGTCCAACCTCGTTATACAAATCTAAAATAATGTCGTAGTAATCCGCATCGAATTGTTCAAATAATAAATTGTATTGTTCTTCTGTTATAATTAATTTCATTTCAATTGTTTAATATAAATATATGGTTATTTAGTTACTGACATTGTTTGTCGTAAAAATTCCTAAGATAATATCCAAAATTATGAACCATAAAATTATATAAATCATCTTTAGTTTTATTATCGACATCTTCACTAGTAGATTGATAAAAATCATCAATAAGGTCTTCAACCATCATATTACATATATCACCAATAAAATTACCTATACTATCGTATTCACAAGCATTATTATTTTCTAAAATAGAAAATTCCAAATGGTTTTTAATTACATTATAATCATATCTTCTACGAAATGCGATGGGTATATTCTCCATCAATAAATCTTCCTGTCTCTCAGTTATTACTATTTTCATTCTTCAGCAAATTTCATCGATATTTTTCTTAAACTAATACCCGTCATATCAAGATTAAGCATTTGTAAAAAGTCATAGTAATCTATTTCATATCCGGTACTTGTATCCACAATAAACCAAATTTGACCTTCTTGATTTTGAGCCAAATAATTATGTCCGTGAATATTTGAAAATGAAAACATTGGACCATAATGGTTGAGGTATGTAACAAAAACAGGTTTATTGTCACCAAACACATTATGTTTTTCTGTACCGGTTAAATTCTCCCAACTTGTAATCATCTCAATACGGTTGGATAAATTATAACCAACCATTTTGGTAACCATACTCTTAAACTTATTCTCGGATATTATTATTTTCATATTAGTTGTTTAAATTTCTAAGGTGAATAGTAATGTATGATGAATTAGGTTCACCAAATTTATTGGTAACATATTCTTTACACATATCCGACAACTCAGGTATATACATCCCAAACATATTTCTAGCCATATAAAAATCATCATAGTCAAATACTATTGTTTCTCTTTCTGTGTTATAGTTAAAAGCGATACGACCATCATTATTCATATATTCAAATAGAACTCGGGATGGCATCATATCTATCGGTCGTCTTGCGTGTTTCTCATAACCCGTATAAATCATATCAAAATATTTAAACACCAACTTCTTATCCATACAAATAAATATCCCCCAACTCCGAAATAAAAGGGGCGGGGGGATTTGAAATCGACCGAAGGGAGTCCGGGTCGGGTTACACCTTACCAAACAACTCAAAGAACTTATCCTTATTGGTTCTCTCGGGGGGAAATATAAATGACTGAACGTGAAAGGACACAAATTCCATCTCACTACCATAAGTCATTTTAAAATAATCATCAATCTCCTTACCATATTCATACTTAGATTTTTTCATTCCATTATGATTATCAAAATATAAATCAATGCCAACCAAATACTTGTATAACGGTTCAAAGTTCATAGGGTTATAAACAGTTTGTTCTCTATACCCAACCGAAACAATATTTAAAATCTCGGGACACATCTTTACAACAACATCCTTAAATGTTGAGGGAATAAAAATTTCCTTATCATCCGGATGGTCATTAAAGGTGGGTTCCGGTGTAGCAATCCGAGATGGAACACCATCATAAGGTCCATCATAATAGTTGGCAAGGTTTATTATATTATCTTCATTTTCCATACTATCTCTATATTTGAATTGGTAATAATCTTTCAGGTAAATATTGTTCAGGGCATACAATGGTTATACTATCAAGGTAATAGGGATACTTCAATAAGTATTCCATATCCACCTCATAGGTTTCCCTATAGTTCAAAACAATATACGGGGTGGTAACCTTATTATCAATTTTAATCCGAACAGTTTCAAAATCAAATTGCATAAAACGATATTCCCCATTAACTTCACCCATCAGTTTTACAACCGTTGAAGTCACACTCTCTGAACTAACCGAACCGGCAATCAAAAAGAACGAACCCGATGTGTGGGATTCCGTAACATCACGATTCACCAACTGTCTCAAATAAATTTTCTCACTATGATAATCTTTATACTCAATAGGACGACAACCGACCATCAATAAGATAGAAAACAATAACAATAATTTTTTCATAATAACTTTTTTTAATAAACATAAACAATTAATTCCAAATAAAAAAGGGGGCGGGGGGATTTGAATACGAGTGAAACGAGTTCGGGTTACGTCGGGTTTGTCAACAATATACAAATCACCGGACAACTATAACTCTTCTCGCCTGTACTCTTATGTTCATACACATAATCCACAACGCGGGGGTCATCAAAATTAATATCCTGAACAATCCCCTCAATACCATCCAACTCATACTTCCCATCAATATCCACAACAAATAATCTCGGAACATTAGAAAACCGGGACTCATCACCATACATCATAAGATATCTACATACCTCCAAAGGATTCTCAATGGCAACAGTTCTCCAATTATCACCGTAGTCTTTCTTAAACTGATTCGTTACACTACGAGAAACCTTTTGGTCAAACCCAATTCCATTTATATAGAAATCAATTCCCCCTCTATGTGAAAACGTGGGGATGACATCAATACTACTGTTGAATATCAAATACTCTATATAGTCATTCCTCAATGTGTTGAAGATTTTCAAATAAGTAAATTTCTCAATATCCTTCTTTACCTTATCCAATGAACTCTCAAATTTATCCACATCTCCAACAGAGGGGTAAACTACATTCTTTACAAGATAGTCATCAAAGTTATTGGATACAAATGGAAAGTTGTAATCACCATAGGTATACTTATCCCTATAATACTTGAATAGTTCCTTAGCTCCCTGTCCCCTCTTATACTTATCACTCAAGACAAACATATTTCTTAACATATCCCGACAAACAACATATTCCCAATTACTTACAATGTAATCAGTTACATCCCCAATCTTTGAAAGGTCCAAAACCTCAACTCCCTTACGATTATTCTTAACCGGAAGATTCCACTCGTTTCTCATATACCATAAGAATAACTCCTGAGTGATTTTCCCCCCAAGAATCAACTTAACCTGTTCTCTGTCTATTTCGTATTTTATATTCATAAATTATTTATTAAATTTTTAACTTTAGTCATTGTATTGAAATGAATCCCGACTTCTTCAGATATTTTACGTAAAGTCAATTGACCCTCATTAAGTAATTCAACAGCACGTTTTATCTTAGGTTTATTCAAAAACTGTTCAGGTGTTTCGTGAGAACCTTTAGCTCTACCCATAAAAACCCCATTCTCTTTTGCCCGTTCTATACCAATTCTTTGTAATTCTTTATGTTTTATAAAATCACGATTATGAACTTTTCCGTGACAAACAATACATAACGGAATTGTTTTAGTCCCACCCATAGTTGATGGAACAATATGGTGATAATGTATATTTTCAGATGAACCACATTCAAAACATTCATCTTTCAAAACTAACTTATCATCTTTCCAAATATAATTTTGATAATGTGGATGGTTTTTACTTTTACCCATTTATTAATTTTTTACAAAGATAATACATTCCCCCGAATTTCCCAAAATTTTTTTTCAGAAATTTTTTTTACAATATGGGTATATACCAACACTAAATAATAATACACCCCTTAATGGGGGGATTTTTTTCCCAAAAATTTTTTAGAAATTTTAAAACGATTTTCATATAAAGTTTTTTTTAGACACACACGTTGCAAAGAGGATTATCCCCCCTATATGACCATTTAAAGGGGGAGGGAGGGGAGGGGGGATACCCCCACCGGTACAGGGGGAGGGGTATAGGGGGGTATTAGGAGGTAGGGGGTAATAAAAAACCCCCACGTAATTATAGGGGTTGTGTGAGTATGTTTGATATATCCAAATAAAGTTATCAACCTGACAGGGTGACAGTTGTTAATAACTTCTGATAAGTTATCTCATTATGTATCCGTTAATCTTTAGTCTGACAGGATATATTGGTGGTGGGGTTATGTATGAAGTATCTGACTCATAGTATAGTTTGTATTGTTCGGGTAGGAGTTCGTATATTGTTTCGACTGTGTCTCTGATATCTTCCCCCAATATATATCCGGGATGGTTGTGAATGTCTTTGGTGTAGTCAACTTCATCGGGGAACTTAAGGTAGGACCATATGGCATATATCTTTTGGTATGATGGGTCACTTGCGTGTACTGACCAAAATGGATTAACCTCAACCCCCATATAGTCGGCAAGTTTGTTAAGGTCCACTATTAAATCAATGTAGTGTGCTGATTCATATTGGTCTACGGACTCATCATCTTTATACCCTATTATGAATGGGAACTTCTTATGTAGTCCTTTGACTGACATCTCTATCCCCTTTCTTTTCATTGGGGATATATCCTTTGGTGTTTTTTCTTTCATATTAATAAATATATTGAAATAATGTTTGGTAGTCTAATTTATTATCCTTATCTTTGTATCACTGAATTGGTAATCAACCCAACAGGGGGCGGACCGGAAGGTGGAAGAGTGGACTCCACAGCGCTCTATATTTATATATATCCCCCGTTTACTGAGAATATGATAATGGGTCCTACGTGGTTCTGAAAAAATAGTGTAATGATTCCCCCCTTTTGTTGAGAATGTCATAATTTATTTGAATTTCATTTGAATTAGTGAGAACTAATTCATATCTTTGTTACTTGACGGTGTTCATCACCGGTAACTCTAATACATTTAAACTATGCCTGACTTTAAATCCGGATTTAATCCCTTCTCTTCGGAGAACTTAACTATGTTCCTATATACCTTAATTGGATTGGGGATTGTATTAATCATTATGGTATTGGTGGATACATTTAGAATCCCCCGACTTGACCCTAATAACAAGTTCCGTTTGTGGTGGGAGAAACATATTATAAGTCTGAACCCCTTTGAGAATTAATATACTCCGTTACATATTGTAAGGAGTGATTTCGTATCTCCATATTTAAATCCTTATAATCCCCCTCACTAAGTGGGGACTCTCCATCTATTACAGTTATGACCTTCCACATATCACATTTGATAAGTTGAAGGACATCCTGTTTTATTCTCTTCCCTACTCTTTGATAGGTATAAACACATTCTCCTATACCATAATCTACGATATAAGTTTCTCCTGACATACTGACAGTGGGGGTAAATGACTTTAGGTACATATATTGTTAATAACTTTTCATAAATATAGTTATCAACAATGGGGATATCAACACTGACAGGGGGAATTGTTCATAACTTTTTATGTTAAAATTCTTGTTTTTGACAAAATGTCAGTCTCTTTCGTCATTGGGGATAATCCTTTCCCCCCCTTTTAAGATATGAACATTACCCCACTCTACCACTTTTTACCACCAATTGTGGTCATACGGATATGGTAGAGTCACTTTTTCCCCTCTGTAGGGGTCTGTAGGACCAATAAATTAGGTATATACGTTTCCCAGTAAATTATGTAAGTAATGGTACATTACGCGTGGGAACCGTTAGGTGTTAGAAAGGTATCTTCAACGACCACTTTAGTGGGGTATAATTGACCCGTAATGGACGAACTAAATGATTTATATATGGGACACCATAGAGACAGATGATACCCTTAAAAGTTATCTTTCATATCAACCTTGTGAGTTTAAAACTGACTGTAGTGATACGGAACATAACTATTTAACAAGAACTCATCCGGATTATACCTTAATGGGTATAGTACAATACCGAAGGTATATCTTTATACCCTATCGGTTACAATCCACCATAACAATAGAGTAACTGTCCCTTTATTGTCCCCTTATTCAGAGGGGGGAACTCTGTTCCCCCGGTATAACGGGGGGAATTGTTTACTATTGACTATTGATAGTAAAATGTAATGTATAGATTATTGAGTTTTTTATACATATGGAAGTTGACGTGTATAAATAAATGGATTTCTTATACATATACGTATTTATCCGTATATATACGAAAATTATACGATGTATGAATGAATGAAAAAGGAGACCCGGTAGGAGTCTCCCTTTGGAGTGAGTGAATAGATTGTATTATTTTCTTATAAACAAATTATCTCTTCTTACTTTCTTCATAGTAGATAGTGAATCTCCTTCTGTATCTCTATATCCTAATGTAAGAACAACTGTAGATTTTAATCCTAATTCTCTTAATCCTAATACCTCATCTACTTTATTAGGTAAGAATCCCTCCATTGGAGTAGAGTCCACTTCTTCGAGTGCTGAAGCAACTAATGAGAAACCTAATCCTATATACGCTTGTTTCTGAGCCCATATAGTTTTTTGTTCTTCATCCATATTAGTTATTGTACCAATCATCATTCCTTTGAAATCCTCTAATACATCTACAGGGATATTTCTTTTGGTTGCGATATCATTAATATAATTCTCCACCGCCCATTCAGTAATCTCGTCCCACACCGCAAATACCAATACAGCTGATGAATCTTTTAGTTGAGTCTGTCCGTAACACGCTCCCACCAATCGTTCCTTTAATTCTTGGTCCTCCACCACGATTACCTGATAAGGTGTTAATCCATATGAACTCGGAGCCAATCTTGTTGCCTCTAAGATTCTTTCTAATTTATCTTGTGGGATTTTCTCCCCATTCATTTTCTTGGTGGCGTATCTCCACTGTAACGATTCTATTAATTCCATAGTATTATTTGTTATTTATTTGTTTTAGTTCGTTTTCTATTAACGCTTTTCTATATATTAAGTGTAACCTTCTACTCTCCTGTTCTATAACATCTTCCGCCATAAAAAGAAGTTGTTTTTCCTCCTCTGTCTCAAAACCTGTTCTTACAATACATAACGCCTCTAATAATGTTAATTCTTCCATACTCTAATTATATATAATTCCCCCCACGTTATCAATAGAAATGTTTTATTTTTGTATGATATTTATATTGATATGAAAGTAACTATAACCGAAAATAGAATGTATAACCTTCTTAATAAATCCCTCGAACATTTGTTTGATGGGTTTGATGATGTTTATTATACTTGGGCTGATTTTAACTGTGGTTGGGGTGTATGTTGTGATATATATGCCGTTGGTTTTACTCTTCCCAGTAGTGAACACGATGACTACCTTTTTAAACTAATCGATAGTGAGAACTATGATAATAATGGCGATTATCCGGAAGAACTAAAAGGTGAACTTCCTGAACTTTGTTATAACCAACCTGATTTATATAACCCCCAATTTGATACCATTATCTTTTATGAACTATTTGTGGAAGAACTTGAGAGTTACTTGGGACCAATACGTAATTGGGGTACTGAATTGTTGGGTCTGTTAAATACTAAGTTCGGTATGGACGCTAAAAAAATAATATTCATATGAGAATAATAATCACAGAGAACAAACGAATCCGTCTCGCCATTAATTGGTTAGAAGAGGAATATCCCGATTTAAAAAAGATGGTATTCCCCACACACGAGGGAGTATTCTTATCCGATAAAGGAATGTTCAAAATGCTTTACAACAGTAGAGTAAAAGGATTTTATGTTTTAAGTGAAATATGGGACTTTATCCGTCATATGTTTGGATTTGATAATGATGAAGTTAGTAAGATATTATTAGAGTGGGGTAATAGAAAGTTTGGGTTCAGAGCCAAGAAATGTTATAAAGTAGACCAAATATGAAAATAGTTATAACTGAGAGTAAAAGAAATAATGTCGTAACCAAATGGTTGGATATGGACTATGGTGACTTAAGGAAGTATTCTGTTGGTCATAGATTTATTATCTATAAAGATAGTGGTGACGATATGTCTTTCACATTTAATCGTAATACAGGAATAGTTGAATTATCTGAGGAGATATCAAATCAATTAGTATCTATGTTTGGTATAACAAGTGGTTATGATATAAACGATATCTTTATCCCTTGGCTTATGGAAAGATATAATCTACACGTTGAAAAGGTTGTATGTACTACTTGGCATTGTAATAAGTGCGGTAGATATCATATCACTAAATATCATATTGATTAATCCCCCGTTTATAAGGTCCCTGACTTATATTGTTGGATTATAAGGTTCAGGACTTATTAATAACTTTCTCCCGTTCCTTTATAAATTAGTTTAATACAATCCGGTGATATATTGTTGAAAGTTACAATATGTTTTTGGTAATCACCATCATCAAAATGTCTATCTTTATACCACTCAACACCAGCACATTCCGTATCTATAATCCAAATGTCATCATCGTAGGTTGAATCAAACATCTCATCTTTATTTACTGAGTCTGTTGCGAATATGGCTTCTTTACAAGGAGTTTGGTCACCAACAAATTGTTTATAACAATCCCCCACCGATGTTTGTAATCCCATTTTTTTTATGTCCTCCCTCCACATAGGGTTTGATTTGTGAGCAACATATTTTCCCGGCTCGTATTTTTTACTTGACGGAGAATATACCTCTTCATTTACAATTCGTATTATGGTGTTAATTAATTTCATATCTTAGTGGTTTAATAATATCTCAACCAACTCCTCAATTATTTGTACCGGTAAACTTTCATACTTAACATAATAGTCAGATAAATGACTACTAAACTCAGTTTCATATATACTAATATCCACACTCGTTGGACCTAACCATTCTATTTGATGTTCCTCCCCATCTTCTTCACTATAATGGAGTGGTTCTTCATTTATCTCGTGTAAACCAATACCACTACCATCATCATTTATTTCTCTAACTTTTTCTTTAATAAAATTAACTTTATCAATCACTTTTAAGTATGGCTCAATTTTATAGTAATTCCCGAAATACTTAATGGCATCAGAAATACCCAAAGTTTTAATCATATTGGGAATACTCTTATCTTTGTTCTCTTTAACTATACTCTTTATGGTCCCTATTAATTTCATTATTTATCCTCAGGTAATTTAGTATCTTTGATAAACTTCTTGTGTGAATCCTTATATGATTTTTGGGTTTCATCATTCACATCTTTGGTGTATTGCCAATTCCAATACAAGTCATCGTTTGGTTTGAATCCGTAGAACTTATGAACATCTTTCTGTATTTCAGTTACGTTCTCACCATTCCAATTCTGACCAACACAAATGAATCCGGTCTCAATATCTTTAACAAGATTTGATTCCCCCAATGTATTATGTCTATTCTCAATCCAAGTCAATCTCTCAATTAAGTTCTGATAGAACATATTGGTTTGTCCCCATCTAACGGAACTAAAGAATATAACCGCGTCTGACTCAAATAACTCTTTGGATATCTTCCATAACTCATCCTTTGGATTGTTGAAACTTGCCCAACATCTATGGTCCCCGGATGGATTTTTTTTCTTATCTTTGAGCATTGCTTTAAGTAATCCACAACTGTTCCCGTCTTTTCTTGATACATTCCCTTCACAAGGAACAATGTTAAGTTCTGATACATCAATTAACACTGAATCTTTTAACTCATCGTTAAGATACATTGCAATCATTTTTGATTTTGGTATGTCAAGGTTTTTTTTATCCCAATTATATCTATTGGAACAACTTAAAATTAATACTTTCTTTTTTTCCTTAAGAATATCTAATGTTTTCTTGATTGATTTCCACGCATCGGATTGGACCATCTCTTCGGAAATCATCATTTGTCTTATTCTTTGTATGTTTTCTTGTAAGTTCATATGCTTTCTCCTCCGATTAATTTTAATTCTTTACCCTCAGGCATTTCTACAATATCTTTCAAATGTCCCGCACCGACAAAATAAACACCAGGCCCTGCATTTATTAAAAATTGGTCTCTGATGGTTGTCGCGATTCTTGCAAACTTACCTGCCATATGAGGATATTGTTGCCATAAATTTGGATTTTTTTCTGTTGACGGCCATTGTAAGTTTTCACCTAAATCTAAAAAATTAGATAAATTTTCTTCAGTTGCATCTTGTTTGGACATTTCAATAAAATTATGATTTCCTTCACTAATTTCTTCAAGGAACTTTGTTAATTCTCTATCACCCAAATTAAATTTACCCATATCCGCCGACCAATCAGGTATTGTTTTTAAAAGAACATCAAATATGGTATTACCCTCATCAACATTATCTAATAACTTTTCTAATCTATGATTCTCTTTTGGATTAGAGAATAACGCATATAAAAAAATATATTCTTTATCTTTCGGAACTTCCCCACTTTCAATTAATTTTTTATCCCAAGAATCAATTTCCATTTTTGGGTCTAATAATTTAAAAAAGTTTGACTTTGTAACCGCCTCATTATGTTTAAGTCCAATACCTTCACCATAATATCCTTTTGAATTGGCAACTTTAACAATTTCTTTAACCCATTCATCAGGTAGTTCTAAAGGTGTTTGGTGCATATCACCAACCAATATTTTATCATCATTAAACTTTATGATACCATAAGGTATTTCTTGCTTTATTTCTTCTTCAGTAAGAAGTCCCATCATTTGTCTTATTCTTTGTATATCTTCGTGTAAGTTCATATTTTTTTATATTAAATCAAATAAAATGATTTCTGATTCTTTGCTATTAGTAATATTAATTTTGTCTTCCTCAATAAAACTTAACCCATCTCCCTCAATCAACGGTAAATTATTTATTGTTACCTCACCTGAAACAACATATAAATAATATTTACGAGAATTATTGAGTTCAAATGTGTAATCTTTAATAAATATCCCTGAAAATAACTTTGCGTCTTGTTTTATTGGTAGTTTCTCTGTAATATCACAAAACTTATTAAGTTTATCTTCTCTTGTAAAATAATACCAATCATATGTTGGCTCTGTATCTAAAACATTTGGTTGAATCCATATCTGTAAATAACGATTAGGTTTGTCTGTCGCATTACCTTCTGTATGTCTTATCCCACTACCAGCACTCATTCGTTGTACTGCACCTGCAGGGATATCAAATGTATTACCAAGATTATCTGTATGACGACAAGACCCCTCAACAACATAACCAAATATTTCCATATTCCTATGTTCGTGGTCAGGAACAAACCCTTGATATTGACCCCTGTCATCATTAATTGTTTGTAGATTACTAAAGTTTATATATTTCGGGTCATAATATCCAGGAAAACTAAATGTTCTAAATGACGTAAGCCAATCACTAAAAGAAAAATTACCTCTTGTATTTGCGGGTCTGTGTATTATCATAAATTATCTATTTTTGTTCTTTAACATATTGTTATTGATTAACAACCACAATTAGGACATTGATAACTAAATCCTTCAACAGTAAGTATTAAACCCGTACTATCAGTTTCAATACCCACATAACTACCTGTATAACATTGACCATTAGTTGGACTCACCACATAATCAGCACCTAAAGTACTAGTAACTAATGGTATGGTCAATCCCGGATTGGTATACAAATACGTCCCTACTGTAAAAATATAATTACTAATATTTGATGTTGAATATACATATATTGAACCAATATCACAAGCTAAAACAAGATAATTTCTATATACCCGATTACCATATCTTGGTATACCTGCTAAATATATATTTGTTATTTCCGTAGAAGTTAATTCTCTATTATAAAATCTAACATCACCTATTTTTCCATTAAATGGGTAAGAAGTACCACTAGTAGTCCAATCACCTAATCTTAAAACATCATTAGGTGTTGTTATTTGTCCACCAGCAAATAAGTCTTGGGAAACTAAATTCCCATTTATATAAATTGACATCGTTGTACTTCCAACAGCATATGATGAAACAAAAGACATATGATACCAAACATTATCTGACAAATTTTGAAAAGCATTAACAGTTTGTTGATTACCACCAATATTATTTGAAAACGTAATGTTACCATCAGCTCTAAACGCAAAATAAGGTAAATACATACCCATAAACATATTGTAAAAATTATTTGATTGTATTCTTTTAACCCACACAGTCCAAGTATTATTTAAAGATAACGTATTTACCGATGTTGTTAATAAATCATTAGTACCATCAAAATAAAATGTTCTTACCGCATCATAATAAGATAATTTTGCACCATTTTGGAAAGTCCCATTATAGTTATTTCCACTCATATCATTTGCTGTGGTTGGGTCAATTACATTTGTGTTTGTGTTTTGACCATCTAACCATAATACTAAATTATCCGTAGGTATTAATCTTTGAAGACCCGCGTAGTAATTTTGCAATACTTCCACCTGTGATAATACTCTATTATAAATCATTAAACTAAATGATTTTCCTTTTACCGGATAAGTAGTTGGTGAACCAAATCCAACAAATTGCCCACTTGGTTGAAACGAGTTAACGGATATAGAATAATCAAAATTGTTTCCATTTATATAAAATGTTGCGGTTCCAGAAGAATTATATGTCAGTACTAAATGATACCAATTATCGTAAGAAACCCCATATGAAAAACTAAATGGTTGAATTCCTGTTGAGTAATAAGCGCCAACATATATATTGCCAGATACAGTTGAAATATAATAATGATTTCTACCATCAGCATTTTGTCTATCAAAAATACTACCCGCAAAGGAACCTGTTGAATCTAAATAATACCACAGAGATATTGTTCCGGTAGTTTGAGGAAATGAGGTACCTGATAAAGATGGAACTGACATATAATCATTTGTACCATCAAAGGATATACTACCCCCATTTGCAGAGTCATACGATGGACCATTAATCAATGTCCCCGTATTTGCACTGCTACTTAAATTAGTCCAAGTGGTCCCTGATTTTGGATATGACGGAGTAAATCCTGCGTCTAAATAAAGAGTTAAACCACTTGTCACAATATTTGAAACATCAACATTAACACAAGTTAATGTGGATGATGACCTAAAATAATTTAACGCACCGTATACAGTAGTTATTCCACTACCACCTAATTGATTTGAAAGACCAATTAATTGAGCATCATTTGCTGCGACATAAATTGCTGGACTACTAACACCATTGGCTTGGTATATTGTATAACCACTAAGATTAGGTGTTTTACCATTCCAATATCCTGTTATTGATGTTGGCCCATAACCACCCTGATTAACTCCGATGGCAAAGTTCCCCGATTTAATTGCATTTGTTGGTGTTGAACCTGTGTTATATTTAATTACATTTGGCATATATTATAAATACATTATTTGGCGGAATAGTTTTAATTTTATATCTTTGTAACATAAATAATAACAATAAACTATGGAAGGACAAGATAATATTGTAGCAATTAACTTACCGAGAATTAAAAAGTATATCAAAAAATACCCTGTAACAGGAATGGTTGAAACAGAAAAATGGTTTCAATTCCATTATAGAGTTACCGGAGTTAGATTTAATGATGATAGATGGAATTGGAACAAAGTCATTTATGTTAATATTGAAGTGTCAGATAAATATTGGATATTAAATTCTATGTCAGGAACTTCCGGATGGGGTCAATCAAAATACTATATGTACTCATCAGTAAGAAGAAACAAATACATCAGAAGTTTTGTGAAAGATGAAGTAAAACAATTTTTTGACATATTCTCACTTCCTTATAGAATAGAGATTGGAACTATTAAAATGGTGGAACAATAATCCACCATTTTTGTTCTTTGATATATTGTTATAAGTTGTGTCTTCCTTTACCCGCAGTATATATAGTTAAAACCTGAGCAGCGGTTAATGTATCGGCAAAGATTCTAACTATTGACATAGTACCTTTAAAATAATTAGTATTTGTACTACCATCTCTACCAATGTTAACTACGGCACTACTACCATAAGTAATACCACCTGCCGTTGAAGTTGAAGTAGCCACCGCAACACCATCTAAATACATAATAAATGTTCCACTACCATTAAAGGTAAATGTCACATTATGCCAAACATTTAAAGATATTGAACTACTTGTTCCACCAATAAAATTAGTTGTTGTTGTATATAAGCTATAATAAAGTGATGATGAACTTACACCAATCAACCATCCATTATTTGTAGCTCCAAACTTTATAATAGTATTTGAACCAACCGGTGTTGTAGTAAGTTTAAACCAAACACTAACTGTTAAATATCCTGTTGAAATACTTATACGATAAGGTGAACCCAAGTCTATATAGTTATTTACCCCATCAAAAGAAAATGAGGTACCCGCATTTCTATGAGATAACCCCATACCATTCATTAAACTCCCATTATAATTAAAACTACTGCTATCATATGCCGTGGTTGGAGTAATCACCCTTGTATTTGTATTTTCACCGTCAATACATAAAATTATAGTGTCCGGTATAAATTTTTGAAGTCCCGCATAGTAGTTTTGTAAACTTTCTTGGGCAGTTAAGTTTCTATCATACATTGTAATTGAAACAAGATTACCACCTAATTGCCAACTAGCCGCGTAACCACCCCAATTCCAAACATTAGTCCAACTTGAAAAATCCACATTCTTAAACTCCCACATATGATAATTCCCATCTAAGTATAAATTGGGGTTTGTAATAACATTACAATCTACATAAGAAGTAATAGAACTACCACAGTTACTGTAAATAAATACACCACCAGACGGATAGTAACCACCAAGAAAATAACCACCTGTTGCAGGTGGGACTTCACCTGTTAAAAATATTCCCTGTGTTTTAGTTGTACTTAACCACACCACTACGGTTTTTGTTGATTTTAAAGCAGTATTACCTGTCAATTGAATAGCATCGTTAGAACCATCTAAATACAAAACACCGGGATATGAATAAGTAACACCATTTAATAAAGTAAAATTGTAGATATTACCACTCAAATCATTCCAAACAGTTGTACTTTTTGGATATGATACCGTATATCCCGCATCTAAATAAAGTGTAAGTCCACTTGTAACTATATTTGGACAATCTATATTAACACATTTATAATTTCCAATATTAAGAAAAGATAACGCATCTCCAATAGTTGTTATGCTACCCCCACCTAATTGATTTGAAAGATTAATTAATTCAGTATCATCTAATGAGGTATACATTGTTGGAGAACTAGTTCCATTACCAACATATGTTACATAACCACCAATATTTGGTGTCTTCCCATTCCAAAACGCCGTTGATGATGTCAACCCATAACCACCTTGATTAACCCCAATAGCGAAACTTGCCTTCATTAATGAGTTTGTTTGTGTCGCATTAGTATTTTTAATTGGATACGCCATTATTCAATAAGAAATGGTGTTGACCACTCTAATGTAGATAGAATATCTAATATCTCTCCGTAGGTATATGGCCCTTCTTGTGTTGTTAAACTTGAAACGCACTCAGGCATCTCACCATCCCACTTAACAAATGTTTTGGTTTGGTCAACGGATTTTCTAACCGTTTCTTCAGATGTTTCTAACACCTGAGTAAAATCAATGTTCGTAAGTTCCAACACATTGAATATCATAAATTGTCTGTTTTCGTATTCTTGTACTTCCATAGTTATATTTTATTGATAAATATCTCTCTAAATAAAATATTATTTTGTATCTTTGAAGTATGAAACTACTTAAATATCTTATCATCCGAGTGACTTGTAAGAACGCAGACACCGCTCTTAAAGTATATACAACTTTGTACCCTGAGGTTACACCAATCGTTTCTCAACCACAAGTTGTTAAACAATCAATCAATGTACCTAACTCTCCTCTTAAACCTAAAGATAAAAAACAAGAGATGGTTGAATCATTGGAATACCTTAAAGCAAAACCTACAAAATCCAAACAAGATAAAGAGTCTATCTCTATGTTGGAAGCTGTATTGAAGAATATGATGTAATTACCTTTTGTGGTAGGATAAACCTCGTAGATTGGGGTTTATCTTGGGGTGATTGGTAATATATTTCATTTACGGTTTACTACGCATTGTGTAGTGTTATGCAAATAAAATATTATTCAGTTTGAGGTGGAATATAAGGTCCCAACCAATCAGTTAATACTAAATCTTTTACCCACATAAAGTCAGAGTTAATACATTCATTTACTTCAACTTCGGATATAACCCAATCCTCATTTACATCCTGAACCGGATTGAAAAGTCCTTTTGGTGTAAATTCTTGTTTATCTAAAAGGTCTTTTTGTTCTGTTGTTAAAATTGCTATTTTCATATTAATAAGAGTTTCTTCCAATTGATGTCATAAACGTGTTAACTATAGTTTGATAATCACCCATCTCTGTTGGATTCATACCCAAACCAAAACTAGCCCATCCATATCTATTTGTTGAACTTTGATAAGTCCCTGAGTATTTTGATAACCCCAAACTTATAATATGGTCATAAATTGAATAAGGGGAATCGCTACTAGATAATATTGGAGAACCATTCTGATATTTAAATGTATTATTACCATCATTACTCATAACAACAAAATCATTTGATTTTCCAGGATATGGTGATGATGAATTAAACGTGTATTCATAAATTCCATCACCGGTGGTTAAAGAATTTAATGCTATCCTTGCACCCATATTATTATCGTCTGCGTAAAGGAGTGTTAAATCACCTCTGTTACTAGGACTGTTATAAGCCAACGTTCCATATATTGAAAAGTGAGTATTATATAAATCAGTGGTATTAGCATAATAAAATTTATAGATACTTGCATATGTATTGATTCCATTACCTTTCATTCCCATAGAATCAAACTCCCAACCACCAGCAAATTGTATATCATATGTAGTGTTACCATTACCGTTAATTCCTTGAGTTGCCGCTGACGTACCTAACATTGGATAAAATCCTTCTAATGAATTATATAAACCATAAAATTGTAAATCATTAAATAAGACATCTAAAGCTGAAGCTGTTGTAAAACTAATATAACCACCCGCCGACGTAACTTGTGAAACATAATTGATAGCATCAGTATTACTTAAAATCGGATAACTATTCCAATATCCATTGGTGGTTAACCAACTTGATGCCGCAGGACCTGTCGTAAAAGATTGATTAAAGACTTGATTAACTAAATTAACAAATGTTGTATCAGAAAATGGTGATGAAAATATTGCCGTACCCCAAAATCCAACTGATGCAAACACACCCGGATATGGTGTTGGTTGAGTATTCGATGGGACAGGAACCGCAATTACATAACCTAATTCTTCGTTAGGTCCATTCCACCAAGTTAATCCACCATAATTGGCGACGTAAACATTTAATGGGTCAACCCCAATACAAATAGACCCAACATTTATCGTACCGGGTAAAGTTAATAGTGAAGGATTATATGCGAAAGGTCTTGATGTTGACATAGTTATTTAATTAATTTTTTATTTTATCTTACCCAATACCATATTATTCCCGGTGCAGGCATACAACCATTTAACCCACAATTACCACTAATCCAAGGTGCTGGGTTCCAACCCCCATTAGTAATTATAGTTCCCCACCATTCAGAGTTGTAAATATATGAAGTTGTTAATATACCACTATTATTACCACCACGGTAAGGCATTATTTGTTCAATACTAGAACTACCATACTCCCAAGTACCAAATTTAATATCAAGAGTAATACTTGTTTGTGTATTATTTGTATTAAGGAATGTATAACCACTAGGTGCCGACCATATACCACCATATTGGTTTCTTTGATAAGCATCCATCATATATTGGAATGTCGCACCTGAACTTTTTAAATAATCAGCGTAAGCAACTATTGAATAGTTTGAACCACCTGAAACAGGATTAAATTCATTTAACAATATAGAGTTTTCATATGTCCATCCATCGGTGTTTTGATTTGTAACCAATAATGTCCATCCACCACCATCAGTTGTCATATCCGCATATATTTGGAATGGTGTTCCACCACTTATATTATTATTTTTAATCCAATATAACCCATCAGTTGAGCCGGAGTAATCTGTTTTAATTTGAAAAGCATTATCCCCCGCAGTTTCAGGAGTTAAACCATTCCCTCCATTTTCACTATATGAATTCCAAAAACCATTTGTTGTTAACCAAGTACTTGCTTCAGTTGCCGATGTAAAACTTTGATTGAAATATCCTTCAGCTAATCCAATAAACGTTGAATCATCAAATGGATTTGGATATACTTTGGTTCCAATAAATTTAACTGATGCAGTTAGGTTTGAACCCAATAATGTATAACCTGCAGGCACACCATAAGTGGATGTGTTTTTAATTTCCCAGGCACCATCTGTTCCCGGACAAAATGCAGGATAAATGTTTGTTAGACCAAAAGTACTTAAGTAACTACTCCCTGATTCCGGAGTTTGGTCTATGTCATTATTCCAATCACCACCATTTACCCTTATCCATAATTTAGTAGTGCTACAATTTATTACAAAATCAACAATATCGTTGCTTACCCAAGTTGGTAATCCCGCTACTTCAACGGTACCATTTTTCCAATAATGACCCCCCTCATCAACACCAGCGCTTTCACTATCATCACCAGGATAAGCGTCTCCTTGGTTGAAATTCATTGATGTTTTTCCAAAACCTATTACTGAAGTACCGTCAGGTGTTGAGTTAGGTTTAAATTGAGCACTAAACATAACTTTATCGTTGTTATTTATCAATGTATTACCTAATACTGTTTGTTGTTTATTGCCGGGCTGATACGCAATTTGGTTAGAAATTAATGTAATACCAGTTCCTTTATAAACATTACTTAATGTTAAATGTCCATCAGGAGCTCCACTGAATAATGGAGTCGGTTGAGTGTTTCCTGAAACAGGAACTGCTATAACATATCCTTGTTCTTCGTCAGGTCCACCCCACCAAGTTAATCCTCCTGGCTTAGTATTGTAATCTTGTTTTGTAATACCAACAGCCAAGTCACCGATATTGTATGTTCCATCAACAGATACGTGTGTTGGATTGTAAGCGAATGGTCTATTTGTTGCCATATTGTTTTTGTTTAATAACACTTTTATGTACGAATAAATGTAATTGATAACACTTTTTCATACGAATAAATGCGAATGCTTGTTATTATGAACATTCTTTGTATTTTTGTTTAGAATAACGAGCATTTAATCTCTTAAATCTCTAAATAAATAAACATCTTCAGGTTCTATACGAACTCTATTTGTAAACCACCATTTAATTAATCTATTTATTTCTTCCTCATCAAATGAAAATACTTTCAAAGGAGAAATAAAATCTCGTGCAACATATAACTCACCTTTTGTTTCTTGATACTCCATAACCTTTTCTCCATTCTCATCAAAAAAACTTACCTGATGGTTACTAAATACAGAATCTTTACCTTTATTTAAATCAGTATCTTCACGAGTCAATCCATCCAAAATATCATCTAATATCTTGTAGGCTAATTGGTATCTTTTATTTTCTGTTATTAATATCTTCATAACTCATTATCTATCCACAGCTCAGAATATCTCACTATTTTATCAGTTAATTCCTCAAAACATATTCCTATCATTTCCTCAAATTCTTCTTTAGATGAAACAAACATCCTTAAACTCATAAAGTAATCAGGATATATAATTAATTGACGATTACTTGGTCTATATACCAACCCTGTAACCGCATCATCCTCATATACCTCATCAAAGTATATGTAGATAATGTTCTCAGTGTGTCCGGCTCTTGTTGGTGTTAATTTATTAAACAGGTTTTTAAACTCTTCTCTAAATAACATATCTCTCTTATTTTCTGTAATTACTATTCTCATTCTGTTGAAGTATTTATTTTATAATCAATCCCCCAATCTGACCCCGATTGCTCAATACTTAAACCAAACATACGATTAACATCTCTTCCAATATCTCTCATAGTCCAACTTGGGCTGTGTGTCATCTGACCACTAATAAGATTAATAATTATTATGTTTCTTTGAATTGTTCTTCTTTCACTTTTATCACCACTTGCTAAATAAACATCTTTTTTTGTAAATGTTACACTTTTAACCACAGGATAACCATCAAGAATGTATCTCTCAATTGAATTAAATAATTTATTCTCTGTTATTAATATTTTCATTATATGTAATCTGTTGTAAATTGAGTAACTTCTAATCCGGTATTATCTTCAAACCATTTTTTGAATATTGGTTTCCATATGTCACCAAAAGTAGAATCTAATCTTTTAGCGACAACAGGATAAACAGATAGTAAAGGACATTTATAATTGTGTAGATGACCATAACCTGCAAAAAATTCATCTTCCGGACCAGCATTTGCATTACATCCATAATAAATATAAGATTCTTGGTCATCCACAAAGAAAACAATATCACCCCATTTATTAACCTCATCTTGATAACCAATATCTGACTTACTATTACCTTTCCACCCATAATCAGGATAATATAAATCATCCAAATAATCGGTAACAAGTTTTTCTAATCTACTCTCAGTTATTACTACTTTCATTATCTATTTAATCGTGAGTTATAAACACTTCTATATTTACTTTTTAATTCATCATCAGACAATCCTTCTAACTCATTTCTTTTATGTAATGTTTGATTATCTAAATAATCAATCATTTCATCTTTACTCAAATTGTCAGTATCAATCATCTGATAACATTTACGCCAATCCTCCATTTCGTGAGTTTCATCTATTTCAAGCTCCGGATGACCGGTTTCTTGACCAAATTTGGTTGTGTATTTGTCATCATACCATTCAGTAATCACATTAAGAATATAGGACTTTCTAATCTGTAACATTTTAGATAAAAACTCAACCTCTTCCTTATGAATATATAAATCACCAGCAAAAAATTTTTCATCTTCAACATCATCATCTTCACTACCAAAATAATATCTTGCCTCCATCACAATTTTATCACCTTTACACCATTCTTGAGAATAGTTTCCATAATTATCCTCAGGTGGTGGTATGACACTTGTTGTTTCAGAGAGTACACTCTCCATATGTTTGATAATAATACGTTCAAAGTTCGGATTAGATTTTGTAAATCTCTTCTGAACTTCCTCTCTCAATATCTTTTTAATTAACTCTTTCATATTAATTTAACACCTCTTTATTAACGTGTTGGACAATCTCAACCGGTAACTCAAAAAACTCCGAGAACCATTCACCAACAACATCTTTAACTTGTTTTGGTGTGTAACTTAACATTCTAATTGGACGAGTAACATCTTCACAAATGTATAACGATTTAGCTTTATCACCATAAATCATAATAGTTCCATCACCATTACGATAATAAATCACCATTTGTTCCCCCATTGAATCTGTTTGATAATTAACATCTTGATACATACCGGAGAACTCCTCAGTTAATATCTGTTTGGCCAACCTATCTCTTTTATCTTCTTTAATCACTATCTTCATTATTCTATGATTCTAAAACGTAACAAAGGTTTACCATTTATAGTGATATCCCCCTTTTCATTCTTACCGATTGTTTTCACAACAACCTTCTTGTTCTTAAATTTTCCACCCATCAAGGTGTCCCCAACTTTAATATCAAGTTTAATCATCTCATTGATGGTTTTATATTGTGACTCTGTTATAATTAACTTCATAACAATAAATATCATATAAATTAAAAACCCCCAATCAAAGTGGGGGTTTATTAAATTAATAATTATATTCTTTAACTTGTTTCACAACAAAGAAGTTATGCCCAAAATATTCCCAATCCGGATTGTCTCCAAATCCCATATCTTCCATCATATACTCAATGTCTCTATTTGTTGATTTACTTAATATCTCGTCAGATAATTTTGATTGAATTAATCTGATTGCCTCTTCACGACTAATCTCTATTGTTGATTTCCATCCCATATTACTCTATTGATTTACTTAATTTATCTCTACGTTCTTGAGCATCTTTCTCAATAAGATATACTCTCATATCATTCACTTTTTTTAATTGATGTAGGTTTTTCATACTCACCAATAGTTTCTAATTTACTTTTTAACACGTCAATGTCCTCTTGAGTATACATCGGAGCAAAGGTTGGTCTTGAATGGAACGGAACGTTCTCTCTATCTTCCCATTTTTTTAATCTATCCTCATAATTTTTTATGTCAGCAACAAATGATGATGCTCTATACCACTTATCATAATCCTCTTGAGATTTGATATAATTAACCTCACCATAATTACTAATGTTAGCATCCGGATTATTTGTATAAACATCAACAATACCATCGTAACCATCATACTGCTCGCATAAGTCATTCACCGCACGTTCGTTGGTTAATACCTTTTTCCAATTATTACCATACGACCTAACCTGACAGATATAAACAAACCCATCGTTAAGATTGTGTATGTAATTACCTATCTTGTTTTGAAGTTCTCTTAATTCTTCTACCGAGTATTTTGTAAAGTCCATTTCCATTTGGCAAATGTAATCATAAAAAAAGGAAGTAACAAATACTTCCTTTATTTTTATTTCTTTTTTTCTATCGCCTCATTCAGTGTCTTGAGAACTTTCTTAACTGATTCTTGGACTGCTTCAGGTTGGGGTAAATTATTTACCACACAATATTGAGCCACCGGTAATTGAATATTTACATTAAATATTCTAGTTAACGCAGATTCAAGTTTAGTAATACCTCCGGTATCACAACCATACACTTTAAATACTTTTTCAATAAATGTTTGAGGGTCTTTTCTTATATTTTGAATAATAGCTGGATTAATATTTTTACCCCTTTTACCAAATAATCCTTTAATACCACCTTCTCTACCTACATCAGAAGTTTTTGATTTTAAAACAAATAATTCTTTACGTTTAATATTACCATAATCTTTTAATTTTTTAATTAATAATTCATCATTTGTGGTTTTATTAGGTCTTTCAAATAAAGTATGTAAATCCCTTTTAACCGCCTCATTAATTTTTTCTAATTTTAATATAGGGTCTATTGTTACATTTCTATTATTTTCATCCCTTAAAACAATTTGGTCAAAATAATAACTTATTTCACCATTTAAATATTTTCTAAAAATATTAGCAACGTGAGTTTCTCCACCATTAACTGTTTTCCAAACCCTTAATGATAATGTCGGTTCATTAGTAAAATTTGTCGGTATTGCTGTTTTTTCTGAATCATATTTATGTCTATTAGATTTAACATATTGAGGAAATTGAATCTTAATCATTATAGGATTAATTCTATTTAAATTTTTAACACCAATAATTCCGGTTTTAAATCCAAAATTTTTGATGTCAGACGCAATATGGTTAATAATGTCTATTTTGGTATATTGATAAACCAATATTTCGTTAAGTGCTGAGTAGTTTGAAAACATAAAATAATCTATAGGTCCAAATGTTTTATCTCTATTTAACGATTCTAACACAAAATTATAACCTATGTTATTCTTTTTAAAAGATTCATCAGTCAATAACATATTAAATACTTTATTTATATTACCACCACTGATAGTTTTAATATCGTTTTGTAATAATATTTCTCTAACACCGGTTTGGTCTTGATTAAATTGGTCTTTTACTCCTTTAATTATCCCACCTAAATCTTGACCACCACTTGGGTCAAATTTTTGTGCAAACTTAATTGAAATACTATTATTACCAATTACCGCTTCAGTAGCAGGGTCTTTAATTCTAACGTCAACATCACTTTTATTATCCGTTCCTTCAGCATTTACTACAGTCCCACCAAAAATACCCCCAATTAACCCTTCAAAACTTTTACCTCTACCAGTTACTGAATCCGGAGATTCAATAACATCCATATACCATTGAACAAATCTTTGTTGAGATTCAACTTTATTTGTTACTTTTTTTTCAACACCCGGCAATTTTATAGTTGCCGCCTGACCTACCTGAAGAAAATTAATATTATAACTTTCTAAAGCTAATTTCATAGCCTCACAAGTTGCCGTTGGAGAAGTATTAAATGGCGAAATTTTAGAAACTGCTAATGAATAATCTGATTCAATATCCTCAGATAACATTAATTTCTTATATTGTGATTCGTTTATTTTTATATTTAACTTCATTTCTTACTTTTTATTAAATTCTTCATTATTCATATATTTTATGGTTTGGATTTCATCATAATTTCTTTTTTTAAATCTATCTGTATATACTTTAAAAATTCGTTTGATTAAATCATCTTTGATTAAATCATAAACTTTATGTGAACCAACAAATTTACTAATCAAATCATAAAACTTATCATCATTTACCACCGCTAAAAT
>Ga0209401_1000259_pt1 | contig 36247 bp, 56 predicted proteins | sample M_140807_MF_Meta_FD_187318 | JGI IMG/M metagenome (GOLD analysis project Ga0209401, IMG submission 187318) | Freshwater microbial communities from Lake Montjoie, Canada to study carbon cycling - M_140807_MF_MetaG (SPAdes) (version 2) | ecosystem: Environmental > Aquatic > Freshwater > Lake... | reverse complement strand
CAGAGAGAGATAAGCCAAAGCCATATCGGGCTTGGCGATGCCTTGGGCGGTAGCGTCAAGCATCCCGCGAGCGTCGGCCAAGTGAACACGAATATGAACTGAGTGATTCTCGGTAGGCATAACAGAAATAGGACGTCCGTCTTGGAACTGAGCGTTTTCGAGTTCGGCAATCTTAGCGTCGGTCGGCAAGCGTTCCTTGAGTTTCCCGGCGGGGAGATACCGATCAACCTGGTCGTAGCCGACACGAGCGGCAACACGATCGCGGATAAGATTCTGCTGACCCACTTCGTCAAACCGAGGAAGGAGTTGGATAAATTCGTTGAAGGCCAAGATACGGGCACCACTAGATCCGTAACCGACGGCACGGACCGGGATGACTTCGTGTACGTCGAGCACTGCTTTCCACGGCACCCCTCGCTCTTCGAGCCTCGAACGGAACTTTGCGTAACCTTCATAGCCGGCGTCGCCAGGCTGCCAGGTATCTTTCTGCAAGCGCTGGAAACTTTGTTTGAGGAGCTTTCCCCAAGTTACATAAAACAAATTAATACTAGCGGTAGTAAGAACGGATTCGTTCGCCAGCTGAGCCTGAACCTCAGTCGCTGTTCTTTCCTTACTCCCCTGCACTTGCTGGTGGGATCGGTAGCTCCCCGTGTTCGCTTGGCGGGTCATGGAGAGTTCCTGAACAACCGGCATTACGCTGTTGTTGTAGTTGGGGAACTGAGTCGATACGACCTCAAGGTTTGGAGGAAGGAACGAAATAGGTCCGGCAAACGCCAATGACAAGCGGCTCACATCTTCAGCCGTCTTGGGTTGGAGAACCAAGCTGGTCGACATCATAGAGCCGTCGACCATCGCGCAACGCAGACGATTGCTTACCTGGATATGCGGGAAGATTTTGTAGCCCAAGCCGCGGATGGAGTGGTACGTGCCATTGCCGACGCCAAAGGTAAATAGGTTGAAGGCTTCTGTAGCTTTCTTGAAGCGACCTTCTTTTTTGTAAAGGAAGTCGGTATTCGATCCGTCGCGCAAGCCAATATAGTGACTTACAGAACCGTCGTATTCACGTACGTAATAGTGATTCACCCGAATCTCGCCAGCGCGAGCGTAGGAGTGATATAGATCGTTGTTTTTAAACTCCCGCTCCAGTTCTTCCCAGCTCTGGTCGCCGGGGCGGTTATTTTTGTGAAGTGCAGCTAGAGCCTTGCGAACCTCTTCAACATTCCAGCCTGCTTCTTTAGCGGCCTTGGGGTTCTTGATGAAATTGTAAAGCTCGTGAGTCAGGTAAACACGGCGCGCTACGGCAAACTCAATCCGATCTTCGGTGGCCTGTGTGCCTCGAGGAATAAGAAAGTCACCAATCCCGCAAACACGCCAGCGCCAGTCTTTATCGTTCTCGAAGAAGGTAACTCCGAGGCCCTGTGAAATAAAGTGATGAGCCAGCAATTGGAAATTAAAATGAAACTGATCCCACTCAACCAAAGTCTTGTGGAACTCTTCGGAGATCGCCCCTGCCCAGTTCTGTCGTTCGCTCGCATCGCCGAACGTAGTCTTAACTTCGACTAGCTTCTCTACGCCGTTTACCAAATCAGTGTAGGCGGCGAGTGCATTCTCCAGGTCGGCTGCAGCTTCACCAAAATTTAGATTGGCGCGGTACGCCTGACCCATACTGCGAAGCGTGCTCGGATTGTAGGGTGGATCCCCATCGAACATCGCTTGGACCTTACTGCGATCCTGATCAGCGTGTGCATCCGACTCTCTCAGCGTAGTATAAATACTGTGAGCCGACTTGGCGTCTTTAAGACGTGCCTTTGGCGGGGCTCCTGTTTCGCTGATATTCTCGAGTAAGATGTCCACGTGAACGACTATTCTGTCTACTGTCAGTTAAAAGTCAATAATTTAACACGGGGTCTTTGTTGGTGTCGATCACACGATCCAACCGGCGGGCCTGCTCTTGCCAGCCCCCACTCTTCCTTGCCATCACCGTTCCGCCAGCCATTGCTCCGACTCGTACCCGAATACACTCCAACCCAACAAAAGCTGCGTCTGCCAAATCGGGGCTCTTCCCTACCCGCGACTTGTAATCTCGCTTGGACTCTACGACCAACTTACCCCCGGCCATCGTTGTGTATTTCCTACTGGTTAGTTCTCTGGCCAGCTCAGGAATCACACCCTTCAACTGGCCTGACCGCATAAACTCAACTCCACCAAACCAAAGCTCGGTGACCTTATTCCCGTATTTGTCCTTGGCCTCCACCATCGAGCTTGAGCTGATCGGCAGGGTGCTGGGCTTTTCTCCGAACTTCACCCGCAAGATTCTTGGAGACCACGTCTCGGAAATAATATCGCAGAGCGGATCTCCCGCACCGGTGGCGTCGACCGCTAGATATTCCGGTGGCACCCCTTGCTTTTGGCATTCGGCCATAACTTGCCGAGCCACCTGAAAGTTTCTGGGTTGTGGGTCGTTTACGTTTTCTCTGATGATAGTGAATTCTTTTAAGTTCACAGTAGGCCCTGCTTCTTCAGTCCGTCCGTACTCCAAGAAATACAACACCGTTCTGTCTCCGCCGTTGGTAAACGAAGGGTCGAGTCCAGCGACTACCTTGGGTGGCTCAATCCACTTAGGAGCTTTATCGACCTCGAACTTGCGGAAGTCGGCTTCTGAATAAATAGACTCCTCCGCTCCGCCTGGGGCTGGGAAGGAACGGATAAATCGCCAGAAAGAGATACTGTGCTCGCCGTCGTGGTCTTCGGCGTGCCGCAGTTGTTTTGTCGTAAGCAAGAACGGCCAGGCGTCGTCATGATCAAGGTTAGGTGTCTTGGCTCCGTCCAAGTGAAGACATAAACCCAGCTTCGTCTTCCACTCCTCTTGATCTACCGTGACCGAGTTCCATCCGCCCACAGGAGTAGCGAACATACCGAAAGGGTCGTACTGGCTGGCAAAGTTACCCAAGGCGATACATTGAAAGGTAGGGTTGGCGTTTAGATTGGAGATAGCTTCGAAGACCGAATTGGTCACGTCGGTGGCCTCGTCGATGATAAGGAACACCCGCTGGTTCTTAAGCCCGATAAGTTTGGCTGTGGCCTCCTTTTCTTTGTCAGGGCTAGACGGCACCAGGGTTATGGATGACCTGTCGCTGGACTCCCCTTCCGTCAAAATGATCTTACCCATGGAGTCTATCAATTTCCCGGGAAAGCCTGGGACCTGCAAAAATCGCTCACGGATGCCTCCCCAAAGGCGTTTACGGGCCTCCCGAATAGATGTGCTGGTAACCAAGACAAGGGTCTCGTGGGGAGCGCAAAGCCAGTTCACCAATCCCCACATAGCAAAGGTCGCCGTCTTCCCGCTGGACTTGGGGCCGGAGATAGCAAGGTAGTCCTGCTCGCAAGCGGCCTGGATCATCCGCTCCGCCCAAGGGTGCCAGCAGAACCCGGCTTTGTTTCGCGTCTTGTGGTATGGCCATAGAATCTCTACAACATTCTTGAAATGCTGAAACTTGCCCAAACCTCCAGTTTCTGGGGTCAAACCCAGCTTAAAAGCCATAAGCTCAATTTCGAGTTTTCCGGCCCCTTCCGGCCACACTTTTCCGTACAGATTCGTCGGCATCAGACATTAATTGCCAGTAATCGCTGTTTTGTCAATAAAAAAATGAGGCTCTTTTTGTAGCAAAGTCTTGTTTTGCAACAACTTGGTGCGGTGGCTGAGTGGTCTAAAGCGACGGTTTGCTAAACTGCTCACTGTCAATAATATATACACATTTTGTCTAGGCTTTTCTTGAGTAAAAACGACTTACAGTTGACACTCATGACACGGGTACGGTCATAGAATGTATATCTTTTCCTTGACATCAGACAGTAATTGTCAGTAATGTCTCGTTCAAATATGAATAAGCAATTCAAACCGATTGAGGTGCAAGACGGCTTTGCGAATGTGAAAATCTATCAGTGCGTGAATAATAAGGATTATTTAACGTACATGGTTACGTGGTGGGCCGAGGGAAAAAGACAGCGTCGTGCGATTGCAGATCTTTCGGAAGCCAAGCGCGAGGCTCGTAAAATTGCCAGGGATCTTGCGGACGGTCGGGCCTCAATGGTTTCAGTCTCTACCAAGGAGCTGAGTTATTTTAGAGATCTCGAAAAGAAGATGGGCGGTACTCCACTAAGCGAGGCCGTTGCCCTGTGGTTGCAAAATAGCGAAAGCAAGTTGCCTCAAATCAGCGTGAGCGAGGTTTTGAAGGAAATGCTAAACATAAAGCTGAACGACACCTTTATTGAAAAACGCCAGAAACAAACTCTTCAACAGCGTTGGGGCAAATTTGAAAAGGTTTTTGGGGAGCGAATTGTGTCCACCATCAAAGCCAAGGAACTGGACTCCTTCTTATCTAACCCGGAATGGCAGCCTAGAACCCGTCAGCACTATCGTGGGGCTATCAGTATGATCTTTGATTACGCCAAGCGGAAAGATTACTTGGAGCCAGACAAAGACCATCAGGCTGAAAAGACTGAAAGTATCCGAGTTAACGACGCGAAGCTGGAAAGCTGGTCAGTTGAAGATATGGCTTTAATCCTTAAACACGCCACAAAGAGAACGATACCCTGGATTGTTTTGGGTGCCTTTGCAGGCATCAGGTCTGCTGAAATTGACAGGCTGAACTGGGAAGATATCGACTGGTCTAGTAATTTGATACTAATCAAGGGAAAGCTTGTAGGTGGTTCTAAATCAAGAGCTAACAACGATAGAGCCATAGCCATGACCGCTAATCTTAAAGCTTGGCTTAGCCCTTTTAGGACATATAAAGGTAATATACTCAAAAGCCTCGGTGTAACTAGTGCAAACAAAGACATTTACAACGCGGTTAATGAGGTAATTCACAAAATTCATAAGGAAAAACCACTATTTACTTGGAAGCAGAATGCGAATCGTCACAGTTTTGCTACATACTATTTAGCTATGACTGGAGACGCTTCAACAACAGCACTTGCGATGGGCAACAGCCCTACCATGTTGCTGCGTCGGTACAAAACCATCCAGGTGGATGGGAGAACAGTGACCCGGAGTATGGCAGAGAAGTATTTTGCTATAATGCCAGGCGAAGGAGCCACAATTAAGAATGAGGAGTCACGAAAGATCGAATAGTCAAACAGTAAAAACAATAAGCTTACCCAAGCACATGGCTAAATTCCTCGAAGAGGAAAGCCGGCGAATAGGGGTAAACAACGTTTCAGGATTGGTCAGAATTGTGTTAGCGCAGTACATCGACGCGCATGGTAAGAAAAACAGCCAAAAAAGCCAGTAGCCCTTTAGTTACAAAAGAAATTAATCTTAAGTAATAAACTGAATTGGATTGACTGCCGTCATACGGCGTGTTTAGATGTCATACACCGTATGAATCTAATATTGGAAGCTCATTCATTTAAAGTAGCGATCACTCCTTCCAATAAACTTCACATCTTTGTCGAAAACGTAAACCCCTCTGAAATCAGCAAACAAATTCCCGAAAAGATTTATTCCGTAAAAGAAGCCGCCTCTCGTCTCAAAGTCGGCGACCGCACAATCCGCCGGTACTTAAATAACAAACGTCATCCTCTCCCTCACTCGAAAGCCGGTGGAATAATCCGCATTTGTGAGTCGGATATCCAGGCGTGGCTCGCGAATGAGAAATTCGGAGTCGCACGTGAATAGTCGTGCCAAAGGTTGTGTTGGTGAGCGTGAGTGGAGAGACGAAGTCAAAAAACGTGGCTACACCGCAAGGCGTGGTCAGCAGTTCTCTGGGAATCCGGATGCACCCGACGTCATTTCCGAACTCCCATTCCATTTCGAAGTCAAAAGGGTTCAGGCCCTCAACGTCGGAAAAGCTGTTGAACAAGCGGTACGGGACTGCGGAGGGAAACCGATCGCAGTGGCGCACCGTAAAAACAATTCACCCTGGCTCGTGACCATGACCGCGGATTCATGGTTCGAGCTGGTAACTAAAGTGCATCCGCCCCGTGGAGAAGAAATAAAATGACAGTTGGAGAACTGTTGGAAAAGCTGCAAAAGGTAAGCCCCCACCTCGACATCTGCGTCGACGTGGATTCGGACTGCTTCGATATCCAGGAAGTTCAGGTCTGGCGAAGTGGAAGTGATGATCCTGAAGGTTCGTTTGTATCGTTGATCATCGAAACTTGAATCTCTTTCCTTGGCAGAAGGAAAATGCGTCCCAGTTGATGGACGCACTGATCAACAACCGTGTAGCGTTGGACGCTAGCGATTGTGGGACAGGAAAAACGGTCACGGCGGCCTTTGTCGCTAAACAGATGAATATGCCCGTGGCCGTGATATGTCCTAAAGCGGTCATACCTTCTTGGAAGTATTGGTTTAAAGAAGCCGGCGTCGAACCCTTGTTTGTGATCAACTACGAAAAACTCCGCACGGGTAAAAAGCACGGCAAGTGGGTAGCTAAGAAATGGCAGTGGGATCTCCCCTCCTCTACCCTACTGATTTTTGACGAGGTTCATAAGTGCAAAGGATACAGCAGTCAGAACGGTAAGATCCTGGGTGCGTCTAAAGCCGACCATACCGTCTTGATGCTGTCGGCTACGGCCGCCCAGAACCCTCTGGATATGCGATGGACGGGCGACCTTCTGGGCATCCATACCGGCGTGAACTACTGGGGTTGGCTCAAGACCATGAAGGTGGCGCAAGCCCCTTGGGGTGGTTTCCAATACTACGGTGGCAAAGAGGGTCTTCTCGCAATTCATGCCCATATCTTCCCTAAGCGTGGCGTGCGTACTCGCGTGGAAGAGCTAGGCGATGCCTTCCCTCAAAACAATGTTATGTCCGAGGTCTTTGATATTGATGACCGCATTGGCAAGCTCTACGGCCAAATGGAGGCCGAGCTGGCGGCCTTAGCAGAGGCTAAGTCCAACGATTTTGACCCCTCTGAGCCCCGTACAAGGCTATTAAGACTTCGCCAGGAGGTTGAACTGCTCCGGGTGCCTGTCCTTACCGAGATGGCGAAGGAGCATGTGGAGGCTGGATGCAGTGTCGTGATCTTTACCAATTTCATGCAGACATGCCGGACGCTTATGGAGCGTTTAAATGCCCCTGCAATTCACGGAGAACAAAGCGCAGAGGAGCGTCAGGAAGCGATCGACAAGTTTCAAGCGAACAAAGAACACGTCATCATCGTGCAAATTCAAGCGGGTGGCGTTGGTCTTTCACTTCACGATTTACACGGCCGCCCTCGAGTGAGTTTAGTGTGCCCGACGTACTCGGCGATTGACTTAAAACAGGCGCTCGGTCGCATCGCACGCACCGGATCTAAGAGTCATTGCAGACAATATTTAGTTTACGCCGCAAATTCAGTTGAAGAACAAGTCGCACGAAAAACGAAATCCAAGATCCGTGAAATTGACTTGCTTAATGACGGAGATTTGGTAATAACGTTGGCCTCATGAGTACTACTGACAATCACGCTAGCTACTCACCGAGCAGCCTCAAGTACTTTGAGCTCTGTCCCTGTTATCAAAAAGACAATTCTGGTGAAGTTCATCCGGTAACTCTCCGTGGAACTGCGATGCACAAAGCGTGCGAGACCGGCGAAATGGAAGGTCTCGACTCCACTGAAAAAGCTCTCGTCCACAAATGTCTTTCATTCGTCGAAGCGGCAAAAGCTGAGTACACGGAAAAGAATTCTAAATTCATGGACTTGTCCGAGCAGAAGCTCGACGTGTTTGACCAATGGGGTTACGTCGATCGCTTTTTCATTTGTGCGGATGAGGCTGCGATGTTTGATTTTAAGTTTGGTTTTAACCCAGTTGACCCGGCAGAGACCAACCCGCAGATGTGGGCGTATGCAATCGGCGTATTTAAGAAGTATCCGTACGTAAAGAATCTCAAGCTCCACATTCTACAGCCCCGCTTGGATTACGTGGACTCGGCTTCATTCACCAGAGATGGGGATCTCCCCAAGATGAACGCCAGAATCAAGGGCATCATCGAGCGGGCTCGGAATAATACCCCGGATATGGCCCGCCCCGGCGACCAGTGCATCTATTGCTCCCGTATTGCGACCTGCGACGCCGTCCAGGCTATGTCCCTCTCCTTAGCCAAGTCCTACGACCTGGCTCACGACGCTCAACTTCCCGATCTCTTTCACCCAAGCCAGCTCGCCACCCCCGACAAGCGTTCGCAGGCGCAACGCCTTGTACCGGTGCTGGAAGCTTGGTGCGGTTCCGTACGTAAACACAACGTGGAGTACGCAAAGGAAGGAAATGAAATCCCCGGATACGGTCTTACGGCCGTTCAGGGGGCAAGAAAGATTACAGATGCCAACAAGGCATTTGAATTGGTCAAAGATAAGATTTCGACGGCTGACTTTATGGAAGCCGTCACAGTCAACTTCAAGGAGCTAGCTGATCAAGTCGCCAGCAAGGCTCCTCGGGGCACAAAACAAGAAGAGCGCGACAAACTTGAGGACAAACTTACCGAAGCGAACGCCCTGACGCGAGGAAGCGAGTCCTACCAACTAAGAAAGATAAAAGATAAACAATGAAAACTACGTTCCCTAAAGAACAAAAAGCAAAAATAGAAACAGTAACCGAATCGAGCAAGGCACTGACGGAGGTTGTCGAACAGCCCCTCACCTTGACCACCAACGCCGGCATGGAGGGAGAATTTAACGTCTCCGACTTCCAAATCCCCCGGCTCAACATCGCCAACAAGACTGGCGAACTCTCCAACGACTTCCCTCCCGGCAGCATCGTCTTCCGGAAAGAGGTATCCGTTGGAAACCAGAAGTCTCCTGCCAAATTGACGATCATCCGCATGGCAAAAAAGTACATGCAGAGGATTCCCTACGGCACGGAAGAACGTCCGAAAATCTTTAACACGGCAGCCGACGTGCGTACTGCAGGCGGCACCACCGACATCACCGAGGGTGATATGGATATCTACGATCCTATCCTGATCCTCACGATGGCGGTCCAAAGCCCCGAAGGCGCACATCCCCTGTTCGCCTTTGAGAAAGAAGGAGCCCACTACGCCTTGGCGCAGATGATCCTAGCCAAGAGCGCCTACAACAACGCTGGTAAGCAGTTGATCACGGAAGCCACCACGGCTCTCCGCGAGAAACTCTCCGGTGGCAAGTACGAGTTGGTAACTCAACTTCGCTCCAACACGATGGGCAGCTGGTTCACGCCAGTGTTCCGTTTGGTCGGCAAGAACACCCCAGAAACCACCGCGTGGTTTGACGGGTTGATCTAAAGAATTGGAGTTTGGCCATGGTGTTACAGGAGATCTGTAAACAGCGCATAACCTCTGTGCTTTTGAAACAGCCAAGTTCCTATCCCCTTCCCGACGAAATCGCCATGAATGCGTCCAAAGAGATCGTTCATGTGATGACACGGGGCGGGAAATCAAAAACAGGTTCAACAAAATCAGGTCCCGGGCAATGGTTTACCCGGGATTCGATCCGATATTCTGCGGATCGAGCAGTGAGCCATATGGCCACCGCAATGATGATGTTGGACGGGAATAAAAAAGAGGACAAAGAGGGCGTCGCCGGACACCTGCAAAGAGCTTTATGCAGGGCAGCGATGGTTCTTTATAAAATAAGAAAGGGTCAGAAAAAATGAAAGCCAAAGGGAAAGCGCGGATTTACAACAAGAGAACAGGCAAAGATATCGGTCAGATCAAGGTGTTGGATGTGAGGGAAGCTGACACCGTTGAGATCGATCTTCAGATGGAAGACAATGTATATAACGAATTCGTCTATTTCGGGAAAAAGGACGCCACAAAGGACGATTTCTTCAGCATCGCGTTCAAAAAGATGCTGGCAGAAACAATTCAGGATCTAGATAAAAACAAAAAGCGGAGGCGCAATGATTAATACGCTACTGATGGCTTTTTTTATAAAACTAGCGCAACGCTGGTTTGGGTTTACCGACATCTACTGCCCACATGATCAGGTAGAAGCGATCATCTTTGCGGTAGACAAAGAGCAACATCGGAACGCCATAAAGTCTGCTGCAAAATTCTTATATGAAGCCAAAGACGAGAGAACAGCCGTCGGCGTTTAACGTCGACGTGCCTGAACTAAACGAAAGAAACAATCACGGATATCCCATATGGACGAAATTAGAAATACAGCGAATGAAGCTCCAAATCGAGAAATCGAAATTGGAGAAGAAGTAGCCGACGTCTTTAACCCAATCTTTATGAGAACATCAGAACAAATACTCGAGCTCGGTCTCCGGCAAATGCGCGAGGAGAACGAATCCCTATCAACAGAGAACCGTCGTCTTAAAGACGAGATACGGACTCTCATCGAGCAAGCCCGCCGTGCCGGGTTTGTAGGTGCTACCAAAGACAAGCATCCGTGATCCAACTGGAATTCCCATTTATGAAAGACCTTTACCCAACTACCGAAGCAACTACCCAGGGTACAACCACAACCGTGAATTACACCTTCGGTGCTGCGATTGAAAGCGTAAGCACCACAACTCACACAACGAAAGGAAACTCAGAATGAGCGTAGACGTAAGAGTACGCATCTCAGCGGTCGAGGGTGAACTCAAGTTTGAAGTTCACACTGATCACATGGATGCACAACCGGTCGAAAAGACGGTGGCTGAGGAACTCAAGGGCCTCACCTGCCGGATGCTTGACCTATATCTCGAAACCCTCAAGGAACCCAAAGAAGAAATCCAAGCCGAATGCGAAACATTGCCATCGATTTCGAATCCTACTACGACAACGAGCTGAGCATTAAGACGCTCGGCCAGTGGCACTACCTACGCGATCCGCGTGGGGAGATCTACATGGTGTCGATGGTTGGTGACGGTATTGAGCCGTATTGCGGTCCCGTGGACAAAGCTCCTTGGGATAAGATCGACGGCTGCCGGTGGATTGCGCACAACTACAGCTTCGACGGAGCGTGTGTTGAGGCTCTTGGTGACCGAATCAAGTCGAAGCCCGCGGATTTCTTCTGCACTGCCAATCTTGCGGCTTACCTTGGCTCTCCAAGGGATCTGGAAGGCGCCTGCACGAACCTCCTTGCTAAGGAGATTTCGAAGGATCCTCGTAAAAAGATGAAGGGCAAGAAGTGGTCTGATGTCGTCAATACTGAGTTCGCGGAAGAGATGACACAATACGCTTTAGCAGATTCTGTGAGTTGTTTAGAGCTCTACAAGAAGTACGGATCGGAGATGCCGGAAATCGAGCGCAAGTTATCCAAGCATACGATTGAGATGGCGTGGAAGGGTTTTGCGATTGATCAGCCCCTAGTTAAAGAAGGAATCAAGAAGCTCGATAAAATCAAGTGGGAAGCGGAACAGAAGCTTCCCTGGATGGATAAAGGAGATGGCGTTGTTCTCTCCATCAAGAATTTCAGGGCCGAGTGTATCAACCAAGGCATCCCCTGGCCTGATTCCCTTTCAGAAGATTCCGAGGAGTGTGCGGTGTGGGAAAAGAAATACGGTGACAAGGTCCCCTTTGTTGCCGCCATGCGGGATTGGAGAAAATCCAATTCCTACTTGGTCAAGATGAAGGTGCTCGATTCTCGTGTGCGTCCAGATATGACGGCGTCTTACGGCATGAAGTTCTTTGGGGCACATACGGGTCGGTTTAGTGGAGATAGCCGCTTTAACGTCCAGAATCTGCCTAGGGAACCCCATTTCGGCGTCGATATGCGAGGCTGCATTATTCCTCGCCCAGGCAAGAAGTTCATCGTTTGCGATCTTTCCCAGATTGAACCCAGGGTTCTGGCCTGGCTTTCCGGGAACACAACTCTTCTAGAAGCAGTCCGTAACGGATACGGCATCTACGAAGCCTTTGCTATCTCGTCCAACCTCTGGAGCGGAGAAAAAGGAACACTAAAGAAAACCAATACAGCCATGTACCAGCTTGCCAAGGCAATGGTGCTGGGTCTTGGGTACGGCGCAGGAGCCAAGAAATTCGCCTACATGGCCAACACAGCATACGGCCTGGAGATCGATGAAGCTCAAGCGGCAAACATTGTTAGAACATATCGGTCTAAAAATCATCACGTCGTCAATTTCTGGAAGAAGTTAGAGACGGCTTACAAACAATCCAAAGCAGACGGACAATACGAGATCGAGCTTCCCTCCTGGAGAAGCCTCAGATACCGAAACATCCGCACACAAAACCTCGCAAGCGGATACGCTGGATACACAGCTCAGACCATCATGGGTGGTCCTCACGTTAATTTCTACGGTGGTAACTTATGTAATAACACCGTTCAGGCAACAGCCCGGGATGTCATGGCCGAATGCATCCTACGACTCGAAAAGGCTGGCCTACCCCTTGTCCTTCACGTTCACGACGAAGCCGTTGTGGAGGTCGACAAGGATGTGAAACCAAAAGATGTGGAAATGTTGATGTCGGTAACCCCGGACTGGTTACAAGGCTGCCCGGTCGCAGCCGAGGCCGTGGAAACCAACAGATACGTTAAATAGGAGTAAATAAAATGGATAACGCGAGGTATATAGTGTTGAGAGACGGTTCAAGAGTGTCCGATAGGACGCACCGGAGCAAATTGGATGCACAAGTCGAGGCCGATTACTGGCATGATATTGTCAGGAGATGGCCGGACGGGTCCATAGTCCGAATCGAAACCATATTCTTTAAAAGCCGCGGGGAGTAAGGTCATGAGTCTTTACGCCCTGAAGAACCTGGCTTCCCTGGAGGTCACTCCAGTCGACGCCTGGCTTCATACAACCCAACTACCCAACATGACCAAGGAGGAGTTTTCCTCCTGGTCTACCAACCCCTCGACGGACTGGCTGTTTGTGTCCGGCTTTGAGGGTCGTGCGCCCAACCTCCGAGTCTCCCGTGAGAACCAGGCGGTCAAGATGCACGCCCTTGTAGCAGACTACGACGCTCAAATTACGGCCGAGGAAATGCTTGAAGGTCTTACTCGTCGCTCAAAAGCCGGGATGAAACCCGCCTACGCCCACCGAACAATTAGTGGTGGGGTAAGAGTTATCTGGCTGTTTGAGAAACCCGTAGCCATCGCACCTGGGATATTTGATCCCTTCATCACTCGTCTGATGAAGGAACTCAATGTCCGTAAGCTGTTCCCTGGACTGGATGACAACATCCGTAAGCCAGAACAGTACTACGCCTGGAATCCTCCAGCCACCGAGGTCAGCGATAACCGAGTTAAGTTTGATACCCTCTGTGCCCTTCTAGCTTCAGCCTTTGACGCCTCTCACCGCTACCGGGGTGAAGGAGATACCGAGATCCCTATAGATAAGATCAAAGAGCGGGTGGAAAGCCTGTTCCCCGGTCGACTCCGTGGGTCTCTGGACATCAACGGACGTTGTAACGCTTTCTGGTCTCCGGATTCCAACAATCCGTCGGCTTGTATCGTTACGGCAACCGGGATGGTTTCATTCTCGCAGGATCGGGCGTTTTATCCGTGGGCAGATATCTTGGGTGCGGATTGGGTCGATGAATTTAACAACACTCGTCTGGGCGGACCTTTGGGTTCGTACTGGTACGACGGAAGTAAGTATTGGCGCCGCGATATGGAAGGCAGTTGGAGAGACGCACCCTCAGAGACAGCTCGCAAGGATATTGCAGGCTTGTTTGGTTTAAGTCTCACCAGCGATGCCCGAGGAGATATGTCGGAGACCGACGAAGCTATGCTTCGCATTCGGGAAAACCGTCGTGTCGATGCCACCGGCCCGGTGCTCTACAGCCATGAGGAGCTCGTGCGGTTTGGCAGTCGATGCATCCTCAACACCTCCAGGGTAAAGGTGATGCCGCCAAGCAACACTCCGGGAGAGTGGGGCGAGCACTTCCCTTGGACGGCGAGTCTGTTGGACGAGTTCTTTGATCCGTCTGACAGTCTCCAGTACTTCCTGGCGTGGCTGAAACGGTTCTATACGACAGCTAGCGCCGGGGCCCCAGCTCAGGGACAAGCGGTATTTATTGCGGGACCAGTGGAGCAAGGGAAGACCCTAATCGGTACCAAGATCGTGGCGGCACTTATGGGTGGAGGTTGCGATGCCTCCTCTCACATCAGTGGTGGGGATCAGTTCAATAACGAGCTCTTTGAAGTCGGCGTGCTCAACATTGACGATACCGTCGCTTCGACCAGCTACGAGAAGCATCTCCTCTTCACCAACTCGATCAAGAAGTTCGTCGCTAACACTCAGCACCGCCACCGTGCGATGCGCGAGAATCCAACGACGATCAACTGGATCGGGCGGATCATCTTCACGCTGAATGATGACCCCGAATCGATGAGGGCGATCCCCTACACCGACACCTCAATCCTGGACAAGATCATGCTCTTCAAGGCGAGGCACCGGAAGTTCCCCTTCCCTCCCCGCCAGGAGATCGATCGGATCTTAGCCAGAGAGTTGCCCAACTTTGCCCGCTGGCTCCTGGACTGGACGCCGGGTTCGCATCTGGAGGGCACCAACCGGTTCGGCGTAACGAATTATCATCACCCCGACATTTTGGAAGATACGAGAACAACCCACCCTAACCACGCTTTCTCCGAACTCCTCGATAAGTACCTCATCAATTACAAAATCGCGGCGAACGGGAAAAACCCAAAACAGTGGGTTGGTTCTGCAACCGACCTACTCAACAACATGCTTAATGATGCCGAACTCGAAAAGCTCGCGCGTCATTACGTTTCAAGTCCGGACCGCATGGGTCAGAGATTGGCCAAAATTATGGCTATCCGACCTGAGCAGGTTATCCGGCGCAAATCAGGAGGAAAAATAACATGGGAAATCAATCTGGAGTAATTGAGCCACAGAGATCGGTGGCGCCACTATTCAGCACCCCGCTGTTCATCTCGCAGCTGGGACAACCCGACAGCCAATCTGTCGCGGTCGTTAAGCAGGCGGATATGCGTCGCGTTAAAGCCAACAACGGATGGAGTTCCGTCAACACCAGGATCCTGGACGGCCCGGACATGCAGTATCTGAAGGGCTCCATCCTTCGAGAGATCAATGCGTATGCATTCGAAGCTCTCGGCCTAAAGAGAAAGTATCAGTTCCAAATTACCAACTCTTGGGTCATGAAACACCAGAAGGGTGACTTTTCTCACGCTCATGCGCACGAGAATTCACTGATCTCCGGTGTCTACTATGTAGAGACATACGAGAACAGCGGTCCGATCTTGTTCTCCAAGCCCTACAAAGAAATGAACCTATTCCCCGCCTTCTTTGGCTGGGAGTTTGAGAGACGAGACATCTTGAACGCAGACGTGTGGCCTGTGCTGCCCAAGAACGGAATGCTGGTTCTGTTTCCATCTCACCTGACTCACTCAGTAGAGCCGAGCCAGGCTGATGCCGACAGATACTGCGTTGCCTTCAACGTGTTTGTGAAAGGTCAATTCGGCTCAGAAGACACCTTCAGCTCCCTGGAGATTCTATGAACGGCATGGTTATTTGCTCCATTGTCATTGTCTTCATGATCATCGTCCCAGTGGGCGTCGCTTTTGGATTGTGGTTTAAGGACCGCAAAGACGAAGAGCGGAGAGGATATTGGGACGCAGAATGAAGAAGAGAAAACGAATAAGAAACATCACGGTTCGAAAGCCGTGGTACGTCGAAAACAGGTTTGGTATGTGGAAGACCACCCCCTTTGGGGTTTGTGAGAGAATCAGGCGGCAACGTCCTGGCTTTTTCGCCAGCCTATTGAGGTGGTTTTTAGAATGGTTAAACTAAGCCATGACCATCAATCAGATTAAGAGTTTCTCCAATGCGGTAGCCACATGGGTGGTTAACGGGTTGAAGGTCACCCCGGACGACATACGAGAGCATCGGTATAACCTCTGTCAGGCTTGTCCGGAATTTGATAAGGACGGCTTTATGGGTCACGGGAAATGCAACCTTTGTGGGTGCAACCTCAGGGTTAAAACCGTGTTTCCCTACGAGAAATGTCCCATCGATAAATGGGGCAAAGTGGAGGTTGGAAATGCCACTGGGTAAAAGAGATTACGCCAAGGAATATCGGGAGTATCACGGTAAGCCTGATCAACTCAAACGTCGTGCTGGTCGTAACGCTGCTCGTAGAGCGATGACTAAACGTCGTGGTTTGGCTGCCATGCGTGGGAAAGACGTCAATCACAAGGACGGCAATACCATGAATAATAAGGCGTCGAACCTGAATCTTGAGTCAAAGAGCGTGAATCGCGGTAGGAAGTAGTATTGACTAATCCCTGACAGTATTTAATATAAACCCTATGTCACAACCCTCTAGCAGCGACAACGAGAATTATTCTTTACGCAAAATCAATCAGCTGGCTTTTGATGCTGAAAAGGATTCAAGCCTTTCCCTGGGCCAGCACGGAGCTGTTTACAAGACTACTGCGGGTGTCCTTTCCGGCGGACCTTGGGGTGCTATTCAGGCGACGGCCACAGCAGTCGTCAGTGTGACCTCAGGCAACTGGACGAATAGTGACGGGACGTCGGCTGTTGATATCGCAGCTGGATCAACGATCTTTGGTAACTTTACCGCAATCACGCTTCAAAGCGGCAAAATCATCGCTTACAAAAGCGCCTAAACGGCCATGCCGAAACTCGGCTTAGGCTTAGACTTAACACTGTTAAAACCAGTCGCTGTCGGGTTAACTCCGATAATCACCCTGTATTCGGACAACTTAACACTCAATGGTAATTTTTTTAATCGGCAATGGTTTTCGTCCGGAGCTAACTCTGGATCATCCAACTCAATAACATACGGGGCCGGCGAAGTAAAACTAATCACCGGAACAAGCGGTAGGCATTGTCTGTGTCACTTTGACTGCATGAAGGATCAGTATCCGACATACAGCAGTTCAACGACATATAATTTAGGAAATATTGTTTACGGAGGCTTTGCGGGTCATGCATTGTATCGGAAAACAGCAGCGCTCGCGGGTGGACCAGTTTTTACAAACGCCACAAACGCTCAAGACATCTGCGGATGGACTAGGTGCAGGCCGGCGACAAGGCAAATAGCGCCGGACAAAACATTAAGTATCTCCTTTAAGCTGAAACTGGATAAAGGTAGCTTTCCTGCCGGCCCTAGCAACGGAGTCCGCATTGGGCTCTTCAAGAGTGTTGGGTCGTACATAAACGACGACAGCCACGGCTTAACCAACGCCCTTTTTAATGGCTATTCGGGCTATATGTTTGGGTATGGGCCGTCAAATATCAAAATCAACAAAAGAACGGGAACAACGGACCTTGCGCTAATTAGCACAACGTCCGGATCGGTCTACACAGAACTTGTGTCTAATTCAGTCAGTGGATTTGGTGGCACAGGGATTACTGAATACGAGGTTTCGATCAAACTAAAAAACATTGGAGGCGGGCTTGAAATTACAAACGCTATATACGGGCCTGAGTATTCCTCGAAATTCACACACATAGACTCAACGCCGGTCCTAAGTTTCGATACTTTGGTATTTTATACGACTTCAAGCAACGTGGCATCTATAACCTTGTCGAGCCCACTAGCAACTTATGACGGCGAAACCCAAGCACTACCGACAGGCATAGGTAGCGATGACCCAGCGAACGCCGCAGAGCCTGACGCAACAGCATATGTTCTGATGGACGGCCCTTTCTACAATAACCCCGGGAATCCTGCTTCTGGTTTTGTTGGTAACCAGAGTTGGAGAAAGATGCAACCAGGCGCCGCTGTAAATGGCCGACCATCGTATTTTTATGGTATGGAGCTTGTCAGCTGGACTGGAAGCCAATGGCAATACGAATCGCCTGGGTATAGAGTTTTCTCCACTTCTTCAAGTAATGTAGCTTACCCATGGCTAGCGACCGCATGGACTGACAATTACTCCGCAGCGAAGGTTACGTCCACCTACACCAAGTTAACCCAGTATCCAGCAGTACCGTAATGCCTCTAGGAAAAAAAGCTTCTATGCCCTGTAACGTGCCCCGGGCAAGCACACGGCCAGGTAAAAAGAAAATGGTTAAGGCGTGTGCCGACGGCAAAGAAAGAATCGTTCACTTTGGCGACAGCTCGATGCAGGACTTCCGGCAACACAAGTCGGCTAAACGACGAAAGAGCTATTGCGCTCGGTCCGGCGGGATCAAAGGTGGTGACGGCAAGCTGTCTGCCAACTACTGGTCCCGGAAAGTCCTTTGGAGCTGCTGATATGGCTCTAGGAAAGAAGAAAAAAGCCAACGACGCCTGCACTCGCAAGGTTAAGTCTAGGTACTCCGTATGGCCGTCAGCTTACGCCAGTGGGGCTCTCGTAAAGTGTCGCAAGGTTGGAGCAGCTAACTGGGGTAATAAAGGCAAGTAATGGGCTTTGAGTTAGAGAAGAAGAAAGGTTTACGAGGTTGGTTCTCCAGGAACAACGGCAAGGGTTGGATTAACTGTAAGACTGGTGGCCCCTGCGGCCGTAAGAGTGCGTCCGATGGCGGCAGCTACCCTGCTTGTCGTCCTACCAAGTCTATGTGTAATTCCTCGGCTAAGAAGAAAACAAGCTCCAAGCCAATAAGCTGGAAAAAGAAAACTGGCCTGGGCAAACCCCGGTGAAACACACCTACAACCTTAAAATCTTTAATGGCCGAGTGAAGGTCTACGTAGACGGCTACGTTATGTTTTGCTTCAACCAAATCGACTTTAAGGGTTACTACGGCTACAAGGATGATACCAGCCTCTACGGAATCGATGTGTATTTAATCGAGAGCTCGGGTGGTAGTGGGGGCACGGCGACTATGGAGATTTACTTCAAAACAAAAGAGAACTGGCTGGGCGTCCTTGCACTTCTAGATAAGCACCTCTGATTGGGGTAACCTAAGATACCCCAAAATAGAGGTTACCAGGGCAAGTTACCCCAAAATAAACACTGTACTTCAACCAGTTACATCAAAAAGGGTAACTGGGTAACTTGTTTTTCGACTTTCGGGTTCCCAAGCCCAGCACACACAGCGCAAATAATTCATACAAGATTATATAGATTAAAATATTATAGTTACCCTAGTTACCCTAGTTACCCTAAATATTATAACCACAAATACTTAAAATGGGTAACTTTGAAATTTTTGGGGTAACTTAGGTTACCCTATCTTGCTATTCCGCTAACCCTGCCCTGATAAAGGGCCCACTTTGCAATCTTGGCTACCAGTCTTTTGCTGTTCACCGGTCTTTGCGTAACCGCGACCTTTGGTTTAGGGGTCTTAGCCACGACGAGGCATCCTATTGTTCAACCAGGCTCTTCGCTTGGCACATGCTTTACAGGTGCTTAAACGACTCCCAAACACCGAATCCAGGGCTTTCGCGACAGGCAAGGCAAGAACATGCACCAGATCCCCCATGCCCCTTGATTCGCAGTATCCCGGGTCCTTGGCACAGCTCTGTCGGATGATCTCCTTCCGGTACATTTCCCTGGCTTGATACTCCCATGGATCTTGCCCCTTGGATGAAAGTATCTGTGTTATTAGATCGTCCAGGCTTTCGTGGATCCTCTTGATCGGCCCCTCTTCGTATGTCCATATGAATTTCATGACAATCCGTTGACATTAACCGATCATGCCCCAAAATCGTTTAGTGGATTTGGAAGACCTACATTTGCACTTCATTGAAGAAGATACCGTCTTGAGCGTTCTTTTGGCTGCCTGCGTCGATTCCCCAAACAACGAACTACAAGTCTCAAAGAAAGCTTTAGCAGAACTTAAAGGCCGGATGCAGGCCCTTAAGAAAGACCAAAAGCCAATTTTAATTGCGATCGATGATGATGATTGTTTACGTGTGCGTTTCATGTTCAATGAGCAAGAGGTGCATGATTTCGTGCAAGACCTCATGCCGGATTAAAAGTCCGCCTTTTCAAACTCAGTAAGCAACGCTTGAGCGTCGTCCACGTTATCTTCGATATAACCGCGGAGCTTGTGTTGTAGAACCCGCTCTTCCCTTTTCTGTTCTACCTTGAGCGCACTCAGCGCCCCGCAGGATTCTTTATGAATCTTAACCTTGTCCCGCAACTCATCGCGCAGGAAACAGATTTGTATGTCGAGATTCTCTAGAAGTTTTTCAGTGCGGTCTATTTCCCGCGTCATCGCTCGCATTCGCGAGCCCATCTTTTGAAACCACGATTTAAATTTCACCTTCTCCATGCCCACAGTTTGCGGACATGGAGAGATGAATCAATTAGTCAACGTGAGACAGATTAACGTAATGTTTGCAGCAACGCGTTTGCTTGCGCTCGTGTCATGCGACTGTCGTCAACATGCACGTCGTAACCGCCGTACCACTTCTGTTGTCCCCAAACCGAAGCTTTCGCTTCACCAACTTTGACTCCACCGGAGTAGAGATCATAACCGCCGGGCCATTTCTGAGTTCCCCAAACAGAAGGACGAATGGCAAAGTCCTCTGCTTGTGCGCCTGCTGCAAAGGTCACCACGCATAATGCAGCGATTAGTTTCTTCATTCTTTGAAACAGTATACTGACAGCGTTTAGTCAGCAAGAAAAATAAATTAAATTTTTCTCATACGTGTATATATAGAACTTAAACTTCAGGGGGGGAGGGTGGGTGTGGGGGTAGTTGCCCAACATTAAGCAGTTACACCGCCCCGCAGCCTATTTGTATTATTAGCAGAGAGAGAAGGGAACCGGATGGATCCCTGTATCTCAAAACCCCTGCTATAGATAGGAGACACCATGGCATATGATACCCAAACCGTAGCAGCTCAAACCGCAACAACTTACGCACCGAAGAACGATGCGTTGTATTTGACGGTGAAACGGAGCAAGTTCGGCCACCTCGGCACGATCAACCCCAGCTCGAACAACGGCTCGGAGCAGGCCGCTGCTCTCGCCGCCCTGGCGAAGATCGCCCTCAGTGGCAAGAGCTTGGACATCAGCGTTCGCACGTCGAAGGACGATGCGGAGAACCTCACCCTGCGCTTCTCGGTGAGTTCGTTCGTTCCGCAGCAGCGGACGTCGTTGGCAGAGCGGCTCGTCACCGCTCACCTCAATAGCTAATTGAGGCTCCGGACCTCGTGGGGACTGCAAACCCACGAGGAACGGTTTATAATCAGTGGACGGTGAACGATGTAAGTAAGAGCCATGCTAACTCTTAAACGCATCCTGCAAGGGATGTGAAATATCAAATGAGGATTAGGCTCGCAAGGCAGCTCTGAGAGGAGTTGAAAAGGTTATGTACAAACCGTACCTGCTTACATCGTTCACCCTTCATTGATCTCGTGGGACAGTAAAACCACGATGAACGGTTTATTAAACCGTAGGCTACACAGTGATAACTGGATTACTGGCAGTTACTGACACCGAATCTTGTGGAAGTTGTTGTAAAACCGCAATGTTCACTGTTTGGGTTTTCGAGCCTTCCGACAAGCCAAAAGCTGTCGTTGCCACACGATTCACCTTTTCCAATGCAGTAAAGTGTTCTTCAACTTCTCCGCGGGTAGCTGGGGCTTCTGCCTCAAGCGCGTTCATCCCGCCCTCAACCTGTTTCTTTAACCTTACTAGATATGATTGGGCTTCACCCACCATTTCTGTCGTTGCAACACGATGCGCTTCTGCCACTCGTTGCAGAGATTGCTGCTTGTAAGTTGCAAGTTTGAAACGCGCAACGTGACTGCGTATCGACGCAGCATTCACGTTGAATCTAGTAGCTAATATCTGAGGTGGAATACCTTTCGCGTATTCCGCTTCGATCGGGCCCCAATCAATCACTGAACGCTGTCTCATACTGTTGCAGCGATTGTACCAGACGTTGCAACTTTACGCAAGCTACTGACAAACAACAGTCATTTTAACCACGATCGATAAACCACAACCCATAACCAAGGAAACAACCATGAAAAGCACATTGGATACAACGCTCTGTCCCTACGCAGTAGGACAGATCATCCACAAAGACAATGGTACACGGGAGATCGTCACCAACATCCATGAGAATAACGGTGTGTTCTGCCTGACTACCGAAGTCCTTACTGATCGTTGGGCCTACTACGAAGTTGGCAACGACGGGTCTTTGAATGCCCTGCGTTTCAATATGCAGAAAGGCTGGGGCCGATGAAACGGTACGCAGTCGTATATCAAGGCCATGTGCAACGTGACTTCAAGCATCGTGAAGATGCTTGGGATTACTTGGTGCAACGTGGCTGGCGATGGACGGACGAAGCTTACATCCAAGAACTCAAGGTTCGTTGCTTTGACCGATCCATGGAGAACTTCAGGTTTCCCCGTCTAGTCCTTCGTAGAGCTCAAGCAGTTTAACTAATCCAATTTCCTGCAACGCGGTACTTTGCCTCCGCGTTGCATCCTGACGGTAAGGCAAAACAAGAGGTACATATATGCGTAACATGACCCCAATCGACTATGTCGAAGTGGAAGAATACACCAACCAATCAACCCTTGATGCCGTGAGCAGCGAGTACGTTGCAATGCGGCACCCCATGCTCGACATGGACGAAGCGTCCATGCGGGCTGAGTGCGTCCGGAGGTTCATCAATGATTAACCTAACCGAACAACTCGAAGCGATCCGGCCTAGCTTGAACCTCAAGCCCAGCCCGGTTGAACCCACAGCCAAAGCACCGGTACCGGCACAGGTCTTGCGCATCCCTGCCAAGGTGATGCGTGATGGCGTAGCCTGGTCGCCGACCTATTGGTACAACCCCAAGAGTAACCACGATCGATGCCGTGCAATGAGCGAGCTTCGATCTGCGTTGCAGTATGGCACCAGCTTGGAAGGTTCAAACGCTTCCCGTTGGGGCGTACAGATCGGGGACAAAACCTTCACCGTCAACCCAGTTGGGCTGACTGAGTGGATCAATAGTTAATTATTGACAGGACTATGCTAGTAGTTCAATCCTTGAGCATCTTCCTGACAGAAAGGATAACACCATGCAAACCAAGACAGAACCTACAGTCGACAAGATCAAGATACCCGAAGACATCGCCCACATTCTGATTCGAGTTGCCAACCAGAAAAGTAAGAAGCGGGCTAAACAAACACGCCAGTATTACACGGAAATGAGTGAGCTCTTCGAGAAACACAAGATGGGTGAGCTCCATACCGTTATGTCCATCAAGAAACTTTGTTTCTTTATGGAAGTATTCGGCGAAAACAAAAAGCTTTTCAACTGGTTCAAAAAGCTTTCGCCACAAAACCACCAAAGGTTGGTGCACAGTTTTGTGCCGCCTTACATGAACCGCGACGAGATCTGGCCCAACTTGTGCAAGTTCGGCGAGGTGCTGATACGGACATGAGTACCCTACTAGACTACGCGAAGATCGTAGCCGTTGCACTGGGCGGAATCGTCATGTTCTACACCCTTTGGATGTTACTGGAGTTGATCTAATGAACATCAAACAAGAGATCCGTGCCTGCAAAAAACAACTAACCGCAGATTACAAGAAGATGAAACGATGGATCAAAGACCCCGAGGCTTACATCCTTCACTCGTGTGGGGATGAGCGGGAGACCGCCATCACCAATGCAGTCTTCGAGTTTGGAAGACTCAATGTGTTGAAGCGACTCGAACGGGAGTTAAGCGAATGACCGTCGAGATTGACTACGCTGAAGCTAAGTTCCGGCATGATGACCGGTTATACCTAGCTATCGGCGGAGTAACCCACAATACCAAGGCAGAACACGTAGGTATCGGAAGCTACGAATACTGGGGCTGTCGTGAGTACGACACCAAGGTAGTAGCCGTTAGTGAGTTCAAGGACGCCGAGTTCATCGACGTCTGCATCTACCCCGACGGCGACACATCACCCTTAGGTGATCCATCAGATGCCCTAGTAACAGCAGCCGAAGAAGCCTTGTTCGACAAGACGTACGAGCGGGCTGAACAACAAGCAGCGGAGGCAACATGAAACCTACACCCGAACAGATCAAAGCAGAGCTAAAGAAAATAACCAAAGACCTAGAGAAGTACCGCAAGTTCATACCCAACGAGCAGGAAGAACTGCTCTGTGTGGGTTGGATCGAGGCACTGACCTGGGTCTTAGGCGAGGAGGCAACATGAACAACATTGAGATACTGAGAGCAGCATTACAGGATTTTGTGGATTTCTACAATGATCCAAACATGCCGATGGCTGAGCTTGTTAGCCGGGCTCAAGAAGCATTAGACAAAACCAAATGAAGAAAGCATCTGTCTGCGCTAACAGCTACGCCATCCCCGGTAGCTACCCAATCAAGAAGCTAAGGGCTTGGTTTGGCGAAGTGAAGAAAGGCAAAGTCCTTGTTGAGACTGAAACTGGTAAACAGTTTGTTGTCGTTGGCAAGGGTGCCAGTACAGCGCATCTAAAAGTGAAAGACATAAACAAACGTGTTTATGAGTTTCACAATTGTTTCTTACACCCCTACTGCGAAGGAGAAACACCATGAGCTACACCCTCCGCGAGTGTGACTGTGGTTCAGGAAGAAGTTCCGATTGGGAATATGACGGTTACGGCCTCCCGCTGTGCCGTACCTGCCCTGACTGCCGAGACACAAAGATTGGCAAGTTCCGGTCAGACATCTTCTCGCGGTACCAGTGCGATGAACCAATTGAAAATGATTATTAAAGGAGAAACCAAATGAAACGAAAACCAAATTACGCAGACGACTTCGATGATTCTCGCTTTGACCGGGACGACACCGGCCAGAACGAGTCCATCGATACTCGTTCCTACGCCGAGATCGAACGCTCTGACCGAAGCGATTACGCCTCAGAGATGGTCAGAAAAGGTCAGTGGTGCCCCATTCAAGCGGCTGAGTTCCGCATGGGCGCTTGAGTAACTGGTGACCAGACCCCGATGGCAGCTCACCCCTGCCATTCGGTCTGTTCACGATGAACAGACATTAACCAATAAAGGAGGATACTATGAGTAACATCATCACCCCGACAGTTGAACAAGTCGACACGTTCGGCGAAGCAACAGATCGGAAAAACAAAGCGGACAAGGTGCGTAACGCCGTGTACCCGCTATTCAAACTAAGTTACGAGCAAAACAACATCGGAACCTTTGTCGGCACACGCTGGCAAGTCAAAGCAGCAGAGACCACACGGTCTTCGTTAGACGTGTACCTGCTGATTGAAGCCCTTGCGAAGCTTGGCGTTGAAGCCCCTGCCCAGTTGGTAGACGGCTGTTACACCAAGAACACTTACCCTTCGTTTCGGGCAAGCCCTATCCCGGTGCTAAGCTAATGGTTATTACACAAGATAGACCGTCGCCCGCGTCAACGGGCGTCAAATCAGAAGTTGGTTTCACCATTGACCCACGCAACCTGGCACACGTTGTCGGATTGTTGCGCGATGCTTACTCAGACCCAATCGCTGCGGTCTTGCGTGAGTATTCCGTCAACGCCTACGACGCACACGTCGAAGCCGGCATACCCGATAAGCAAGTGCATATCACCCTGCCCGGCCGGTTTGACCCAACACTCAAGATTCGCGACTTCGGTCGTGGCTTGAGCGAGGACCAGATCGAAGGCTTGTTTTGTAGCTACGGTGCTTCCAGCAAGCGAGAAAGCAACGATTACACCGGTTGCCTTGGCATCGGCTGTAAGTCAGCGTTCGCTATCACCGACTCGTTCTCCGTGACCACATATCACGGCGGTCGAGCACGTACTTACTCCTGCTACCTCGATGAGTCGGAGGTTGGCAAAGCGGCATTGCTCAGCGACGTTGCTTCCAAAGAGACGGGGCTCTTAATTAGCATTCCGATCAAGAAAGATCAGATGAGTGAGGTCGAGTCGACCGCAGTCAAAGTGTTTCGGTTCTTCAAGGTGCAACCGCACATCGAGAACCCAAGCACAAAGACCACGATCGAATTGACCAGGCCACACTACGACTACGATGGCGGCGATATCAAGATTGCTAAGGAATCCGGCGATTCAATGGTCATCATGGGTAACATTGGTTATCCGCTTGAGGCCAGCCAATTGCCCTCTGACAAGCTGCGTGAGATAATTGATCATCACACGATTCACTTGCACATGCCCATCGGCGCGGTGGACATTGCCCCATCGCGTGAAGACTTAAAGTACAATCCTCGCACCAAAGCGGCGCTCGTGGCTGCTTTGAGCAAGGGCTTCGTAGAGGTGGGTCAGAAGGCTGTAATGGATATTGCGGGAAGCACAAACTTGTTAAACGCTTTAAGTGTTTACGAGGTAGTTTTTAACGCGTATCACCTCGGCCCTTACATTCGCAAGCTCGGTCTGACGCCAAAGTACAAAGGCAAAGAGCTCAAAAGCTCTTCGTTGAGTGTAAGTCTGTCTGAGGAAGAGACACTCAAACACAGAGTCACCGTAAAGAAGCTAGCTAAGCTTCGTTACGCCCGACGCAGCAGGAACTACGAACATATTGTTACTGATTCGATAGACGTTCGTGGCGGCACTGTTGTGTACCTAGACACAAAGTCATCGGTACATGACTTCTTCGGCAGGGTCCGCACTTTGCTTGAGACGCCGGGCTTCGAAGTTGCGTACGTTGTCAAAGCTCGCGGCAACGGCTTGGACTTCTTAAGGAAGAAGTACCCGCTGCTTCAAGAGATACAATTCACGCCGATCGAAGATGTGGCCTTTACCGAAGCTCCCAAGACAACAGTCAATGGAGTCTCGGCAGGCCCTATCGCTAAGCACGACGAAGAAGTGTTTACACTCGATACGGCAATGATTGGCCGATACTCCAACAAGCAGTCAGATTATTGGAAGAGCGCCAAGGTCAACCTCAGTAATCCCAATGGTGGCGTTTACTTAGAGATTGATCGTTTCCTCATCAATGGTGTTACGTCACCAAGGAACTTTGAGGAGACTTACAATTCGTTTTGTAAGCTTGGCTTTGACGAAAAAGTGTATGGCTTCAAGCCGTCTGTAGTTGAAGAAATCAAGAAAGGTAATCATCCGCAATGGGTGAGCTTGCATGACAAGCGCATCGAGCTGCTCAACGCTAAGATTGCCAAAGATCCAGACGCTTTCTGGAACTACTACTTCTTCTTTGAGCATAAGAGTGACCAAGAAGATCATATCGAGTCGTTTATGTCGGAAGAGCTGGTGTTGCCAGCTGGCTCTGTTGCAGCTCAGTACCAGCAAGCTTTGAGAGACTGTTCTAAACATACAGATCTCATGAGCCGTTGCCGGTACGAAGTCCGCTGTCATGCGGAGTCTATGGCAAAAGACATTAAGCCAAAGATTGACTGCGATCTGTTGCAACAAGCTTACAACGCTCGGTACCCAATGAACCTACATTGGGACTGGGACAACGACTCCTTCCTTAAAGACAACACAACTACTAAGGCAAGACGTCAGCGCAACCACAAACACCTTTCGGATTACATTCGGCTGGTTGACGAATGCAAACCGATCAAAACAACAATCAACCAAAAGGAGGTTAAGTAATATGGAAGTAGCATCAATTATCAATCGCGATTCCCTCTCCGCCACAATCGGTACGGAGTCGTTCAACATCCCCAGTTCTCATCCCAAGTTTGAGGACATACGGAGGGCGTTGCTAGACGGAACACCCGGCGAAGAGATTCTGCCGATGTTCCAGACTGCCAAGGCGGTAGTCGATTATACTGACGGAGCTATTGAGATTCGCGGTGGCAAGGTGTTCTTTGCCAACGAGGAAGTTGGTGGCTCGGTGGTAGATCGCATTCTAGAGTTCATGTCGGAAAAGTTGCCCAACAAGCCTCTATTCCGCTTCCTAGAACGCGTTATGCGCAATCCGTCCATGCGCAGTCGCGAGCAGTTATACGACTTCTTGGAGCACAAGAACCTGCCACTCACGACCGATGGCAAGTTCCTCGCTTACAAGAGCGTTAGCAGTAACTACATGGATCATCACACTGGCAAGATCTCCAACAAGATCGGCAGCGTGATCGCCATGCCACGCCATCGGATCTCAGACGATCCGAGCCTTGGTTGTCACACCGGCCTTCACGTCGGTGCGCTCCAATACGCAGCGGACTTTGGCGGCTCTGACCGCAAGGTAGTCATCTGCGAGATCGATCCTGAGCACGTAGTGTCTGTGCCACTTGACTGTGAGTGCCAGAAAATGCGTGTCTGTCAGTACCGTGTGGTAGCTGATTACACAGGCCCAATCGAAAGAAGCCTTGTCGATGATTACGACGATGAAGAGTCGTACGACGAAGACGAAGTAACCTCAACCTACTAAGGAGATCGATGGCTCCGGGGGCAATCCCCCCGGGGCCGTCACATTATTATGAGTCTACTTAACAGAGCGGCAGTCAAACGTTGCGCGTTGGACATGGCCAGCTTCAAGTTCAAAGAGCGCAACAAGACAAGATTAGAGATGGGCATCGCACCAATGAAAGCTTCTCCCTCAAGAGTAAGCAGTCAATTCATGGATACTTTTGAAGCCAAAGTGATTGGGTTATTAACCTCAATGGTTAACGATCACAAGACTGGCTTAACACTATAAACGAAAGGAAACAACATGTTACAAAAAATAGCTAACCCTCCCCTACCCGTCGTATGGGAGTCAGGAAGATTGGCCAAGACCTTCGGTCAGCCAGAAATGAAACGCTGTGCAACCTCTGACTTCCCGGAGGATCATTGCATTGTTCGCACTCATGCCGTCCGAGAAGGTTCGAATGCTCACGTCGCCATATACTTCAAGCGCACCGATCAAAGCCGAATGGTCGCTTACATGTACGGTGAACAGGGCGACAGAAAAGTTGGATTCAACAGCGGGGGCTGCTCAGTCCTTGATCTACCCCACATACTAAAGATCATCAACGACATCGAAGGAATGTTGGCCTCGCTCAAGTCTTGACATTTTATGATCAATACTGCTACAGCCGATACTTTCTTTGACTCATTAACGAGCCAAGAAATTACAAGTCAGACAGCTTACTGGGAAAGCATTACGCCAACTACTATGGACGACGTCTTTCGTCGTTGGTTGTTTGCGTTCACCTCCATTCATACCAGCTGGAAAGGGAATGTTTACGGGTACGAAGCCCTCAAAGACTTTCTCCCCTGGAAATGGAACAAGCCGGAGCTTCACAAAAAGCTACGGCAAAGCGGATGCGGCATGCACAACAACCGCACCGAGTTTATCTGGGACTTCAGCAAGAAGTTCTGGAAAGACCCAACCTACTACCTTCCCCAAGCTGGTGAGTTGTGGCGCCCCTATCGAGACCGTCTCGTTAGGGAGAACAAAGGCATAGGCATAGCTAAGGTCACTTACGTCTTAGAGCTTGTCTTCCCCTTAACTTGCAAACTTATGTGCGGGGATATCTGGCAGTACCGAATCTACGGCCACAACACAGCCGCCAAGTCAGAGGGTCCAGGCAAACACCTTTACGAAAAGATGGAATACCACTGGGTATCTTCGAGCAATCAAAAAGGCGTGAGCGCGCCTGTTGCTCGACAGACCTATTGGTCACGACTCAAGAAACGACACAACTCCAGGTTCTGGAGCTACGTGTTCGAAGGAGAAGAAATGAAGAAAAAGCTAGACGCACAAGACGCTATCATCGACGAAGCAGCCCGTCGGGAAACCGAAGAGCCTTTGCTCGTATGGGGCGAGAACAGAAAGCCCAATGAAGAACAGGTGGTTCATTCATTACAACAAGCCTGAAAGCAGGCGCAGGGGTCATGCCGTTATGACCCTTCACTTCAAAGACGTCTGTCACATGGTCCGCAACGTCGTGGTCAACACGCCCTGCGAAAGCCATGAACGGACATCACAACCCCGCTGCGTGATTCGTGGCTGGGCAACTGACGTCGTCATCAACAAAGACGGCGTCGCAACCATTAACTGAAAGGATACTAATGAACATACTAACTCTCGACGAAATCAGACACCGGGCGCCCGCGGCCTTTGCAACTCAACCAAACCCGAAAGTCTCAAAGCGCTACGGGTTTATCAGCACAGTCGAAACACTTAAGGCTTACGAGAACCTTGGTTGGTTCCCCGTCAAAGCCCGCCAGTCAGCTACCAGGATTGAAGGCAATCGACCTTACACCCGCCATGAGATCACCTTTGCTCGTCCGGATGAGAAACCGATTGAGAAGCTTGGCGACGTGTCACCACGTATCCGCCTACTCAACAGTCACGGGACAGAGTCTACCTGGAACAACATTGCCGAACTGTGTCGTATGGTTTGCAGCAACGGCTTGGTTGTCTCTATGGGCTCTGCCTTTGACTTCCGTGTTCGTCACACCATAACGGCCGTCGAAAACATAACGGAGACTATCGCTAAAATTGGCGAGACGTTTCCCCTTATCCTATCCAAAGCTGAGAGCTGGTCACAGTTACAGCTTGGTGACGGGAAGATTCTGGCTCTTGGCGCCTCGGCTCTGTCCATTCGCTACGGCCAAGACGAGTCCAAGTGGCCAGCCAGGCCAGAGGCTATCGCCTTAACGACTCGTCGCTCACACGACGTTGGGAACGATCTGTGGACGGTATTCAACCGAATCCAAGAGAACGTCACCCGTAACGGCAACGTTCCGACCGAGAAAGTTAACAATCGCCGGCGTTCGATTCGGACCATCCGTTCGATCGATGCCGACTTAACCATCAACAAGAAATTGTGGGAAGCCGCCGAGCAACTGGCGCTTTCCGCCTAACCCCGAAAGGAATTAGAACTATGAGAAAAGGAAGACCCCGTATTCATTGGTGCAAACTTGTCCAAGGCATTCGTCGCCGAGGAAACCTCACGCAAACTCAGATGGCAAAGTTGCTTAGCACCAGTCAGCCCGTCATCAGCAATTGGGAATGGTCGTTGGCAGAGCCCCAACCCCGCTTCAAGCGGAAGCTAGAGGTCCTAGCTTGACCGTATATGCCAAAGACCTACTCAAATTCGGCAATGGTAATGCCAAGCTTGAGGAAGGTATCTACCACGTCAGCCTGCTGTCAGGCCACACGTGCCCCTTCGCCCAGGACTGCCTGGCGAAAGTTAATCTTTCCACTGGGAAGATTATCGACGGTAAGGGAGCGTCGTTTCGGTGTTACTCAGCGTCCATGGAAGCCATGTACCCGTCCTTACGTAGGCAACGTGAGCACAACACTAATCTGTTGCGCTACAAATACCCAACGTTTGACGGCATGGTTAGCTTGATCGAACGGTCTCTGCCAATACATGCGCGGTACATTCGCATCCATATTGGTGGTGACTTCTTCAATCAGGTCTACTTTGACGCCTGGATTGAGACGGCCAAAAGAAATCCTGGGATTATCTTCTACGCCTACACCAAAAGTCTAAACTTCTGGGTGGCCAGGCTGAACGAGATCCCCAACAACTTCAGGTTGACCGCTAGCCGAGGTGGTTATTGGGATCACTTAATCGAGCAACACAACCTTCGTTCTGCGGAGGTCGTGTTCAACGAATCGGAAGCAAACGTACGTGGCCTTGAAATCGACCACGACGATAGCCACGCTTACGGAGACGACCCCAAGTCGTTTGCTCTACTCCTCCACGGCACACAGCCCAAGGGGAGCAAAGCAGCAGCATCGCTATCCTCCTTACGGAAAGCCGGATTCAACGGTTATTCCAACAAAAAGAAAGAAACATCATATGCCGTTTAATTCATTGCCAGAGCCAGACAGTAAGCCAAACAACCTAAACCGTGAGCACATACTCCGTAAGTTCTCCGATGTTGGTTGGCACGTTAAAGGTAAGTTCTACTACACGCCTACAACAGGTGTGGGACTATCTTACCAAGTTGAGTATCAAGCCCTCATTGACCCATGGGGTGCCACACGAGAAGAGCAGATTGTTAACTTCTCAATCGATATGCCGAATCAGTTGGCGGAAGAACTATTGACTCCAGTTCGAAACGCCGCCCGGGACGTCATTAATGGCGACCTTGGTAAAGCTGAGTTGGCAGGCTGAATCACACGCTGCCCTGGGGGTTGATCCCCCCAGGGTGGTAACTTTTAAGAAAGAAAAACATGAAACTATTATTAATGTTATTGCTGCTATCCAGCAACTTGTTTGGGCAACAAATACTCATATCGGCTAACCCCGATCTGTTGTATTCGACCTCAAACGATTACGGCCCTTGGGGCGCTCCCGAGTTCCTAAACTCGTTCACAAACGACTACGGACCGATTGGTAGCCCCGATTGGCTAGGTAGCGTATCAAACGACTATGGCGTCGGCCTTAAGTCAAAAGACTTATTGTTGCTTACGCCAAGTTTAATTACTCCAGAAGAAATTGCAGCTCCACTTGAAGTGGACCCGCTTATTGAACCCTAAAGAGTAGAGTTCAGCATCGCCCGTCGTTTGGCACAGGCACCACAACCTTGGATGTTTGTGCCAGCGACGCGGTCGATTGCCTTAGCAATAGGTTGTGCAACCGCATGCACCATATCCCCCAAACCAACACTCTCACATCCCTCCCCATTATTCAGATCACAAATCTGGTCTTGAATCATTTGTTCCAGAAATGCTGGAATTGGTAGACCTCTTTGAACTTTTTCCCTGGCGACTGAAGACACTAGTGCCTCGTAGGTTTCCGCAGTGTGCTGGTGCCCAGTGTCTGGAGAATTATATCTCCACCCATGTTTCGGCGCTTCTTTAAGATTTTTTATTCTCACCCCTGTATCTTGACACGTTTTGCTATAGACTCAAGCTGGTTGTATGGAAGAGTATGACGACATTGATGAAACCAAGGATGAAGAAGAATCAGACGAAGCCGACAAGATTGAAATGGTCTTGTTGAGAGGGGATAGTGACGCCGGGACAAAGCTTCTCAAATTCTTCCTTGGAGCCTCTATTATCGACGGCAACGGAAGCCTTCAAATAAGCCGAAAAGCCCTGTCTGAGTTTATAGCTTTGTGTGAAAAGAATAGCTCCTTTGAATTGTGGGCTGACCCAGATTTTAACGGCGACGGCATAGAGCTTAGCCTAAAATGGCACGAGTAACCGCAATACTCGCCTTGTACGCTCCAGTTATTATCTTGCGGCTACTGGTACTTGTTCTTGCGTATTACCTTGCCCGACTGTCCCCGAAAGCATTCCGCTGGCTGCAAGTTCGCTGTAAAGTTTGTTAACTCCTGTAAGCCATCCCGCGTTTAAACCTCTAGGGTCGTTATCCGCGCCCTTTGGCGCATAGACATCTGCCAACTTTCCAATATCCCCACCAACCTGATCCAGTCTTCGCTTCAAGTTTTTTGCCGAGTAAAGAAGCCCATCGTCCAAAGAATCAAACTTCTTGAGCTTTGTCCATTTTGTCCTCGGGTCCATAATACCAGCCGGGTTGTTATAATTCTGAATAGCGTTGCTTGTGCCCCGGCCAGTCTCGTGCGCAATCACAGCAGCAAACAAGTTAGGGTTTATGCCCGCTTTGGACGCCGCTTCAACAATTCTCCCCGTTTTTCCAGCCAATACTCCTTGGCTAAAAATACCCTCCATTTTAGGGGTTGCCGTTCCTTTATCTCCAAGTCCCATTTTTTAACCCTATGTCTTGTAAGTTTTTAGTCAAGATTACTCAACGTTGTTGCGGCCCATCTCCCGCTTCTCCCGCTTATACTCAATCCCCTTGTCCCAGATCTCGGGGTATTTATCCAAGATCAGTCTGTCAGCACTCCGATTAGCTCTTGTCGTCAGACGGTCGATTTCGTTTTGCACATCCCCAGCATCCCTACCTGGAAGGTCTTTTACCCACTTCGGGTCACGGACAGTTTCTCTAAGCACCTTTGCTCGCTCCACTACCCACTCGTCCCTTTGATCTTCGTTTAACACAACACCCTTCACCCGAACCTTGATATCCGGAAGATTGATCCAAGTTCTCTTCCTAGCCAATTCCACCCACAATTGATCTGGTTTGTCCCGGTAGGTCATAATCATATCCCCATAGTTAAAGAATGTTTCGCCAGCCCTTTGGAGCGGGTTGCTCGATGGCTCACCCTTCCCGTTCCAAGCCATAGGCTCCCCAAGTACATTGGTCTGTGGCTTGTTTATGTTCCGCAAGAAAGGCACATTCCCAGTTGCCATTACGAGTGCGCTCTGCAAGCTGACTGAAGTTGGCTGCTCGTTTGCGACCGGGAAGAGATTCCTATCCAGCTCCCGGTAAAGATTCCCAAAAGCCATAGACCCACCCATGCGCATCAAGAACTTGACTGCCTTCACGCCCCAAGAGGCTCGATCCAAGGCAAACAAATCGGCCATACTCTTTGCGCCCGATAAGAACGGAACATCAGAGATTCCGTAAATAGCTGATTTAAGACCAGCAATTGCAAGCTGAGCGGCAAGCTCGCCCGTCCTTGCCTTGCTTGGCTTATCATACTTCGCGTAGTCGCTCATATAACCCAAGGTCTTAAACAAGAGATAAGTAGGCAGCCAGTTAGCGTTCTTGAGCCATAAGTTCCCAATCTTAATGCTATCGGGCTGCCACTCTCCGCTATTGATCAGAGCTTGGCGCAATCCTTGGTCTTCGGGACCTTTCCCGGAAAAGTCAAAAAACCTTTCCTTCTTGTCCTTATCATCCCCAATAATTCTCCCCACAATCATTGCCAGTCCGGCCATCAATATCCCAAGCCCCGCAATACCAGAGCCAAGCTCCGCGGAACGCATATCTTCTGGTTTCCGTTTACGGCCCTCCCCAAACACCTGGACGCTTTCTTGACCGGCTTTCACGATCCCAGTCCCCATCCATGTCAACCATACCTGATAAACATTTGTCACAATGGAGTAGAAGGGCTGGATGATCTTCCCGATCATATGCTCGTTAGACCATCCCTCTAAAGCTTTCGCTAGTTTACCAGTCATTCCCGTCGGTTTGTTTGTGAAGGCCAACCATGAGCCCAAGAACAATGCTTCGTCGTTTATTTGCTCAACCATTCGTGACATGGTCGCCATCTCGGACTTAGAAGCCTTATTCCAAACCCGATCCCAATAAGGATTCGAAATCCCACGATTTCTCCTAGCGCTCAAGGACAGCTGTTGCCGGAAAGCAAGTGAGCCGGGCTTCAGGCGTTCAACACGCTCTTGCTTTGCCTGCTCTGCAAACTCACGCACGACGGCGGGGGAGTTTGCTCCGGAAGGAAGCCTTTCGTCGCGGCCAGCAATTTTGCGACCAAGCTTTAGGAGGCTTCCCAAGTCTGTTGAAAGAAGTTGAGCAGGAGAAGCCACCTCTCGCCCTTGCTCGATTAACTCCTTCGACACGTCGGAAGCTGCGACAGCTGCAAAGACTTCCGAGTAAAACGTTGTAGACCCAAGATCCAAAGCGTTAAACAACCTGGATATCAACACGCCAACACCCGTAGGGCTTACTTGAATTACTGGAACTTTCTCGGGATAAGGAGAACCCCTCACCTTCCCAAGTCCAACCACCTGGCTAGATTTGCTAACCAGTTTGTACGCCCCATCCCAAACCGATTTGCTAACTGGGATCTTTGGCCACATTCCCTTTTGATTCCACCCAAACCATAGTTCAGCACCCTTCACCAAGAGTTTCCCAAAACCAGAATTGGCGTTGATTTTAAGGTCTGTATCGGCCAGCAGCTCTGGGATCGGTTTGCCAGAGACACGGTTAACCATGCTCTTATTAGGGTCAATGATTTTACCCGCCATATCCCCCGTCCCAATTAAGTCCATCATCTCAGTTAGAGCCGTGTTCAAGGCTCTCGGTACAGCCTGCAAAGCAACTCGTGTAGCCGAGAAGTTCTTATCCCTAATAGCTCTTCGGCCAAGGGCTGTGCTAGTCGTCATCAAACTACCAATCGGAGAGAGAACGTTGATTGTTATCGTTTTCACACCCTGAAGGATGTTTGTGTAAAACTGCCCCAGGAATGCCTGAGCAATTGTAATTCCTGAATCTTTCTTAATGGTATCAAGTAGCTCAATTGTCTTGGTCATCGCTCGGCGAGAGCCAAGACCATCAGGGTCATTAGCAATCTCTTGAGCGATAGCCCGAATCTTGTCTTTTGTTTCAGTCGAAGGTTCCCAGCTCTTGTTATCTAGCTTGAGTTTCTCGGCGATGTATTCAAAGACAACGCTATCAGACAAGTTACCAGCCAATGCCGCTTTCAAGATCCCAGGAGCCCTAGCCTTGATTGCTGAGATGGCTTTGTTATCCCGCTTACCAAACAACCGACCAAGGGATTTGCTAAACTCGTCTTCCACCACCTTATCCATTTCCTGAGATATCTTGTCCAAGACCCTGGATAAGACTTTCTCATCGACTGTCACACCGCTGACCCGAAGCTCTTGGGCAAGTTCTGAGAGAACTTCTGCTTTATTAGCGGTCAACTTGTACCGATTGCTAAAGATGAAATCCTTAAAGTTGAAAGCTGGGAGAGTCATAAATGCTCGCACATCTGACTTAGTGAAGGGCTC
>Ga0209401_1000258_pt1 | contig 36254 bp, 45 predicted proteins | sample M_140807_MF_Meta_FD_187318 | JGI IMG/M metagenome (GOLD analysis project Ga0209401, IMG submission 187318) | Freshwater microbial communities from Lake Montjoie, Canada to study carbon cycling - M_140807_MF_MetaG (SPAdes) (version 2) | ecosystem: Environmental > Aquatic > Freshwater > Lake... | reverse complement strand
CGCCCCGATGCAGTCGATGCGCATGCTCGGCGTCATCAAGGGCAAGGTCACGCTCGCAGCCGACGCCACGGTTGCGCTGGTCCGTCGCTCGGGGGAGTGCCTCCAGTGGCGCCTCGTCGAGTCGACCGCGACCAAGGCCACCTACCTGACGCAGCGCAAGGGCGACACCGAGCCGACGACGCTGACGTGGACCATCGAGCAGGCGCAGCGTGCGGGGCTCACTGGCGGGCAGGGTTGGCGCTCCTACCCGGAGGCGATGCTCCGCGCTCGATGCGCGTCGGCTCTCGCCCGCATCGTCTACCCGGACCTCGTCGCGGGCATCTATGACCCCGACGAGCTCGCGACTCCGCTCGAGCAGCCCAAGCCGGTCGTGCAGGTGCTCGAGGAGGCGCTCAAGGTCGAGCATCTGCCGGTCGCGGTCGACACGCGGTCCGGCCTGACGGGCGAGCTGCTCGGCCTCGGCGACGATGTGCCCGACTACGTCGAGACGCTGTTGGCGCGGGATGGCCTCGACATCGGCACGGCCCCGCTCAGTCGACTGCGCGGCGCTGTGTCCTACCTGACGACGAGCCGTGGCCGGACTGCGCTGGCTGCGTGGCGGGCTGAGCGAGACCAGGCGATGGATGCTGAGGTCACCTACGAGACGCAAGGGGAGGGCTGAGACATGACAATCGAACAGCAAGTGGAGCTCGACGTCCTGCGCGCTCAGTGTATGCAGGCGGCGCGTGATGCTCAGGAGCGTGGCGCGGTCGACTTGGCCGTCGTGTTTGGCATCGGGGTCTGTGTCGGCGCGCTCATCTGGTGCGATGCCGAGCCGAGTCGCTCGAACCTCATCAGTCAGATGCGCCAATACAAGTCCGAGCTTGAGTCGCTGGGGAGGGGGTCCAATGTCTGACCTCATCGTGGGCGATAAGGATGGGCGCGGCTTCGACTGGATGAGCGTCACGCTCGGCGCCTGCCTCGGCGCGACCATCACCTTCCTCGTGGGCGCGCAGAACGGCGAGGCCGTGGGCAAGAGCATCGAGCGCGCGACAGTGCAGTGCATCGACGAGCTGGGCGTGCGTAACAGCGACTCGACCTCGGCGTGCTGGGACATGCAGGCCGACGCGCTCAACAAGATGGAGTTGCAGCGGCAGGCCATCGACCGCTTGGCCGAGCGCTGCGTGCTCTCGGTGCCCGAGGCCGACCGGCTGCGCGTGACGCGGGTCAAGGACGTCAAGCCGTTCAAGGTTGTCATTCCAGCGCCCAGCTCCAACGCAGGCTCGGCCGATTGGGATGCGGAGGACTTCGGACCCGAGGGTGACCCGGACGGCAAGCCATGACGCACAACCCGGAGAAGTGGCTGCGCCACAAGCGGCGCCTGCTCGATGCCTGGTGTGCTCAAGGTCGACCGAGCTATCGACGCTGGGCGCCTGATGGCTACGACGTCAGCATCGACATGGGCGGCGAGTACGAAACCGAGCTAGTGGTCGAGGCCGAGGAGCAGCACGAGGAGTCGGCGACCGAGTGGGACGGATACCCCGGCGTGCGTGGTGGCTGGCACGTCTTCGGGGTGTGGCTCCAGCGGCACGGCGCCTGGACAAACATCATGAATCGCATGGGACGGGACCGCCTAGAGGCGGTACGGCGAGAACTGCGGGCGATGGGCGCCTGCGGCTACTACCACTGAACAGGAGCAGATATGGCAAGCGTCAACAAAGTCATCCTCATCGGCAACCTCGGCGCGGACCCCGAGGTACGCTACACGCAGGGCGGGCAGGCCGTCACCGAGCTGCGCATGGCCACGAGCGAGCAGTGGACCGACAAGGACGGGCAGCGGCAGGAGCGGACCGAGTGGCACGCTGTCAGCGTGTGGGGCAAGACGGCCGAGCTCTGCGGGCAGTACTTGGCGAAGGGTCGAAAGGTCTACGTCGAGGGCAGGCTTGAGAGCCGCGAGTACACTGACAAGGAGGGCGTCAAGCGCAAGGTCTGGGAGATCCGCGCCGACAAGGTGACGTTCCTCGACGGCACCAAGCGCGACGAGGAACGCCCCTCGACCGGCGACGCGGTGTGGGTGGGGCAAGGACCGCCCAAGGAGCGAGTGCGGAGCAACCCGCCATTCTCCAAGCCCACGACGCCTGACGACTCGGACCCCATCCCGTTCTGACGCGCGCGGCCGCATCATCGGGCAATCGGGGCGTGCTCGCTGACGTGGGCGCGCCCTTTTAGTTTGCGTGTGGATTGCCGCACGGATACAGTAAGACGCCCGACTGATGGGCAAGGAGACACCATGTTCAACATCATCGCGTGGGAGGCCAGCGGCCTGACCATCAAGGCTCTCGCAGAGGCCGCGGGCGTGTCGTTCAGCACGGCTTGGCGCTGGATTCACAAGGGGGCGACGCCCTCCCCGCTGGCGCGGCGACGCCTGGTCAAGCTCGGCCTGTGGGCGCACCAGCGTGCGGCCAAGGTCGTGAAGCCGACGCAGGCCCAGGTCGATGCGGCCAAGCGCATCCTTGAAGCGGCAGACGCGCAGTGAGCTGGGTACGCGTCGACTGCGACGTGCCGACCGACGAGCGTCTGCTCTGCACAGGGTTCGCCCTGTACTGGCCCGCAGTCCTCATCCGAGCCAAGAAGAACGCGGGGCATCTGCCAGCCTTGGCAGCTAGCCCAGCGCAACTCGCCCACCTCTGGGGCTCGACGGTCGAGGAGTGGACACGCGCCATTGAGCACTTCGTCCGGGTCGGCCTGCTCATCGAGCGCGCGGACGGCGACGGCTACGACGTCGAGGAGTGGAAGCGCACGCAGCTCGACCCGACCAACGCGGACCGCCAGAAGCGCCACCGTAACGCAGCCCGTAACGCCACCGTAACGGAGTCGACCGTTACGCCACCGTTACGCGTAACGGAGTCGACCGTTACGCCTGACGACGCGGACCGTTACAACAGTACAGTACAAGACACGACAGTACACGACAGGACAGTAGCTGCTGACGCAGCTACCACGCGCGCGCATGCGCCCGCGCGCGAGGCAGCCACGGCGGCCACGACGGGTGACCAGCTCGGGGCAGTCGCTGAGCGCTGGCGCCTCGCGCTCCGAAGCAAGACAGGAGCGGCGCCCCTCGTGGTCGGTGCTCTGGACATCGACGCCCTGAGCGCAGCGGTTGCCGAGCGCGGAGCCGACTACGTCATGAAGTGCATCGACCGTTCGGCAGAAGTGGCAGGTGGTGGAGGTCCAAGCCTGTCGCTGCTGCGCATGATTCTGCGCGACGGCGTGCACGAGCCAAAACCGACAAAGTCCGGTCAGAGCCGGTCAAAGTCGGAAAAACCCAACGACCACGACCCCAAGCGTGTGAACGACGCGTGGAAGGACGTGCCTGACCAGGGGTACACCTTTTGAGCACCATCAACGACGAGACAATCCAAGCCCTGCTCAACGTCATCTGCGCCCCAGACGTGCGGAGCATACTGACGGCCCGGCCTCCGCGCCTCGAGGACGAGCGCAACGCGCGGGTCAAGGCGCGTGACCTGCTCCTCGACGCACTGGCCGGGCGACGCCTCGACGCGGGACAGCGAGTTGTCGCAATCCATGCAGTGGGCAAGCGGCAGGGGTGGCCGATTACCCGCTGATTTTACTTGCGTCCGCAATCGGACGCGCTACAGTGACCTTGCCGCTGGGGAGCGGCACCAACCACAGGAGACAGCATGAGCGACGACAAGCGCATCGGCACGGCCGACAACTACGCCATCAGCGACGCAGCCGAGGCTGCGCGTGCGGCCTACAGCTACCGCAAGACGCCCGAGTACGAGACGTGGCTGCAGGAGGTCGCAGCGTGGCGGCGCTGCGGCATGGACGGTCCGCAGCCCCCGGCGCCCGACTTGACGCAGGGCCTGCAGGAGTACCGCTACGGTGAGCCGACGCGGCGCGTGTCGGTCGACCTCTGGCGCGAAGACCTGCGCGGGCTCGACCTCCGCGACGTTCCGCGCAGCACGTGTAATGTGGCCTCGCGGGACAAGTGGCGCATCCTCGGCGCAGTCCTGCCGGGGCGTGACCAGGTCGAGCTCAGCGCGTTCGACCTCGCGTCGGTGATGACGCGGTTCGCGCTCATCGAGCTGGGCCTGCGTCGTGGCGGCGATGCGGGCGACGCGTACAACGACCTCGTCGGCGAGTTGTACGGGCACGCGCTTGAGGCGGCGCAGAAGATGGTCGAGCACCTGCTCACGGCCGACATTGAGGGCGCGCTCAAGCGGCCCACGGAGGACGCATGAAGCCCATCGACCCCAACGACCTGAGCAAGTTCCTCGACCCTGACGCGCCCACGGTGCCTTGTCCGCATCTGGTCCCGCTCTCGTGGCATGACGTCGAGCTCCACAAGACCGACGACGGCCTCTGCGCGTGGCGGTCGTACACCTGCCCCGTGTGCTGCGGGACCGAGAGCGACACGAGGACGGGCGAGCGCTGCCAGTGCGCGGGCATCGGGGCTCGCATGCGGCGCCTGACGCTGGCGCGCATCCCTTGGACCTACAACCACACGACGATGGACGACTTGAGCCCCGAGGGGCGCGCGTGGGTGGAGAGCTACCAGCCCGAGGGCAAGGGCCTGCGCTTCCTCGGCTCGACTGGACGGGGCAAGACACATCGCATGCTCTGCGCAGTGCGTGGCCTCTGCGAGCGCGGCATCTCGGCGCGTTACGTCTCGTGGGCGCTGTGGCTCGACGACATGCGGCAGGCGATGGGGCGGGACAGCGACATGGCAGCGCTCAAGGCGCGCATCGAGCGGCCTGCAGTCGTGGCGCTCGACGACATCGGGCGAGAGCGTGACACGGACTGGGCGCAGTCGCAGCTCGACCAGCTGCTCGAGCGGCGCACGCTGTCGGGTGGTACGGTGCTCATCGCGAGCAACCTCACCGATGAAGGGCTTGAGATGCACCTGGGTGACCGACTGTGGAGCCGCATCAAGACGAGCACGCGGCCGGTGGTGATGACGGGCAAGGATTGGCGGTCTACGGTGTGATTGCCTATGCGGCCCGCACTGGCACGCGACGGAACCTCGCAGTGTTACGCGCAGCAGGTTGGCGGTTGATGCTCTCGCCACGTGGCGTGCTCAACGCGCATGGGTTCCCTTACGCTCTCGACAATGGCGCGTGGACGGCGTTCATGGCTGGCGAGCCGATGCTTGACCTAAAGCGCTTTGAATCAGCTGTGCAGAGCCACGGGGCAAATGCCGATTGGGTAGTTGCTCCCGACATTGTGATGGGCGGTCAGCGTAGCCTTGAACTTAGCGCGTCATGGATTGAACGACTCTTGCGAGACGTGCCACGCGTGCTCGTGGCTGTGCAGAATGGGCACAATCCACGCGACATTGAGCACCTTCTGTCTTCGCGCGTCGGCATCTTCGTCGGCGGCGACAGCCAGTGGAAAGAGCACACGGCTGCTACATGGTCGAGCGTTGCGCATGGTCGGGGCGCCATCTGCCATGTGGGCAGGGTCAATACGGCCAGACGCATTGAGATATGCGCACGTGCGGGCGTTGATTCTTTCGACGGCTCCTCAGTCTCAAGATTCGCCGTGACGCTCCCACTGCTCGATGCTGCCAGGAGGCAGCTAAGCATGATTCCACTAATGCAACATCGGATTGAAATGGAGATGAGTTCATGGAGCGAATCCTGACGATGCACCCACAGGTGAAGTTGGGCGGCGGTAATCCCTGCCCCGAGTGCGGGTCGAGGACGGCCGAGCGCTCGCAGCGGGTCACGGCATCCGACCTCGACGAGCGCCACCAGTGGTGGCTGACGCGGCACTCCTGCGAGGGGTGCGGGTGGGCGCAGGACGAGCTAGCGCAGGGGGTGAGCATTGAGCAAGGCTGACTTGGCAGCGGCGCGGGTCAACCTGCGCGCGGCGTTGGAGCGACATGGTCTGCGCGGCCGAGTGCAGGACATCGGCACGGTGCGGGTGAGGTTCGGCCGGCTCGCTCTGGTCGAGTATCTGCCTCGAGGCGGCGACGGTCCGGTGATGTGGCGCACGTGGAGCTTTGCGGAGGGGCAGGCGTGGTTTGAGGCCGACGAGCTGCACGTCGCTCTCGGGCGCACTGTCGAGGCGCTGCGCGAGACGAGAGACGCGGCCAAGCGGGCGCTGGGGCAGGAGCCATGACGAAACCTGACGTCTATGAGATCCTCAATAGGCTTCAGACGCCGGACGCGCAAGTGCTTCGGCAAGCGATTGAAAACCTGAGAACAGAGTGCGACTTTGAGCGACGTGAAAGATTCCGACTGGATGCACTCCGCTCTGAGCTAGTCGCCCGTGCTCTAGATGCCGAACGGGAGCTGGCGGGCTTGCGCGAGGCCCTAGCGGCGGTCGACCACAGCTACCAGACGGGCAGCGTGCTGCCTGCGTCGGTGCTGCAGACTCTGGCCGAGCACCATGCGCGGATTCTGGCCACGTGGCCAGAGAGGGGTCGACCATGACCACGGCAGCGACTAGGGGTCGCTCCTCGCAGCGGCGCGGCTCACAGTGGGAGCAAGTCATCGACGCCTACCACGACCAACTCCGCGCGGCCAATAAGGCGTGGCTGGTCCGCGTCCCTACCGAGGCGCGGGTCATGGGTCCGACTGGCATGGATGCCCGAGGGCGCACGACCTTCCCCGCGACTTGGGCAAGCCGAGCGTCGGTCGACTTCGTCGGCTGCGTCGCTGGCGGTCGAGCGGTCGCGCTCGAGGCGAAGACCTGCACGACCGAGCGGTGGTGGTTCAGTGAGGCGCTCGGCGGCCCGACTGCGGGTAAGCCTGCGGGTATCGAGTGGGAGACGCTCGACGCGGTCGACCAGCTCGGCGGCCTCGCCCTCGTGCTGCTCGATTGGCGCGGGTCGCAGTGGTGCATTGAGTTCGGCGTCCTGCGCCTCTGGCGTGAGGCGGGCAAGGCATCGGTGACAGAGACGGAGTTGGCGCCTCGGGCGCGGCTCTTGAGGGGGTCACAGTGGCTGATTTCCTGACCGTCCTACCTGAGCAGCATCTGCCGACAATCCGCGAGTGGCAGTGTGCGACGTGGGATGAGGAGAGGCAGCGATACGCGGCGCTCAAGTTCCTGCTCACCACTCGCATCGTCAGCGCGCTGCATCAGCACGGCATCGGGCTGTCGTGCAAATACACGGCGCGCGCCACGACGCTATGGACTCGCGAGCTCGTCGAGATAAACGCGCGCGGGACTCAGCCCCGGTTGGCCATGTCGACGTATCTGATGCGCTACGTGGGCGAGTACCAGCAGCGCGAGAACATCGACCTGCGCAGCGGTGCCATCCTTGAGTTGCTAGGCTTGGAGCGTGCCAGGCGAGCAGAGGAGGGCGGCCAGAGTCGACACGTCCACATCTCGGGCGCGGCGCTGCAGAGGCTCCTACAGTGGCGCCAAGAGATAAGCGCGCACAGCGGCGCAGCGGTATCGCTTGCTTCCATCTTGGCTGTGCAGCTCATCGACGGACTGGAGCGCCTCGGCATCAGATGCGACACGAGGACAGGCGAGCGCCCGCCTGACTCGCCTCTGCGCAGTGGTCGACCTCCTACTGATTCCGACGACCGCGCGCGCGCGTATAACTACCAGGCGCCCGCCTTGCTGCATGCTCGCTGCCTCGAGGCGGCGCCCAAACTCGGCATCGACGTGACCGGCAGGTACGCGGCCGGGAAGGTCATCGTGCATCTCATCATGGCCAGCGAGAGGATTAGCCCGACGCTGCTGCAGGCCGAGTTTACCTATGGGCAGGCCGTGGTCAATGCGCGGCGCAGGCAGCGCGAGTCGGAGCGAGCAGCGTCCGAGATGGTCTATGTCGAGCGCTTCCTGCGGCTCTGCAAGGAGCGAGCAGCGCGCGACAAGTGGCAGCGCCGAGGCGGCGCGGGTCGACCTCCCGCCTCAACCATCGACGACCATCTTGGGCGCACGGTGCACGGACCCGATGCCAACCGCATCGCAGCAGACCGGGCAGGCCGGCACGCCGACATGCGAGAGCATCGGCAGGATGTGGCGCGGCGCTCCGTTCGGTGATACTGTACCCATCTCACGCTCCTCGGCGTCTGCACTCCGTACGCGGCTGAACGGGAAGCGTGAGTATTGTCTAGGTGGGATGGGGGCGGGACATCTCCCCCATGGTCTAGGCTCCTGCGTGGCGCTTCGGTTGTCTCCTTGCCCCTCGTCACCGTCTGCCGTCGCCTCCATCCCTCCTAGACCATGCAGGAGTGGGCCTGATGTGGTAGGGTGTCGCGCATGAGCGACCGCCTATCCCCGCATTTCTCCGACGTCGAGTTCTTGGACTGGCGCAACGGCCACGTCTGGCAGACTCCCACGTCCCGAGCCCGCTACCTTGAGCTGTGCCAGCGCACGCTGGAGCCACTGCGCGAGGCGCTCGGGCGCTCGGTCCGCATCGTCTCGGGTGAGCGCAAGGAGTCCAAGACGGCGGCGAACTCGCGGCACATGCCCCCCGAGCTCCGACCCTCGGTCAAGGAGCGAGGCAAGCCTGACGGCAGCCCAGACGCTGCGGCCGATGTGCAGGTCGGCGGCATGCTGCCCATCGACGTGGCCCTTGTGGCGCTGCGGCTGATGGGCCAGCGCGATATTCCGGTGGGCGGGGTCGGCATCTACCCGAGCTTCGTCCACGTCGACAATCGCGGGCGCTTGGCGAGCTGGAAGGGCTCGGGCGTCGATGATGCAACTTGGCAGAGATTCCGCGCGGCCGTGGTGGACTGCGCGACGGTCATTCGTATCAGCATGGAGGTCGGGAGCGATGACAATGCGTAAGGTGGCAGCAGTGGTCGCGGCTGTGGCGATGGTCGGCGCGGTTCCGGTGACGGGCTCGGCGCAGGACGCCAACGGCATCTATGGCAACGTGTACGGCTGCGCGGTGGTCGCTCCGACCTCGGCGGCGTGGACGCAGATTGCGAGCGCGGACATGAAGGACACCTCGACCGGCGCGGCGCTGACGGCGGGCTTGTTCCTCTCGTCGCTCTCGCTGGTCTCGCGTGATGCGTGGGGCGGCAACGCCTCGTTCATCTGCCTCGGACCGGCGACGAGCTGCCCCGCAGCGACGACGAACGCGCCCCGGCTCGACGCTGGCACGGCCAAGAGCATCGAGGTCCGTGGCGTCCTGAGCGGGACGGCGCAGAGCAGCATCACCACGCTCTCGCTCAAGGGCTCGGCCGTTGGCGCGAGCGACGTCGAGGTCTGCGCTCACTTCCGCAAGGTGCCGTGATGGCTGGTACCACAACGACTTTCCCCGGTCAGCCGGGTCCGGCTGGTCCGGCTGGTCCGGCTGGTCCCGAGGGTCCGCAGGGGCCGGTTGGTCCCGAGGGGCCTCCTGGGCCGCAGGGTGACCCCGGCCCGCCTGGGCCTCCGGGCGACCCGCAGACGCCCTACGCGAGCACGCCTGCCAACATCGGCACGGCCAACGCGGGCTCGTCCGACGACTACGCGCGCGGCGACCATGTCCACGCTGCGGCGCTCGCGGACCTGTCTGACGTGGCCTCGACGGCTCCGTCCTCGGGTGAGGTGCTGACGTGGTCGGGCTCCGAGTGGGCGCCTGCTGCGGCGTCGGGTGGCATCGCGGGCACCATCGCTGCCGACGAGATTGCGTTCGGCACGGGCGTCGACTCCATCGGGGGGTCGGCGAACCTGACCTATAACGTCGGGGCCGGCACACTCGCCATCATCGGCGATGCTTCCGACTGCCTGACCGTGACCAACCTCGACGGCCAGTTTCTCGCGGTCAATCCGGTGTCGACCGAGCTGTCCATCGTGGACCCGCTCAACCCGAGCGACGTGGTTGTGCTCAACCCATCGAGCATCTCCGCTGGGAATGGCTCGCAGAGCGGCAACGTCAATGCCGGTCAAGTCGGCGTCACCGACAACGGTACGACCAATCGGCTGGCGCTCACGGTCCCTGCTGGGCTCGCCACGCTGACTAGCGCGGACAGTGGTGACGTGCCTCAAGCACTCGCTCTCGTGCTCGAGGAGCTGCGCGTCAACGGCGACGCAGGCGCGGCCGGTCAGGTCCTCACCTCGGGCGGCGCTGGCGTCGCTCCGACTTGGGAGACTCCAAGCGGCGGCGCTGGCACGGTCGTCGGTCTCACGGACCGATACGAGGAGCTGCCGTCGCAGACCTTCAGCGACTTCGCGCATGCGAGCACGGTCCCGGCCTCCCCGACGCGGGACATCCAGACGGCTATCGACGCGACCCCGGTCGGTCCGGCCTGTCAGGTCATCGTCGGCCCCGGCTCTTACGCGGGCGCCACAGTCACCATCCCGACCGGCCGCAACAACATCGCCATCATCGGACCCCAAGCGGGCGACTTCGGCGGCACGGTGGCGTCGCTCTCGTCGGGTCGAGCGCTCACCATCGGCAACAACGCCGTGCGCGTTCGCCTGGTCAATCTCCAGGTCGAGGGCCTGACGACCATCTCGACGACGGGCGCGGGCGTGCATCGCATCGAGCGCTGCCAGCTTGAGGGCGGGCTCTCCATCGGAGCCATATCCGCGACGATCTACATCGTCGGCTCGACGCTCGGCAACGTCAGCATCGATGCGGGCTTCACCGGCACGATTCTCATCGACCGATGCCTGTTCAACGCGGGCGCGACCTACACGAACAACACGCAGAACTACCTCAAGGTCCTCATCTCCGACAGCGCGGGCCTGGCCACTGCCCCGACCCTTGCCGTCTCGACGAACGCGGCGCTGCTCAATGGCCGATTTCAGACGACGACGGGCGCGACGGTCTACAGAGATGGAAACGCAATCAGCGGTGCACCGGTCACGGCCATCAGCGGCCTGACCCCAGCGGCCGACCGAATCGCTTATTACACAAGCGGGCTGACCGCGTCTAATACAGCGACTGCAGCCATGACGACGCTCACCTCGTTCGCTCGCACCTTGCTCGACGACGCGGACGCGGCGACGGCGCGGACCACGCTGGGGCTTGGCACTGCGGCGACCTCGGCTTCGACGTCGTTTCAGCCGGCTGATGCGACGCTCAGTGCGCTCGCGGGTCTCACGACTGCGGCGGACCGTCTCCCGTACTTCACGGGCGTCGATGTCGCGGCGGTCGCGACTCTGACTGCCTTCGCGCGGACGCTCCTCGACGATGCCGACGCGGCGACGGCTCGCACGACGCTGGGCCTCGGCACTGCGGCGACCTCGGCCGCGACGGCATTCCAAGCTGCTGACGCCACGTTGACGGCCCTCGCGGGCGTGACCACTGCGGCGAACAAGCTGGCGTACTTCACGGGCGTCGACACAGCGGCAGTCGCGGACATCACCACGGCGGGTCGCGAGATTCTGTCGACCGCCTCGAGCGGGACCAACGGGCAGGTGCTGACGAGCTCGGGCGGCGGCGCTCCCACGTGGACGACGGTGAGCGGCTCGGGCTCAGGCTACGCGGCCGACTCTTGGGATGACTCATTCTCCGACCCGAGCGGGGCGGTGCCCACTGGCTGGACGGCTGAGACGTCGCCCGTCATCACCTACCCGGTGGTCGGCAGCGGCACGGCCATCCAACTCGCGAGCACGACGAACCCGGCCCGACTGACCGCGACCTACGCCGGGTTCGCCGCGAACACAGTCTGGGAGGCTCGCGTCGAGATGCGCGCGTCGCAGGTCGGCACGGCCAACGAGAGCGCGTTCGTCATCCGTGATGGCACCAAGCGCATCAGCCTCTATCCGTCGACGTCTGGCCTCGTCCTTGAGGCGGGGCTGATGGAGCTGCTGATGCCGCACGCGGTCAACGACTGGTGCATCTGGACCATCCGACGCAGCGGCACGCGGGTCTACTTCTGGAGCGGTCCGCGCATGCTGTACGCGTACAGCTACGCGAGCCTGACGGCTGACACGTCGCTGTCTGGCAGCGTCCGTCTCGGCACGTCGACCAGCGCGACGCGCACGACGCAGATTCGCGGGTGGTGGGTCAAGTTCGGCTCGGTGAACGATGCCCCGCCTGACTACACGTTCCGCACGACCTACTTCGGGAGGCCCTGATGCTCTACCTCGTCATCGCCATCATCGACGGCGCGCAGTACATCCGGCTCTTTGCTGGGTGGTCCATCGAGGACGTGGACGCGCGCGCGCGCTACTTCTGGCGCGACAGCAACATCACCTCTGTCGAGGTCCATCCGACGCTCGACGTCACTCTGCCGGACGCAGCACCATGACCTCTCGTCTCTCCTTCGCGGCTCTCCTCTGCGGTGCGTGCTCTGGCGCGCATCTGCCTCCCGTCCCGGCTCCCTCGTCGGTCCCGTCGTCGAGCTCGGGCATGCGTCCGTGGGAGTGCGTCACCCCGGTCGGCTCCATCTCGGTCGAGCTGCCCGAGGCGCACGGCCTGCCGCTCGTTGGCATCTCGGCCACGGTGCTCGTGGCTGGCGCTCGGGTGACGACGAGCTGCGAGCGCGTCCTTGCGCTCGCGCCTGCGTCGGTTCCTGCGTCGGCTCCTGCGACGGGTGCGGCCCCAGATGCCGAGGTGCCCAAGCTCGCTGCGCCTGAGTCGGCCCCGTGAAGGCGGTAAGCATGCGAGGCTATCGCACGCTCATCGCGGGCGTGGTCGGCATCGTCGCCATCACCATCTTGGCGATGCACGGCGAAGGCTCGACGGACGGCGCCATCGCCCAGATTGCGGGCATCATCGGCGTGCTGGCCGGTCGGTCGATGGCTGACCGTGACCAGCACCCACCCACGACCCCGCCGACCACGCCTGCAGCATGAAGGCGGCCATCCTCGCAGTCGCACTCCTCGTCGGCTGCGGGGGGCAGCCACGCGTCAGGCCCTCGCCTGTCGAGCGGGCAATCGCCATCGGCCTCGTGACGCTTGGCACCGGCGCGGCCACGGTCGCGGCTCAGTGTCCCGACTCGACCGAGGACGAGTGCCAGGCGCTCTCTGCCCGAGCGGGGGCGGTGGTGTTCTCGGTGGCGCTCGCTGCTGCGGCGCAGGCGTGGCTTGTCGCGTCTGACGACGAGTCGGAGAGGGCGCGCAAGCAAGAGGCCATCGACGCGGCCAAGATGCGCGAGACTGAGCGCGTGCTGGGTAAGGGGAAGTGACATGGAGGTCACCACGGCCATCGCCCTCACCGGCCTCGGCGTCACCATGGGCGGCGTGCTGTGGCGCGTCGCAGCCCACGCAGCGCAAACCCGCGCCCACGTCGACCGGCTGCAGGCTGACGTGACGACCCTGCAGACGCGGGTGCAGAGCCTCGACGAGTCCAAGGTAAGCGCGAAGACTCTCACGGAGCGGATGGTCGGGCAGAAGCGTGATATCCTCCAGCGGGTCGAGATTTCGCGGCTGTCCGGGCAGCCGGTGCAAGACGGAGACGCCTGATGCACATCCTCATCTACGCGGAGACGCACGCCTGTCGTGACCTACTGAGGCAGGCGGCGGCGCTCCTTGGCCCTGTGACAACCACGGTCCACTCTCGCGTCATCGACGCGCTGCGGCAGCTCGACGACATGCCCCCGCCCGACCTTGTGTTCGTGGCCGAGGACATCGGCGACGGCGAGCATGAGAGCGGCCCCGAGCAGATGCACCATGACCACGTGCTCATGGCGGCTAGACGGCGAGGCGTCGCTGCTGTCATGCTGGGTCGGTGGCAAGTAAGCGGGCAGGTGTACGGAGCACCTGTCGTCCCCGAGATGGGGGCAGCGATGCGACAGGCGACGATGCAGCGGCTACGGGCTACGGCTCGCGAGGCGCTGTTAGGAGTGGCGTAATGCCAAGGGGCAAGAAGGCCGAGGGCAAGAACCCCGGCGGGCGTCCGACGACCTGCACGGATGAAATCATCGAGAAGCTCTGCGATGCGCTGGAGCGGTTGGGCGTCGGCAAGTACGCCTGCATCGAGTGCGGAGTCAGTGAGGGCACGGTCCTGAGCTGGCAGAACAAGGCGTCGCAGGGTGGGCAGTTCGCGAAGTTCGCGGACCGTTGGGCACGCGCGCGCGTACGATCTAGGGCAGCGCTGGTCCAAAACATCGCCACGGCAGGCGCTGATGACTGGCGTGCCTCGGCATGGCTCCTCGAGCGCTACGACCCCGAGCACTTCCCCCAGCGTCCCGAGGTGCAGGTCACGACGCACGTTCACCAGGGCGCCGAGGTTGCGCCTCTGTTGCAGAAGCTCGTCAGCGCCAAGCCTGAGAAGGTCGGCAACGCGTGAGCGTGCTGCTCTCATGGCAAGGCGGCCTCGGTGAGACGCGCTTCGGCTGGCATCCAGGCCGAGCCTGCGAGCTGCCAGACTGCCACGAGCACGCGCGGTACGTCTGCGACCACGACGACGCGCAGGGCCGCTGCGGGCTAGAGGTCTGCAGCGCGCACTCGGTCGAGACGGTGCCGGGCAACAGCGCCCTGCATCTCTGCGTGCACCATGCCTCGCATCAGCGAGCTTGACCCGCTGCCGTGGCAGGCCGAGTTCCTCCGAGCTGGCTTGTCGGGTGAATGGCCATCAGACGCAGCGGCGGTCCGTGGTGGCTTGGGCAGCGGCAAGTCACTCGCGCTCTGTGCTCTCGCCATCCTTCTTTGCGAGACTCGGCCCGGGGCGCTGGTGGTCGTCGGCATGGACACGTTCAGACGTCTCCGTGACGTGCATCTACCGCATCTGCACGGCCTGCTCGCGGGCTCGTCGGTAACCTATGCGGCGTCAGAGCAGGCGTTCGTATGGGCCTCAGGGTCGCGGCTGCTCTTGGCTCACCTCGACACCCCGGCGAACTCTGGCCCCGGCTCATCACCTATCGAGGGTCTCAACGCGCATGCCGTCCTCGTGGACGAGTGCCAGGTACTGCGGCCCGACGTGCTCGACGTGGCGCGGTCGCGTGCTCGTGTACCTGTGGCCGACCAGCGCGGACAGATGCAGCGGCCCGTCGTCGTGACCTGTGGCATCCCGGTCGAGCCTGCGTGGTGGGTAGAACGAACGCGGGAGATAGGCGGCGAGGCTTACCTACCGCAGAGCAGCGAGAACGCGCAGCACCTCGGGGCAGGATGGCTTGAGCGCATGCGTGAGACGCTGAGCGACCGTGACTTCGCTGCGCTGGTCGAGAACAGGCCGTTGCCCCCGGTTGGGTCGGTCTTTCACGCGTGGGCGCCCGAGAAGTGCGTGACGCAGGAGCTGGTCGACTACAGCTACATGCGGACCATGCTTGCGATGGACTTCGGCCTGCGTCATCCGTGCGCGCTGCTCCTCGTCGAGCTCACGCGCGGTCGGTGGCATGTGACCCGAGAGTGGGCGCCCGACGACGAGACGCTGCCCGACTTCCTCGCGCGCCTCTCCATCGAGTGCACGCCTCGGCGACTGTGGCAGCAGGGCAGCCAGCGCATCCCGCTCGATGCCGTCGTGGCCGACCCTGCAGGCAGCGCGCGCTCGGCGCAGACCGGCGTCGCCGACCTCGACCTCGTGGCGCTGTCGCCTCCCAAGGGGCTGGGCATCATGCCCCGAATCGAGCGCGACCCCGAACGGCGGGACATCGTCAGCGGTTGTACGCGGGTGAACTTGGCGCTCGAGCGCGGCGCTCTGACGGTCGACCGTGCGCTCTTTGACGCTGGCATCCGAGCGCCTGCCAGCAAACGCACACTCGCCAAGGCCATGACCGGCTATCGCTGGGACGACCGCGCACCTGGTCGACCTGCCAAGGACGGGACGCACGACCACCACGCCGACACGCTGCGGTATGCCGTGCGCGAGGTGCTGTGGTATCTGCCCGACCCGACGCGGCGCGAGGCAACTCCTGCAGTTCCTGAGCGTCGACGCGTCGAGCATGACCCGATGGACGTGCGCTGAGCTTGACGCGCTCGGGCAACGTGGTAGCTTGACCTCGGGGGCGGCCCGAGTCCGGCGAGTCGACCGCGTGTCGTGGGATGGGCTCACGGTGCGCGTGCTGACTCTGGCCTAGCCCCCGGCCAATCTAGGAGGGTCCCATGGTCTCGTTCACGTCGCTCATCATCGTCTTCAAGGTCATCGCCCACAGCTGCGGAGGTTCCCTGTGACTGCCATCATGCTCAAGATCGTCATCATCGCCTGCCACGGCGGCCTGTTCAGCATCATCTGAGAGTCTCCCCCGCCAAGCCAAGGCTCGCGGAGTCCCGGCCAGACCATCGGTAGACGGTCCCGCTGGGCGCCTTGAGCACTGACCGTGCGTGTCTTGGCGGGGGCGTGCGTTTTCTAACGCGCTGTGCTAGGGTGCCGCTCATGGCACTCTCCGTACAGGTCAGCAAGTACAGCGCGCCCGAGGCCGTCGACGGTCGTGGCGTGGGCGTGCAAAGCCTGCCGGTCAATGACGGCGAGACCAACCTACGCCTCGTCCAACTCGCCCCGCGCATCGCTGCGTATCGTGTGGCGATGCGCTGCGCTCCCTGCGCAGTCGGCGCTCAAGCGCTGCTCGGGCTGGCGACGCAGGCCACGTGGGATGTCGCAGCTGCGCCCGACTCGCCTGCGTCTGAGGCTGCGGCTGAGGTCGTGCGGCGCACGCTCGGTCTCGGTGGGTACGCCTCCCCGGTCATCGAGTGGGACGGTCGAGTGCTGAGCCTGCCGTCGTGGGAGACGCGCATGCGTCAGCTCCTGACCGGCGCGCTCTACGGTTTTGCCCTCGCGGAGATGGTGGCCTACCCCTACGAGGGCACCACGTACATCGACCTTGAGCCGCGCGACCAGTCGAGCGTGCGACAGTGGGTCTACGAGGGACGGCGCATCGTCGCTGTCGACCAGTGGCAGCGCGAGCCTTACGGCCTGTCCAGCGTTGGCTCGGTCCGCATCCCCTACGAGCGGCTTGTGCATCTCGTCTGGCCCTCGCTCTCCGAGGGTGTCGAGGGCGTGGGCCTGCTGCGTCAGGTCGAGCCCCTCGCGAGCGACTACCGACGCGCGACCAACCTGCGCAACGTGCTCGTTCAGAGGTACGCGGTGCCGGTTCCTACCGTCACCATCGACGAGGACGCATTGGCGCGTCAGCGTGGCACGGCTCCCTCGCAGCAAGAGTACGAGGCTGCGCGCGACGAGCTGCTCCGCGTCCTGCGTCGGTACACCTCGCACGAGGAGTCGGCGCTCGTGCTGCCATCGTGGGCGTCGCTCTCCTTTGAATCGACGTCGGCGAGCGGTGGCGCGTACCCCATCAACTCGGTGGTCAGCGACATCGAGCGCGAGATTCTGCAGGCGTTCTATGTGCAGTTCCTCGCGATGGGCTCCAGCGGCTCGTCTGGCGCCTACGCTACAGCGCAGGTTCACGCGGAGCTCGCAGCGCAGATGGCGGGCGACTTGTGTCAATGGCTGGCCGAGGGGCTTAGCTCCTACGTGCGCGCCATCGTCAATGCGAACATCGGCCCGATGCCGCTCGACCAGCTGCCGCGCCTGACGTACTCGGGCATCAGGTCTTCGCTCTGGGTGGAGAAGGTCGGCGACGTCGTGTCGCTCCTCTCCGCTGGCGTCCTGACTCCCACGGCCGAGGACGAGCGGGCGATTCGGTCCGCGCTCGAACTGCCTGCGCCTACGCGGGCAGCCGAGGTCCGGTCCGAGCGTGAGCGTCTTGGGCGCACCGTGCGGCCGACGACTACACCTTCTACGCTCCCCGGAGGCATCTGATGCCGTTGCTGTCGACTGAGGAACTCACGCCCCCAGAGGCCGTGCAGCGCGAGGCGCTCAAGGGCGTGGCTCTGCACGAGGCGGGCAAGTCGGGCGACGGCATCAAGCCCGAGACCATCCGGCGCGCCAACGGCATCGCGAACGGCGAGCCTCAGAGTGAGCAGTGGGTGACCAGTGAGGCGCCCGCGTGGTTCGCTCGTCACGAGGCCGATTGGGAGGAAGGCGTCGACGACGTCGAGGGGGCAGAGTCTCCCGGCTATGTCGCGTGGCTCCTCTGGGGCGGCGACGCTGGGTCGGAGTGGGTCGAGGAGATGCAGCAGCTGTATCTCGTCCGACGTGCGCAGGAGGAAGGCAGCGTGCCTAGCCCCGGCGTTTCGGCGCTGGCTGTCGAGCCCTCACACCTCGCGTCAATGGCGCAGGCCAAGGGCAAGCGGTACATCGAAGGCGCGCTCGGCACCATGCACGTGGACGGCCCGCTCTACCCTATCGACTACTACAGCATGCGGCTCGACTTGAAGCGCGCGCAGCTGCAGGGCGAGAAGGTCGTGGTGATGCACGTCGACAGCCCGGGCGGCTACGTGGCGGGCGTGCGCGAGACCAGGCGCGCTATCGCTCGGGCGCAGGAGCAGGGCGTCTACGTCCTCGCGTACGTCTCGGGCATGGCTGCCAGCGCTGCACTCTGGCTCGCTGCTGCGGCTGATGAGATCGTCCTCTCGCCTCTCGCCCAAGCGGGCTCGGTGGGCGTGGTCGTCACGCTCGCTCGCGATGGCGACGAAGGCAGCACGGTTGAGGTCGTGTCGAGTCAGACGCCCCGCAAGCGTGCGTCGACCAGCGACAGCGACTACATCGCAGCCCTGCAGCGTCGTGTCGACCAGCTCGCGGGCATCATGCTCGGTGAGATTGCGGCCGACCGTGGCGTGGCTGTCGAGTCCCTCGGTGATGGCTCGGTCTACGCGGCCGACGAGGCTGTGGCGCGTGGTCTCGCTGACCGCATCGCGACCAATGCAGACGATTGGATGTTCCTTGGGGGTTCGATGCCCCTCGACTACCAGCGGCGTGTCCGGTCCGTCACGGCTGCCGCGTCTATCTCGGACGGCGACAGGGAGGCCCCGATGGGCGACGAGAACACGACGGCGCAGGCCGTCGACACAACGGCGCTCGGCGAGGTCGAGCGTCTGCAGGCTGAGCTGCAGGCTGCGCGTGAGCAGCTGCAGGCCATTCAAGACGCTGCCCACAAGGCGCAGGACGAGCTCCTGCGGCGCGATGCGGTGGCGATGGTCGAGACGCACGTGGTCGGCGGGCGCATCCCGCAGGCCAAGCGCGGCGAGTGGGTGGAGCGGGCGATGCGCATGGGCATCGACGAGGTTGCGGGCATGCTCGCTGACCTGTCGCCCATCGTCGCTGTCGCGGCCCCTGTTGGGCACGGTGGCGCTGCTGCCGATGCTGTGAATGAAGACCCCCGCGTTGCCGAGGTCCGGCGCGCGAATGACATGCTCGCGCGAGTCCGCGCGGGTCGAGGAGTGTGACATGGCCAGCGTGAATGGTCTCGGGAGCATCAAGTCGTACCGCCTCACGGGCACCGTGACGCGCGGTCAGGTCGTCAAGGCCGATGGCCTCAGCGGTGGCATCGCGGCTGCGGCTGTGGCCACCAGCGGCGGCGTGTACCTCGTCGGCATCGCTCTCACGAGCGGCGTCGCGGGTGACATCGTCGACGTGCAGGTCCTGGGCAACTGCCCGTTCGCCATCGCGAGCGGCGTCATCGACCCCGGCAAGTTCGTCACGGCCGACGCGGCGGGCAAGCTCGTTGCGGCTGCCTCGGGCGACCGCATCCTCGGCGTCATCCTCAGCGGCGCGACCAGCACGGGCGCGACGGCTGATGGTGTCGTCTGCGAAATCAACCTCCAGCACTCCATCTTTCCCTGAGGACTGAACCATGAGCGCAGCCAATCAGAACCAACTCGCCCCGGTCTCCCCGATCCTCTCGGGTGCGGCCATCGGCGCCGCGCAGTCCCTGCAGGGGCTGGTCTTCCCCTTCCTCCCCATCCAGCCGGTCGTCCCCACGGCCAGCAAGGGCACCATCTTCGTCGAGAACTCCAGCGGCTACATGGGCTCGCCCCAGGTCGTCGCGACGGCTCTCGGCGCTGACTACCCGCGGCGCGCGCTCGGCGCTCCGACGACCGTCCTGTACAGCTGTGAGGAATACAAGCTGGCCTCGGACGTCATCCCCCAGAAGCTGAGCGACCGCTCGCAGTTCCCCACGAGCCTGACGGAGCGTGAGGCGGGCGCCATCGGTCGCAAGCTCGCCCTCGACATGGAGGCGCGCACCAGCTCGCTGTTCTTCTCGACGGCGAACTGGCCCGACGCGGCCCTCGCTGCGGTCCCCGGTGCGGGCTCGCAGTGGGACACCATCGTCACGGCGACCCCCATGCAAGACCTCGCCATCCTCAAGAGCATCGTGCGCGCCACGGCCTACGGTCGCGACCCCGACACGCTCATCATGGGCCGTGAGGTCGCTGACGCCTTCCAGCGCAGCATGGCTGCCTCGGGCGTCCGCATCGTCACCAGCGGCGCGGCTGCGGCCACGCGGCAGGTCGCGACCGACGCGTACCTCAAGGAGCTGGTCGCGGGTGAGCTCGGCCTCAAGCTGCTCATCGGCGGCGCTCGTCGTCAGTCCTCGGCCGACGCCACGACCTTCAGCAGCTCCTACCTCTGGGGCAAGTCCCTGTGGATGGGCTGCCTCGAGAACGCGGACACCATCGCGAACGCCTCGGGCGACATCATGGCGCGCGCGGTCGCGGCCCTGCTGCTCGTCGAGGACGGCCTCTCGGGTCAGGGTCTGAGCATGGACGGCCTCGCGCTGCCCATCTCGGTCCGCGAGTACCTGACGGCGCCCCCGCAGGCGGTCGGCTCCATCGTGGCCGGCGAGGTCTACAGCGACGAGGTCGTCCTCGACGCCAACCTCGGCTACCTCGTCACGGCGGTCGTGGCCTGATGAGCGCACGCGTCCGACTCCTGCGACCGCTGCCCAAGATGGGGCACTACAATGCCCCCGCTGAGGTGGACATGACCCGCGAGCAGTGGCTCGCTGCGTCGTCGCTGCTGGGCTCGGATGCGGTGCTGCTCGATTACCGCTCGCCCCCCGAGGTCGAGGCGGTCATCGCGGCCCTCATGGACGATGCGGCGCCTGTTGATGAAGCGCCAGCCGTCCCCACATCTGCGCCCAAGGTCCTTGTCTCGCGTAAGCGCAAGGGCTAAGTGGCGATTCCAGCCGACATCCGTGCGGCTCTGCGTCGTCGAGATGCGGACCTGACGCGACTCGGTGACCGTATCGGCGCGGAGCTCGTCGGCCTGCGTGACACGCTGCGCGACCGGCTGCTTGAACTGGCTACCGAGGCGGGCGGCGGCGATTGGCGCACCGGCCTGCTCGCGGTGCAGCTCGACCAGGTCGCGGCGGCGGTTGCCGAGGAAACCGGCGAGATTCAAGACCAGTGGCTCGACGGGCTCGACGACATCGAGCGCGCGACTCCTGACTATCTCCGCTCGGTCGGTCTCGACCCCGACAACGTCGTCGACATCGAGGCATTGACGGCGGTCATCGACGCAGCTAGGCGCGACGCCAACGACGCGTTCCGAGCGGCGAACTTGACGACGGCCACGGACCTTGTCCCGCTCATGCGCGAGGGCTATCGGCTGGAGAGCATCACCGAGCTATCGACGCGTCTAGCCGAGCGGCTGCAGGTCTCTCTCGGGCAGGCAGCGACGGAGGCGCGGACGCAGACGGCGGTGTACGCGCGCGCCATCTCCAACGCGTACGCGGACGAGTCCGGCGTGCCGGTTGGCTTCGCGTATGGCGGCCCCGACGACGGCCTCACGCGTCCCTTCTGCGAGGCGTGCGTGGGCTTCTGGTTCTCGCCTGAGTTGGTGCGCGGGCTCGACAACGGACAGACCGGCCTGCCTCATCCCTTGGAGAGTGGCGGCGGGTACAACTGCCGACACTCGTGGCTCGCTGTCCCCTTGGCGACGGCCAAGCGGTGGGGCTACAAGGAAGCCGACGCATCGACCGTGCGCACGGCCAACAACGCCGCGACCGGGTGACGTAGGGGCCTCAGTGTGGTAGGCTCTGCGCCATGACCGCACGCAAGCTCTTGACCGGCCTCGACCATGTGTGGCGCTGGACTAATCCAGACGGCGTGCTCGTCGCTAACCCCACGCTGACCATCGATTGGCCAGCGGGTGTGCAGACCTACTCATTGTTGCAGTCGCGGCAGGTCGACCAGGTCACAGCCATCAGCACGGACCGCCGCACGCTGACCGTGACGTGGGGTCTGTCGGGCTCGCCCACCACGGCCATCAGCGGCGACCAACCCGCTGCCGTCGTGCTGCAGTCCATCGGCCTCGTCGGTGCCTCGCTGCGCGTCGTGCGCGTGGTCACGGACGATGGCATCGAGGGCACGCTTGAGCTTGCCGAGCCGGTGCCGCATCCGGTCGCGTTCTCGGTCAACCCGGCGAATCTGCACTGGCTGCAGCGTCAGGCGGGCATCCCGAGCGCGCACATCGGCGCCACGCCTGTGCGCAACATCCGATGGACCATCGATTACGAGACAGTCGACGCGTTCAACGCTGAACCGTTGGCCTACGATAGAGACAGGGACGTCCTGCACGTCGTAGCGATGGAGTTCGCCACGCGGCTGTCTGACGCGGAGCTGCTCGGCTACGTGCCTGACCTGCGAGCGCGGCCCGCTGGTCAAGGTAGCTGGAAGCTCCAGCGCGACGCGGCGCTCGACGAACTCATCGGCCACATCAAGCGGCGCATCTCGCCTCGCCACGAGGACGTGCTACCCGGTAGGCAGTTCGCGCGGGCGCATGCCTACCTCGCGGCGGCGGTCATTCTCGATGGCACGAGCATGGGCGGCCAAGACCGCACGGCGCTTGCCACGTACTACCGCGAGCGCGCTGCGGCCGAGCTCGACAACGTGCTCAGCCTCATCGACTGGCAGGACCTCAACCTCAACGGCGAGGTCGAGCCCGAGGAGATCGACGCGGCGTCGTCGCAGCAGTTGGCGCGGCAGGTCGGCTCGACGTTGACCAACACGGCCATCATCGGTTTCCCCACGGACCCAGAGCCCCCGGCGACCATCGAGCTGGCGCGGGTGACGGACCAGCGATGAGCATTGAGGCCACCCACGACTTCGGCGCGACGTGGCCCTCATTCGTGTGGGACCTCAAGGCCATGCGTGACGTGGCCGAGGTTCTGCGCACGTCGCTCGTGCAGCGCACGTTCTTCGAGGGGCTCAACGTCGATGACAACGGCATGAAGGCGTACAGCACCAAGCCGATCGTCATCTATCGCAACAGCGAGACTGCGCGGCGCTTGAAGCCCAAGGGCGGCACGCCTTGGAAGGGCAAGCGAGGCCCGAACAAGGGGCGCGTCGTGGGCCGCTTCTATGAGGACGGTTACAAGCAGTACAAGGCCGAGAGCCGCAAGGGGCTGAACGACCGCAGCGTCGAGGTCGACCTCATCCTCTCGGGGCAACTCTCGCGCAGCATCGGCGTGCAGGCCATCAGCAAGACGGGCGTGACCATCACACCTCGAGGCGCGGCCGTGGCCTACGCTGGCGCGACGCATCTCAAGCGCAACTGGTGGGGCATCAGCCCTCGCAACAATGCGGACCTCGTCGCAGCGCTGCCCGAGATTATCAGCGCCTGCATCAATCGCGCAGTGGCAGGTAAGCAGTGAGCCTCTACGGACTACTCGACGCGCTCAACGGCGCCATCCTCGGCATCGTGCCCACGACTGCGCCTGGGCTCGCGTTCTCGCTGGTCGACTTCGCCAGCGAGGGTGAACTGCTGCAGGAGTCCGACCGAGTTCCGAGCCGCGCGCTCTACATCCAAGAGGGCGCGCCCATCGACACCGGCCTCGTGAGCGGTGACCCCATCGACGAGGCGTCTTACTCGGTGCTCATCACGGTGCTCTACCGTGAAGCCGACTTCGCGGGCTCGGCATACCGGGCAGCGGTCGAGGACGCCGTCAACATCATCAGCACCATCCGGCCGCAGTCGGTATGGGCATCCCAAGCCAATGACGTCGCAGTATTCCCCGACACTCAGGTTGAGGATATCGGCGACACGGACAGAGTCACGGGGCGCGTGCTGCGCGTCCGAGCCACAGTGAGGGTGAGCGTATGAGCGCAGGACGTCTCGGCGGCCAGTCGGTCGCAATCGCGGTTGAGTCCACCTATGGCAGCCCCGACGCAGCGGACCACGCGCTGGTCGACACGTCGGCGCTGACCTTCAACGCCGTGAAGCCCACGCGGGCGTCCTCGAGCAACGAGGCCACCACGGCGACCATCCCGCTCTACTCTGAGCCGGCCGTCTCGACGAGCGGCGCGGGTCAGGTGCCCGAGCCCGAGGCGCCCTACCTGTCGAGCGGCGAGCCTGCCATTCGTGAGCTCGGTGACTTCGACCTCGTGTTCAAGGGTGAGAGCGCCCAAGGGACGAACTTCGCCTCGACGCGTCTCGCGGAGCTGCTCGGCTCGTCACTCGGCGTCGTGGCCAAGACGGGCGGCTCTGCTGTGACCGTGACGAACGACGTCAGCGACGTTGAGTTCGAGGTGTCCGCGGGTGACCTCGCGCTCGTGAACCCCGGCGACGTGGTCGCGTGGGTGTCGGCGGCGCGGCTCACCGAGTACGCCATCGTCACGGCCGTCAATGGCGGCACCAACGTGGTGACCGTGCGGCCTGCCTTCTCGGCGAACCCGCAGACGGGCGACAGCGTCAAGCTCTGCTCCGTGGCCTACCCGAAGATTGGCGCGCTCGGCGCAACGTCGCTGGCGGTGCGCTACCGTGACCGCGCTCGCGAGGTGATGAGCACCGGCTGCCGCGCGAACAACATCGGCCTCGCGTTCAGCGGCGACGACAAGCGCACGCTGGAGATGACGTTCACGCTCTCGCCCGCGTTCAAGTCCGTCACGGCCTACGGGGCTGCGCTGGCGGGTCCGGCGAACTTGGCGAACGGCGTGGCGCTCAAGCGCTGGGGTCAGGCCATCTACGCCCCGAGCAACACCGGCGCGCGGACCGTGGCGACGCTGCGCGACATGACGGCCACTATCACCATCGGGCTCGACCCTGTCGGCTCGGCTACCACGAGCATCGTGGGCGCGGCTGATGCCGAGGTGACCAGCGCGCAAGTCACGGTTTCGTTGACCTTCTCAGACTTCGTGCGCGCGACGCTGCGGGACATGATTCGCCTCGGCGAAACCAACACGTGGGTGTTCCCCATCGAGGGCGGCGAGCTCGCAGGCGCTGCGCTCATCATCCCGGCCGGGTTCGTCCAGGAGCTGCCCGGCGACACCATCGAGGACGAGCGCTCCTTCAGCACCTGCACCATCGCGGCGGCGTCGAGCCCCTACACCGGCACGAGTGGTACGCCAACGGCCGCGAATGGCGGCTACTTCCTGCTCGCGTTCTGCTCCTAATGGGCCTCGTTGTCCTCACCAACACGGCGGTTGCGGCGCGGTTCGTCCTCATCTGCGACCCATCGGTGCAGCAGGCCAACGAGGTCGAGGCGTTGCGACGGTACATCGAGACGCGCGACCCGGCGTGCTTGGTCATTCCAGACGATTCGACGTGGGTCGAGGCGCTGCCCCTCGACCGGCGCGCGGTCTGCGTTGCTGAGGCGCAGGCCCACATCACCAAGGGCGCGGCGGCGTTCGTGTCTGCTGAGCGTGTGCTGCGTCGTCACGAGGCTATCGTGCGGGCGTGCTGCGTGAGCCTCAGTGACCTGCCGCAACTCAAGCGGGATGCCTCGGGCTATCCGGTCGAGCGACTGTGGGAGCTACTGCCCGACGCCGAGTCGGTCATCGTGGGCATCGCGTCGCACATCGAGGCTGTGTCGACCTTGGGAAAAGCGCACGCGCCGTCCTCGACTGGCTCGCGTGGGCCGGTGCCTGCAATCGGCTCAACGCCCGACGCTACGAGTGCGGCGCCTGCGCTGACGGTGACTGCGGGGGCGTCGGCGACGAGTGGGCAGCCCGAGAGCAGCGGGACGGTGTGACGTGGCTGGCGGTCGACATGTACGACCGCGAGCGATGGAGCGTCACGTGCCCCGAGCACGAGTCACGGCAGCTGTGGGTGCACTGCGTCATCGACGGGCTAGAGGCTGGGCGCGCAGGTATCCCGCTGGAGGTCGTCCTGCCTGACGCATCGGCGGCAGTGGTCGAGGGTGTGTTGCATCTGACGCGGGCGTTGAGGGAGGCCGAGAACGCCGAACTTGAGGTGGCCCGCAGGAGGAAGTGAAGTGAGCGTCACAAGCCTAGCCATCGACGTCAAAATCCAAGGCGCAGACGACGCAGCGGCCAAGCTCAAGAAGGTCGAGGACGCTGCCGAGGCGACCGGCAAGAAGGCCGACAAGGCGGGCGGCCTGTTCGCTGGCTTTGAGCGTCAGGTCAAGCGGTTGGACGATGCCGTCGACTCGGTCGAGAAGCCCATGCGCACGTTCAGCGGCGCGCTCGACATCGCATCTCTCGCCCTCGGCGTTGGGTTGGCTGGTCCGCTCGGGCAGGTCATCGGCCAGTTCGGCGAACTGGCGCAGGGCGTCGCCAAGGCCATCGCAGAGTCTGAGCTATTCGTGCCAGCGGTCGACAAGCTGCGGTCAGGCTTTGAGGCGGCAGGCAGGGCGGCGGCGTCGACCAAGACGGACGTCGATGCACTCATCGCCTCGGTTGGCGTGGCGAAGCTGACCTTTGAGCAGTTGTCGATTGCTCGGGCTGCGAGCGTCCAGACAGCCCCTCTGGAGTCTGACATCGCAGCGTTCGACGCTCAGGCACGAGAGTATGCAGCGTCAGCTGAGGCGGCGCGGCAGAAGGCAGAGAGCCTGCGCGACGATGCGCGACGACTCGCAGTGGCTGACACTCTGCGCGGCGCACAGCTTGAGGCCAGCGTGCTCGAGCTAGCGCTACTCGCGCAGCGGGTAGACGAGCAGGCGCTTGAGTTCGAGGACCGGCGCGCAACTGCTGACTTCAACCTGCAGCTCAACACGCGCAAGCGGGACGACATCATCAAGAACCTCAAGACCACGCTCGGCGTGGTTAGCGAGGCAGAGCAGAAGCAAGCCGTGGTCGTCGAGCAGGCCACCAAGGCAAACGAGCGCGCGACCGCTTCGACCAAGGCGCGGACCGCTGCGGTCAAAGAGGCGACCGACGCCTACGCGCGCGAAATCAGCATCATCGTCGAGGCCGAGAAGGAAGCGCAGGCAGCAGCCGAGGCGCGCGCGGCATACGATGCGCTGAGCCCTCTGCAGTTCATCGAGTCGCTGCCACCTCCGACGCAGAGTCTGCAGCAGGCCCTCGGCGACCTCATCGCCCCTGATGCAGTAGCGCCTGAGCAGGTCACGGCGGCCGAGTCGAGCCTGCGCGGTTTGACCGAGTCGGCGATGGACCTTGAGTCGATGGGCGTGGGCGCGCTGCAGTCGTTCAGCCAAGCGGCGGGGCAAGCCCTCGCCACGCTGGTCATCGACGGCGACAAGGCGGGCGTCAGCTTCGGCAAGCTCGCGGGGCAGGTGGCAGCCGGTCTGAGCGCGCAGGCGTTCGGCTACGCTGTATTCCTTGGCGCGCTCGGCGTGGCTGCAGCCCTCACCGGCCCGGTGCTTGGATACACGGCGCCTGGACTCTTTCAGGCTTCGGCCGTCATGGCTGGTACCGGCCTGCTGCTCGCGGGCACTGCTCGGGCGCTCGGCGCTTCGACGGTCGGCGGCTCCTCGAGCGCGGCCAGTTCGGGCGCGTCGGGTGGTGGAGCTCAGGACCGCGTGTCGTCGTTCAGCGCGGGCGGCGGCGGTGCAGCCCCGGTCAACGTCACGGTCGTCCTCGGCGTAGACGAGGTCAGCAACGTGCTCGTCCGGCAGTCGCAGCGCGAGTCCCGCGCTGGTAGTCTCTCCTCGTCACGATTGGCGGTGGTGTGATGCCTGTCATCGTCCTTCCCGGCTCGGCTACCTCGGCGCGCTCCATCCCTGCGCTGCTTGCTCGATGCGACGTCTACGAGTTCGCGGGCTCGACCGTGTTCACGCGCGGCGCTGGCAACGTCACCATTCCTGCCACGACCACGCTCTACGACGGCGGGCGATACCCCGACCTGCTGAGCTTCCTCAATGGCTACGGCTCGCAGCTGGGGCAGTCGATGAGCGAGGCGCTCAACGCTGATTGGACTGCGGGCGGCGGCGTGCCTGCCACGTGGGAGGTCGGCATCGACGAGACCGACCGCATCTTCGTGCGCGTGCTCACTTCGGAGATCGCCTCCTTCGCGGTGCAGTCGGCGACGGGCAACCCGTGGGGCTTCGCTCCTGGTGCGACCTCGTCCACCACGGTCGGCTCGTACCAGATCGTCACGGCGCCCGATGCGTGGGAGCGTGGCAACCTCGACCTCTGGAACGTGGGCCAGACGTTCAGCGTCAACGACGGGCTCACCTTTGGGGGCTTGTACAACGAAGACGTCACCGTTCATTCGTTGCCTGTGGCCCTGCGCGCCTATGACGCCGAGGCTGACGGCGTGTTCCCCACCGACTCGCTCGAGCAGGTCGACAACGACGCCAACGACAACGTGTTCCGGCGCATCCGATGGGGCATCGACACGACGGGGCGCGTGTGGACGTCCTACCCGGTGGGCATCTCGGGCGTCGGCTGGCCTGCGACGGCCATCTCCAAGCGGTTCCGGCGCATGCTCGGCTTTACAGGCGCAGAGGTCCCGGCGCTCGTCTCGTCACGCTACCTGTTGACGGCGACCTACCGCACGCCCCTCGTCCTCGTCCTCGAGCGCGGGCTGACTCGACACAGCCGCGTGCTCCGCAGCATCGACGGCGTGGTCGAGCTGCAGGACGGTCGAGCGCGAGGTCGCCACGTCGGGCACTCCATCACGCATGAGTTGGAGTTCACCGTGCGCGGGCAGTCGGCGGCAGAGAACGACGAGGGCCAGGTCATCGCAGCCTGGGCGCCTTACGTCACGCGCGGACAGCCCTGCACGCTCGACTTCACGTGGGGCGACTCGCGGCGGGCGAGGCTCCTTGAGACGCTGCTCGATGGGACGGACGTGCCGGCGTTCAGCGACGCGTACACCACGGAGCCTCTCGCGGGGCGCGTGGTGGCAAGGGTCGCGGCGAGCTCGGCCAGCGACTACCCCGTCAGACTCTCGGGCGCTCGCGTGCGGTCTGAGCCCATCGCCATGACGCTGGTCGAGGAGCCCTGATGCCTCGCCCAATCCCCGCAAGCTACACGCCCATCGACCCGCAGGAGTTGTTGACCGGCGAGAAGCTTCTAGCCGACTCGGTGGCGCCTCTCTCTGCGGCGTCCAACTGGCTCGACGCGCACTCAGGGCGCACCGACTGCATCTCGCAGAGCTTCGTCTACAACGCCTCGACGGGCACGACGCCCTGCGCGCGCATCGCCAACACATCGGCCACCGTTGCAACGTGGCAGATCCCCGAGTTGTCGGGCGTCACTCAGGTGTTCGTCGTCGTGGCGTGCAAGGTGCGACCCGGCCCTGTCGGCAGCAACCATCTGCTGCAGGTCACGAGCGTCAACGGTGGTGGCTCCTTCTCGGTGACAGGCGGTAGCGGGCTCAACGCCACGGTGAAGTTTTTCAGCGGCACGGTAAACGTGGCGTGGGTCGGCGGGTACGAGCGCATCAACCTGCGCCTGCGCGCTGACAGCGTGTCGTCGCTTGAGGTGTGGAGCATCCTTGTCACGCATGCGCAGCCTACGTCTCTGCCAGCGGGTCGACAGGCAGACGGACGCATGGCGTTCGATGGCGAGGTCAGCCAGGACAACCCGCTCAGCGCTCGCACGATGCAGGCCCTGCACGACAACGAGACGGCCTACAACGCGCGGCCCCACGTCGCGGTCAACGTCAGCGACCTGCAGAACGTCAACGTGGCGGGGCAGGACAAGCTGCAGCCCTACCAGCACCGATGGGCCTGCGTCCGCATGCCGGACACCGAGTCGCAGGACCGCACACTCTCGGTGCGCGTGACCATCTCCACGCCCCTCGGCGCGGGCGTCCTGCGCTTCGGCTACGCTGGCACGGCCGACCTGAGCGGCGAGGGTGGGCAAGTCGCAGTGCAGCTGGCGGGGGGCAAGGTCCGAGACACCGAGACCCTCGACCCCGTAACGCAGCTCGACGTGCCGAGCATCACGGCGCAGCAGGTCGGCATGCTGTGGCACGGCCTGAGCCTCTGGCCACAGCCAGACTCCGCAACGTGGGACGTGCCTGTGGGTACCTCGGCGTGTGACATTCACGGCGTCCTTGTGTGGGGGTGGCAGTGAGCGTCCCTTATCGCGGCATCTTCTCGCAGCCATCGCAGGCCGAGGCGTTCAGCGCTCGGCCGGTGGTCGGTCCCACGCTCGCGGGTCACGCGAACGCGCTCAACCATCTCGCGGGCGTCAGGTCTCGCCATTGGCACACGGCGCACGTGACGCAGTTTGCCGACACGGTCGTGGCCGAGCAGCAGGGCTACGTATCGAACACCGAGGGCATCAACCAGACGGCCTACGTGCTGCTCTCGCTCGGGCAACTCGACTACGCCATCGAGCTCGCGCTGCTGACGTCCTCGCTGCAGGCTGACTACTCCATCACGCCAACTGTTGACGTCACGCTGCAGACCCTGTCGGGCGCGACCGTCGACCGCGGCATCATCTTCACGCGCGCGGACAACTCGCTGGTCGCAGACGTGCGCGGCTACGCGGCGAACCGTTACCGCATCATGCCCACGTGGTCGAGGAGTGGGACGACGCGGCGCCCTGGACTCGCAACGGGTCTGGTCAAGACGCAGCCCCGAGCGCTGGAGACTGACACGACGGGCGGCACGGCGCGCGGTACGCGGGCGCTGCTACGCATCGACACGACCTCGTGCCGCATCCATGCGGTCGCGTGGTGTCCTGTCTGGGGGGATACGCTGTGAGCCTCGACGACCTGCGCGGGCGACAACTCGCCATCCTCGTGACCGTGGCGGGCGTCACCGACCGCTACTACTCCGGCCCCGCGCCTGATACGCAGACCATCGAGGGCACGCTGGCGGGGCTCTACCCACGCGACTATCGCGACATCGAGGCGGTGCTCGACCTTGGCCCCGAGGGTGGCAGCATCGACGACGTCACCGGCATGAGCGAGCAGCAAGCCGTCACGGTCAAGCTGCTTGCCCAAGGCGCGCGCGTCTCGCCTGCCACGGTGACGGGCTCGGCGTGGACGGTTCACCCTGTCTCGACCTTCCGGCGCATCGGTCCCGCTGGCGCTGCCTCCAAGACGCGCATCGCGGCGACCATCCCTCACGAGCTCGGCCCCACGGATGTCGACGTGGTCGACTCGTCGGGCATCGTCGCGGGCGACATCATCCACGTGGGCCTTGAGGCGCTGCAGGTCGGTAGCGTCTCGGGCAACACGTTGCAGAACTGCCTCCGCATCATCGGCCAGACCCGGCGCTATCGGCACACCTACGACGCGATACGCGGCTGGCAGCCCTACGTCACCGAGGCGCCCATCTTCTGGCGCGGGCGCGTGGCCATCGTCCAAGCGGCGCCTGTCGTCGGTGGGCAGCGTGTCGGCTCCTACCGTGAAATCTGGCGCGGCGTCCTCGACCGAGAGGCCGAGCTGGCGCCCGATGGCCTGTCGCTCACGCTCCGCATCGCGAGCATGACGGCGGCCATGCGCCAGAAGCTCTCGGGCGGCGCGACATCTGCGCAGCTCGTGCGCGGCTGGCATCACTTCAAGCCTCGGGCAGATGGCGCCGATGGGTGCCAGGTCTCCCACGAGCAGCAGTGGGACACCGGCGCGGCAGTTCGCACTCCGTACTTCCTGCACGACGCCAACACCATCGAGACGGACGGCAACGCATACACGGCCCACAGCAACCTGTTCGACATCACGCTGCCCGATGGTCACCCACGGCAGGGGCGGCTGCAGCTTGAGAACGGCGTGGGCGCGTCGACTGTCCACGAGGTCACGGCGCGCAGCCTGACCGGCGGCGGCAAGTCTCGCTTCGACGTCAGCCCAAATGCCGTCCCGCTGGTCGGCACTAACGTCGGCGACGCTGGCAACGTCTCCACCTCCGAGTATTCGACGCTCTCGCTGGTCGACCCAACTGGAGCGGGGGAGATTGTCCGCTGGCCTGACCGCCTGCTCTCCGTCGTCTCGGGCGCAGACCTCACGCAACGCGCGTGGAACTTGGCCCGCTGGCAGTGCGAGACGTGGTCACCTGTCACCACGCAGGGCGTCGAGGGACGCTGGGCGAACGTGCGCCTCTGGTCCTCGGGTGATGGGTCACATCAGGTGCACCTCGCACTGCAGGAGCAGGGGCAGGGCGGCGCGCTGCAAGTCCGGTTCGGCCGAGACCGTGGCAACGAGAACAGCCTATGCCTCGGCTGGGATTGGCGCGCGCTCGATGCTGGCGCGTGGCCGAGCAACAAGCTGCGCCGGGTCGACACGAGCGCGCTCGACCGAAACAACGACACCGACGCCTACGACGTGCGCGGCCCTGCTCTCGCGTGGGCGCAGGTCGGCGACACGTACCTCCTCGTGACTGACGACGTCTTCGCGGGCGGTGCGCCTCAGTGGGTGCGACTTGAGGGCGGCGACGACTACGGCACACAGTCCGTCATCTACGCCCTCGTCTCTGCCTCGACTCCTGCGCTCGACCCGGATACCGGCGCTCAGGTTGGCTATTCGCTGACGGTCGACCAGTGGTCACCCGAGCGCGACACGTTCATTGTCGACCGAGGGACCCCGGTGCAGGTCACCCCGGTTGCGCGCTTCTGGCAGGAGACCCCGAGCAGGGCGGCCGTTGTGCTGCTCGTCTCGGCCGTGGGCGCCCAGACTGAGACCGTGCTCGACTACCTGCCGGTAGGCGCGGGCTTGGCGGCGACGGACGTGCTGCCCAGCAGTTTCGAGAGCTTCCCTGTTCCCGAGGTGCTGCGTGACTACAACGCCCCCATCGACCCCAACGAGACGGTCGAGGACAACATCAGGGACATCCTGACCCTGCTCGGCGCGTCGGTCGTGCAGCGCTACGCCCTCGGGCGGCAGTACGTAGCCCTTGCCCCCATCACCTCGGCCGACGAGCGCGAGGCCGTGCTGACCATCACGGACGCCGAGCTGCTCGTCGATGGGCAGGTCACGTCGGCCGTCGATGGCAAGGTGGTCCGCGCCTACAAGCTATCGAGCGACTACAACGACGCGGGCGAGGCGCAGCGCGTCATCACCTACGTCGACAGTGACGCCATCTCTGCGGCCGGTGGCGACGCTGGCGCCCAGCTCGACATTGACCTGCGCGGCATCGTCCTCGAGGGTGGCGCGGCAGACGCGGCCGTCAACCTGCTCCCTTACGTGCAGCACCTACGCAAGCGCGTGGGCGTGCCTCGCGTGCGCTACCAGCTCGCGGTGAGCCTCGACCTTGCCGGGGCGCATGAGGTCGCGCTCGGCGACTGCGTCGTCCTCACGGCGGCCGCTGCCATCGCCATCGACGGCACCATTGGCGTCACCTCGCAGCCATGCCGCGTCATGGGCTACGAACGCGACTGGCTCAAGAACAGGCTCAACCTGACGCTGAGCTGCACAGGCGGGCGCCCCTCGGGCTACGTGCCGAGCCTGCGCGTGGCGTCCGTTGTCGACCCCGTCACGGTCACGGTCGAGGTCAACCAGTACACCGGCACGACGGACCCTCGCACCGGCGAGGCGCAGACCGACCTCGGCACGAGCGCGGTGCAGTACTTCGCCTCGCAGGACGTCGTCCTATGCGTGCCTGCGGGCGCGTGGTCGAGCTCCACAACCCGCACCATCGTCAGCATCGTGGGCGTCACCGTCACGCTCGACGGCGCGCACGGCCTCGCCATCGGCGACGACATCGAGCACGCAGGGTGGTCGCTCGTCACCGACCAGGTGCGACGGTACGCGTACCTCGCTCGACCTGACGGGACCATCGGCGGGACCGACCCGGCCAAGAGCATCGGCTGATGCTGCACGGCGACGCGTGGGTCATGATTGCGGGCGTCGTCCTAAGCGTCGCGGTCGTCGGCGCTCTGGTCTGGTACGTGAACAGCATCATCCCGCAGACGCTGGGTCAACGTGAGTGGCTCACGCGGTTCGTCGCGCTCGTCCTTACGGTCTTCTTGGGCGTGTTCGTCGCGGACGTCATGGTCTCGTGGGACGTGCAGCTGATGAGCGACGACCTCAGGCGCGGCCTGTTCGACTTGATTAAGTCCATCGTGCTCGTGGTCTTCGGCTACCAGTTCGGCGCCAAGGCGACGACGGCAGGCGAAGACGACAAGCCCGAGCAGTAAACGGCGCAAGTCCGCACGGCTCTAGGCTCTGCGAACAAGGCGCAAAAAAGCGCGCGCCTCTCGCCTTTTTACTTGCGTCCGCAAGTGAAGGCGCATAGATTCACCTCATCAGCAAGGCGCTGACGACGACGAAACAAGAGGCCACCGAGCGGTGGGATTGACGCCGCTGGGGAGCGGCAAGGGAGACAACATGGCAAGCAATACGGACATCATCGCCCAGGCCGACGTGCTCGGCCCCACTGCGCTCGTGGCTGCGGCCTCGTCGCTGGCGCCCGACGCGCTGCGCGGCAAGCCTCACGACGCGCTCATCGTCCTCATGGCCGGTCGCGAACTGGGCCTCGCCCCGATGCAGTCGATGCGCATGCTCGGCGTCATCAAGGGCAAGGTCACGCTCGCAGCCGACGCCACGGTTGCGCTGGTCCGTCGCTCGGGGGAGTGCCTCCAGTGGCGCCTCGTCGAGTCGACTGCCAGTAAGGCGACCTACACGACGCAGCGCAAGGGCGACACCGAGCCGACCACGCTGACATGGACCATCGAGCAGGCGCAGCGCGCGGGGCTCACTGGCGGGCAGGGCTGGCGCTCCTACCCCGAGGCGATGCTGCGGGCGCGGTGCGCTGCGGCTCTGGCGCGCATCGTCTACCCCGACCTTGTTGCAGGCATCTACGACCCCGACGAACTGTCGACCCCGCTCGAGCAGCCCAAGCCGGTCGTGCAGTTGCTCGAGGAAGCGCCCAAGGTCGAGCAGCTGCCGGTTGCGGTCGACACGCGGTCTGGCCTGACGGGTGAGCTGCTCGGCCTCGGCGACGATGTGCCCGACTACGTCGAGACGCTGTTGGCGCGGGATGGCCTCGACATCGGCACGGCTCCGCTCGGTCGACTGCGCGGCGCTGTGTCCTACCTGACGACGAGCCGCGGCCGGACTGCGCTGGCTGCGTGGCGTGCCGAGCGAGACCAGGCGATGGACGCCGAGGTCACCTACGAGACGCAAGGGGAGGGCTGAAACATGACCATGGAGCAGCAAGTGGAGCTCGACGTCCTGCGCGTCGAGTGCATGCAGGCGGCGCGTGATGCTCAGGAGCGTGGCGCGGTCGACTTGTCCATCGTGTTCGGGATCGGGGTCTGTGTCGGGGCGCTCATCTGGTGTGACAGCGAGCCCAGCCGCTCGAACCTCATCAGTCAGATGCGCGGCTACAAGGCCGAGCTTGAGGCGCTGGGGATGGGCTCAGATGTCTGACCTCATCGTGGGCGATAAGGATGGGCGCGGCTTCGATTGGGTGAGCGTCACGCTCGGCGCCTGCCTCGGCGCTACCATCACCTTCATCGTCGGGTCGCAGAACGGCGAGCAGGTCGGCAAGAGCATCGAGCGCGCTACGGTGCAGTGCATCGACGAGCTCGGCGTGCGTAACAGCGACTCGACCTCGGCGTGCTGGGACATGCAGGCCGACGCGCTCAACAAGATGGAACTGCAGCGGCAGGCCATCGACCGTCTGGCCGAGCGCTGCGTGCTCTCGGTGCCCGAGGCCGACCGGCTGCGCGTGACGCGGGTCAAGGACGTCAAGCCCTTCAAGGTTGTCATTTCCGCGCCCAGTTCGTCGGCGGGCTCGGCCGATTGGGATGCGGAGGACTTCGGCCCTCCCGGTGACCCTGACGGTGCACCATGACGCACAACCCGGAGACGTGGCTGCGTCACAAGCGGCGCTTGCTCGATGCTTGGTGCGCTCAGGGTCGGCCAACGTACCGACGCTGGGCGCCCGATGGCTACGACGTCAGCATCGACATGGGCGGCGAGTACGAGACCGAGCTGGTCGTCGAGGCCGAGGAGCAGCACGAGGAATCGGCGACCGAGTGGGACGGATACCCCGGCGTGCGGGGCGGCTGGCACGTCTTCGGCGTGTGGCTGAACCGGCACGGCGCCTGGACAAACATCATGAATCGCATGGGGCGGGACCGCCTCGAGGCAGTACGGCGAGAGCTGCGGGCGATGGGCGCCTGCGGGTACTACCACTGAACAGGAGCAGATATGGCAAGCGTCAACAAAGTCATCCTCATCGGCAATCTCGGCGCGGACCCCGAGGTGCGCTACACGCAGGGCGGGCAGGCCGTCACCGAGCTGCGCATCGCCACGAGCGAGCAATGGACCGACAAGGACGGGCAGCGGCAGGAGCGGACCGAGTGGCACGCGGTCAGCGTGTGGGGCAAGACGGCTGAACTCTGCGGCCAGCATCTGGCCAAGGGGCGCTCGGTCTACGTCGAGGGCCGGTTGGAGAGCCGGGAGTACACTGACAAGGAGGGCGTCAAGCGCAAGGTCTGGGAGATCCGCGCCGACAAGGTGACGTTCCTCGACGGCACCAAGCGCGACGAGGAACGCCCCTCGACCGGCGACGCGGTGTGGGTGGGGC
>Ga0209401_1000257_pt1 | contig 36408 bp, 52 predicted proteins | sample M_140807_MF_Meta_FD_187318 | JGI IMG/M metagenome (GOLD analysis project Ga0209401, IMG submission 187318) | Freshwater microbial communities from Lake Montjoie, Canada to study carbon cycling - M_140807_MF_MetaG (SPAdes) (version 2) | ecosystem: Environmental > Aquatic > Freshwater > Lake... | reverse complement strand
TAAGCCTGTCGTGCAAGCGCAGAAATTCGAGGAGATCGTCGCCGCCAAAGCCTCCGAGCTGAAGGGCGATAAATCTGCCGCGATTGCGTTCGCTATCAAGAATCACTCCGACCTTTACGTTGCCTATCGTACGCGCGTGCAAGGCGGCGAAATCGTTAAACTCTAATCATATAATACAATGGCTACCCAATTCAATAATGCGGGCACGTTCCTTGCTAACGCGGCTATCACTGCGTTTCGCCTCGTGTCCATTTCCTCCAACCGTGGTGTCGGTCTTGCCGCCACCGCCGCGATTCCTGATGGCGTCGCTCAAGTTGATGCCGCCTCCGGCGATCAAGTTACCGTTCAATTCCTTGGTGGTAACACCGTGAAAGCGACCTTGCTGGCTGGCCCAGTGACCGTCGGTGACACGCTCTTCTCCACCGCAAACGGCACTGTCGCCATCACTGGCACCGTTACCGTCGGCAAATCGCTGACCACCGCGTCTGACGCGAGTGCGATCATCGAGATGCTTCCTAAGAACATCTAATCTTAACCATTTACTAAACTACCATGTATACAAATTCTGCTGCAATTTTCCGTGGCGACGTCGCTGGCGTTCTAGAGCAAGCTAAAGACTGGGAGTCTGGCTTGATCGGTACGTCCGTGATGCCTGTCCTCAATGTTCCTGTTCGCGCTGGTCAGTATCCATCTTTCGTTCTGAAAGAAGGCCAGCTCCTCAAGAGCGAAGTCAAGAACCGCGCTCCATACAGCACCTATGCTCGTGGCACCCGCGCCTTCAATCAGGACACATATACCGCGCTCGAGTATGGTTATGAGGAAGCGGTCGATGATACGGTGACGCTCGACGTCGCTCGTTTCTTCGACGCCGAAGTCATCGCCGCCAAGCTCGCCAAGCGCAAACTGCTCCTCGCTCACGAACTCCGCGTTTCTAGCGCGATCTTCAACAGCTCCAACTTTACCTCGACGAACTCCGCCACGGCTTACACCACGGCGAACATCGCCACGTTCGACGCCGCTAACGACGTTCAAGACGCTCTCGACCGTATGCTTGCCAAGGGCGAAAGCACCAGCAACACCAAGGTCGTGATTCCGTTCCCAGTCTGGACGCGCCTCCGCGCTTCCACGAAATTCCAGAATCGCCTCCGCGGCACTGGTCTTTCGAGCGACACCATCCTCAACGCCTCGACGCAAGCCGCCGCGGAAGTGTTCGGCGTTGCCGAAGTGTTGATCGGTCGCGCTGCTTATGACTCCGCTCCCGAAGGCGTGGCGTTTAGTTCCAGCAACGTCTGGGCTAACACCTACATCTGGGTCGGTAACGTCACCGAAGCCTCCGCTGGCTTCTTCGGTGGTGGCGCGGGCTTCACGCTCAACTGGTCGGAATACGGCCCAGCCATCGGCGTCAGCACCTATCGCGACGAGTCGATCAAATCGAACATCGTTCGCGCTTCGCACTACACCGCCGAGAAGGTTGTGAACACGAACGCTGGTCAGCTCATCGCTACTCAATACTCCTAATCCTTAAACGGATTTTAGTTCTTAAAGCCTCACGCCTCACCGCGTGGGGCTTTTTGTTTTGACGGTTCGTGCGCTTACTATTGATCGAAGTAAAACAAAACACGACCATGACGATTTCACTCTGCGTTATTTGTGGAAACGAGGCGCACCACATTGAGGCGATGCTCAATTCCTTCGTCGGCCAGATCGACGAGCTGTCGCTTGTCCGCGCTATCGGCGCAAAGGAACCAGACGCAACCGAGGAGATGGCCCGCGAATGGTGCGCGACAAACGCCGTTCCTTTTGTTTTCAGCGAGTATCGGAACGGAGTCACGGCACAGGCTTGGAAGCACGTCGATTCCTTCGCCAAGGCCCGCAATCAGGCTTTCTCGCAGGCGACCGGAGACTGGCTAGTCTGGGCGGATTGCGACGACGTCTTGGCTGAGGCTGACGATCTCAAGGACAAGCTCGCCGAACTCTCCGAGAACGTGCTGATGGTGCGCTGTCCTTACGACGTGCGCGGCACAGGAAAGAAACTCCAGCGTGAAAGGTTCATCCGTCGCAGCGCGTTTCGATCTGGGCGTGTCTGGCATCACGACGTGCACGAAAACCTGCTGCTGTTGCCTAACGACCGCCATGTTGAGTGGACGACTCCGATTTGGAGGCATGAGCCAGCCTGCATAAAACAAGATAACCGCAAGCGTAACCTTGCTATTCTAGGCCGCAGCGTAGGCGAGGCTGCGACTCAGTATTTTTATATCCACCAAGAGCACTATTGTTCCGGCAACAAACAAGCCGCTGAACAGTTTGGCCGCATCGCGCTTTCGTTTCCGAACCTCGATGACTCTTTCCGGTACGAGGTCCAGCTCAACCTTGCGCGCATCTCGGCAAGTCGTCGCGAGTCCATGCAGTTCGCAATGGGCGCGCACGGCGTCTTTCCGTGGTGCCGCGAAGCCATCGCCTCAATCATCATGCTCGCTTTCGAGAAGAACGACGGCAAGCGCGCGGCGTGGTGGGCGTCTCGGATGCTGACCTTGCCCGAACCGGCGCAGAAAGATCGTCCGTGGACGCACGAATCGAAGTGGTACGGCTGGGCTGGGCATGATCTCGCCGCGCGTGCATATCGCTTGGCTGGCATGACGGCGGATGCGAACGCGCTCCAGCTCGTTTATCACAAGCATACCGAGCCGACTATCCGCATCACGCAAAAGACGCTTGGCAACTCGACGCGCTCAGTATCGTTCCGCGACGCTTGGCTATCTACCGCGGCAAGGCCAGAAATCGTTGAGCATTACTTTCAAATCAAGGCCGACGATGCCGAGACGATAGCAATGTCGAAGCAGTTCTTACATCATATCGGCGAATCCACCGAAACACCTCGTGCCGTGATTCGCGTGAACGTCGAGGACGGCATGGTGCCACCCAACAACTGGGACGAGCGCGTGCTGACCTGCGGAGAAACCGTCATCGACGCGGAGAACATCGAGCGAATACTTGGAGCTAAAAAGCCATGATTCCAGAACCCGCCATCGTCGTCTGCACAAAGAACGCGCGCTGCCTCGACGTGATGAGAGCGTCAATTAAAGCCTATGTTCCGCACGGCATACGCACCTACGTTTCGCACGGACTCGGCCCGACCTTCGGCGAGGCATACAACGAGGCTGCGCGCATCGCGTTCAAGGAACACGACCAGCTCGTGATCTGTAACGACGACATTGTTTTTACGCCGACGACGTGGACGAAGCTCATGGGCGACGTGAAATTACTTCGCGAGCATTATCCAGACCTCGGCTGGGTGGCGACTCGCTCGGACTACGCGCGCGGAGAACAGAATATCCGCAGCGGACGCGGGCAAATTGACTTCCTACGATTTCCATCAGAGCGAAATATCATTCAGGCAAGCGTCATCGCGCCAATCTGCGCGTGGATTCACCGCGACGCATGGGTAGATTTTCCTCCGCTCAACTGGTTCTCTGACGACGTGCAATGCCTCGACATGAAGCGACCGCACTTCATCTCGCGCGCCTATGTCCACCACGTCGGCAGTCAGACCTGCGGCAACGACGCCAAGAAGTGCATGGACGACGCCGAGCCTTGGTTGCGCGAGAATCGGCCCGAGTTGCACGCGCGGTGGTATTTAACGAAAGGCGCATAAGTATGGCCGCAGTCCGAGACTTTGACCCGACTCAGATCAACGCAGATTTCTCCGCTATTTTGGCGCAGGCTGGCATTGCGTTCACCTATCAAGGCAACAGCATCACCGGCGTCTGGTCTGCATCGCGCGACGCGTTCGCGGACTTTGAAGATCAACGCCGCGACGATTCCAAGTTCACCGTGTTTCTTTTGACGTCGAGCGTGAGCGCGGTTCCTAAGGTTACGCAGACGCTTTCGCGCGCGGGCATCACCTATTTTATTGAACGCGTGACGCTCGACGCCGAGGGCGCGGGCTGCGAAATCGGAGTTTGCAAAGCGATATGATTTTTATCGGAACAGATACGACGAAGCTGGATTTCGCATTGGCGCGTCTAGCTGCTGCTGCAAACGTCGATCTCGGTTTAGTGATAAAGCAAGAGGGCGGAAATCTCGCAAAAACTATCATGCAAATCACGCCTCCGACTGGCGAGAAAAGCAGCGGCGGTGATATGGTTCGCATGGTTGGCGGTGGATTTATTCAAAAAGCAAAGGCCAGCGGACTCAGCAAAAACGCGCAGAAACAAGGCGAGAACGCAATCCTTGGAGATTTATTTGGAGGTAGAAACATTGGCAGAGAATCAAGCATTGGTTTATTTCAACGCATCGGAAATTCAACGCTTGTTCCTCCGCGTGGAAAACAGACTGAAACGGTAGGAGTGAATCTTGGATGGGAACGCTCTAAGAAAATCAGAATCTATAAAAAGTTTTGGAGAGAGTCTGCTTCAATTCCTGAGATGAAGTCTTTTCATCGCGACAACTTAAATAATCGAGGAAGACCGAAACAAGTTTCGCGCAGCGTAATTGGTCGTTGGCAGGTTCAAGATCAAATGTGGATTTCAGATCAATCGGCTAATGCATACTTGAAATACGTTCAAGCAAAAGTCGGACTGGGAAAAGCGGGTTTTGCGTCTGCTGCGTTGTCTTGCGGAATTCGTGTTCCTTCATGGATTCGTAAATTCTCGTCAAAGGCTGGTCGAGTTCAGTCGAACTTCAAAACCAATCCTTATGTCATTGCCTCAACTTCTGGGAATAAAATTCCCGATTTGCAGCGCGCGGTTGATAGTGCGTTTCGTATTCGTGAAAAAATCACTCTCTCAAAAGTGAACGCGATTCTTGTCAATCGAGCCGTGAACTTAGGCTTTGCCAAAATTTCATCCTCTGGAGTTGTGACCTATAACAAAGAAGCATGAGCACACGCACAAACATCCGAAACGCCACCGCAACCGCCCTCACGTCCGCTCTGGTTGTGCCAACAGCGAACATCCTGCGCGGTCGCAACAACACGATTGCCAGTATTAGTTTTCCATCTGCCGCCGTCTATGCCGTCACCGAGCAAATCGAAGTTCGCACGCTAGGCCCAAGCAATCGCACGCAGTACCGACAGCTTCAACTTGTCGTTGATTACTTCACGGCGGAGAGCGGAACTTACCTGATCGACGATCTTTTCGACACCGGCTCCGCTGCGGTCGAGGCGGCAGTCTTAGCCGATGTTACACTCGGAGGAGTTTGCCGAGATACGCATTTGACGAATGTCGAATATGTGATCGAACCCGACGAGGAACGCCGCTGGGGCACCGCTCGTCACACTTTCAACTGCATATATTTAACCAACGACTAACATGGCAAATCATCTCGGCCGCGAGGGCCTTATCAAAATCTCGTCAACGACTATCGGCGAACTTCGCAATTACTCGCTCTCACACTCCTCCGACACCGTCGAGGATAGCGTGATCGGCGACACCTACCGCACGCGTCAAGGCTCAATGAAAACTTGGAGCGCATCCGGTGATCTCTATTGGGACGAGGCCGACTCCGGCCAACTCCTCATCACCATCGGCTCGACCGTGACGCTCAACCTTTATCCAGAAGGCGCGTCGTCATCCGACGTTTATTATTCCGGCTCGGCTATCGTCACGAAGTTCGACGTCTCGGCTTCGTTCGATGGTCTTGTCGAAGGCTCGATTGCCTTTGAAGGCAACGGCGCGCTCTCGACCCTGACCGTTTAACGCTAGGAAAAAACACAAAACAAAACACACATGGAAGCCATTGATCTCGTCCGCGAACACTTCAACAACCTCGGCACTAAACGAATCGAAGTTCCTGAATGGAAACTCGTGATCTTCTCGACGCCAATGACCTTGGCCGAGAAAAACCGAGTATATAAGAAGTCTCAGAACAACGATATGGATTTGCTCGTGGACATTCTTATCATGAAGGCCACGGACGAGAGCGGAAAGAAGCTGTTCACCATCGAGCACAAGCCGACCTTGCTTAACAAAGCCGACAGCAACATCGTCGCTCGCGTCGCCAATGAGATTCTTGCGGACAGCTCCGCGAAGCTCGACGACTTAAAAAACTAATCGGCGGCGATGAAGGTGCCGACCTCCTCGCCGTCTATGCTATCGCTGAACGTCTCGGCAAATTCGCTCACGAAGTCCTCGCCATGCCAGCCGAAGAAATGAACGGCTGGCTCGCTTATATTAACCATCAAAATCGACTGAGAAAACATCATGGCAGCTGAAGCTACATTCACACTCAGAGCGGTTGATTCTACAAAGCAGGCTTTTGCGAGCGTACAAAACTCGCTGCAAGGACTTGTTCAAAGTAGCAAATTGCTATCAAAGGCAATCATGACTGGATTTGGTGTTGGTTCTATTTTCGGAATCATCAATGCGATTGTAGGAAAAATAACAGATCGGATGGATGAGGTTAAAAAAATAGAAGAACAAATTGATGTAATTCTAAAACGACAACTTGAGACTCAAAAAGAATTGTTTTTTCAAAAACAAAAACCGACTGATCAACTCGACATTTTAGAAAAAGAAAAAGCCTCTATTCAGAAAAATCTGGATATGTATAAAGAGACTGCAAAATGGAGACAAATTGTAGTTGGGCCAGAAGCTGGATATATGCTAGATAAGAGCAAACGGCAAACATCTACTACGATGATTGCCGATCTTAGTCCCGAACAAAGATTAAAAGTTGCTCAACTTGGAGAAGAATATTCGCTTGTTCAAAACAAAATTGATGCGATAAATGAATCATTAAATAAACAAAAAAATACCGATGCAGAGAGTGCACGAATTAGTAGAATTAAAACACTGAATGAGGTGCTAAAAACATCGGAAGATGCGTTTGATGCAATGCTTTCAGCTCAACAAAAATTAAATGCTGAATACCGTAGCGGAAAAGATAAAGAAACTGCTGAAAAAAAATCACGACAAGCTATTGCTGATTCATTAAAATCACAAATTGATCCTCTCTATGAATTTCAAGCTAGAATGAAAGAGATCGAGGATTTAACTAACGACGGATTGCTAACAGAAGAACAGTATTACAATGCAATCAGTTTGGTCGGTTCCGCTTATGCTAATGCTTTAGGCCCGATTGAGGATATGACTTCTCGATTAGGTGCAGCAAACGAAGAAGCAAAAAAAGCAATTCCAGCAATGTCGCAACTTTCAAAAATTAGTGACGACGCTGGAGCAATCATTGCCCAAGGTTTTGAGGATGCAATTTTGAGCGGACAGAAACTTCAAGAAGTCATAAAAGCAATCGGACGCGATTTGCTTCGTATGGTGTTTCAACAAACCGTCACTTCATCTCTTGCAACAGGAATTAGTGGTGCAATTAAAGGGGCATTTGGCATGCGCGCGATGGGTGGCCCAGTCTCAAGTGGCTCGCCTTACATCGTCGGCGAACGCGGCCCAGAACTATTTGTGCCACGCGCCAGCGGCTCCATCGTTTCCAACTCTAACATGAACCAAGGCGGCGGCTCCGTTGGTTCGTCGATCAATGTGAACTACAACATCGCCGCTGGCGTCACGCGCAACGAACTCGGGCCGATCTTGGAGCAAGAACGTCGCCGCCTCAAGGCCGAGATCCCAGACATGGTGCGCCGTGGTGGCGCGTATCGTTCAGCCTTCGCGTAAACATCATGGCAATCTCCTATCCACTCACGCCGCCCGCTGCGCTTGAAGCCTCGCGCCTGTCCTTGACCGGACTCAGCGCAGTCTCGCGCAACGTCTCGCCGTTCACGATGCAGGTGCAGCAATACAACTGGCAAGGCCAAGGCTGGATTGGCACCGTGGACTGCCCGCCAATGACGCGCACCGCGGCGGAACAGGTCGTTTCGTTTCTGCTCATGGCCCAGCGCGGCACGTTCTATTTTCAAGACTTCGCCAACCCGACACCACGCGGCAACGTGACTGGAACGCTCACCGTGTCCTCGGCTACGGCCAACGGCACGACGCTAGGAATCAGCGGCGCCACCGGTTCATTCGCTGCGGGCGATTGGATTCAAATCTCGACCTCGCTTTACAAGATCGTGCAAGTCAACTCGTCGTCATCGGTGGACGTGTTTCCAGTCCTGCGCTCATCGTACGCGGGCGGCACCGCGATCACTTACAACAACGCTAAGGGCGTGTTCCGCCTCGCCGAGCCTTCGACGCAATGGAGCATCGACACAGCTAAGTTTTACGGCGTGTCGTTCAACGTGATGGAAGACGTCGCGCAATGAGCATCACTACCGCAGGCCGCTCTCTCAGTAACGACATGACGACGCAGGTCAGCGCGTCGCAACTCTCGCCGATCATTCTCGCGTCGCTCTCGTTCGAAACTCCGGTTAATCTTTGGAGCGGTTACGGCACGATCACTTATGCTGGCACCGGATATCTCGGCATTGGCACGCTCGGCACGATTTCGCCAGTCGAGGAGACGATAGACCTTGCTGCTCGCGGTATCACGATGCAGCTCTCAGGAGTGCCGACTGCCATGATTGCCGTGGCGCTTTCCGAGAACTACCAAGGCAAGGCTTGCTCGGTGATGTTCGGCGCACTCGATTCCAGCGGCTCGCTCGTCTCGTCGCCGATTACGGTTTTCTCTGGCCGTATGGACGTCATGAGCATTAACGACGACGGACAGAACGCGACTATTGGCATGACTGCTGAAAATAAGCTCGTGGATTTTCGTCGTCCGCGCGAAGTCCGTTACACCGACGAGGAGCAAAAGAACCTTTACCCGCTCGACAAGGGTTTGGAGTTCGTGAACTCAATTCAAGAAAAAGAAATTTACTGGGGCAATGCGAAGATGTCCGCGCCGGTAAACGACAACGGTGGCGGAAACTACGGCCCGACTGAATACGATTAACCATGCCGACCCGCTGCGCCAACTGGCCCGAAGCTCTCGCCGCCTACATCGACCGCAAACGCAACGAGCCTTTCGCTTGGGGCGTGAACGATTGCTGCTTATTCGGTGCCGACTGGATTCAGCTTTGCACCGGACTTGACCCAGCGGCGACCTTACGCGGCACTTATGACCGTGCGCTTTCTGGCGTGCGCGTGTTGGAAAAACACGGCGGGCTGATCGGAACTATTCAAACGCACATGGAGCCTCTAGGCTTCAAGCCAATCAGCCAAGGATTCGCGGCGCGCGGAGATATTGCTGTGCGCGATTGTGGCAACGGCGACACTATGGGAATCATGCTTGGAGATAGTGCAGCATTTGTTGGAAAAGACGGACTTCTTTTTGCAAAATTAAATGATGGCGCAGAAATGCGCTTTTGGAAAATCTAAACATGGAAGCCATCGCATACGCAGTTGCTAGTTTTGCACTCCAAGCGGGAGTTGAGTCCGCAGCTATTGCGACGTTCATTGGTTATACGGTCGCGTTTACGGCTATTACTGGCGCATCAATGGCTGCGTCGAAGCTCCTCGCGCCAAAGGCTCCGAGCTATTCTGACGCTTCGCTCTCGCAGCGTTCGCAGATGGTTCGCTCGCCAATCTCTGCGCGTAACATCATTTACGGTCGCTGTCGCGTTTCTGGAACTGTCGTTTATCTTTCAACGACTGGAAGCAAAAACGAGTATTTGCACATCGTGGTTGCATTGGCCGGCCATGAAATTCAAGAGATCGAATCAGTTTATTTTAATGACGACCTCGTGCCACTCGTCAGTAATACTCCAACTGGATTCTACAATGGCGTCGCGCGCGTGAACAAACACCTTGGCGACTCAGGCCAAACAGCGGACACTGATCTAATCAACGACACGACCAGCCTAACGGATGGTAAGTGGACTTCTGATCATCGTCTGCGCGGCATCGCTTATCTTTATGTCCGCCTGACGTGGGACACCGAGAAATTTCCTGCCGGTATTCCGAACATCTCGGCGGTTATTAAGGGCAAGAAAGTTTACGACCCGCGCACGACGACGACGGTTTACTCGGCAAACGCCGCGCTCTGCTTGCGAGATTACCTAACCGACTCGGCTGTCGGCATGGGTCTTTCGTCGAGCGAAGTTGACGACACCGCGATCACCGCAGCCGCGAACATCTGCGAGGAGCAAGTGCAGGTGCTTCCAACATCTCCGGTCACTTACGAAAACCGCTACGAGTGCAACGGCGTCATCGCCACGAGCGCAAGTCCTGACGAGAACATCGGCAAACTCTTGTCGGCAATGGGCGGACTTATTGCATACTCTGGCGGCAAGATAGTGCCTTACGCTGGCGGCTATCGCATCCCAACGGTGACGCTCACCGAAAAGCACTTCGTCGGCCCGCTCAACATCCAGACACGCACAAGCGCGCGCGACCGCGTGAACTCGGTCAAAGGCGTGTACGTTAGCGAGTCGAACAACTGGCAGGTGTCTGACTTTCCAACGATCTCGTCGGCGACCTACGTCACGAACGACAACAACACGCGCTATTACCGCGACGTCGTTCTGCCGTTCACGACTTCGTCATCATGCGCTCAACGCTTGGCCGTGATCGAGCTACGCCGCGCACGCGAGGAGATCACGTTCACCGCACGTTTTCGCCTAGAGGCAATGCAGGTTCGCGCCGGCGACACGGTCATGATTACCAACGCAAAGCTCGGTTGGTCATCAAAAGTTTTCGAGGTGATGGAATGGCACTTTGCGAGCGACGGCAATCCGCCGCAGCTTTACATCGACATGACGCTGCGCGAAACCGCGTCGTCGGTTTATTCGTGGACGGTGTCCGATGAGGTTTATGTCGCCGACTCTCCGAACACGACCTTGCCCGACCCGTTCACGCTCGGAGCGCCATCGAGTCTCGCGCTTACCGCAGACGGCACCACGCAATTCATCCAAGCCGACGGTACCGCCGTTCCGCGCATCAAAGTAAAGTGGACGCCTCCAGCCGAGGAGTTCATCCAAAGCGGTGGCGCCGTCGTTATCGAATACAAGCCGAGCACGAGCACGACCTATCTGACGTGGAGCCGAGTCGAAGGCGCGCAGACGGAAGATTATATCAGTTCCGACGTGAAGATCGGCACAAACTACAACGTGCGAATCTTCGGCGAATCGTATTTCAAGATCAGCACGAGCTACGTCACCAGCTCGGTCACGGTTGCGCCAGACACGACGCCGCCTGCGACTCCGACCGGATTATCCGCCGTCATCGGAACGGGCAGGTTGGTCTCGCTCGATTGGAACGACAACACCGAGCCAGACTTTTCAGAGTACGGCATTTACCGAAACACGACAGCGGTTACTCCAGCAAACGCGAACACGAACAAGATTGCCGAGGTGCGTGCATCGCGGTTCGTGGACACAGAGGTCACGATTGGCACGACTTATTATTACTGGCTCAATGCCTACGACACGATTGAGAACGTCAGCGGCTTTACCAGCTACGTCCAAGCCACGCCATCAGTCATCACCGCTGGACCGATTGATCCTAGCGCGCCAAGCACGCCAAACGCGCCGACGCTTATCAGCACAACTGTCTATGTATCTACGGACGGTGGTTCATTCGCGCGCGTCTCGCTCACGGCTCCACCGCTTCCAACCGGAGCTGTTGCGCTCGATGTTCTCTATCGTCGCACAGGCGCGAGCGACTTCATTATCGGCAATCAAATCGCTTCCTCGGTTTCTTATGCGGTATCAATCGACGATCTGACCGTCGGTGAGTCGTATCAATTCGCAGCGCGAGGCATTTCTTTTTCGGGTGCGCTCTCACCAGTATCGAGCGTGTTGAGTCAGACCGCACCAACTAACTCGACGGCTCCTGCTACGCCGAGCGGTTCAAGTTTGTCTAAGATCGGCGTGACGCCTAAGCTCATCGAGAGCACGCGCGAATACTATTTCGGCACGCGCGCATCTTGGACTCCGAACACCGAGACGGATTTTGATCACTACGAAATCAAAGCGACCGCAACGAACAGCAGCAGCGCGACGGACTACACTTGGTTTGGAGAAGCTGGCGGATCAAGCTCGTTGGTCTCAACCAAGGCCAACACAATGTGTTTATATAACTCGTTTCCTTCAACGGGCTTTACTTTCTTGCGCGCAGTTAATCGCAGCGGCGTCGCATCGGCTTGGGTGTATGTCGGCTTGGCCGCCGACAACGCTTTTCTTGGAGCTGGTACCATAAGCGCGCAGAACAAAAACGACGTTAGTGTCGAGGGCATAAAAACCGGAGCGATCTCTGCATCGAGCGTGCGCCAAGTCGCCGCCGTGTTTCAAGCATCGCACGTCGTCGCGCTCTCCGGTGGTTCGCCAACCGAGACATTTGCGGTGGACATTTCCAACCGTGGATTTTCAACGAAGCCTGATGTTGGGGTTGGCGGTTGCGTCAATGCCGACTTTCTCACGGCTTACGATTTCGACAACGGATCAAATAGTTCCTCGACTGCTTACGTTCGCGCCTCGACGTTGGACGGCAGCAACATTGGTGCAGGCAATTACCGGTTCAACTTAGACTTCACGGAATACAACTAACATGGCTCTCCAAAAAACAATCGCTCTGCCGTCTGGTATCTCTGGCAATTACATCCGTCTCACTTCGTATCGCTACGACCGTTCAACGCTAGAGGCGTCGGCAATCTTTGCGCTCTATCTCGACGCAGCACACGCGCACGCCGGTGCCGATTACCTCGTGCCAGTCATCGCCAAGTTGAGACTCAGCAGCGCGAAGTTCACGCAGTATCTCGGCGCGGAAGCACTCGCCGACCACCAAGTTTTCGCTCAACTCTACGTTGCAGCCAAGGCCGAGACGTTGCTTGCTGGCGGTGGGCTTACCTCGATCGACCTAAGCGACGCACTCGATGTCTAAAGGAGCACAACGCTTCGTCGTCGTCAGCGACAATCATGGCGACATGGCTGATGAGGCGAGCGTCGGCGCGCTCTGGTCGTTCATGAAAGAGTGGAAGCCATTTTATCGCATCCATGCAGGAGATAATTACGATTTCAGGAATCTGCGCAAGGGCGCGAGCGACGAGGAGAAAGCCGCATCGCTGGCCGACGACTGGGAGGCGGGAAATGATTTCCTGCGTCGCTTCTTCGACGGCGGCACGAGCAATTATTTCCTGCGCGGCAATCACGACGAACGTCTTTATGAATTTCGCAACTCTTGCTCTGGTATGCTTCGTGATTACGCTACTGATGGCATTAAGCAGATGGAAGCAGTGGTGAAGAAATGCCGCGCGAAGATGCTACCGTATGACTCCGATCTCGGCGTGCTTGAACTCGGCAAGCTCTCGGTACTGCACGGATTCCACGCGGGCGTCGGAGCGTGTCGCTTGCACGCGGCGATTTACGGCAACTCGATTTTCGGCCACGTTCACACCATCGAGACGGCGTCCGTGGCATCGCGCGAACCCGCCGAGGCGCGCAGCATTGGTTGCCTTTGCAAACGCGACATGGATTACGTGAACAAGAAAACCGGAAAGCTGCGTTGGGCGCAGGGCTGGGCGTATGGTCTGCTGTATCCGGATGGCAACTACATGCTTTTTCAAACACGAAACATCAACGGACAATTCTATGCCGCGACAGAAATCAAAACATTCGCCGCTTAACTGGGCGCACGAACTGCGCGAAGTTCTCACCGCGAAAACGCGCGAGCCAAAAGGCGACGGATGGATGACGACGGAGGAGTTTGCTGAGTCGCTACAAATAGCAACCGGAACCGCTCACCAATACCTGCGACGCGGACTCGCTTCTGGACATCTAGAAAAGTTCACCGGCACCGCAATTTCTCCCGCAGGAATCAGGATTCAGACGTGGCACCGGCCAGTAATGGCTAAGAAAGAAAAGTCATAAGTCTTTGATTATCAAAGGCAACGGATTGTGTTGTTTGAATTAGGTAGAAAAGTCATTTACACGATTGGGCAAATGTGTATCGTTTTTTCATCGAAGGCAATCAAGCCCGAGATCAAAAAACAAAACATGAAAATTAAAATCGAAGAAGTCGCTCACCTATCGCCAGCCCAATTAGCTATCGTTGAACTCGTCTCATATTCTTGGGCAAAAACTTTGGAAGAGTTTTACAACGAGACGCGCGCTCAACTCAGCAATAGTAGTTGGTTTGTATATCGTGGCAGTAACCACGTCGCTCTTCACCTTAAATCCGGCGATGATCGTCGCTGCCTAATCGCTATTGAATAAAATAAAACGCGCCGAGGTCACTAAGGCGCACTCTTTAACTCTAAAAACTAAACACATGACCTCTCAATCCGCACTCACTCACGCTCTGGTGCTCGCGATCACCGCGCCCGATCAAGCACGCGCAGACCGCGCAATCGCTCTCGCCGAATCTATCGGTGCTGGCTGCACGGCGAAGCAGATCGCAGCAGCAAAACGTAACGCAGCTAAACTTTCGAAATGAAACCTTGGCCCACAAATACTGATCTTTTAGTTATTGAATCAACCGACCTTTATTACAATGAGGTGCATAAAAAATGGTTTCCAGTTCCGAAACATTGGATTGGAGATTTTGTTGATATGCACACTGATCCAATTATGTCAGGAAAAAATAAGTGATTATGAAACACGCACTTATACTCCTCGCGCTCTGCGTCACCGCTCACGCCGCGCCACCTGACTCTTTCTTCCGTGCCTTGCACATCGTAGAGACGAGCGGCAAGCTCGGCCCAACAATCGGCGACAACGGCAAGGCACTTGGCCCGCTTCAAATCCACCGCGCTTACCACGCCGACTCACGAGTTGCAGGCGACTACTCGTGGTGCGCCGATCTCGATTATTCCAAGCGCGTCGTGACCGCTTACCTCAAACGCTACGCACCGCAGGCTTGGGCTGCGGGCGACGTCGAAGTGCTTGCGCGAACCCACAATGGTGGAGTGCGAGGAGCGACAAAACCTGCCACAAAAGGTTACGGTGTGCGCGTCAAAGCCTTAATGAAAAAATGAGCCGCCCATCTAACCCGCGCAACAAGCCGCGCATCATCTCCGCAATCAACCGAGGCGAGTCGATGAAGGTCGCAGCTTACGATCTAGGCATCTCGACCGGCTACGCCTACCGTATCGCGCAAGACCTTGGCTACGTCGCGCGGTTGGTGAATACTTCCGAGATTAAACTTTTGCAGAAACTAAGGAACAACAAATGACCACCGAACAACACAACGAACTCCTCATCGAGCTGCGCGCAATCCGTGCCGCTCTCGAAACTAAACCACGCGCGGTCGCTACGGCACCGAGCACCAGCACGTCGAGCGCAACGTCGCTCCCGCCGCCCGACCAAGTGATTGAAGGCGCTGCCAGCGTGACCGTTCACTTCGGGAAGAATAAGGGCGTGGCGATTGGTTCGCTTACCGAGAAACAACTCCTCTGGTACGGCGCAGACCGCGAGCCTCAGTTGAAAAATGACGGCACGCCATTTCCTCCGCGCGCCGAGGACGTGCTACTCAAGAACGCTTGCCGTACTTTGTGGCACGCACGAGTCGCAGGAACTGCAGTCGCTTACCTTGCCGCGAGCGCGCCATCTGGAAGCGACGAAGTACCGTTCTAATTTGTCGCCGATAACGACGTAAACCAGTATCCTCCGACGCCGCTGGTGGCGGTGCGAAAATACGCCAGCACAATTTCCTAAAAGGAAAACCGCCCGCCAACTTAATGACGGGCGGCAAAACACAAAACAAAACAAGACCGTTAACAATATGGACACGAACGTAAAAAACGAAACACAAGTCGCGGTACAAGAAACCGCTCCGAAGGCACAAATTTCCTTCGGTAATCAAGGCGTGCAACTAGCCAGCATCGACGAGGCTTTTCGCTTTGCCAAAGCCGTAGTCGCATCAGGCTTCGCACCGCGCGGCATGGAGAAACCGGAGAGCGTGATGATCGCCATCCAGCTCGGCATGGAGCTAGGGCTGACGCCAATGGCCGCGCTGCAAAACACCGCAGTCATCAATGGACGGCCCGCGATCTACGGCGATGCCGCGCTCGCTCTGGTTCGCGCCAGCGGCCAACTAGTTAGTTACAGCGAGGAAGAAGTCGGCGAGGTCGGCAAAGACTCGCACGGCTACAAGATCACGGTTCAGCGTAAAGGTTACGACGCAGCCTCTGAGACGTTCACCACTGCTGACGCCAAGGGCGCAAAGCTCTGGGGCAAGTCAGGCCCATGGTCAGACTATCCAAAGCGTATGCTCAAGTTTCGCGCTCGCGGCTTCATCCTGCGTGACCAATTTGGCGACGTGCTCAAAGGATTACGCACCGTTGAGGAAGCGCGCGACATTGCGCCCGAAATTAACGTGACGCCGCTTAGTGAGAAAGTTGCGGGCGGATTGAGCGACGCGATCGGAGGTGCGGCATGAGCGTACGAATCAACGACGGAGGCTTTGCGTTTCCGTCAGTAGGCTTTACTAGCGGCATGACTCTGCGCGATTACTTCGCAGCTCAGGCGTTGACGGGAGTTACACCGAGCATAGAAATCGAGATAGATAAATTAGATACAGATTCAAAGCATTTTGACCATAACGTAAACTGCTTCTATCAATCTGCGGCAGTTCGCGCATACTGCTACGCCGACGCCATGCTCGCCGCAAGGGAGGCCAGCAAATGAACGTCCTCGGCCAAGCCATCCGACGCTCCGACGTTTACGACCGGAGCCGACTCTACAAACCCGAGCGGCGCGTCCTTGAACGGATGAAGTCGCATCACACAAACGAGAAAGGCGAGCGCGTAGATTCACACGGTCGATACGTTGGCCACGGTGACATCGAGCGCGGACTCAACTTTTTTTTCAGCAAGCGAATCCACAATCAATCGAAAGAAACATGAACGATAACGATCTAAAACAAGCGGCAGTTATTAACGCGGCCACGGTACAATTCCGAGGCTTGCTCGAAACGCACTTCAAACAAATCGCCAAGGCGGCGCAAGAGTCCTTTATCGAGGACGAGAACCAGACCGAGCCGAAAGCTAAGTGCGCTTTCTCGGTGGAGTGGGACAGCCTCGCCGCTGCGCCTAAGATCAACGTGAAGATCAACTGGTCGGTGCGCTTCAAAGACGAAGCCGAGTGCCAAATCGACCCGCTACAATCGAAGCTGAAACTGGAGGACGCCGATCTGTGAACTCAATTCGCAGACTGATCGGCTGGATTATTGAGTGGGCAATGCTCATTCTTTTCTCGATTGTTTTGATCGTGATCTGGCCCTTCATCTGCGACTCCGAGGACAAAAAAGATGAATGAATCAATACAAGATTATCACGCTAATGTTGCGATCTCGCATTCAAAGCTGGAGTGTTACCGCCGCAGGCCCGCGCTATACTACAAGAAGTATATCGCAAAGACGTTGGCTCAGCCAGAGGAGTCCACGGCGTTCCGATTAGGCAGCGCGGTGCATTGCGCTATCCTAGAGGAAAAGGAGTTCACGGCGCGCTACGTTCAGAAACCCGATCTCGACCGGCGCACGAAGGAAGGCAAGGCGGCTTACGCCGAGTTTGCAGCGCAGCACGAGGGCAAGACTCTGCTCGATGCCGACGAACTGGCGCAGGTCGTGGCGATGCGCGAGGCCGTGGCGGCGCACCCAATCGCCTCTCAGCTCCTCGCGGACGGTATGCCAGAAATGACATGGCGCAAAGAACAGAAGAACGCACTTAGCGCACTACAATGTCGCACGGACTGGTTCAGCTCGCTCGGTTGCGAGATGACAAACGGCGAGCCTTACGTTGTGGACATCAAGACGGTCGAGAGTCTGGACAGCGACGCGTTTCGAAACTTCGAACGAGCGGCGTTTTCCTACGGCTACCATCGACAGGCAGGGTTTTATTTGCCGCTCATCAACGAAGTGTTCAAGTGGTCGGTCTCACGGATGTATTACGTTGCGGTAGAGAAGTGCGAACCCTATGGCGTCGCAGTCTATAAACTGAGCGACGACGCAATCGCACGCGGACAGGATGAAAACATCGCCGACCTGATTCGCCTCAAGCGAAGCATCGAGGATAACAACTGGCCCAACATCGAGCCAGTCCTGCACGAACTCTCATTGCCAGCGTGGTACAAATCATGATCACTACACTCGCAGTCACCGCGCTTTGCTTAGTCGCCATCGTGCTCGCCTATTTTGTCGGTCGCGACGACGGCATCGTGCGAGGCCGCAACGAACAATGGGTCGATGATTATTTCGACAACCTTAAAAACCTGCGCTCGCTCAGAGATGAGCTAGGCAGATTCAAGAACAAGAAACCAACCAAACAACCAAACAATGATTCGCTCACGCCATGAACAAGATAAACTTAACACAGAAATTGACCGACGACTCCTTGAGTTTCAGTCACCAAAGGAAATTGCCATGAACATCGAAACCTCAGAACAAAACGTATTCCGCCGCGCGATTATGCTCGGGCTGATCGCGCATCGCATTACGCAAGAGGAGCGCGACCATTTGATCGTGCGACGGAAGGAGGCAAGTAAATGAACACACCAGAAACAAAACTAACAGTTGAGACTTATGCGTCTAGAAATCGACCATACTCTTCGCTGAGTTTTAGTCATCCGAACCGCGAAGTGCTCCGCATTACCGACGATGGTCGCCTGATTTGCGGCGAAGGATTGTCCAAAGAAGAAGCCACGCAAGACGCTGCAAAGCTGTTAATCGTCTCGTTTGAAAAGCAGATTCAGAAGATGGTGGATGCGCGAGTTGCAGCTATGAAGGAGGCCAGCAAATGACTTTCTTCATTCACGGCGACCCGAAAGGTCAGCCTCGGCCACGCGCTTTCGCTCGCAAGATGGGCGCAAGGTATGTCGCGCGCGTTTACGACTCCGACGTGGCCGACGAGTGGAAACAATGCGTCGATAATGCGATTGTTAAAGCGTACTCCGAACACAAACCAGCGTTTGAAGATCACAGACCATTTGAAGTCGTGATGACATTCTGGATGCGACGACCAAAGTCACACTTAAACGCGCAAGGATTCGTGAAACCAAGCAAGCCAATGAGGCACGCGCAGAAACCGGACGCGGACAATCTAGTCAAGCTCGTGCTCGACCGCATCACGCGCTTGGAACTGATCTGGCGCGACGATTCGCAGGTCGCGTATCTGACCATTGCGAAATACTGGTCGGACAAGGACGAGAACATCGGCTGCAATTTGACTTTACAGCCGCTTTCGATGACGTAATCAAAGCGAAGGCCGTGAAACGCCTATCCATGAAATCAATCAAACAATTTAGTCCGTCAGTTCGCGCGAGGCGAGTTTCATCGCCAAGTTTCACCGCGTGGGCTGGCGGACTTTTCTTTGATTTATGAAACTACCATTTTTGCAATTTTACCCGTCCGACTACTTGGTCGATACGCGCATTTTGACACTCTCAGCGCGCGGTGCTTGGGTGGACATCCTCTGCGTTCTGCACGGCTCATCGACTCGCGGAACGGCAACCTTTCCAGTTCGTGGATGGTCTCGCATCATGGGCGTTTCCGAAGCTGAATTTGAAACAGCAATTGAAGAAATCGACGCAATGAAGGTCGGCAACGTGCTACGATGCAGTAACGGTGATGTAACAATAACCTGCCGACGTATGCTCAACGAAGCTATCACGCGAGAACAGACTAGGTTACGCGTTCAAAATCACCGTAACAAAGAGCGTAACAACGAGCGTAACGCATCGAGTAACGCAAGTGTAACGCCCAAGAAGTCAGAAGTCATAAGTCAGAAGCTAGAAGAAGAAGCAGAGAGCGAGGCTGACGCCCCGCCGCCCGATCTTCCTTTCGATGACTTGCCTGATCAACCCGAGAAGCCGAAAAAGCAACCCAAGCAGACCGACGCCGAATGGCTCGCCGACCTTGCGACCTCGCCAGCGTATCGCGGCATCGACATTCGCCGCGAGCACGCGAAAGCCTTGGTCTGGGCTGCGGCCAACAAGAAAACGATGAGCCGACGCCGTTTCGTGAATTGGATTAACAAGTGCGAGCCGACCATGGGGCAGCAAACGCCCAGCGGCTCGATCTCGACCTCGTTGCCAGAACCGAACGGCTGGCGCGCATGGATTAATGACAACGCGCCTGATTCCGTTTACGCGCGAGGCGGCGCACGCGAAGGCGAGCAATGGTCGGCCCTAGACCGCACGACGCAGGACTGGCTCACGAAGCAGACGGCGCGAGCGGAACAATTTCAGCACAAGAAACAAAACTAACCATGAAATCAGAACGAGTAAAACAATCCGATACCATCGCAATTCGCGCTTGGTACTATCATGTCGCTCACAAGACTTCCGACATCAACGAGCATCTTCCAATGCTTTCTTTCCTCGCGGCACAATGCGATCACGTCACCGAGTTCGGCGTGAGGACGGGCGAGAGCACGCTTGCCTTCTTGCACGGACTGCGGGGCAAGTATGACGCGCGCCTTCGCTCCTACGACATAAACGATGATTACAACGTTAAAAAGTCTTTTTCATCTTTCACCAAAACCGACTGGGTTTTTGTTTTGGCGAGCACGCTAACCATTCCGAAGATCGAGCCGACCGATTTGCTGTTCATCGACACGCTGCACAGTTACACGCAGGTTTCGCAGGAACTCGCTCTGCACGGCGACCAAGCGAAACGCTGGATTGCGTTTCACGACACCGAGACTTTCGGAACCGTAGGTGATGACCGTGGCGAAGGAATCGGCAAGGCGATTCAAGAGTTTATAGACGCTCGACCCGAGTGGCGTATCGTGTATCACACGCATCGAAACAACGGGCTGACCGTCATCGAGCGCGAGGTTGCCTAGGGATAAGCGTTTGAAAAAAGATTGACACAAGCGCGCAAACGTCAAAGCCGAGTCCGTGGCAAAGACACTACCAACAAAACCAAAACTGATTTCGAGCCATGCGTGGGCGAAGCACCACAAACTGTCCGCGCAAGGCCCGAAGAAAAAACAAAAACGCAAATGCCCTCCAACGGAAATCATGAACTGGAATTGAAGGAACTCGAAGCCCTGCGCTTCTCGGCGCGCGCAGCACGCGCGATCACCACGCTGGAAGTTCAGCGCAAGACCATTACGCGCGAATACGGCGAGCGCATTAAGAAAATCAAAGCCGTGATCATGCTGCTCCAGCAACGCGAGAGTATGGGGCAACTCAGCATTGACGGCATGGATGCCATCGAGATCACGCCAGAGCTTCGCAAGCTGATTTACAACCCAGTCGGCGACCTCTCGTGATCACCTACACGATCAACCGCCAGCCAGTTTACACCGCCGTTTACGACGGCGCAAGCGACTCGGCGAAGCTCACGGCGGAGATCATGGAACGGCTGGTTGAGATCGAGGAGTGCGAGGTCAGAAGCGCAGCCGACCTATGCCGCCGACTGGCGACGCTCGCCGACCTATCGCCTACGATGTTCATGGTCGTGCTCAGGGTTGGGTCGGGCGACGTCAGCGCGGTAACGCAATCGTTCAGCGAGATGGCCGAGAAGACCGGACGGACGCGGCAGGCTTTGCACTACGAGTTCGGCAAGGAGCTGGCTAGAGTCGCCTTAGTGTTTCCGCGATTGGCTACGCTCATGCTCGATTACCGGCAGACCATCGACCATCACGAGGATGCGAGGAGCGACGCCGACGGGCTGAAGGGTGAAACATGATGACAAGCCTTAGCAATAACTTGAACGAGTGCGACACCCTAGGCAAGGGCGAGGACTGGGCAATGGCTACGGAATGCGAGTTGGCGACGCTCGCCACGATGCCTCTAGGCCGCCGTCCTTTGCGATTTGGCGCGATTTGCGACGAAATGGGGGTCATGGGTGGGGGCGGGGGGTGTAAGGAAACTTTTGGGCTGGGACGGGGACGTGGGTTAATCGACCTCGTGCAAGAAATCCCATACGGTTTTTTCCAACAACTATACAAATGAAAATCGAACGCATTAACGTGGCCGAGCTTTCGCTCGACCCATCAAACGTCCGCAAACACGACCGCAAAAACTTGGACGCGATAAAGGCGTCGCTCCGAAAGTTCGGTCAGCAAAAGCCAATCGTCGTGGACGCCAAGGGCATCGTGCTTGCTGGCAATGGAACGCTCACGGCGGCGCAGGAACTCGGCTGGACTGAGATCGACATTATCCGCACCGAGCTTGAAGGCGTCGAGGCCACGGCGTTCGCCATCGCGGACAACCGGACGGCGGAACTGGCGGAGTGGGAGGAAGACAAGCTGAACGCGGTGCTCAAGTCTTTGCAGGACGAGGGCTTTGAATTGGTGGATGTCGGTTTTGAACCAATAACTGAAGAGACCACGGCTGCACCAGAATCTTCCGCTGAAGAAATCGACACCGACGCGATGGAAATGGAGTGCCGTTGCCCGAAGTGTGGATTTGAATTTGATCCGAAAGGAAGCTCATGAAGCCGGATTGCGCATGGATGCTTGCAGACTTGAAAGACGTTCCGCAGAACGGCATCAAAGTCATGTCCACCTTTGCCTGCGGCGGCGGGTCTTCGATGGGTTACAAGCGGGCGGGATGCGAGATCATTGCGGGTAATGACATCGATCCCGAGATGGCGTGGCACTACAAGCGAAATCTCAACCCGCCGAATTACTTTCTTTGCCCGATCCGTGATTTGCTTACGAAGGATTTGCCGCCCGAGCTTTTCGCCTTGGACATCCTTGACGGATCGCCGCCGTGCTCGACGTTCAGCATGGCTGGAAGCCGTGAAGAAGGCTGGGGCAAAGATAAACACTTTCGAGAAGGTCAGGCAAAGCAGGTGCTTTCTGATTTGTTCTTCGACTACCTCGACCTCGTGCAGCGATTGAAACCGCGCGTGGCGATTGCCGAGAACGTCAAGGGTATGATCCTCGGCAACGCCAAGGGCTACACGAAGATGGTCATGGCGCGCTTCAAAGAGATCGGCTACCGACCGCAGCTTTTCCTTTTGAACGGTGCCGATTGCGGAGTTCCGCAGCGTCGCGAGCGCGTGTTTTTCGTGGCGATCCGTGACGACATGAAAGTGTTTCCGCTCAAGCTGGCACCGAAACATAAATGGATTTCAGTGCGCGAAGCGACAGCGGATGTGCAAAAATTAACTGATGAAGAAATACGAGAAACTGCGCCTGCGTTAAATGATTTGAAATGGTGGTCGAAGACACAACCCGGCAGTGATTATGGAGTTGCAGCCATGAAAGAGACAGGGAAGCCGACTGGATTTTCTACTAAAAAACTTAACGGAGATACGCCATCTAATACTCTGACTGCGACTGATATGTTTAAGCATTGGAGCCAATGTCGAAAACTCACCTTCCGTGAATGGAAACGCCTCGGCAGCTTCCCTGACGACTACGAAGCCAAGACCGACAAGATCGGAAAATACATGATCGGCATGAGCGTGCCGCCGAAGATGACCGAGGTTGTCGCACGCGCCGTGATCGACCAGTGGCTTCAACCGAAATGACCGACGCCGAGCAGTCACCTTCCGAAATCCTCGCCCGCCGCAACGTCCAAAACATCGCGGTCAAGCTCAAGGCCGGCAAGACGCTGACGACCTCGGAGCGGAAGGCTCTGAACGAGTTTCAAGCGGAGCAAATCGGCGGCTGGGTTAAAGACCTAAGCGCGCTCGCTAAGGAACTCGGACTGACGCGCCAAGCCATTTACGACGCGCGCGCTCGCTTTCCAGATGCGCCGAAGAAGCACGAGGACGGCAAGCGCGAGAACTTAGTCGCGTGGCAACAATTCTGCGGTGACAACCTAATCGGAAAGGACACGGCGACGAAGAACCTCGCGGAGCTAAAGGCGCAACTCATGCAGCGCGAGATCACGCTGCGCGACATGAAGATTGCGCGCGAAGCGGGCGAGACGATTGCGAAGGAGATTGTGGACGATATGTTCGCGACGCTCGCGCAGAAACTCGATCTGCTCTTGCGCCTAAAACTAGAAGTTGAGCTAGGCCAGCGCGTAATCGGCAAGAACGCAGCCGAGGCGAACGTCGAGGGCGCACTCATCCTAGATGAAATCCGCGAGGTCATAAATTCTAACATCGCACTTTATCAGAACGACATGGTCGCGCGGTCGGCAAACTCGGAGGATGGACAATGAGCTGGTCAGTTTTTGTAACCCTAACATCAGATGAAGTTGCTCACGGAACAACCAAAGGAACCGAGAGACAAGAAAGTGCAGAACGCAAAAAAAGCGTGGCGTCTTTTCCAGAAGAATTTCCTAATCAACTTTTGCTAAACCATCAGCACGCGGCTTGCGCTGAATTGGCGGTTGCTAAATTTCTTGGAATAAAAACGGAACTTGGAGTCGATGTTTATTCGGTTCCCGACATAGACGGAACACGAATTGATGTTCGTTGGAGCAGAAGTCGAAACCATTGTAAAGTAAGGCATAGAGACATTGAAAGAGATCGAGTAATTGTTGGAAGCATCGGCCCAATGAATTGCATAGAAATTCTTGGGTGGATTCTTGCGAGTGATGCACCTAGTCGTTGTCGAAGAAGCAACCCGAACGATGGAAAGCCGCCATGTTTATTTATCGAAGAACTTGCATGGGAAAACCCGTATGATTTAACCGAGGAGATTTATCTACTCAAAAAATGACCGACACTCCAAAGTTTCGCCTCGGCGACATGGTCTGGCACCGCACTTGCGGCGACGACGCGGGCGTTATCATTGCCATGATTTACCGACCCAACTGTTTGCTCTATCAAGTCGCGTGGGCTGGGCGTTGCGTTGATGATCATTTCGAGATCGAGCTGACATCTGACCGACCTTTCTTTTCATCGAGTGGCGGCGCAACCAAAGACGAAGCATGACCGAAACCCAACGCCGCCTTGCCTCCTTCAAGCTGCCAAAGCGTGACCGCTCGCCGATTTACGAATGGGCGCGCAAGCATATCGTGTTGCCTGAGTCCTACGCGACGTCAGGCCCATTCAACGTGCGCCTCTCGCCGTGGCTGATTCCTGTCTTCGACGCGCTCCAAAACCCGCTCGTGCGCCGCGTGCACTTCCGCAAGGCCGTACAGATCGGTGGCACGCTCGTCGCCGACATTTGGATACCGTGGATTATTTGCAACGACACCGGCCCGATCTCGTGGACGATGCAGACCGACGAGATGATTGACCGTCACGCCAAGTCTCGGCTCAACCCGATCTTTGAAAGTTGCAAGCCGGTAGCCAAGATGCTACCGCGCGCTGGCCCGCACCGGACGACTACCGAGATTTATTTCGGCGGTTTCTTTTTCATTCTGAATCCTGCGAATCTTTCCTCGCAGCAAAGCCAGTCGATTCGCTACAAGGTCAACGACGAGATATGGCTGCCTAAGTGGCAAGATGTTTATGGTCATGCGGTTGCGCGCGTGTCTCGCTTCGAGGAAGTGGGACGCTCCAAAATCTACAACTCGTCACAGGCTCCGGTCATGGACTTGGAAACTGGCAACGTCGAGGACACGTCGTTTCGCTCGGGCAACCAGCAGGAGTGGAGCGCAGAGTGTATATCATGTAACAAGGTTCACCCAGTTGCATTTACGTTAGAGAAGAACGAGGAAACGGGTCTGCGCGGAGGCGTCGTTTGGGACGCAGCCGCAAAGCGCGACGACGAGACTTGGGACGTGACGCGAGCCGTCGAGTCCTGCCGTTTCCGCTGTCCGTATTGCGGCCACGAGTCCGCAGATTCAGACGCGACGCGCAACGCTTGGAAACGCACCGGAAGGTTCGTGCCAATGCGACCCGACGCGCCAATCGAATTTCAGTCATTCCGCGTCGAGGCTCTTGTCTCGCGGCCAATGCGCTTACTCGTCGAGGAGTTTTGCGCCGCCGATAACCACTTCGTGCGCCAAGGCGATGACAAGATGAAGATCGAGTTCAAGACTAAGCGCGAGGCGCGGCCGTGGATTGTCGAAAAGAAAGTCGTCAATCTATTCGTGCAGGCGTCCGACTATACCGTTTCGCAATTCTCGAATGGCGAACAGATCGAGGGCGAGGTGATTCGCTTCATGGCAATCGACCGCCAACAAGACCATTGGTGGTTGGAAATCGGCGCGTTCAGCTCGGCGACTGGCCCGACCTACAAGCAGCTCTATTTCGGACGCATTGAGACGCGCGACCAGCTCCGTCAAATGCAGTATCGCTACAAGGTTCAGGACTCATGCGTGGCGCAAGACAGAGGTTACCGACCCGCCGACGTAGATCGTGATTGCGCGGACTTTGGATGGCGCGGTATGCGCGGACACGCGCGCAAGACGTGGACGATGCGCGATGAGAACACGAACGCGCTGATTAACTTTCCATTCAGCGAGCCGCGCACGAGTGACTATCGAGGCGGAGACGTGTTTTATTACGATTGGTCAGGCGATTACTTCAAAGATATTTTAGCCAACGCGCTGGAGAATAAAGGCGACCTCAAATGGCTCATGCCAGCAGACGTCAATCCGCTCTACCTTGAACACCTCAAAGGCGAGTCAAAGGTTGAGATCAGGACGGGCGTCTGGGAATGGCGCGAGGTTTCAAGCAACGCACCTAATCACGGACTCGACACCTCGGCCATGATGCTTTGCATGGCGACGATTGCGAACGTGGTTCGCTACACGCCGCCCAAAGAGTAAGACCTTTTGACGTTCCGCGCATTAGCAAATGCTCGACAACCCATTTCTCGGACTCGATGGCGCGACGCTCGCGACGCTCAAAACAAAGACGCTCGATGCCATCCAAGCCGTGCTGTTAAATCAAAGCTACTCGCTCAACGGCAAAAGCGTTTCGCGCGCGGATTTGGCGCAGCTCAATAATATGCTGGGCAACATTCAGGACGCGATTAATGACGTGAATGGAACTTCAACGGATACGGTCTTTGTTTCTTTTAACGGCAACTAAACACAAACATGGAACACGATAACTTCGACGCGTCTAAGATAGTCAAAAATCAGCCGTGGCTCGACCGCGCGCTCGAAAACATCGCTCCGACTTGGGCGTTGAAGCGTCTTGAAGCTCGTGTTCAGAAATCGCTTTTCGAGTATAACGCTGCACGCACCAATCGTCTTTACGCTCCTAAGCAGTACGGCCAGCCCGCCGAGAGCACGCAGAATCAGCGCGACCGCGTGGTCATGATGTGGGAGGCGCGCGACCTCATTGAGAACAGTCCAGAAGCGCGCGAAGTCTCGCGCAAGTTCGGTCTTTATCTCACGCCGCACGAATACTCGCCGACGACCGGCGACCGTGACTACAATCAGACGGTCAGCGATTACTTCCATGAATGGTGCAAGAACTGCGACGTTACCAATCGGCACACGTTCAAGAAACTCGTGCAACTCGCAGCCGAGGAGCGTCCGGTGGACGGCGATTGCGGCTTCGTGATTCGTCGCGCGGGCGAAGGATTGAAACTGCAACTCGTGCCAGCGACGCGCATCGGCAACCCGAACAGCGCAGCGGTCGAGTCTAACAACTATTACCAAGGCATTATCACCGACGACTTCGGCCAGCCTATCGCATACCGCATTTATCGCGTTGACCGTAACGGCGTTTATTTTGGCGCAGAGGACATTCCAGCGAATCAGTTCTGCCACTACTTCGACCCGTTCCGCGTCGATCAGTATCGCGGCATCACCGATTTTCATTCGGCGATTCAGACCGTGCGGATGCTGCACGACATTCTTCAAGCCGAGAAAGCGGGCGTGCGTTTCTCGTCGCAACAAGCTGCGCTAATCTTCAATGACCGAGGCGTTGCCAATCCGCGCAACCTTTTCCAGCCAAACCCAGCCATGTCGCTGCCGAGCGGACAGACGCAAAAGAACGAGCTGACCGAAGTGGGCATGATTCGCTATTTCCAGAATAGCGACCGCGTGGAAGTAATGCCTTCGCGTCCGTCGCAAGCGTTCACCGGCTTCGTGCAGCATCTCATGCACGAGATCGCCTTGGGCGTGGGCGTGCCAGAAGGCGTGCTGTTCGGCACGCAGGATTACAAAGGCCCAAGCGTGCGCGCCGAGTTTGCCGCCGCCGACCGTGTTTTCACGCGCCAGCAAGGCGTGCTCATCGACAAGGTTCTCGACCCGATTAAAGACGCCGTCATCCTCGACGGCATCGCGCGCGGTGAAATTCCGCCTCCGACGCTGCTCGCGGGCGAGACGATGGTGCAAGCTCTGCGCCGCGCGACGAAAGGCGAATGGCGTTTTCCTGCGAAGCTCTCAATCGACGTTGGCCGCGAGAGCGCCGCGAACATGAACGAGAATCGCCAAGGCGCGAAGTCGCTGCAAGAAATCGCAGCCGAAGAAGGCACGGACGCGTTTTCGCGTTTGGAGCAAATCGCCATCGAAGCCGGTTTCATTAAAGAACTCTCGACGAAATACGGCGTGCCAGAAACGGCCATCCGCATGGTCACGCAACAGCTCCCTGCCAACGCTTCGATGGCCGCTTCGCTCGGTACGAACGTCACGCAAGATGCGGTTGATGCAACGATTGCTGCGACGGCAAAGCCTGACGCGGCTGCGACAGCCGAGCCTACGCAAAAAATCGAAAACGACTCCAAGCTCGTCACGATTGATTTCGAGACTAACACTTACATTCCGACGGTCGCCATCGCCGACAACGCCAAGCGCGCTCTTGAAGTGCGCGATAAGAAACCAGCCTCGCAACGCGGCATGACGAGCGTGGGCATTGCTCGCGCGCGTGATCTGATGAATCGCCGCCCGCAATCCGAGGACACGGTGCGTCGGATGAAAGCCTTCTTTGATCGGCACGAAGCCGACAAGCAAGGCGAGACTTGGGACGAGCAAGGCAAGGGTTGGCAGGCGTGGAACGGCTGGGGTGGCGACGAGGGTTACTCGTGGGCAACCGCAATCGTCGAGCGGCTAAACAAGCAGGCGGACACTAAAGAACTCAAAACAGCATCGAGCGAAGTGCGGCAAAGTTTTGCTGCGCTACAACCACCGGAGCCAGAGGAGTGGCTGGATGCGGTTCAAAATTATCGGAAGAAACAAAATGGCCGCGTTGATGAAATTAAACTTAGCATCCTCGGTGAAAAAAGCATCGTCGAGTTAAGCAAGACGGTTAAAGCTGAAAACAAATAACATGATCCACACTCAGACTCAAATCGACAACCTCATCGAGCTGGCAATCATTCAGCGCGTCGAGCTAAAGAAGCTCGTCGAGTCGCTACCAGAACTGCGCACTCATCTCTCGGTGGAGATCGAGCGCAACCTCAACGAGATTGAGCCAGCGATGCGCGATGAACTGCAAAAGTTCCTCTCGCAAGAATCACAATCCGAGCACGCAAAACTTGGCAATGAGTTGAAGCAAAAGATCGCCGAGTTGTCCGTGAGTCTGGAGGACACGACTGCTGCGAAGTATTCCGTGTTGATGGCCGAGCGCGCGGAGAATGACACGCTATTGGCTAAGGCCGAAGCGCGCATCGCCGAGGCTGCATCTGCGCTGCCGAACGCGGTCAAAGAAATCGTTATCGACGAACTCTCGCGCTTTCCTCGCGCGGGCGAAATCGACCAACTCCGAAAAGAGTTTGCCGAGCCAAAAGGTTTGAACCCGCGCGGCAAGTGGGAGTCTGGCGTTACATATTACAAACTCGATCTGGTTGGCTACAACGGAGACAGCTACGTTGCTAACGAGGAAACGACGCAAAAACCTTCGCGCACCTCGACCAAGTGGACGCTCAACTCTGCGCGCGGCGCGGCTGGTAGTGGAAACAGCACGACGCTTGCCGAGCTGACCGGCTCACCTGCCAACGGTCAAATCCTAATCGGCAGCAATGGCGCGTTCGTAAACGCCGACATAACGGCGGGCGACGGCATCGCAATCTCGACCGCTGCCGGCTTCATCGAAATCTCCGCCGACGGCGGCACGAATTACCAAGGCACTTGGAACGCGGCCGCGAACAACCCTGCGCTCGCGTCGAGCGTGGGAACGAAAGGTCATTACTACGTCGTCAACGTCGATGGCTCGACGAACTTGAACGGCATCACCGACTGGAAAGTTGGTGACTGGGCAATCTACAACGGCACGGTCTGGCAGAAAGTGGACAACACGGATTCTGTCACGAGCGTATTTGGGCGCACCGGAGTTGTCACCGCTGTTTCAACTGACTACTCGTCGACTGGCATCACTAACACCGCGCTCGGCGCGAGCAATCCATCAACCGTTGCAGCGACCACGCTTTCATCTAGCAGCACGACAATTCTAAATGGCACGACGATTCCAGCGAGCAAGACGCTGGTGGTTACGACCGACAAGCTCTCGGCTTTGGCCGCGACGACATCGTCTGAACTTGCTGGCGTAATCAGCGATGAGACCGGAAGTGGCGCGTTAGTTTTTGCGACCTCTCCGACTTTAGTCACGCCAGCTCTCGGCACTCCGTCCGCGCTTGTAGGCACGAACATCAGCGGAACCGCTGCAAATCTTACTGCCGGCAATGTAACGACCAACGCGAATTTGACTGGTGATGTAACGAGCGTAGGAAACGCGACTGCAATCGCATCAGGCGTAATTGTTAATGCAGACGTAAACGCAGCCGCTGCCATCGCGTACTCAAAACTGAACCTTGCGACGAGCATCGTAAATGCAGACGTCAGCACGACTGCTGCCATTGCTTACTCGAAGCTCAATCTGGCGACGAGCATCGTCAACGCGGACATCAGCGCATCGGCTGCAATCGTGGACACGAAGCTCGCGACGATCTCGACCGCGTCGAAGGTCAGCAACTCGGCGACGACGGCAGTATCTACTAACACGGCGTCAGCTATCGTAGCGCGCGACGCATCTGGTAATTTCTCAGCTGGAACTATTTCAGCCGCACTCACCGGAAACGTAACCGGAAACGTCAGCGGCTCGTCTGGTTCGACGACTGGCAACGCCGCGACGGCGACGGCATTGCAGACCGCTCGTGCGATCAACGGCGTGAACTTCGACGGCACGGCGGCGATCACTGTTACTGCGGCAGCAGGTACATTAAGTGGCACGACTCTTGCCTCTAACGTAACCGCATCGAGTCTGACTAGCGTCGGCACGCTCGCAGGACTAACGGTCACGGCTCCGATCGCAGGCAGCGTTACAGGCTCAAGCGGCAGCACAACTGGCAACGCCGCGACCGCCACCGCTCTCGCTACTGGTCGCACGATTGCGATCACTGGCGACATTGCCTACACCTCGCCAAGTTTCGACGGCACGGCAAATGTCACGGCAGCGGGCACGCTCGCGACCGTAGCAACTGCTGGCACGACTGGAGGCTCGACCGCGATTCCAATCGTAACGATCAACGCGAAAGGTCTCACGACCTCGATCACGACTGCAGCAGTAATCGCTCCAGCAAATACGTTGAGTGGCAGCACGCTCGCATCTGGCGTCACGGCTTCGTCGCTGACCTCGCTTGGCACGATTGCAAATCTAGCGGCGACGGCGGGCACGATTGCAACTACGCCGACCGCATCGACTGACATCGCGAACAAGCTCTATGTTGATACGGTTGCGCAAGGTCTCGACGCGAAAGCCTCTTGCGTCGCGGCGACCACGGCGGACATTACCTTGAGCGGAGCGCAGACAATCGACGGCATCTCGGTCATCGCTGGCAACCGCGTACTAGTTAAAAACCAAACGCTGTCACAGAATAACGGCATTTACCTTTGCGCGGCTGGAGCATGGACGCGCACGACGGACGCCGATACTTGGGATGAACTCACATCGGCTTTTACATTTATCGAGCAGGGCACGGTCAACGCGGACTGTGGATTTGTCTGCACCGCAAACGCGGGCGGCACGCTTGGCACGACCGCATTGCCTTGGTCTCAGTTCAGCGGCGCAGGATCGTACTCGGCCAGCACCGGACTCACGCTAACTGGCACGGTCTTTTCGCTCACGGCTCCGGTTACTGTTGCGCTTGGTGGCACAAACTCCACCTCAGCTGGTATCGCATCGTTTAATAACATCACTGGTTATACGGCATCTGGCGCGACTGGCACGACATCGACTAATCTAGTATTCTCGACGTCACCGACGCTGGTCACTCCTGCGCTCGGTACGCCGTCATCGGCTACGCTCACGAACGCAACCGGACTTCCGTTGACCACAGGCGTCACCGGAACCTTGCCCGTCGCTAACGGCGGAACGGGCGTCACGACCTCGACTGGCACGACTAACGTGGTGCTCTCAGGCTCGCCGACCATCGTCACTCCAGTCATCGCGCAAATCAACGACGCGAGCGGCAACGAGACGCTAAAACTGGCGTCGATTGCCAGCGCGGTAAACGAGGTCACGATTGAGAACGCCGCGACTGGAAATGCGGTGCATATCTTAGCCACGGGCGGCGACGCTTCCGTCGGTCTGCATCTTGCGGGCAAGGGCGCGAGCGGTTACGTCAATGTGCAAGACTCGGTCGATGCTACGAAGCGCATCATGTTTAACGCTGCGGGCGGCACGACGAATACGCGCACGATGTTGTCGACCACGCAGACCGTTGACCGTACGATCTCGCTGCCAGATGCGACGGATACTTTAGTTGGTAAGGCGACGACGGATACGCTCACGAACAAGACGCTCACCAGCCCAACGCTGACGACGCCAATCCTCGGCACGCCCTCCAGCGGCACGCTATCGAGCTGCACGGGTCTGCCCATCAGCACAGGCGTCAGCGGTCTCGGCACGGGCATCGCTACGGCACTGGCGGTTAACACTGGAAGCGCGGGTGCTCCGGTGCTGTTCAACGGTGCGTTGGGCACGCCTACAAGCGGCACGGTGACCAACCTAACAGGCACAGCGTCGATCAACATTAACGGCACGGTGGGCGCGACCACGGCCAGCACAGGCGCGTTTACGACGTTAACGGCGAGCACGCACGTTCAAGCTACTGGCGGAGGAAACGACGTATCAAAACTTTATGCTTCGGGAACACTAAGCACTTTGCAGCTTGGCAGTCCAACGGAGGCTGTTGGTGGTTTGAAGCACGAAAGAACGACAGGTGCTATTTCCATATTTAACGGAACTCAAGCAAGCCAAACAAATATAGCAGTATTCTCCTCCACCGGACTCGCTGTTACAGGAGGTATTACTCAATCTGGAACAGGAAACGGAGCGAACACATTTACCAACACATCTGCTTCTGGCTATTCTTCATTACGCGCCATCAATAATGCGGCTTCAGAGTGCGAATTTGGTATCAGAGGATCAACGTATAGCTCTTATGGAGCTTTAGTGGCTAGTGATGGTTACATTTATCGTAATGGTAATTTTACGTTAATGGCAGATGGCAGCGGAACTGTGAAGATAGCTGCTGGCGGTGCGGGTGCTATTGGCACATTTTCCTCCACCGGACTCGCTGTTACGGGCACGTTGTCGAGCACGGGTCTAGCCACATTTACTTCAAGCTATTCATCGACTCTCGCTGGTTCAATAAACATGACGAGCAACATTCCGCTCATCACTTGGCAAAACTCTGGCAGCGGATCGAACAGGAATTTTATGGTGGCGAACGGCTACTCCAATCCCGGAGTTCTGACGCTTGCAATAAGTGGATCGGCAGGAGGAGCGGCGACCACAATTTTAAGCGAATGGAGTTCCACCGGACTCGCGGTGACGGGTGCGTTGAGCTGCACAGGCGCATTATCCAAGGGTTCCGGTTCGTTCCGCATCGAGCATCCGTTGCCCGCGAAGTCGGCCACGCATCAGCTCGTCCACTCCTTTATCGAAGGCCCGCAAGCCGACCTCATCTATCGCGGCAAGGTTGTGCTGGTTGATGGCAAAGCCTCGGTGAACATCGACACCGCTGCCACCATGACGGAAGGCACGTTTGAAGTGCTTTGCCGTGACATTCAATGCTTCACGACCAACGAAAGCGGCTGGACGGCAGTTCGCGGCAAGGTCACTGGCAACATCCTAACCATCGAGGCCAAGGATGCCGATTGCTCCGATGAGATTTCGTGGATGGTCATCGGCGAACGCCAAGACCCGCACATGATGGAAACCGACTGGACAGATGACAACGGCAAGGTCATCGTCGAGCCGCTAAAGCCTGAAACTCAATCCAACTAAAACACATGAACACCGAACAATCCAAACCCACCATCGACATTAACGACCTCATTGCCGTCGTTCAGCTCATCGACGTTTGCTCAACTCGCGGCGCGTTTCGCGGTGAAGAACTCTTAATAGTCGGTGCCATGCGAAACAAGTTTTCTGAGATTGTAAAATCCCAGCAAGAACCAGCCGCCGAGGCACCGAAAGCTGAGTAAAATGGCTGGAATAAAAGACGTAAACTGGCGCAGCTTCGTTGGCCCTGCGGACAACGGAAAGCTGGTTACGTCTGAGGACTGGCAGGCTCCAAGCAATCCACGCGAGTGGGACGACTTGTTCAAATGCTCAAACGTGAATGGTCTAGTTGCTCGCGGATTAACTATCCCCGCCAGCCGTGAGGACTCGATTGATTGTGTGCGCGGTAGCAATTACCTGATTCAGTCCTGCACGATTCAAGGCTCGGTTACGATCAAAGGAGCCATTGACGGATTTGAACTCAATAACTGCGTCATCAGCGGCACCGTCGAGTTGGGCCAGTATGACAACTACTGGGTCAAGGGCCGCGCTCCGACGCGCAATGTTCGACTCGTCAACTGCTGCTCACCAGATGGCTCTCCGATTCGCGTTAAGCTCTGGGACGCAGAGATGCCGTTTGTGCAGAATACCAACGTCGCTTTCACCAAGATACCAAAGTTCATTTGGTTGCCGTATTTCTTGTTCCGCCGTTTGACGAATCCGAAATCAGTATAAGCCATGTTTCCACTCGCTGAAATTCTAGGCATCGGCACGAAGCTGATCGACAAGTTGATTCCTGACCCCGAGGCGAAGGCCAAGGCGCAGCTGGAACTCGCGACGCTGGCGCAGAATGGCGAACTGGCAAAGATGAACGCCGACTTGGAAGCATACAAGACCGAGCAGAACAATCTTACAGATCGGCTGAAAGCGGACATGGCGAGTGACAGCTGGATGTCTAAGAACATCAGGCCCATGACTTTAGCTGCAATACTAACTGGCTATTTTATCTTCGCTGGCATGAGTGCTTTCGGCTATAACGCTAACGAAAGCTATGTCTCTCTGTTGGGCCAATGGGGTATGCTCATCATGTCATTTTATTTTGGCGGCAGGACGCTTGAGAAGATCATGGAAATGAGGGCTAAAAAATGAGCGACGAATCTGCAAAGTCTGCGCTAGTCGAGAAGGCCGCATTTGCGGTGCTGCCCATCCTGTTTTCTTGCGTGGTTTATTTGATGTCCTCGCTATCGAGTCTTTCAAGAGAAGTTACTATCCTAAAGCAACAGGTGAGCCTTGTTGTAACTAGCGACAATAAACAAGCAACCAACACCGGAGCGGAACTTGCTCGCGAGAAACTGCGGCAAGACCTTGAAAAAGAAATCCAGCATAACCGAGACATGATTTTCGACAACCGTCAGACCATTGCCGTTCTTAACGAACGTATCGGCGCACTTAAGAAATGAACTCGCATCCAAAAGATATACTAACGGCTTCAATTCCGACTGCCGCTACATTAACGCTTTCGCAGATTCATCTTATTGTCGGTATCATTGGTGGTCTTCTCGGTATCGCATATCTTGTTTGGAAGTGGCGGCGTGAGGCTAAACGGAAGAACTGATTTTGACGTCCGTCGCAGTAGCGATGGAACAAGTCATCACATTCGCAGCCTCTACCGGAGCCATTGACGCCGAAGCTGGCGTCATCCGTGGCGTTAGCCTGATCACTAAAGGCCCAGCTCTCGGTCACGGCGTCATGATTGACGACAAGACGCTGGCGCAGGTTAAGACGGCAGCCGAGCAATACGCGGGCGGACTCAAGGTTAAGCTCGATCACGCTAGTGGCGCGGGCGACATTATCGGCTATATCGACACGCTCCGCATCGACGGCGAGAAGCTGCTCGGCGATATGCACCTGCTGCAAAACTCTCCGCATCGCGACTATATACTAGAAATCGCGCAGCGTATTCCTGACACGTTCGGGCTTTCCATCGCGTTCTCTGGCCCGTCGGAAAAGTCATCCGATAAGCTAACCACTCTGCAACGCTGTTCAGAAATCTACTCGGTCGATCTTGTCAGCGAACCTGCTGCAAATCCGAGCGGATTCTTCGCGCGCAAACTGAAACAACTTCAGACCGGCGAAGTTGAACAACCAACTGCGGAAATAAAAATCGAACTTCCTATGAACGAAGAAATGAAAAAAGCCATCGAAGGCATGATTCAGTCTGCCATGATGGGCATGAATGATAAAATCGCTAAATTAGAATCCGCACTTCCTCCGGTGGAAGATAAGCCTGCCGCTATGAGCGCGCAGAATGAAGTCGTGCAACTCGCTGCTAACACCGCCGCGCTCGCTGCCGTCAAAGAATTTGCCAAGTCGTTCGGTGCGCCAGCCGCTCCCGTCGCCTCGGCTGAGGCTCCTAAGCCTGTCGTGCAAGCGCAGAAATTCGAGGAGATCGTCGCCGCCAAAGCCTCCGAGCTGAAGGGCGATAAATCTGCCGCGATTGCGTTCGCTATCAAGAATCACTCCGACCTTTACGTTGCCTAGATCG